>Ga0163144_10006691_pt1 | contig 25380 bp, 16 predicted proteins | sample OliLak19BULKMAT1_FD_123175 | JGI IMG/M metagenome (GOLD analysis project Ga0163144, IMG submission 123175) | Freshwater microbial mat bacterial communities from Lake Vanda, McMurdo Dry Valleys, Antarctica - Oligotrophic Lake LV.19.BULKMAT1 | ecosystem: Environmental > Aquatic > Freshwater >... | reverse complement strand
TCGAGATGAGCTTGCCGATCAACACCGCGCTGCCGGCCGCAGGCGTGAGCTGCAGGCGCGTGAGCGTGCCCTCGGTGCGCTCTTGCTGCAGCGCGCCGCCGGCCCCCGCGACGCTGAACAGCAACATCATCACCGCCATCGAACTGAACGCGTGCGAGGCGCCAGCGTGTGCTTCAAGCCGGGCATCGTCGCGCCCGGATACGTCTTCGCTGTCGAGCCCGAGCAGGCGGGGTAATTGCGCAAGCGGGTCGAAACCTGCGAGCGACGACGGCGCGAGTGTGGAATTCTCGGACGAGGCGCCCGCGCCGGATGAGCCCTTCCCACTCGACGCTTCACCCTGCACCTCGAGCTCGCGAAACACTTCTTCTATGCGCGTGTAGGTGTCGCGCAAAAGCACCTCCGAGCGCTCGCGCGCCGCGGCGGGAAACTCGAAAGCATCGAGGAAACGTCCCATGACGCCCGCGCCCAAGGCCTCGGCCTGACGGGGTAGCAACACGGGGGCGAGCGCGAACAACACGAGCTGCTGACTCAGCGCCTGGGCCGGGTCACGCAACAACAGCAGATTGGAGGGCGCGCCCTCGCCACGGCCGTACCCGACCGGGATCACGAGGCCACACGCGTGGTCACCGTCGGCCACCGGCCGGCGGGCATCCGCAACGACGGTGACCGCGAGGCCCGGCGCGGCTTGGAGCGCGGCGACGAGCGCGCGACTCGACTCGCTGGCGTCGCGGTCCTCGACCGCGAGCTCGACCCTCGGTCGTGTGCCGCCGCCCGCGTCGCCCCCGCCGGACATGCCTTGCATGGCGGTCCCAAAAACCGTCCCGAGCACCAGCGGCAACAGGAACGTCAAGAGCAGCGCGGTTCGGTCGCGAGCGAAGAGGCGCAGGTCTTTGCGCGCGAGGGTCCAGGCGGTTGCGGCGATCACGCTTCACCGTCCCGCAGGCCACGCCCGGTCAACGCCAAGAAGATCTCCTCGAGGCCCGGCTTCGCTTCGCGCACCTCAGCGGCGATGCCCGCCGAAGAGAGAATGCGCGCCGCCTCGTGCAGGTCCGCGCCCGGCGCGAGCTCGAGCCCGGCGCCAAGCGCGCGCTGCACAATCGGCAATTCTTGCAGCTCAGCCAGTGTGCCGGACGCGACCGCGCGCCCACGGTCCATGACGACGATGCGGTCGCAGATGCGCTCGACCTCGCCGAGCAGATGGGTCGTGTAGACGAGGGTCATGCCGGCTGCCCGTTGGGTCTCGATGAACTCGAAGACGTGATTGCGCGATTGTGGATCGACCCCCGCGGTCGGCTCGTCGAGGAAGAGCAGCTCGGGCTCGTGCAACATCGACGCGACGATGTTGAGGCGCCTTTTCATGCCGCCCGAGTAGTGCGCGACACGGGACGACGCGCGATCCGCGAGGCCGGCAGCCTCGAGCGCCCAATCGACTCGCGACGCGATGCGCGCGCGCGGGACACCGTGCGCGGCGCTGAAGAACTCGAGGTTCTCGCGCGCGGTCAGCGTGTCGTAGAGCGCGATTTCTTGCGGTACGACCCCGATGCGTGCGCGCAGCGCGGCGCCGTCCACGGCCGGGTCGAGCCCGAGGACCCGCACCTCGCCCGCGTCGCGCGCGGTGAGGGTCGAGAGGATCCGCAGGGTCGTCGTCTTGCCGGCGCCGTTCGGGCCCAAGAGCCCGAGCGCTTCGCCACGAAGTACCGTGAGGTCGAGGCCGTCGACAGCCTTCTGGGAGTCGAAGCTCCTTCGCAAGCCGGTGACCTGGATAGCGGGCGCGGGGTCGGGATGATGCATGAGGCGGCGGTGGTCGGCCACGGGGAGGGTGGCCCGTACACAGACCTTTGCCCGCCTCGTCGCGCTCCCTTCAGGACTTCTACGAATTCTCGGCGGCGCTCGCTGCCGCGCGGGCCGCGGCGCGCCCGCCCTCGCTCGGCTTGTCGCGCATTCTGGCGATCCGCCGCACGAGGGGCCACGCAAGCACCCCCACGAGCCCGACGAGCAGCGGCAGCGTCACGAGCCAGGCCACAAACGCGTGCAGACCCGCTTGTCCGAAGCGCTCGAAGAACTCACCGAGCGAGAGCTCGCTGAAGGAGCTGACGAGCTCCGAGATCCGGAAGCGCTGCGCGTCGGCAGCGCCGAGCAGCACCTCGCCCAACCGCACGTAGACGAGGATCAACACCAGTTGTAGCGGCCCGAGCAGCTGGTTCCAGGTCTGCAACAACGGCTGATTCAGACCCAGCGCGAGCCCGACGCCGAGGTTCAAGAGCGACGTGGCGCCGAGGAACGGAAACAGCGAGCAACCCGTCCCAATCGCGAGCGTCCACGCGATCTGCCGCGGCGACAGCCCCTGGGTGAAGAGCGCCTTGAATGGACGGGCGAGTCGCGCTCCGAGCCCTATTCGTCGCGGCGCTCCGCCATCGTCTTCGCGCAGCTCGGGCTCGCGCTTCATGGGAAGAGGACGTTCTTGGCGCCGAGCACGTACACGGCGAGACCGACAACCGTCAGGACGAGGGGTAGCCCAATGCGCCCGGGGCGCTGCGTCGTGAAGACGGGCGTCATGCCGCCCCTGGCCGGCACACGCCACAGCTCGACGCTCATGTAGGTGGCCATCGCGAAGTTGCCCCAGAGCAGGACCGCGATCCCCCAGAGGATCTTGGCGCCGACGGCGCGCTCTTTCCAAGCGACCCAGACGATGAAGGTCGTGAACGCGAAGTACGCGTCCAGCAGGGTGACCTGGAACCACGGGTTGCCGTAGACCTCGCGCGGAACGTCGAAAAGCGCCTGGGCGAGGCTCGCGCGCACCGTCCCCACGGCCATGACCAGCAGGATGAGAGCGAACAGCCCCCGCGAGACGATCACCATGAGAGTTGGCACCATGAGACTTGGCCTCGAGGGCGCAACGCGGTCATGCTCGTGTCCGTGACCGACGACGTGTTGGACCCGGGTGCAGAGCCGTATTCGAGGATTGGACTGAAATGATAAACATCGTTTTCGACGGCAGCCTCACGACTTCGGCCGTTTACGACACGACCGAGGACGCAGTGGAGCTCACGACCGAGGGTGTCGCCGGAGAGGGATTCGAGGTCGAGCTCGGGTCGGATGCGACTCTCGCGGTGGACAGCGACGACGCGTTCGCGCTGCTCGCGCTGCGTGGCGGGTCGCAGCCCATTCACTTGGATCAGCCCGGGGACACCGCGCTGCTCGCCGCGCTGGCCGCGCGCGCGACGGGCGCTCGTGCCCCGGGCGCGGAGCTACCGATCGCCGAGCTGGCCGAAGCCGAATGGCAGACGGAGCGCACGCTCGTGTGGTCCCTCGAGGGCGCGACCCTCACGGTCGTCGTGGAAGGCGCGGTCCGCAGCCAATGGGCGCAGCTCGGCGATTCGGGCCTCTTCATCGCCCTGGACCTCGAACAAGAGGGCGAGGCCTTCGTCGCGGCCTTGGTACACGACGCAGTCGAGCAACGCCCCTGAACAGAATGAGGGTCGGTACCTCTGGTCTCGACCCTCGCAGCGCTCACATCGTCGCGCCGATCTGCCACGGCACAAATTCGTGGTCGCCGTAACCGAGCAGCTCGGACTTGGTGCGTTTGCCCGACGCCACAGCGAGGACTTCTTCGAAGATCTGGGCCCCTTTCGACTGGATCGAGACTCCGTCGAGGATGTCGCCGCAGTCGATGTCCATGTCCTCTTCCATGCGCTGAAAGAGCTCCGAATTGGTCGTCAATTTCAATGAAGGCGCAGGCTTGTAACCGAACGCCGAGCCGCGGCCGGTGGTGAAACACACGACATTGGCGCCGGAGGCGACCTGCCCGGTGATCGAACACGGGTCGTACCCGGGGCTGTCCATGAACACGAGCCCCTTCGTCCGGATCGGTTCGGCGTATTCGTACACCCCGCACAACGCGCTCGTGCCGCCCTTCGCCGCAGCGCCCAGGGATTTCTCGAGGATCGTCGTGAGCCCGCCGTCCTTGTTGCCGGGTGAAGGGTTGTTGTTCATCTCCATGCGGTTGCGCGCGGTGTAGTCCTCCCACCACCGGAGGCGCGCGAGGAGCTTCTCGCCCACCTCGCGATTGATGGCCCGCCGCGTCAAGAGGTGCTCGGCCCCGTAGATCTCGGGGGTCTCCGAGAGGACCGCCGTACCGCCCTGCGCCACGAGCAGGTCCGCGGCCGCGCCGAGCGCAGGATTGGCGGTGATGCCCGAATACGCGTCGGAACCGCCACATTGAAGGGCGAGCGTCAGTTCTGAGGCCGGGATCGCGCTGCGGCGCGCCGCGTTCGCGCTCGGCAGCATCTCGCGCAGCGCCGCGACGCCGGCCTCAACGGCGCGCCGCGTGCCGCCCTTCTCCTGAATCGTCAACGTGCGGAAGAGCTCGTGCTCGCGCACGCCGTAATCACCCTTCATGCGCGCGATCTGGAAGACCTCGCACCCGAGACCGACAAAGAGCACGCCGGCGAGGTTCGCGTGGCTTGCATACCCCCACAGCGTCCGGCGCAGCACATCGAACGCCTCACCTTGGTCGGCCATTCCACACCCGGTCCCATGGACAAACGACACCACACCGTCGACGTGCTCGAAACCCGCGGCGAGATCACTCTTCGTCACCGCGTCGGCGATGAAACGCGCCACAGACGTGGAACAATTCACCGACGACACGACCCCGAGATAATTGCGAGTCCCGGCCTTGCCGCCTGCGCGACGAAAACCGTGGAACTCGCGGCGCTCGGCCTCGGCGACCGTGATCGTCGGCGGAACGGCTTCGGCGATGCAGTAATCGCGCTCGCTCTCGCCCATACCACAATTGTGCACGTGCACATGGGCGCCGCGAGCGATCGGCGCCGTGCCGAATCCGATCACCTGACCGTACTTGATCAAGGCCTCTCCGACCCCCACGGCGCGGGTCGCGATCTTGTGTCCAGCGGGGATCCGCTCGAGTGTGCGCAAGTCCTCCGCCAGCACATGTGCGCCGAGCGCGAGGTCGTGCCGCGCGACGACGACGTTGTCTTGTGGGGCCAGTCGGATGATCTCGGGTGCGCTCTGCATGGCTGCGAAGAGCGTAACCGAGGCGAACCCGCAGTTACCTCGCGCCAGAGCGAGACTCTCTAGCGCGGCCTGGCGGCCCTTTGTAGGAGACATTGCCCATGCCGGAACGCCCCACCTGCTGCTCCGCGCACCTCCATCCCGCTTCCACTCGGTTCGACTCGATCCGGTTCGACTCGATGGCGAGCCCGACGCCCGCGTCGAGCGCGGCGCACCTCTTCGCGGTGCCTGAGGGCCCGCGCAAGATTAACTCCCGTGTTTCAGCGGCCAGCGCCGCCGCTGGCTGCGTTGCCGCTTCTCGACGTAAGTCTCAGCTTCTCATTGAATTCGGGGCTACGCCCTCGGCGCGGCGCCTTGCCAGCGACGACGCTGACTCACTGAAACACGGGAGCTATTCTTGCGCGGGACCTAAGGAAGTGGTGAGGCGGGTTTTCTGCCTGCTGGGAGCCTCTGCGCTCACCATCGCGAGCGCCGTCGCCGCGCCCCACGGCGGCGCGTTCCCCCCGCCGCCCCCTGGCTCTGAGCCGATTCCCGGTCCAGGGGGAGGCGCGCCGTCGACGCCGGCACCGCTCCCAGCCCCCGCATCCGGGCCCGGTGGAAACTCATCCGGCGGTGGCACCAACCCCGGCCCCGGCGACGGCATCCCGCGGGGTCCCGGGGGACCGACCTCGCCCGGTCCTTCCCCGCCGCCTCCTCCAGGCCCGTCGGGCGGCGGAACGAAGGGTCCCGACGCTCCGCGCAGTCCAGGCGGAGGGGGAGGTCAAGCGCCTGGCGGGGCCCCGGCACCGGGCCCCGGGCCAGCGCCCGTCGGTCCGCCCAGCTCACCTGTGCCGCTCGGGCTCTTGGGGCCAGATCTCGACGACTGGACCCTCTGGTGGAACCTCGAACGTAACGCCTACCTGGGCCTCCGCGCCCGCGTTCAGTCGATCGAGGCGCTCGACGACGGCCAGAGTCGGGTCACAGCGGCAGGTCGCGCGCCCGCCGACGACACGATCGAACGGGAGGTCGTACCGCGGCTCTTGCGGCTCGTCGAGCGCGAACGGGACGACGACGTCGTGACAGCGGCGCTGATCGCGCTGGGTCGCCTCGACCCGCCCGACGTCGGCTGGCCCGAGGCGCTCTCGGAGCGCATTCACGCCGCGTGTGTCCGTCACCTCAGCGCGGCGAACCAAGAGGTTCGGGAGACCGCCGCGCTCGCCCTCGGGCTCATCGGAGACGACCGATGCATCTCGATCCTCGTGGGCCTGCTCGCGGAGGACGCCGCGGGTCGCGAGCTCAGCGGTGGACGGGTTGCGACGCGCACACGCGCCTTCGCTGCGTTCGGACTCGGCCTCGCGGGCCAGCGCGTGCGCGCCTCCGAGCGCGAAGAGGCGAACAAACGCCAGTGGATCACGACGTCGCTCGTCGCGGCGCTGGAGGTCCATGACGAGGCGGCATACGATGTGCCGGTCGCGGCGCTCATCGCGCTTGGGCTGCGCCCCTTGCCGCGCTCCACGGCGGCGCCCGACCCAGCGCTCTGGAACACATGAACAACCTGCTCCTTACCGTCCTCGCAGCGCTCGTTGTGGCCCCATTCGTCGCGCCCTCGAATCATTCGAGCGCAAATCTGCAGGACCCACGACCAGCGCTGAGCAAGAAGGACCGTAAGGCTCTCCTCGAGGAAGGCCTCGCCTTCGGGTCGCGGGCGATGGGCAAGGAGCGCACACGCCAGCGTGAGATCTTCACTCTTCTGGGTGGCGAGCCGGTTCTCGACACCAAGGCCGACCGAGCCGCGCGCAAGGAGCTGCTCGGGCTCTGGGAAGACCTGCCGGGGCTCCCTGACGTGAAAGGCGACAACTTCTATTGGAAGGAAGAGCGCCGCGGTCGCTACATCGTCGGAGGCAAGTCGAGGGGCGCGAAGGCGCTCTTGCTCGGTATGCATGGCGGCGGTGAGGGTTCGGGCGACGCCGCGAACTCCGCCGGACCTTACGGCTCCGCAGCCTCGAGCTTGAAGTGGGTCGGGGTGTTTCCCGAGGTGCTCGAGAAGACGGCACACGGCTGGACCGACTCGGGCACCGAGGAGTGGGTCCTCGACCTGATCGAACAAGCGCGCCGCAGCTTCGACATCGACGCCGACCACGTGTACCTCGCCGGGCACTCGATGGGCGGTTACGGCAGTTGGACGATCGGCGCGCACCATGCCGATCGTGTCGCGGCGCTCGCGCCCTCCGCGGGAGCGCCGACGCCGGTCCTCGATCGCGCCACGGACAAGGTCCAGGAGATCGACTGGGGCGTCGTGCTGAATCTGCGCAACGTGCCGATGGTCGTCTACCAGAGCATCGACGATCCACGCGTCCCGCCGGACGTCAACCAGTGCGCGGTGCGTGAGGTCGGGGCTGCGCGCGAGCAATTCGGCGGTTACGACCACTTCACCTATTGGGAGGTCGACGGCCGTGGTCACGACGAACCGCCGGGTGGTCCCAAGGCGCATCTCGATAAAATCGCTGACTTCAAACGCGAGCCGGTGCAAGACGTCGTCGTCTGGCAGCCGGCGTTGACGTGGAAGCGGCAGTTCTACTGGCTCTTCTGGGAGCGCCCGGGCATCGGCGCCATCGTCGAGGGGCGCATCGACCGCGCGGCGAACACGGTGCGTGTGACGGTCACGCCCAGCGCGGGCTCCGGCTCGGCGGGCGCCGAGCTCAGCGTGCTTCTCGACGAGCGCCTCGTCGATTTCGAGCGCGAGGTGATCGTCGAGTTGGACGGAGTGGAGGTCTTCCGCGGGATCCCCGAGCGACGCCTCGAGGTCCTGCTCGAAACCTCGACGAGCGGCGATCCGGGACGCCAGTATTCTGCGCGCGTGCCCTTGAAGTGAGCCGGCTGCCGTGAGCGCCGCGCTAGGCTTGCTGGGTGGGGCTCGGCGAGCGGCTGAGTGGGTGGCCACGTGTCCAGGCGCGGCTAGGAGCCTGCGCCACTGGAGGTAGGCACCAGCGCATGCCAGGGCGGAGCGGTAGACTCGCGCAGCGGATCTGGGCGCGACGGCCTCACGCCGTCCAGCGCTGCCGGACCCGCGCCGCCCCTCCGGGTGGGACTCCGTTAGCGCCTCTTCTATGCACCCCGTCGAATCGCGCCTCGCCTACACGTTCCAGGACAGCACGCTGTTGGAGCTGGCGCTGACACACGCGTCGGCGGGTGTCTCGACGCAGAGAGGGCGACGCGACAACGAGCGACTCGAGTTCCTCGGTGACACCGTGCTCGACCTGATCGTCGCCGAGGACCTCTACGAAGACGACGAGGCCCATACCGAGGGCAAGCTGACCGAGATGAAGGCGGCGGTCGTCTCGCGCAAGGCCCTCGCGGACGCGGCGCGGCGGCTCGATCTCGCGCTGGCCGCGCGACTCGGGCGAGGGCTGGCGCAACGCGAGCCCTCGCGCGCGATCCTCGCCAATTTGTTCGAAGCCATCGTCGGCGCGGTCTATCTGGACGGCGGGCTCGAGGCCGCGCGCGCGTTTACGTTGCGTACACTCGCTGTCGAATTGCAGGAGGCGCGCGCGCGCAAGGACGAGGCCGTCCCCAAACAAGGGCTGCAGGAATTCTGCCAGAGGACCTTTGGTCAGACACCCACCTACGATCTCGTCGAGCGCCGCGGAGACGACCACGCACGCGCCTTCCTGGTCCGGGCGCGGGTCGGCGCGCGCACGTTTCCCGCCGCCTGGGGGCGCACGATGAAAGAGGCGGAGAGCTGGGCAGCCTACGAGGCGCTGCTCGAGCTCGAGCCCGCGGGGGCGAGCGAAGTTTCCGAGGTCGCGCCCGGGGTTGACGCCAGAGCGCGCGCGGTCCATGCTGAGGATCAGTCGGCAGCCGCCGCTCGAACCCCATGACTCTCGCGCCCTCGATCGGCTTCGCGCCACGCGCTGACGCGCGTTACTGGGCACGTTCCGGATCCGGCTTTGGCTGACGCGCGTCGCGAGTGGCGGCGTGTCCGGCTCGCGTGTCCTGAGGTCTACCCAGGTCGCGCCCTCCACCTCGACCTGTGACGACGGATCATCCACTCGATCTCAGATGCTCTGATCTCACGGCAATGTTTGCCCTGATCTGCCCGCGACCTGGAGGGCGCGCCCATGGTGCGAGAGATTGAACGACTACGACGTTTCTGCCGAGCGCAGTGATTCCGCGTACCCGGCCATCGACGCGGCGCAACGCGCCCCCTCGATGGACCCGGCGCTCGAGCCCGAGGACGACGCGCCGCGCACCGACCGGCGCACGTTACTCAAAGGGGTCGCCGCCGCTGCGACCGGCGCCACGGTGATGGAGTCCGCGGCGGCGCAGTCGAGCGGATTGCGCACCGACCTGTTTCAGGACGAGGAGGTCTGGCGCGAGCACATGCGAGCGCCTGACGACGGCAAGCGTTACGGCTGGGTCATCGACACACGCCGCTGTTTCGGCTGCCACGCGTGCGAGGTCGCATGCAAGGCCGAGAACGACGTGCCGCTCGGGAACTACATCCGTCAGACGGTGTACCACGAGGCCCCACGCCCGGCGGGCATCGCCGTCGGTGCCGGTCAATACGCGCGCATCATGGTGCCGATGGCGTGCCAGCATTGCGAAGACGCGCCCTGCATCAAGGCCTGCCCTTGCGGCGCGTTGCACAAGGGCGCGGGCGGCACGGTGCAGGTCAACTACGATAAGTGCTCGGGCCACGCGAGCTGCAAAGAGGCCTGCCCGTACGGCGCGATTTACATCGACCCTGTCGCGAACCAAGCGGTCAAGTGCCACAACTGCACGCACCGCGTCGACGTCGGCATGGACCCCGCGTGTGTCGCGACGTGTCCGAGCGAAGCGCTGAACTTTGGTGACCTCGCCGATCCGGCGTCGCGCGTCTCGAAGCTGAAGGCCGAGCTCGAAGCCGACGACAAGCTCGTGCGGCTGCGCGAAGAAAAGGGGACCGAGCCGCGCATGTGGTTCGCAGTCGACGAAGCGCACCGCGCAGAGAGCTGGGCGCACAAGATCCCGGGCGAGGGTGAGAGTTATCACCCGGACGCCTATTCGGTCTACGAGTGGCAGGAGGCGACCCCGCCACACGAACGGGTCCCCCACCCGGCCGAGGTGCAGCGGGCCGCGCAACTGCAGGCGCCCCCACACGTCGACCCCCCACACGTCAAAACTGTAGACGTCGACACGAAGGAGTCCCGCTGATGCAACCCACGAATCCTTCGCCGGCCCAGGGGCGGCGGGCGTTTCTGCGTCTCGGCGCGTTGCTCGGCGCAGTGACGGCTTGCAAGGCGACCTCGGACGGCGGCGCGCGGCAGGAGGGTGGCGCCAAGCAGCGCGCGGGCGCTCCTCCACGCAAACCTCCGACCACCGAAGAAAATGCCGCGGTGTGGAAGTCCGGCGCGGGCAAGCCCTACGAGGCCCTCGCGCCGGGTGTCTGCAAGCTGCCGGGCCCGAACAAGAAGACCCGTTTCCCAGACCCCGACAAGTACAAGAACATCGAGCGAGTCAACGGCATGTGCCAGTTGTGCTCGACGGTCTGCGGCATCACGGGCCTCGTGAAGGACGGTCGCATCCTCAAGGTCGAGGGCAACCCCAATGACCCGAACACGCGCGGCAAGCTGTGCAGCCGCGGTCAAGCGGCGCTCAATCACCAGTATCACCCCGAGCGCCTCCTGTACCCGCTCGTGCGTGTCGGCAAGCGCGGCGAGGGCAAGTGGCGTCGCATCACGTGGGACGAGGCCTACGATGCGATCGGGGAGCGCCTTCGCAAGGTGCAGGACTCGGGCCGCCTGGAGGAGTTTGCATTCCACCAAGGACGCAACCGCAGCGCGGACGCCGTCAACAACTTCCTCGCGGCCTTCGGCACCAACACAGCTCTGAACCACCGCGGCCTGTGTTCCGCCGCGCGGCGCGCCGCGAACCTGACGTACCTCTTCGAATCCGACTGGGACCTCGGTGACTACGCGAACTCGAAGTACATCCTGAACTTCGGCTCGAACATGTTCGAGGCCCACCAAGGCCACGTCGCCGGCGCGCAACGCATCCAGCGCGGGCGCTTCGAAAACGGCGCGAAGCTGGTGACGTTCGATGTCCGTATGTCGAACACCGCGGGCAACTCGGACGAGTTCTTCATGCCCGCGCCGGGCACCGACGGCGCGGTCGCGCTGGCGATGTGCCACACGATCCTGAGCGAGGGCCTCGCCGACAAGGCGTTCCTGCGCGATTGGATCAACTGCAGCGTCGACGAGCTGAAGGCTGAGCTGCGTGAGTACACACCCGAGTGGGCTGCAGGTGTCTCCACGGTCCCGGCGGCCGACATTCGGCGCATCGCGCGCGAATTCGCGGCCGCCGCGCCACGCGCGACGACGCTGTGCAATCGCGGCACATCGGCCCACGTCAACGGCTACTGGAACGACCGCGCGGTGATCCTGCTCAACGTGCTCGTCGGCAGCGTCGGTCAGCCCGGTGGTTGGTGCTGGATGTACACGGGCGGCGTCGACTCACAGCGCCACAAGCCGCCGCTCAACGTGCCGAAGCCGAAGACGCTCTCGATCCTCGCGGACCCGCCCGAGTTCGTGCTCGCCAACGTTTGGAACTCGATGAAGGTCGGTGAGATCGTGTATTGGTACCTCAAGACCAAACGCGCGCAGTTGCAGGTCTACATGACCTACAACCTCGATTCGCCGCTGACGTGGCCCGAGATGGACGTCACGGAGAGCGTGATGCTCGACGAAGAGGCGATTCAGTTCCATGTCTGCATCAACCCGTTCATCAACGAGACGGCCGCGATGGCGGACATGGTCCTGCCGTGGACCACGTACCTCGAACGTTGGGACGTCGACGCGCGCGGCGCGTACAACTTGAAGCCCTATATCGGGTTGCGGCAGCCGCTCGTGCCGGCGCTCGGCGAGGCCAAGGACGTGCGCGAGATCTTCCCTGCGATCGCGCAACGTGTCGGCGGCGAGATGGCGAAGCTGTACCCGCCGATGCCCGTCGAGGAGTACATCGCCGAGTGGGTCAAGAACGTGCCGTTCGATCCAGCGCAGGACACGTCAGCGCTCGCGCACCTCCAGCGGGTCGGCGCGTACGAGGCGCCCGACTACAGGCCGTATTACCTGCCGTTCCTCGAGCCGCTGGGCGCCGCGGACCTCGCGGGCTCGAAGACGGACGGCGCGACGGGGATCATCACCAAGGACGGTAAGGGCCTCGGCATCATGTGCAACGGGCTCGCGGTCGTGGGCTTCAAGACCCCGAGCCGCAAGCTCGAGGTGCGCTCGGAGTTCGTGCGCCGGACCGGTCGCAACGAGGACACGAGTGACCTCGTTGCCATCTCGGGCTCGAAAGCGAAGAACCGCGCTGCGCACCACAAGGGTCACGAATACGACCTGTCACCGTGGCCGAAGTACGTTCCCATCGAGGAGCACGGCGAGATGGGCGATGACCAGCTCGTGATGACGTCTTTCAAGTGGTGTGTGCACAACCACGGGCGGACCGCGAACCTCAAATGGCTGTCCGAAATCGTGCACTCGAATCCCGCGTGGATCCACCCCGACACGGCGAAGCGATTTGGCCTCGCGAACGGCGATTTTGTCGAGCTGACGGGTTATCGCTCGTTGACTCTCGCAAAAGCGACACCGGGCCTCGGCCTCGGCAGCGGCGCGCTCGAGCGGAAGCTGCAGCTCCCCGTCTGGATCACCCCGGGTGTCCACCCGCGGGCGATCGCGATCTCGAATTCGCTCGGGCACTGGGAGTACACGAACGTCGCGAAGGCGGTGAAGGGCACACGCGGCGTCGGCGAGCGCGCCGAGGGTATGAACATGGCGGCCTACCGCGACCCGGACTGGGAACGCAACATGTGGTGGGAGGACCAGTCCAGCGGCGACCCGCAGCGCTGGGTCAAAAACCGCGGCAATGGCTGGGCGCAGAACCACGTGCTGCCGATCATGGCCGACCACGTCTCGGGCCAGCAGGCTTTCAACAGCACGGTGGTCAGTGTGCGCAAGGTGACGTGATGAAGTCTTGCTCGATCCAATGCGCGGCGCCGACCATGCGCGAGGCGACATGAGCGAAGTCCTCGACCCCGACGAAGTCAACGCTTTGGCGGAGACCGCCCGGCTCTTCAGCGGCCTCCTGTTGTTCGAGCTCGACGAGAAGCGGCTCGCGATGCTCGGCGGGGAGGGCATGCGCGAGGCCCTCGCCGACCTGGGCGTCGCGGTCCCGCGCCTCGCGCCTCCGGGCCCGGCGCGCGAAGAGCAATTGGCCGAGCTCGGCGCGCAGTTCTACGCCGCGCTCTTGGCCCCGACGGGCCGCGGCGCGCCGCCCGTCGCGTCATTGTGGCAGGAGGGTCGGTACGAGGGCGCGATCGTGCGCACGATCACTGACCTGGCGGGGATGGCGGGCTTCGACTTCGATGCGGGGGCCGCGCGGTCAGCGCCGATCGACCACCTAGGCTCGCTGTTGCTGCTGTGGGCCGAGGCTTCGGAACGCGCGCCCGCGGTCGCGGACGTGCTCGCGGCGGAGCACCTGACTTGGTCGATACGGCCACTCGATCGGATCACTGAGCTGGGGGGGTTGTATGGCTCGCTGGCTGCGGCGACGCGTGAGCTGGTGCTGACACTCGGCACGACGCGGTTGACTGTGGATGAGTGAGCGTGTAGTGGGCTGAGACCAGAGGTACCGAACCCGACCCAAAAATTAGGTGACCGTTGCTCGCGCTCCGCGCGAGCAACGGTCACCTAATTTTTGGGTCGGGTTCGGTACCTCTGGTCTCAGCCCACCACACGGCGTTGGGGATGTCGAATCGTCGCGTTTGTACGGAGCCGTTCACGGGCTCCGCGGAAGCTCGTGATTGCTCCGGTACTCCTCGTTGTTGAAAACGAGGAGTGGTGTGCGGCACCGATCCGCTCACTCGATCGGGTCGACTGCCAGATCGCCGCCGATGTTGCCCGCGAGATCGGTGGGATCGAGAAGAGTGAGCGTGGCGTTGGCTGGCAACTGGGAGCTCACCGTGACTCGGAACACGCCGGGCGCCAGCTGCAGGACTTGCTGCACGAGGGCGCCCGAGGACGTGCTCCAGCGCAGGAGGTTCGCGGCGTCTTCGTCCAGCGCCTCGTCGAACTCGACGTCGATCACCCGACCGTCAGCCGCAGCCCGCCAGTTCACGAAGCCACGCACGCTCGAGGGCGGCGACAGATCCCCTGTGACGGCCGCAGCGACGGGTGTGGCGCTCGCCTGGTTGCCGGCGAGATCGCGGACTTCCGTCAATGCCACTGTCACCTGCGCGCCAGCGATCAGGTTCACGGCATCCGGCAACCGCAGCTCGATCGACGGCGCGATGCTCGAGTACACGAGCGACGCGCCGGTGAGGTCGACCGGCGCACCCGCGAGCGTGACCGTGTAACGGGCGAGCTCGAGCGCGGTCGTCAGGTCCAGTTGTTCGTCGAACGTGAGCAGCAAGCGATCGCCGCCCACGCCGGAATTGGCCTCGGCGATCAGCCCCGTGACGACCGGCGCCGCCGCGTCCGCGGCGAGGATGGCGAACATCGCGCTCGAACCCGCAGCGTTGCCGGCGAGGTCCGTGCGGCCGCTCGAGACGATCTCGAGCACCTCCCCAGCGTTCGGCTGGGAGTCGAATGTGACGCGGGCCGCGCGTGGTCCGAGCGGTGTTGCGGTGGTCGTCGCGCGAAAGAGCAGGTTGTAGCTTCCGATCGCGCCGAGGCGAGTCGACTGGATGGCCTCGTCGAACGTCACGACGACGCTCGCTGCGTTCAGCGGGTCGAGCCTCACCGCATTGATGGTCGGCGGCGCGTTGTCTCCGGCGCCTACGAGGGTCGCGTCGAAAGACGTGCCGTCAATCGGAACTCCCTGCGCGCTCATCAAATTCGCTGCGACGAGCATGTAGTCCACACCCCGCAGCACGTCGTGGTCCGTCGCGCCCTCCAGGTGGAACGTGACCTCGTCCGTGCCATTCCAAGCGAAGCGCGCGCCGTGTGTGTCGACGAAGAATCCGAGGACGAGGCCGTACCGGAAGTCGTCGTCCAGATTCAGTGGGTGCATAGGGCGATCGAACCGGACGACAAGCTCGTCATTCCTCTCGCCGGCCATCGCCGTGACGGAGCTCTGGCCCTCTGCGAGGCTCGGCGGATTCACATCGCGCGCGATGACGGGCTGGGCAGCCACGGGGAACATCACGTTGCCCGCCAGATCGGCGATTCCGCGCACCGCGACGGTGTCGCCCACCGTCGCTACGTTCGAGAACGTCAGGCGCGCGCCGAGGCCGTCGTGTGTCGACGTCGACGAGAAGGCCTCGAACTCTGGCGCGCCCATTTGGCTGTTCGCGGTCAATGTCACACGTGTGCCGAATACCGGCGTGTTGGCGATGAGGTCCTGCGTGGTCACGAACTGCACGGGTTCGCTGAAAATGAACTGCAGTTGATTCGCCACCGCGCCCGGCGCGACCGAAACGATCGTCGGCGGCGAGGTATCACCCGTCACGACCGTCGTCAGAGCCGAGCCGCCGAACGTCGTCACGTGCACGGGATTGCCCCCGATGTCACGCGCGCCGGTCACGACCACTGCGATTCCCGCGTGGGTCGTGAGGTTCCGCCCCACGGGCAGGATCAAGGTGCCGCTCCGGCCGAGCGCGTCGTACTGGATCGCGCTGCCCGCGATGCTGAACGAGGTCCCGAGCGGCGACTCCACGGCCCAACGCGAGAGGCTCTGCACGTCCCCGGCGACCATGTCGTCATCGAACGTCACCGTCACCTGGTCCCCGCCCGCGCCGACGACGGACGCAGCGGCGAGCGCAATACCCGCGGGCGCGACGGTGTCCGAGCTCGTGAGGGAGAGGTCCTCGACGCCCGCGGATTCCTCCTCGTCGAGGTCGCGAATGCCCGGCAACACATCCAGCACGAAGTCGCCCGGCACAGCTGCACGATCGACGGTCAAGCGTACGACCTCCGGTTCGACGAGCGTCGCCGCCGTGACTGTCGCCCCCGACACGCGATAGAACGAGGGTGTCTCGGCGTCGCCCTGCAAGAGCGCGCGATCGAACGTCACGCGGAGCGTCCGCCCCGAGGGGTCGAAGCTCCTGTCCTGCATGGCGCCGAGCACCGTGGCGCCGACGGTGACCTCCTCGCCCGGCCCCGGACCAGGCGTGCTCGAGGTCCCCGAGCACGCGGTCGAGAGTCCAGCGGTACACACGAGGCCGAGCGCGAGAGCGCGCTGGGCGAGAGTCGAGGCGGGGCGCGAAGACGAGCGAGGGATGACGAACGACATGCTGGGAGGGTGGGGCGAGGGACCTCGCGCGACCCAGCGGGGAACCGGGTCACGACCCTCTGGAGATCGACCTCGTGCACCCGGGCGGTGCAGCCCAACTGGCCCATGCCCGATACGGGACAGCCCTGCGGTATCCTCCCCGCCCAATGACAGCCGTCGGGAGTCCAGTGCAAGCGCTCGGAGGCCTCGGCCTGTTTCTATTCGGGATGGGCGCGATGACCGAGGGCCTGCGCAGCCTCGCCGGACCGTCGCTCGCGCGCTGGCTCGGTCGCTCGACCCAGAGCGCCCTCGGCGGCACGCTCACGGGCGCCGCGACGACCGCGGTGATCCAATCCTCGAGCGCGACGACGGTCGCCGCGATCGGCTTCGTCAGCGCTGGTCTGCTGACGTTCCAGCAATCGCTCGGCATCGTCTACGGCGCCAACATCGGCACGTCCGTCACGGGCTGGATGGTCGCGGTGCTCGGTTTCAAGGTCGACCTCGGCGCGATCGCGCCGCTCTTCGTCCTCGCGGGCGCGTTGTTGCGCTTCACAGGGCGAGGCCGGACCGCGGCGCTCGGCGCGACCATCGCCGGCTTCGGGCTGCTCTTCACCGGCATCGCGGCGCTGCAGGCAGGGATGATGGGGATGCAGGAGCGCTTCTCGCCCTCGGATCTGCCTGGCGACACATGGACCGGGCGCGCCATCCTCGTCGGGATCGGGATCATCATGACGGTCGTGATGCAGTCCTCGAGCGCGGCTCTCGCGATGGCCCTCGCCGCGCTGAGCGCAGGCTCGCTCACGCTCGCGAGCGCGTGCGCGCTGGTGGTCGGCATGAACGTCGGCACGACCGGGACCGCGCTGCTCGCGTCGCTCGGCGGGAGCACGGCAGCGCGTCGCACGGGACTCGCACACCTCGCCTTCAACCTGGTCACGGGGCTCGCTGCATTCACCCTCCTGCCGGTCTACCCGCGAGCGTTGGCGGTCGTCGATGCGCAGCTCGGCATGGCGCAGCCCGAGCTCGCGCTCGCGCTGTTCCACACCGCGTTCAATGTCGGCGGCGCGCTCTTGTTTCTGCCGCTGAACAGCCCATTCGCGGCGTTCATGGAGCGGGTCGTGCCCGAGCGTAAGAGCGGCCCGACTCGCCGACTCGAGCGCGCGCTGTTGACGCAGCCGGAGGTGGCGCTCGAGGCCGTCGCCGCGACGACACGCGAGCTCGCACGCGCAGCGTTGCGCCGCGTGGCGCTCGATCTGCGCAATCCAACACGCGCTGCGCAGCGCGCAGAGGAGAACGCTGAGGAGTCCGAGGTGCTCCTGAACGAAGTCAAAAAAGTGACCGCGTTCCTCGGCGACGTGCATCTTCCGACCAAGGAGACTCGCCGCCGCGCGGCCATCGTCGAGCTCTACAACGGGCTCGACCACATCGAGCGCCTTCTGGAGCGCGCGCGTGCCTCTGCGCCCGCAAGTCACCGCGTGAGCACTGCGAGCACCAGGGTCGCTGAACGCGTACGGCAGCGGGCAGTGCGCCTCGCAGGCCCATGCATTCGGGCTGCGAGCGGATTGCGCGACGGGGGGCCCGGCGCCGACGTCGAGGTCCTCCGCAGCGTCTCGGAGGCGCTCGATGCGGACGCCCAAGGGCTGCGCGAGGAGCTCCTCGAGCTCGCCGCGGACGGCGCGCTCGACGCCGACGAGGCGCTCGCAGAGATGGACGAGGTCCGGCGCGTGACGCGCCTCGGTCGCCATGCGTATCGCCTGGTTTGGCACCTGGCGCAGGCCGGCAACAGCGTTTCGGCGGCGACGCCGCGCGCGGTGCCTCTCCAAGCCGAGACGTCCGCTTCGGACTGACGCTCAGCGTCACCGCGTTGTCCCCCGGGGGTCGCTGCGCTCCGCTATGCTGCGCGGCTCGTGATGGCAGTCGAACGCCTCGCGCCGACCGACACCGGAGGTACGGCTCCCTCACGCTCGGCCGCGCGCTCGACTCACCTCCTCGCAGCAACCCATGACCGCCACCGCCGACACCGTGCGTCCCGCGCTCCTCGACGCTGCGTCGCTCGCGGTGCCCGCGGAGCTCGCGACGGCCATGGCGCGGCTCGCGCCGGGCAAGCCGCTGTCGCTCGGGAACGTCTGGGGCGGCGCCCAAGGCCTCGTCGTCGGTGTGCTCGCGGCGCGCCTCGCGCGGACCGTGTGCGTGCTGCTCGCAACGGACACCGAGGTCGAGTCATTCGCCCTCGACCTGCGCGCGTTCGGCGCGGATCCGACGACGTTCCCGGCGCGCGAGTCGGCGGCGACCCGCGGCAAGGGCAACGCACACGGTGACGCGGACGCGATCCGCCAGCGCCTGGTATTCGCCCAACGCGCCGTGGGCGCGGCCTCCGCGCGCCCGCGCCTCGTCGTGACGAGCGTCCTCGCGTCCCTGCAGCCCGTGCCGACGCTGCGCGACCTCGAATCGTCGTTCCTGCGCGTCGCCGTCGGCGATCGGCTCGACTCGGGCCAGCTGCTCGCGCGCCTCGTGCGCACGGGATATCGCCGCGAGCCTCTCGCCGAGGCGCCCGGCGAGGTCAGCCTGCGCGGCGACATCCTCGACATCTTCCCGTGGGCGAGCGAGGCGCCGCTGCGCATCGAGCTGTTCGAGGACGAGGTCGAGTCGCTGCGCACGTTCGATCCGATCGAGCAGCGCTCGACGGACGTGCACAAGAGCCTCGAGGTCTGCCTCGCGAGTGAATTCGACGCCGCGGACGGACCGGACGGCGTGCAACTCATGGAGCTCCTCGCGCCGGACACGCTCATTGTGCGCATCGAGCCGCTGCGCATCGCGGAGCGCGCCGAGGCCTTGGCCGTACGCCGCCCCGAACACGAGCGCGCAGCGCGGGGCCTCGAGCGCTCGCTCGGCGCGCGCGCGGTGCTCGACATCCAGAGCCTACCGGGCCAGCACCTCTCGCTCGACACCCGCACGGTGCAGCAGTTCTCGGGCGGGCTCGAGGCCTCCGCGCCCGAGCTCGGCGCGCTCATCGCCGCGGGCCAGCGTGTCATCGTCGGCTGTGTGACGCCGGCGGAACGTGACCGCGTGGCGGCGCAGCTCGAGACCCTGCTCGGTGATCGACACGGGCTCGAGGTGACGGTCGGCGTCATCTCGAAAGGTTTTCGCGCGCCGCACTGGGGCCTCGTCGTCGTCGGCGCGCACGAGCTGAAAGGCACACTCGGCGCGCGGCGGCGCGCGCTCCTGAAGCAGCACCAGCACAAGGTCCGCGCGATCCAGAGTTTCTTCGAGCTGTCGCCCGGCGACCTCGTCGTGCACGCGGTGCACGGCCTCGCGCGTTATCGCGGACTCACGCGCATGGCGCGCGGCGAGGGCGAAGAGGAGCACTTGCACCTCATGTTCGCCGAAGAGGTCTCGCTGTACGTCCCGGCGAGCCGCGTCGACATGGTGCAGCGCTACGTCGGCGCGGGCGCTGGTGTCATCCCGCTCGACAAGATCGGCGGCAAGACGTTCCGCAAGCGCAAGGAGAAGGTCGAGCGCGGCCTCTTCGATCTCGCGGCCGACATGATCGAGGTGCAGGCGAAACGCCAGCTCGACACGCGTCCGCCGTGGGCGCCCGACGTCGAGATGGTGGCCGCATTCCTCGCGGAGTTCCCTTACACCCCCACTGTCGACCAAGTGACCGTCGACGACGAGGTCGCGCGCGACCTCGCGTCCGAGCGGCCGATGGATCGACTCTTGTGCGGCGACGTCGGCTTCGGCAAAACCGAAATGGCGGTGCGCGCCGCGTTCCGAGTCGTCAGCGGCGGCGGCCAGGTCGCGGTGCTCGTGCCTACGACGGTGCTCGCGGACCAGCACTACAACACCTTCCGTTCACGCATGGCGGACTTCCCCGTGACGGTGCGCGTGCTGTCGCGGAACACCACGCCCGCGGAGGTCAAGTCGACGCTCGCGGGGCTCGTGGACGGCTCGATCGACGTGGTCGTCGGGACCCACCGCATCCTGTCGAAGGACGTGAAGTTCAAGCGCCTCGGGCTCGTCGTGATCGACGAGGAACAACGTTTCGGCGTCACGCACAAGGAGCGTTTCAAGCAGCTACGCGCCGACGTCGACATGCTGACGCTCACGGCGACGCCGATCCCGCGCACGCTGCACATGTCGCTGTCCGGGATACGCGACATCTCCGCTCTGCAGGTGCCGCCGCCGGGGCGCCAAGAGATCGACACCCAGCTCGGTTACACCGACGACGACGAGCTGATTACCGAGGCGATCCGCCGCGAGCTCGACCGCGGCGGGCAGGTGTTCTTCCTGCACAACAAGGTCAAGTCGATCGAGGCCTTCACGGCGCGCATTCGAGGTCTCGTGCCCGAAGCGCAGTACGCCATCGGCCATGGCCAAATGGGCGCGGGCGAGCTGCAGGAGGTCATGCGCGCGGTCAACTCGGGCGCGGCGCAGGTCCTGATCGCGACCACCATCATCGAGAATGGCGTCGACGTGGCGGCGGCCGGCACCATTCTGATCAACGACGCGGACCACTTCGGACTCTCGGAGCTCCACCAATTGCGCGGGCGTGTCGGCCGCGGCGAGAACAAGTCGTTCTGTTACTTGCTCGTGGAGCGTTTCAAGCCGCTCGACAAGCAGGCGCGCGAGCGGTTGAAGGCGCTCGAAGAGCTCAACCACTTGGGCGCGGGTTTCGGCATCTCGGTCAAGGACCTCGAGCTGCGCGGCGCGGGCAACGTGCTCGGCGCGCAGCAATCGGGGCACATCGCCGCGATCGGGTACGACATGTACTGTCGCCTCCTGAAGCTGACGATCGAGCGGCTGCAATCGGGCGAGTCGATCGAGTCGATGACCGCCGGGAACGCGCCGCGTTTCGAGGAGGTCGAAGCGGGCTGCGAGCTCGTGCTCGGGACACGCGCGCTCTTGCCAGAGTCGTGGATCCCGGCGCCGAGCCAGCGCCTCGACGTGCTCCGCCGCCTCGCGCACCTGCACGACGAGGCGGAGTTCGTGGCCGAAGAGCAAGCGCTGCGCGATCGTTATGGGCGCTTGCCCGCCGAGGCCGAGGCGCTCCTGCGGCTCTTCCGGTTGAAGGTGCGCCTCGACCCGTATCAGCTGCGGCACGTCGCGTGGCAGGAGGACCGCTACGTGATCCAGTACGTCGACCGCGTCCAGCTCGAGGCGCTGTTCAAGGGCCGCGGACAGCGCGTCGATCTACGCCAAATCCGTCCGGGGGTCGCCCACCTGGTCGCGCCGACCCGCTGTCACGGCGATCACGCGGCGGCCCTCGAGTGGCTCGAGCGGATCGTGGGTACCGGCCACGAACACGGGTCGTGAGGGACGCGCAGCAGGACCGCGCACAAGATCGGGCGCGCCTCGCTAACCTCGGCGCCATGCAACGCGACGCGACCACCGTCGAGGCGTACCTCGCCTCGTTGACCGAGGATGAACGCCGCACCATCGAAGCCGTGCGCGCGGTCATCAAGAAGAACCTCGGCAAGGGCTTCGAGGAGGGCATCCAGTACGGGATGATCGGCTACTACGTGCCGCATTCGCGCTATCCCGAGGGGTACCACTGCGACCCGCGCCAACCGCTGCCCTTCGCGGGCCTCGCGGCGCAGAAAAACAACATCTCGGTCTATCTCATGAGCGTCTACATGCGCCCGGGCGAGGCGGAGCGCTTCGCGAAGGCGTGGCAGGCCACGGGCAAGAAGCTCGACATGGGCAAGAGCTGCGTGCGCTTCAAGCGCGCCGAGGACGCGGCGCTCGAGGTGATCGGCGCGGCCATCAAGTCGATGCCATTGGCGGAGTACATCGCGACCTACGAGGCGCTGCGCGACGCCAACAAGTCCGGCGCCGCGGCGGTCAGGTCCAAGGTGAGCGCGAAGAAGCCGGCCGCGAAGAAGCCGGCCGCGAAGAAGCCGGCCGCGAAGAAGCCGGAAGCGAAGAAGGCGAGCGCCAAGAAACAGGCCTCGAAGAAGCCCGCTACAAAGAAGCCCGCTACGAAAAAAGCCGCCACGAGGAAGACGCCAACGAAGAAGTCGCCCACCAAGTAGGCCACGACGAATTTGGTGGAGCGCCGTCGAGCCGCCTCGGCTGAGACCCGCAACTCACCCCAGTGGCGCAAAGAGCCTGCGCCACAGAATCCAACTCACTACGCGGCGCAGGCTCCTAGAATCCGCCGACCTCGCGTCCCTTCGTTCTCACGTCATGACGATCCTCGCCGCCCTCGCTCTCGCGTTCGTTGCGCTCCAGGAAAACGGCACGGACGGGCCCGCCCGCCCCGTCGACTCCGAGCAGCCGGAGCGCCCGTCGCTCGACAGCACGGGCGCCCTCCAGTTTGCCCTCGGCGACGGCGTCGTCGCGGTGGTCGGGCGCGAGCTCATCCGGCGCGACGATGTCCTCAGCGCCAGCCAGAACCGGACCTTCCTCGCGCGCGTCCCGGGCCTCGCAGACGACGTGCAGTCGCGCGATCCGAATGTGCGCAACCGCGGCTACACGACGGTGCTGTTCGAGCTCGTCGTCGACCAGCTCAAGACCGTGGGTGGCCGCAACCAGGGTTACGCCCCGGAGCTGATCCAAGCCATCCTCGACCGCCGAGTCGAGGACCTCCAGCGCCGCTTCGGCGGGGCCGTCGGAGCCTCCGATGCGCTCCGCGGCGGCGGCTTCGACCCCCAGTCCTACGCGCGTTACAACGAGTCGAACCTCTTACGCCGCACCTGGGAGGACTCGACCGTCGGTCGGGCCCCCGGCCCCGACGGCCGCTTGACCAGGGACCGCTTCGTGCCGCCGGGCATCATGCAGCTCGAGTACGAGACGCGCCTACGCTCGGCGCGGTCGGAGGAGCGCGCCACCCTGGGCGAGCGCCCCCAGCGCTGGGTCCTGCAACAGGTGGTCCTCGGCATCGGCGCGTACAAAGGCCCCGAGGCGGCCCGCGAGGTCGCGGACGTGATCCAGTCGGAGGTCGGCGCCGGGAAGATCACCATGGAGTCCGCCGCGAGGCAGTTCACGCGGCCGGCCGAGCGGGCCGACCAGTGGCAGATCGAGCCCCTGACCGAGGAGCAGCTGCAAGCCTACAGCCGCGCGAACTACGGCGACGGCGCGCTGGCCGCCTGGGCCGTCGGGGCCGCAGATGGAGCCGTGAGCGAGCCCTTTGTCTTCAGCGCTCCGGACGCGAACGGAAAACTCCTCGCGCGGGCGCTCGTGGTCTATCGCGTGGCCGAGATCATGCCCGCGACGGGGCGCCTCGACTTCGAGGACGCCGGTCTGCAGCAGCAGCTCCGGGCGGAGGTCCAGAAGGCCTGGGACCGCACCCGCACCGACCGCGGGCTGCTCGATCTGTTGGAGGCGACGTACGTCTGGCAGCCGGAGCTGCGGGAGGCCCTGCTGAAGAGAGCCGGCCGCAGACCTCAGACCGTCGGCTCCGAGACCCCCGCCGGCGTGAACTGACGGCTCATCTGACCCACTCCGCACCCGTCCGGTGGGTCGAGACCAGAGGTACCGAACCCGACCCAAAAAACAGGCGAGAGTGGCGCGCGGAGCGCGCGCCACTCTCGCCTGTTTTTTGGGTCGGGTTCGGTACCTCTGGTCTCGACCCGCCAGACCCGCGGCCTTCGCGCGTAGCCGGGAGAACGACTCGTCGGTATTCTCTGAACCCCGCGTTCCCCCGCGCGTTCCCCGCAGTGAGAGGGCCGGAAAGGGCCGCCCCCCTCCCGAGCTGCCCCCAAGCCCCCCCCGACCCCGCAAGCCACCAGAACTGACCCGACCGGGCTGTTCCCGAAGCGATGAGCGAGAACCAATACCGCGACGTCCACATCGAGACGACGCTCCCGAAGGCCTGGGAACAGGAAGAGTCCTTCAACGACGTCCTGTACGACTGGATGTCGCGGGCCCCATGGCTCCTCATCTCGGGTGCCCTCCACTTCGTCGTGTTCCTGATCGTCGCGGCGATCCCGTGGAGCATCTTCGACAAGGTCAAGGAGAAGGAGATCCAGTCGGCGATCGAACCGCCCCCGGAGGCCGAGCTCGAGGATCCGGAGGAGGAGATCGAGGAGATCGAAGAGATCGAGACCGAAGAGGAGCCGATCGTCGAGGACTACGAGGTCTCCGACCACAACGAGACGGACACGAACGCGGAGTTCGAGAGCACCGAGGGTGACCCGGACATGAACGCGGACTCTCCGTTCGACGACAAGGCGTTCAACGACGTGCTCGGCATCGGCGGCGGCGCCGGCGGCAAGTACGGCGGTCGCATGGGTGGCAAGCGCAACCTACGTGCAGGCGGCGGCAACGGCACCGAAATGGCCCTCAAGGACGGCCTCGAGTGGCTCAAAAACCACCAGGACGAGGACGGCAAGTGGGACTGCGACGAATTCTTCAAACACGACCCGCCGGATGACCAGTGCACGGGTCCGGGCGACTCGAAACACGACGTCGGCTCGACGGGCCTCGCGCTGCTCGCCTTCCTCGGCGACGGCAATACGCTGCGCACGGGTCCCTACAAGGACGTCGTGTCGAACGGGATCAAGTGGCTGCGCGACCAGCAGAACCCGGAAACGGGGCTGATCGGCGAGAAGATCGGCCACGCGTTCCTGTACGACCACTCGATCGCGACGCTCGCGGTGTGCGAGACGTACTACTTCGACAAATCGCCGGTCGTGAAGTCGACGGCCCAACGCGCGATCAACTACATCACCCAGGCCCGCAACCCCTACGGCGCGTGGCGTTACGACGTCCCGCCGGTCGGTGACAACGACACGTCGGTCACGGGCTGGATGGTTTTCGCGCTCCAGTCGGCCGAAGAGGGCGGGCTCAAGGGTGACAAAGAGGCCTTCCTCGGCGCGAAGAACTGGTTCAACGAGGTCACCGATCCGGGCACGGGCCGCTGCGGCTACGACGCGGTCGGCAGCCCGAGCTCGCGCGTCAACGGACGCAACGACGAGTACCCGACGGACAAGGGCGAGGCCATGACCGCGGTGGCCCTCCTCTGCCGCTTCTTCATGGGCGAGGACCCGGAGACGAGCGCCGTCATGAAGCAGCACGCCGAGCTGTTGCGCAAGCAGCTCCCGAGCTGGGAGCCGAAGGCCAAGGCCAACGACATGTACTACTGGTACTACGGCTCGTACGCCATGTACCAAATGGGCGGTC
>Ga0163144_10006689_pt1 | contig 25385 bp, 21 predicted proteins | sample OliLak19BULKMAT1_FD_123175 | JGI IMG/M metagenome (GOLD analysis project Ga0163144, IMG submission 123175) | Freshwater microbial mat bacterial communities from Lake Vanda, McMurdo Dry Valleys, Antarctica - Oligotrophic Lake LV.19.BULKMAT1 | ecosystem: Environmental > Aquatic > Freshwater >... | reverse complement strand
TGAAGATGGGCCGGCCCTCATCGCCAGCGGCCTGGTGGAGGCGGTGGTCATCTGTCTGCCGTCGCACCTGCACGCCGCCGCCGCCGAAGCCGCGCTGGCCGCCGGGCTGCACGTCTATTTAGAGAAGCCGTTAGCCTCCACGCTGGCCGCCGGTCAGCGCGTCGTGACGGCCTGGCAGCAAGCCGGCCGGGTCGGCATGATCGGCTACAATTACCGCTTCAACGCGCTCTACCAGGCGCTGCGGCGCGAGGTGCAGTCGGGCGCGCTGGGCGATGTGGTAGCGGCGCGCACGGTCTTCTCCACTCCCGCGCGCGGCCTGCCGGCCTGGAAGCAGCAGCGGGCCACCGGCGGCGGCGTGCTGCTCGATCTCGGCTCACACCACCTTGACCTGGTGCGCTTCATCCTGGGGCAGGAGATTACGGCCGTCAGCGCCTGGCTGCGCTCGACCCATAGCGCGGACGACAACGCCGTGCTGCACCTGCGCCTGGCGAACGGCGTGGAAGTGCAGTCGCTGTTCTCGTTCACGGCCGGCGATGCCGACCGGATTGAGATATACGGCGAGGCCGGGCAAGCCGGGGTAGACCGCTACCGCTCGTGGAACGTGGAGCGCCTGCTGCCGGCGGGGGGCGCAGCCCGGCTGCGGCAGTGGGCGCAGACGGCCCGCGCGCTGCTGACCAGCCCCTACCTGCGCGTGAAGCTCACCGGCTCTGGCCAAGAGCCGTCCTACGCGGCGGCGCTGAAGCACTTCCTGGCGGCGGCGCGCGGCGAAATCGAGGCGGCCCCCAATTTTGCCGACGGGCTGCGGGCGCTGGCCGTGGTAGACGCGGCCGAGACCTCCGCCCGCACCGGGGCGACCGTGGCGGTCAGCGCTTGATGGGCCAGCCGCTCGAAATGTCAGTGATCCTGGTGACCGTCACCGGCTTCTCCGCGCTGCGGCGGGTGGTGGCCGCCTACGCGGCGCAGACCGTCTGCCGCGCGCTGGAGCTGGTGATCGTCACGCCCACGGCCGCTGCGCTCGCGCCCGACCGCGAGGCGCTGGCCGCGTTTGGCGCGTGGCAGGTGGTGGAGGCCGGCCCAATCAAGACGGTGGCGGGCGCCCGCGTGGCCGGCGTGGCCCGCTGCAGCGCGCCGCTGATTGCCTTTGGCGAAGATCACTGCTTCCCCGCGCCCGATTGGGCGGCGGCGCTGATTGACGCGCACCGCCAGCCGTGGGCGGCGGTGGGGCCGGCCTTTGATAATGGCAACCCGGCGCGCAAACTCAGTTGGGCCAACCTGTTTATGGAATATGGCGCTTACCTCGTGCCCGTCTCGCCGCGCGTCTGTCCCGATCTGCCGGGCCACAATAGCTGCTACAAGCGCGCGGTGCTGCTGGCCTATGGCGACCGGCTGGAAGCCATGATGGAGGCCGAGACCATGCTCCACGCCGACCTGCGGGCGCAGGGCTACCAACTGTTTCTAAACCCAGCCGCCCGGGTCTATCATGTTAATATGACGAAGCTGGCCTCGGCCCTGGAAACGGCTCAAGTCTATGGCCGGCTGTTTGCGGCGGCGCGCTCGCGCGCGTGGCCGCTGGGCCGCCGCCTGCTATATGTAGCCGGCGCGCCGCTCATCCCGTGGGTGCGGCTGCGGCGGACGCTGGCTCAGGTGGCCCGCACCGGCCGGCAGCGCACATTGCTGCCCGGCCTGCTGCCGCCGCTGCTGCTGCTGCTCTCGGCCAACGGTTTGGGAGAGTTCTTGGGCTACGCCTTCGGCGAAGGCGGCGCGCGCACGGCCAGCTTGCGGCTGGAGCTGCGCCGCGAAGACCACTTGGCGCCGGGAGACCGGCTGCTGGATCAATGGACGTAGAGACCACCACCAGTCGGCAGTTGTCAGGGGGCACGCTGCAAGTGTTCGTGGCCGAGGCCCTGGTCGTCCCGACCGGCTTTCTGACGGCGGCCTTCCTCACGCGCCGCCTCGGGCCAGACGGCTACGGCTTGCTGGCCCTCGCCAGCACCCTGATCGCCTGGCTGGAGTGGAGCCTGGCCTCCATCCTGGCGCGCACCGTCACTAAGTTCGTGGCCGAGGCCGACGACTGGCGGCCGGTCGCCACCACTTCGCTGCGGGCGCACTTTTTGATCGGGGCCGGGCTGGGGCTGGCGGTGTGGCTGTTCGCGCCGGCCGTGGCGCGTTGGTTGAACGAACCGGCGCTGGTCGGCTACCTGCGGCTGTTTGCCCTCGACCTGCCGCTGTTTGGGCTGGCCCACGCCCACCGGCACGTGCTCGTGGGCCGCGGCGACTACGGCCCGCGCGCCCTCGCCACCGGCTCGCGCTGGATCGTGCGGCTGCTGGTCGTGCTCGTGCTGGTGCAGGCCGGCCTCTCGGTCGAGGGCGCGATCATCGGCAGCCTGGCCGGGTCGGTGGCCGAGTTGGCGCTGGCCCGCCGGCGCGCCCGCATTCCCTGGCGGCGCGCGGCCGTGCGCTTCCCGGCGCAGCAGTTGTGGGGCTTCGCCCTGCCGATTGTGTTGATGGCGCTCAGTCTGCGCCTGTTCGACAAGATTGATTTGTTCATGCTCAAAGCCCTGGGGGCCACGGCGGCGCAAGCCGGGCTGTACGGCGCGGCTCAAAACCTGGCCTGGCTGCCGGGCATCTTTGCGCTGGCGTACACGCCGCTCCTCATCGCCACGCTCTCCCGGCTGCGGCGGCAAGGGGCAGACCAGGAGGCCGGGCTGGTGGCCCGCCAGGCGCTGCGGTTGGTGCTGCTGCTGGTGCCGCCGGCGGCGCTAGTGGTGGGCAGCGCGCCCGAGCTGATGCGCCTGGCGTATGGCGCGCCGTTCGCGCCGGCCGCGCTGGTGCTGGGGCCGCTCTTGGCCGGCGGCCTGGCGCTGGTGCTGGTCTCGGTGACCACGGCCATCCTCACCGCCGGGGGGAAACCCAACATCACCTTTGCGCTGACCGGGCCGCTGGTGCCGCTGGCGGTTGTGGGCGTTTGGCTGGTTGCGCCGCGTGGCGGGCTGCTGGGCGCGGCCCTGGTCACCGGGCTGCTGGCCTGCGCCAGCGCGGGGGTCAGCTTGTTGGCGGTGCGCCGGCTGTGGGGCATCTGGCCGCCGCCGGCGACGGTGGCGCGCTGCCTGGCGTTGGCGGTGCTGGCCTTTGGGTTGGGAGCGCTGTGGCCCACGCCCGGCCTGTGGTGGCTGCTGAAGTTGGCCGTGGGCAGCCTGGGGCTGGGGCTGGCCCTGGCCGTCTCGGGCGAGGTGACACCGGCCGAGGCGCGCTGGCTGTGGCAGTGGCTGCAATCACTGCGCGGCTGGCCGTGGCCGCCGCGCGTCGCCCCCGCGAGGTCCGATGGCTAGCGCCCGCCCGTTGCTGTGGGTGTCGGTCATCATCCCCACGCGCGAGCGGACCGCGCCGTTGGCCGAGTGCCTGCGCGCCCTGGCCGCGCAGACCTATCCGCGCGCCGGCTTCGAAATTTTGATCGTGGATGACGGCAGCGACGCGGCCGACGCGGCGGCCATTGAGGCGCTGGCGGCGGAGTGGGGGGCGCGCTCTCTCCGGCAGCCGCCCAGTGGCCCGGCCGAGGCCCGCAACCTGGGGGCGGGCCAAGCCCAGGGCGTGTACCTGGCCTTTACCGACGACGACTGCTGCCCCGCGCCCGGCTGGCTGGCCGCGCTGGTGGCGGCGCTGGAGGCGCATCCCGGCGCGGCGGCCGGCGGCCCGATCATGAATGCGCTGCCCCACAACCCCTACGCCGCCGCCAGCCAGGCGCTGGTCACCTACATCTACAGCTACTACAACCGCGACCCACAGCACGCGGTCTTTCTCACCTCCAACAACCTGGCGTTCCCGGCCGAGGTCTTCAACGCGCTGGGCGGCTTCGACTGCACCCTGCACCTGGCCGCCGGCGAGGACCGCGACCTGTGCGACCGCTGGACCCTGAACCAGCACCGCTTGATCTATGTGCCGGCGGCGGTGGTGGCGCATGCGCCCGCTGTCAATGCGCGCCGTTTCTGGGAGCAGCACTTTCGTTACGGGCGCGGGGCGCACGGCTATCACCGGGCGCGGCGCGCGCGCGGCCAGCCGCCCGTGCCGGTCGAGCCGCCGCGCTTCTATCTCAACCTGGTGCGCTACTTAGCCGGGCACGCGCCGCGCGGCCGGGGCTGGCTGGGGGCGCTGCTGGCGGTGGTTTCGCAAGCGGCCAACTTCCTGGGCTACCTGCATCAGCGCCGGCTGCCCGCGGCCCCCGGCCTCGCCGCGCCCGTGGCCGAGTTGAGCGAAACATGACCCCCGCCCGCCCCGTTCCGCCGGCCCGCCTGACGCGCTGGCACCTCGCCGCCTGGGTGCTGATCATGCTGGTCAGCGGCGCACTCATCTGGCGCGACCACGCCAACTTTCAGTTGGGCGCGCAATGGGACGACGCCGACTACGTGGTGCTGGCCCGCTCGCTGGCCGGCCCTAGCACTGTTGGGGTGGTGGGCGGCCAGTACGGCCTAATCAACGACCCCAGCGGCCCGGCGCGGGCCAACTACCCGTTTGTCTTTCCGCTGCTGCTCGCGCCGCTGGCCGCGTTGTTCCCCGGCAACTATGAAATCCTCAAGCTCGTGCCGCAGGCCGCCACGCTGTTCAACCTGACGCTGCTGTTCTGGGGCTGGCCTGAGTTCGGGCGCGGGGCCTCGCGCTGGTGGGGTCTGGGGGTGACGGCGCTGTACGGCCTCTCGCCGCTGGTGGTGCGCTACGCCGGGATGATCATGTCGGAGGCCCCGTTCCTGGCCTGGTGCCTGACGGCGGTCTGGCTGGTGGAGCGGGTGGCGGCCGGCCGCGCCGGGCGCTATTGGCCCGTGGCCCTGGGCGCGCTGCTGCTCGGGCTGACCTTTACCCGCACGGTCGGGTTTCTGACGCTGGCCGGGCTGGTCGGCTACCTGCTCTATCGCCGGGGGCGAGCGGCGCTGCCGGGCCTGGCGGCGGCGGCGCTGACTAGCCTGGCGCTGGCGGCGCTGGTGGTGGCGCTGACGGCCGTGCGCTGGGCCGACCTGTGGCCGGCCAGCTACCTGCAAATGACCGCCGGGCTGGTGTCGGGCGAGGCGCGCGAGACCAGCCAGAATGTGCCCTACCCGGAATTGCTGCTGCGCCTGGCCGGCCGGCATGTGAGTGTAGATGTGCGCAACGTGGTGTTGTCGGTGGGCGGCGGCCCCGGCACCGAGGCGCTAATGGACCGGTTGGGCCTGCCCTGGCTGCCGCCCGTCGTCGGCTATCTGCTATCCGGCCTAATCGCGCTGGGCTGGGTGCGGCTGCTGCGCCGGCCGGGGCTCTCGGCTTTTCTGGCGGCCGCCCTGGCGTATTATGCCGGGATGCAGTTGGTGTTGTGGATCACCGCCCGCTTCTTGTATCCCATTCAGCCGCAGTTGTATTTGGGGCTGTTGGCCGGCGTGGATGGCGTGGGGCGGCTGGCGGGCCGCTGGCTGCGGCGGGCAGGGTTGGAGCGGCGCTTGGGGGTGGCCGCCGCCCTGCTCACCTTCGCGGGGCTGGCGGCGGTCGCAACCGTTCAATCCCTCAAGCTCGACAACTCACGGCTGCACGCCGGCGACCTGGAAGCCCGCACGCTCTGGCTGCGCGCCAACGTGCCGGCCGACGCCGTGGTGATGTCGGAGCTGCCGCGCGCCGACTACCTCTATAGCGGCCGGCACACGCTCGGCCTGCAAGGCTATGGCGACGAGGCGGTGTTCGCCGCCGCCCTCGACCAACAGGGCGTGGATTACATTGTGTCAGGGCCGGGAGTGTTGTGGACCAACGGCGCGGCGCCGGTGGTGGGGGATCGCTGGAAAGTGATGGAGCCGATTGTTCAGGCGTTGGTGCGCGCCGGCCGGCTGCAAGTGGCCTATGCATCGCCCACCGAGCAGGTGGTGGTGTACCGTGTGGTCGCGCGCTAGCGTTCGCCCGCTAGGGGTGCGCGCTAGCGTTCGCCCGACAGGGGCGCGCTAGTTGGAGTTGTTCTGGTTCAGCGGCAGCGTAAAGAAGAAAATGCTGCCGTAGCCCGGCGTTGATTCCACGCGGATCTTGCCGCCGTGGGCCTCAATCGCCAGCCGGCAGAACGCCAGCCCTAGCCCGGTGCCCTTGCGCAGCGGCGTGCCGTTGCGCTCAGTCACCTGCACAAATTTCTCAAAGATGCGCGTCTGATACTCCAGCGGAATGCCCTCGCCGTTGTCGCTCACCCGCACCAGGATGAGGCCGTCGCGCTTTTCAGCCTCGATCTGAATCTTGCCGCCGATCTCGGTGTACTTGAAGGCGTTGCTCAACAAGTTGTCCACCACCCGGCTGATGAGGGCCAGGTCGGCCATCACGGTCGGCAGCTCGGCCGGGGCGCGTACGGTCAGGCTCTTGCCGTCCTTCTCCGCCTGCGAGCGATAGGCTTCCACCTTGTCGCCCAGCAGCGTCGGCAGGTAGATCGGGGCCAGCACCAGCCGCAGCTCCCCGGCCTCGAACTTGCCCACGTTCAACAGGTCGTCAATCATGCCGGTCATGCGCTGGCCGGCCGCGCGCGCGCCGGTGAGGAAGCGCGGCGGCGCGTCGGGGTAGGCCGGGTTGTTGAGCGTCTTGCCGATCAAATCTAGGTTGGCCGTCAGCGCCGTCAGCGGGTTGCGCAGGTCGTGGACGATCATGCGCGTCAGGTCATCACGCAGCCCCTCGGCCTGGCGCAGCTCGGCGTAGGCCGCCTCTAGCTCGCGCGTGCGGTTGCGAATCAGCCGGTCGGCGCGGTAGACGATGAACAGCAGCGCGCTGAACAGCCCGCCCAGGCTGAGCGCCGCCAGCACCAGCCCGGAAGCGCGCGACAGCGTCTGGGCGCTGGTCAACTGCGGCACGGCGCGCACGCCGACCACGCTGCCAATCGGGGCCGCGTCGTCAGCCGCGCCGGCCGGATACAGCGGCGCGTACACCACCACCAGGTGCGCTTGGGTCTCCGGCGCGTAATCGCCCAGTGGCACACCGGGTTCCAGCAGCAGCGCCTGGGTCTCGCCGGTCAGCGCCGCCCTAAAGCTGTCGGGCTGGGGCGGGGGCTGGCCGTTGCCGGCGCTGTCCATGGTCGAGAACACCGACCCGCCCGAGGTAGCGTACAGCGTCAACTCGTCCAGGTTGCCCAGGCTGTCGCGCATGGCCAGGATCGTCTGCCGCCAGCCGGCGTCGGGCTTCAGGGCGCTCAGGTCGGCGGCGCTGGTCACGGTAGGCAGCGTGTCGGCGATCAGCCCGGCCGCGTGTTGGGTGACGTTGCTGGTGTCGTCTTCTAGCTCGCTCTGCAAGATGCGAAAGGCCAGGTTGCTGTAAAGCTGGGCCGCCAGCAGGGCCAGGGCCGCCGTCACGATCAGGCTCGTGGCCGCGTAATAGCGCGTCAGCCGGAACGTGCGCACCTGCTCATACGCCCGCCACAGCGCGTAGATGGCGATCAAAAAGCCGAACAGCAGCAGGACGTGGTACAGCCACCAACTCGAATTCCACACCTTGAAGCGGAACAGGCTGACGGTGGCGGTGGCGTACCAGCCGGCCTCGAAGGCCATTAGCCCATCAATGAAGTTGTGGCTCTGCCGCCAGTTGAGGTAGTGGCGCACTGCGCCCACCATCCAGATGACGAGCGTCAGCAGGAAGATCAGGTCTATCATGCTGGGCGAGATGTGCAGCGCCACCAGTGCGGCGATCAGGTCGGGCACGGTAAAGGCCGCGACCACAAAGGCCAGGTAGGCCAGCGCTATGCCCACTGCCACCAGGCGCAGCAGGGTCGGGTGGGGCCGGTTTGAGGCAAAGCCGCCGATGAGGAAGATGACGCCGCCGCCGAACAGCGTGAGCCAGGCGGCCCAGGTGATAGCGGGGTGGAAGTTCGTAATCAGCGCGCCGGGGGTGGTGGCGCCGTGGATGAAGAACGCCGCGCCCATCCAGGCGAAGGCCGCCGCCAGGAACAGGTGGCGGGGCAGGGCGGTCTCGCCGACCGAGATGATGACGAACAGCGACACCACCGTGGCGGCGAAGGTCGTAAAGCTGACGATGTAGAAGTGAGCGAGGGGCGCGGCAATACTGGGATCCGCTTCGGGGAAAGCCGACCATAACCCCAGTAAAACGGCTGGCAGCAGCAGCGCGAGATAGACGCCGAGGCGTTTCATGTGAGCGGGACCCGAGACTAACCTGTTACCTACAATTGTATCCTGAGCGCGGGAATGTGCAAGCGGCCGAGAGAAAACCTTGGGCCTCAATTTTCACAGAGGGGCGTATGATGTGGGAAAACAAAAACGGGCGAGGGACACCTCGCCTGTCTTCTTTATTCTGGCTCCTCGACCTAGATTTGAACTAGGAACCGATCGGTTAACAGCCGATTGCTCTGCCGATTGAGCTATCGAGGAATGCGACCAGGATTATAACGGTCGGGAGGAGGCGTGTCAAGGAAATTGCGCGCGGGGCGGGGGCCGCCGGGCGTTACAACCGGCGGTTGCCTTCCGCGTATGGGAAGCATATAATCGCCAGTGACTTGTCGGGGTTGTCGGTCGCAATTTTTCCGTTAGTCGTGGGCCTGGCCGCCCAAAGGCTGGGCTGCCGCTGTCGTCTTCCACTCTGGGGGAAGGCGAACCTTATTGGTGATCTGTATGGCTGACGTGTCGCTCGAAACGCTTCCAACAGTGGCGAACCGGCCCACCCACCGCTTGCTGCCGCTGTTGGTGGTAGCGGTCGCCATCGTGGCGGTGGTGTCGTGGCTGCTCAACACCCCAGAAGGCGTGCTCGGCAAGGCCGATGCCATCGGCTACGCCATCTGCCACCGGATTGACGGCCGCTCGCTGCACATCGGCAACGTGCAGTTCCCGCTGTGCGCCCGCTGCACCGGCATTTACCTGGGCGTGCTGGTGGGCATGGGCACCATGCTGGCGCTCGGCCGCCGCCGCGCCGGGGGGATGCCCAAGGGCAAGATTTTTTGGGTGCTGCTCGGCTTTATCGGCCTCATGGGCATTGACGGCGTCAACTCGTACCTGACGTTGTTTCCGGGCCTGCCGCACCTGTACGAGCCTAACAACAATCTGCGCGCCATCACCGGGATGCTCAACGGCCTGGCGCTGGCCGGGCTGATGTTTCCGGTGCTCAACCAAACGCTGTGGGCCGATTGGGAAGAGAAATCGGTGCTCGGCACGTTCCGCGAGCTGGCGCTGATGGTGGGCGTGGCGGCGGTGGTCGTCGCGCTGGTGCTGACCGACAACGCGGTCATTCTCTACCCGCTGGCGCTGTTGAGCGTGGCGGGCGTGGTCGCCATCCTGGTGGCGCTCAACACCACCATCCTGCTCATCGTCATCAAGCGCGAGAACCAGGTGCGCAGCCTGCTGGGCGCGGCCCTGCCGCTGCTGGCCGGCTTTACGCTGGCGGTCATCGAAATCGGCGTGGTGGATGCGGTGCGGTTTGCCGTCTTCCAAACTTGGGGCGGGCTGCCATTGGGCTAACCGCTGCGGTCAAGGACAACTGAGATGGAGATCCTCACCAACGTACTCGCCGCCTTCGGGCTGTCCGGCAGCGCCGGGCTGAACGCCTACCTGCCGCTGCTGGTGGTGGCGCTGCTGGCTAAGTTCACCAGCCTGATCCAATTGGGCAAGCCCTGGGACGTGCTCGAAAGCTGGTGGGTGATCGGCGCGCTGGGCGTGCTATTGGTGGTAGAGTTCTTCGCCGATAAGGTGCCGGCCATCAATCACGCCAACGACGCGCTCCAGACCTTGGTGCGGCCCACCGCCGGCGCGGTGCTGTTCGCCGCCAGCACCGGCGTGGTGGCCCATCTCGACCCGGTGGTGGCCGTCATCCTGGGCCTGCTGGTGGCCGGCAGCGTGCACGCCGCCAAGAGCCTGCTGCTGCGCCCGGCCGTCACGGCCGTCAGCGGCGGGCTGGCGAACCCGGTAGTCAGCGTGATCGAAGACCTGGTAGCCCTGGTGGTGTCGCTGCTGGCCGTCATCCTGCCGGTGCTGATCTCGTTCGTCATGCTGCTGCTGATCGCGCTCGTCATCGGGTGGCTGTGGAAGCGCGCCGACCGCGCGCCGGCCCCCAGCCGCAACGCTTAGCCCGGAGCCTGGTGGGTAGCTTGATGTAGTCCAAGTGCGGTTTGGCCTCCGCCCGGCCCGGCCGGTGCGAGGTTTTGATCCTTAGCCTGCATGGAGGAGAGTCTTATGAACAACAATCAGATGGGTATGCCCCCGGCGACTGAGCCGAAGAAGAACAACAACACCATGATTATTGTGATCGTGGTGTTGGTGCTGTGCTGCTGCTGCGGCGTCATTGGCTCTGCGGTGGCCTGGGCCTGCGGGGATGGGTGGGCGGCAGGCATCCTCACGAGCTGCTCGTTCTAGTTGCGGCGGCCTGCCCGGCCGTCACTCGTTCGTCGCCTGAACGCCAGCCGGCCGAAGGCCCCCGCCGCACCCGGCGGGGGCTTTCGTGTTTGTGTTCGCCGGCTGCCCCCGTACTCAAGTCCGGGACGCGTCGGCGGCGGCAGACACTCTCCGTCTGCGGGCGACCTCATCGCATGATGGGCCGGTCAAATCAGCCGAACCGACCGAAACGAAAAAAGCGGTAGGGTAGGCACGCTTCGTGTGCCTGCCCTACCGCTTTTTTCGCTAGCTCTCGCAAACGGCTGCGACAGACAGAACGATTTTGCGTCGGCTCTCGCAAACGGCTGCGACAAACTTGACGCCTGTGCGCCTGGACAGTCAGCCGCCCCGTATCAAATGGCCCCTCCGACCTCTGACCTCTGACCTCCGACCTCCACTCTAAACGGCCCCTCGCCCGCCGCCGCCAACGCGCGCAGCTCGGCCAGGGCGGCGCGGCAGGTGGCCGCCTCGGCGGGCGGCAGGGCCAGGGCCGCGAACTCATCCTCGTCCAGCACCAACTCGGTGCCGTCCGGTTGCCGGAAGTAATCCAGCGCCAGGTCCACCGCCTCCACCAGCAGCCCCGCGCCGTCCGGCCGGGGGCCAATCTGCGCCGGGCGCGTGATGTTGCAGTACCAGCCCTTGAAGACGCCATCGCCGACGTTATAGACGGCGAAGACGTTGTACCAGCGGTTACTGTAAAAGTGTTCGACCAAGCGGTCGCCCGGCCGCAGCGTCACGTAGCCCAGCTCCAGCGGCCCGCGCGTGAAGGTCGCCGCCAGCCGCACGCTGGTCGCGTCGCGCGCGATGACTTCCCCCTCCCAGGCCACGCTGATCTCGCCGGCCGTGTTCAGCTTGTGCACCGTCACTGGCTCAGGCATCGGGCGCCGCCTCGGGCAGCACTGTAACGGCGTGCGGGCTAAGCCGCAGCCGCAGCCGCTCGCCCACCGCCGGCAGCGGCTGCCCGGCCTCCAGGGCCACCACCAGGTCGGCCTGGCCCACGCGCACGCTCACCCGGTGGCGATTGCCGCGAAACGACTTGTCCAGCATCGTGCCCTCCAAATCGGCCGGCTCGTCCGGCCCGGCCAGCCGCACGCCCTCCGAGCGCACCACCACCGTCACCGCCTGCGCGCCGCGCAAACCGGGCGGCACGTCCTCGGCCGCCAGCGGCAACTGCCCGGCGTCGGTCAGCGCCACCAGCCCGGTCGCGCCGCCCGCCAGATTTTGAACGGCGAGGCGCGCCGGCAGCAGGTTGTGCAGCCCCAAGAACTCGGCCACGAAGCGCGAGGCTGGGCGGGCGTAGACTTCCGCCGGCGGGCCGCTCTGCGCCACGCGCCCTTGATGCAGGATCAGCACCCGGTCGGCCAGCGCAAAGGCTTCTTCTTGATCGTGGGTCACATACACCGTCGTCTGCTTCAGGCCGCGCAAAATGGTGTGCAGTTCTTCCAGCAGGCGTTCGCGCAGCGCCCGGTCGAGCGCGCCCAGCGGCTCGTCGAGCAGCAGCAGGCGCGGGCGCGGCGCCAGGGCGCGGGCCAGCGCCACGCGCTGCTGCTCGCCGCCGGAGAGCGTGTTCACGTCGCGCCGCTCGAAGCCGCTCAGCCCCACCAGCGCCAGCGCCTCGGCCACGCCCGCCGCGACGGCGGCGCGCTTGTGGCCCTGCATTCGCAGCCCAAAGCCCACGTTGGCGGCCACGTCCTTGTGCGGGAACAGCGCGTAGTCTTGAAACATCAGCCCGAAGCCGCGCCGGTGGGTCGGCACGCCCCGCAGCGACGCGCCCGCCCAGCGCAGGTCGCCCGCGTCCGGCGTGTCTAGCCCGGCGATCAGGCCCAGCAGCGTGGATTTGCCGCTGCCGCTCGGCCCCAGCAGCGCCAGCACCTCGCCCGCCGCCAGCGCGAACGACACGCCGTCCACCGCCGGCTGCGGGCCGAAGGCTTTGGTGACGTTGACGACTTCGAGCGTGGGCGTGGCTGTGAGTGGCGCGTTCAAAATTCACCCACCTCGCCCACGCGCAGCCGCTCAATCGCCAATATGCCCACCGTGCACACGACCATCAGGATGGTGCTCAACGCCAGCGCCTGCCCATAGTTCAGCGCGCCCGGCAGCCCGATCAGGCGATAGATGACCACCGGCACGGTCGGGTGCTCCGGCCGCGCGATGATGGCCGTCGCGCCGAACTCGCCCAGCGACAGCGTAAACGCAAACGTGGCCGCCACGATCACCGCCCGCCCGACCAGCGGCAGATCAATCTCGCGCCACACGCGCGCCGGCCCGGCCCCCAGCATCGCCGCCGCCTGCCGCAGCCGGGGGCGGATGCTGCGCAGGGCCGGCACCAGCGACCGCACCACAAACGGCAGAGCCACCAGCGTGTGCGCCAGCGGCAGCAGCAGCGGTGAGGCGCGCAGATCGAGCGGCGGCGTGTCGAGCGCCACGATGAAGCCCAGCCCGAGCGTCACGGCCGAGGTGCCCAGCGGCAGCAGCAGCAGCGCATCCAGCGCCAGCGCGGCGGCGCTAGTCGCGTCCGGCCGCTTGGCCTCCCGTGAACCCTGCGCAGCGACCGCCCAGGCCGCCGGCAGCCCCAAGGCCAGCGCCAGCGCCACGGTCGCGCTCGCGGCGGCCAGCGAGTTGCCGATGGCGGCCGTGGGCGGCACGTAAAACAGGTTGTTGCGGCGGTTCTGCCCCAACTCTTGATAGAAGGCCAGGGTAAAGCCCGTTTGCACCGGCCCGCTCTGGCCGCGCTCGGCGTCGAGCCGCACCACCGAGCGCAGCGCCAGCGCCGCCAGCGGCAACACCAGCAGCGCCACCAGCCCGCCCACCAGCAGCCCGGCCGTCAGCCGCGCGCGCGGGGTGCGCAGTGGTTGGCGCGTGTCGCGCGCGGCGCGCAGGTTTAGCGGGGCCGCCACTCGCGCCGACAGCCGCGTATAGGCCACGCTCAAGCCCAGCGTACACAGCAGTTGGATCAGCGCCAGCACGGCCGCCACCGGCAGGTTGAACAGGTAGACGGTCTGGCGGTAGATTTCAGTTTCGAGCGTGGCGAAGCGCGGCCCGCCCAGCACCAGGATGACGCCGAAGCTGGTGAAGTCGAAGATGAAGACCAGCAGCGCCGCCGCGCCCAAGGCCGGGGCCAGCAGCGGCAGCGTCACCTCGCGGAAGGCGCGGGCTGGGCTGGCCCCCAGCGCGCGGGCGGCGGCCACCAGGCGCGGGTCGAGCCGCGACCAGAAGTCGCCCACCAGCCGCAGCACGATGGTGGTGTTGTAGAAGACGTGCGCCAGCAGGATCGCGCCGAAGGTGTTAACGAACGTCACCGGCGGGGCGGAAAGATCGAAGGCCGCCATCAGCCCGACGTTGACCCAGCCGCGTGGCCCGAGCAGGGCGTTGAAGGCCGCCGCCACCACCAGCGTCGGCAGCACGAACGGCACGGCCGTCAGCGCTCGCAGCAGCCCCTGCCCGCGAAACCGGTAGCGCGCCAGCAGGTAGGCCCCCGGCAGCCCCACCGCCAGCGTCAGCAGCGTGGAGAGCGCCGCCTGCCAGACGGTGAAAGCGAAGATGCCGCGCACGACCGCCGAGCCGGCCACCTCGGCCAGCACCGCCGCCAGCCCGCCCGCCGCCCGCGCGAAACTCACCTGGGCGATCGTCGCCAGCGGAAAGAAGTAGAACAGCGCCAGGAAGCCCGCCGCCGGCAGCAGGAACAGCCACAGGCCCAGCGCCGGCCGCCGAGGGAGTTTCACTCGCCGGTCCATTCCGTCGCAGTGGCTACCGCAGCACCGCCGCCGTCCAGGCCTCAATCCAGGCCTCGCGGTTGGCGGCGATGGCCTTGGGGTCTACGCTCACGGGCGCGTCCGGCACCGCCAGGTACTTCACAAACGTCGGGTCGAGCGCGGCATTGGGGTTCACCGGGAACACGAACATTTGCAGCGGCATGTCGGCCTGAAAGCGCGGCGACAGCATGAAGTCTACCCAGGCCTCGGCCAGGTCACGGTTGGGCGTGCCGGTCAGGATGCCCACGAACTCGATCTGCCTAAAGCAGCTCCCCGCGCCGGTGACGGCCGCCGTGGGCGCGTCGGTGATCGGCGGGTCGGCGTAGATTACTTCGAACGGCGGGCTGGAGCCATACGACACCACAATCGGGCGCGGCCCCGCGCCGGACGAGCCGCTGAACTCGGTGTAGTAGGCCGTCTCCCAATCGTTGACCACCACCACGCCGTTGGCGCGCAGCGCGGCCCAGTAGTTCAGGTAGCCGTCTTCGCCGAAATGGCCGATGGTCGCCAGCAAGAAGGCCATCCCCGGCGACGAGGTGGCCGGGTTCTCTACCACGGTCAGGTCGCGGTAGGCGGGCAGCACCAAGTCTTCCAGGTTGGCGGGCGGCCTCAGCCCACGCTCGGCAAAGTAGGCCTTGTCATAGTTCAGGCACACGTCGCCATAATTCACCGGCAGGGCGCGGCGCTGGGGGTCCAACTCAAACACGTCGGGGATGTCGGCCAGCAGCGGCGAGTTGTAGGCCTCGAAGATGTTTTCATCCAGCGCACGGCTGAGGAAGGTGTTGTCCACGCCGTAGAACACGTCGGCCAGCGGCTGGCCGTAGGCCAGGATGGCCTTGCCCAGCGCCTCGCCCGAGTCGCCCGACAGCAGGAATTGGACCGTGACGTTGTGTGCGGCCTCAAACTCGGCCTTGACGTCCGCGCTGAGGGCGAAGGAGTCGTGCGTCATCACCGTCAGCGTGCGCGGGCCGCTGGGGGTGGCCCTGGCGGTCGCGGCCGGCGCACAGCCCGCCAGGGCCACGGCCAGCGCCGCCATGAATAACCCGTACTTGGAAATGGCTTTCATGCGTCTGTCCTTCATGGTTGCTTAGGGTCGCTCAGTGTAGTCTTGCCCCAACACAATGCAGGCCACCAGCCCGCGCCCGACCGTCACCGTGGCCTCGGAGGCGACCAGCACGTTGCTGATGCCGAGCGTGCCGCCGAACGGCAGCGTGCCCTCGGCCAGCGGATACTCCAGCCCGGTGGTGGTCACGCCGCGCGCGTCGCCGCTGAGCGGCACCAGCGACACGGTGTCGCCCGGCTGGCCCTCGATGATGGTGGTGCCCTGCACCAGGTAGATTTGCTGCGGGCCGTCCAGCAGCCGCAGGCGCACGGTGCGATAGTCTGGGTGGGCCAGCAGCAGCAAGTTCGCCAGGGTTTGGTCCCACCGGCCGCCCAGCGCGCCAAAGATCAGCACGTCTTGCGCGCCATCGGCGCAGGCCCGGCGCAGCGCCAGTTCTAGGTCGGTTTCGTCTTTGCGGGCGGGGTGCTGTTCCACCTGCGCCCCGGCGGCGGCCACGGCGGCGGCGTCGGCCGGCGTCACCGAGTCCAGGTCGCCGACTAGCAGGTGGGGTGTCAGGCCCAGGGCGCGTAAATGCCGCAGGCCGCCGTCGGCCGCGATCAGGCGGTCGGTGGGGGCCAAGCTGCGGCGCGCGCCCGCCAGGTCGGGCAGGGGGCCGTTGGCAAAGATGATGGCGCGCTGGGGCGCGCTCCCGTAGGGTGGGAGCCCAACACGTTGGGGGCCAACAGGTTGGGGGGAAATAAAAACACCCTGTGGGAGGGTGTCGGTCATACGTGCTTCCCTCCGCCGGCATTACCCGTCAGGTTCGTTCGGTCGGCCTCGTAGCTGCGCAAGCACGCAGAGGCCCTCTCAGCCTGGTTTCACCAAGCTCCCGATATCGCAAACTGTTAACCTAATTGTAGCAGGCCCCGGGTGGCTGTCAACCGGAGTTTCCAAACGAGTCGCAACGGCAGATGGTGGCCGCCTTTGACCCCGGCGGTTGTCCTAAAGGATGCTTCGCTAAAACTGCGGCACTCCCTCCGGTCGCCTCCGGTCGCCTCCGGTCGCAAGCTCGCAAAGCGAAGTCGGCCTGCGCCGACTGGGAAGGCCGCGAAAGAAATGGGGCCGCCCAAAACCAGCAAGGCCCCGTTGACCCCGGCGCTGCCCGCATGCTCCCCAACCCCATTCGTGCAATTCGCGCGAAGCGATTCGTGGCCGATGGTTTTCCTCCTCTTGTACTATCATGTGCCCGTCATTGACTCATCTACCTCCCCAAAGGCCCCCATGAAAATCACCGACCTGACCGTCTACCTTGCCAAAGACTGGCGCACCTATTTGTTCGTCATCATTGACACCGACGCCGGCGTATACGGCCTGGGCGAAGCCGGCCTCACCAGCCGCGAGCTGGCCGTGGCCGGCGCAATCGAACACTGCAAGCCGCTGCTCATCGGCCAAGACCCCTTCCGCACCGAACACCTCTGGCAGTTGCTCTACCGCGGCGGCTTCTTCCCGGCTGAAGGCGTACTGGCCGCCGCCATCTCCGCCATTGACATCGCCCTGTGGGACATCAAAGGCAAGGCTCTGGGCGTCCCCGTGTACGAATTGCTCGGCGGCCGGGTGCGCGACTACGTCACCTGCTACACCCACGTCGGCGGTGACACCACCGCCCAGTTGGTAGATGCCTGCCGCCGCGCCATTGACGAGGGCTGGACCTATCTGCGCTGGGGGCTGGGTCATCATCCCGGCAACACCTTCGAGCCGCGCGCCGAGGTCGAACAGGGCCTGCGCGAGTTTGAGGCCGTGCGCACCGCCGTCGGCGACGAGATCGAGCTGATCCTCGACATCCACACCCGCCTCAACCTGCACGACGCGCTGCACCTGTGCCACGAGGTCGAAGCCTTCCGGCCCTACTTCATCGAAGACCCGTTGCGCTCGGAAAACCCCGACTCGTTCAAGACGCTGCGCGGGCGCACCACGGTCCCCCCTGGCCGCCGGCGAGCAGTTCACCTCCAAGTGGCAGTTCCGCCAGCTGATCGAAGAGGAGTGGATTGACTTCGCCCGCCCCGACCTGTGCCTGTGCGGCGGCCTGACCGAAGCCAAGAAGATCGCCGGCTGGTGCGAGACCCACTACATTGATGTGGCCGTGCACAACCCGCTCGGCGTCGTCTCGGGCACGGCCTGCCTGCACTTCAACCTGGCGCTCCCCAACTTCGCCGTGCAAGAGCTGCCCCACCGCCCCGGCCAGTCTATGCCCGACGCCATCCTCGGCCAGCCCATTCTCGAAGGCGGCCGCCTATACGCGCTCGACAAACCCGGCCTCGGCCTGGAAGTGGACCGCGCCGCCCTGGCGCGCTACACCTTCACCCTGACCGAACTGCCCCACCTCCAGCGCGCCGACGGCTCGTTCACCAACTGGTAAGTGGCAAGCAAGCGGCTGAAGCGCGGGGGCATCCGGTGGTTATGACCGCAGCCGTTTTGGGCCAGCCGCCAAAATTTTCAGACCGGGGTAGGCTTGCCCACCCCGGTCTGAAAATTTTGGTAGCGGTCAGATAAATGCTTTTACAAGCACAACTTGCGATGAGAACCCGCCACGATGTTGAACGCCCCCTGGTCATTTTCCCTGAAACGACCACCATCCGCGAATGCACCCAATGTTTTTCGTCGTTTGACTCTGCCGCCAAAGCATGGTACCCTCCCAAAACCCTGAGGTCCGTGCTCTGCTTCATGTCAGCATCCAGCATGTCGCGCTCCTAAGCTTGATTCGCCAGCCCCGTTCGTCGGCCTGGCGTTTTTTGTTTGGCAGCGTGCCGCGCGGTGCGTCCGGGAGTCGAGCAAATCGGGGACCTCGCTCTACACAATGGGGTTGAAGGAGGCCCCAGGCACATGAGCGCACGCATTATGGGCATCGTCAAATGGTTCAGCCGGGTCAAGGGCTATGGCTTCATCAGCCCTGATAGTGGCGAGAAGGATGTGTTTGTCCACTTCTCAGCCATCGCGGGGGACGGCTACCGCAACCTCGAAGAAGGCCAGCGCGTGGAGTTCGCCATCGAAGATTCGGCCAAGGGTCCTCAGGCGGCCGAAGTCGCCGACTTGTCCAAGAAGGAAGAACCAGCCGCCTGATCTCTGCTGTTGGCCCTCCAAAGCTCCGGCCTCGGCCGGGGCTTTTTTGTTAAATCAGCCGTGCTATAATCGCGCCCATGTCGTTCGTCGCCCAGTTCCATCCCCCCCGTTAGTTCTTACGCGCCCTGCGCGCGCGCCCGCCGCCGCCCCGTGTGGATCGCTCTTGATGTTCATCCCTCATCCGATCCCTTACGAGGTGGCGCGTGTCTGCTTTGAATCCTGATCCCCTGGTTCCTATTCCACCTGCCCGACGCCGCCTAGACTGGCGCCGGGTGCTGCGCGGCCCGCTGGTCTTTGCGGCCGTGCTGCTGGCCGTTGAGTTCCTCGACGAGCTGGTCTTTGGCGTGCGCGAGGCGGCCTGGCCGCTCATCCGCACCGACCTCAATCTCAGCTACACCCAAATCGGCCTGCTGCTGGGCCTGCCCAACCTACTCAGCAGCGTCATCGAGCCGGTGCTGGGCATCTTGGCCGACACCTGGAAGCGCTGGGTGCTGGTGGTGGGCAGCGGCCTGTGCTTTGCCGTGGCCGCCTTCCTCACCGGCCTGTCGCCTAACTTCGCCCTGCTGATCATGAGCTTCCTGCTGTTCTACCCGGCCTCAGGCGCGTTCGTCAGCCTGTCGCAGGCCACGCTCATGGACCTCGACCCCGAACGCCACGAGCAGCTCATGGCGCGCTGGACCCTGGCCGGCTCCATCGGCGTGGTCGGCGGGCCGCTGCTGCTGGGCGCGGCGGCTTTGGTGGGCGTCAACTGGCGCGGCGTCTTTTTGGGGCTGGGCGCGGTCTCGCTGCTATTCACCTTCCTGGTCTGGCGGCAGCCCCGGCTGCGCGCCCCGCACGCCGCCGCCGCCGAGGCAGACGGATTGGTCGGCGGGCTGTGGGCCGGTCTACGCCAGGCCTGGGCCGCGCTGCGCCGCCGCGAGGTGCTGCGCTGGCTGACCCTGCTGACGTTCTCCGACTTCATGCTCGACATCCTGCTCGGCTTCCTGGCCCTGTACTTTGTGGATGTGGTCGGCGTGTCGCCGCTGCTGGCCGGCACGGCCGTGGCGGTCTGGTCCGTCGCCGGCCTGCTCAGTGACGCCCTGATCATCCCGCTGCTCGAGCGGGTGCGCGGCTTGACCTACCTGCGCTACTCGACCGTGGTCATGTTCTTTCTGTTCCTGGGCTTCCTGCTCGTGCCGTGGTTTCCCGTCAAGCTGGCGCTGCTGGCGCTCATGGGGCTGGCCAACGCCGGCTGGTATGCCATCCTGATGGGCCAGTTGTACTCGACCATGCCCGGCCAGTCGGGCACGGTGGTGGCGGCCAATTCCGGGTTTGGCCTGGTCACCGGGTTGCTGCCCGCGCTGCTGGGGTGGGTGGCCCAGACCGCCGGCCTGCCCGTGGCGATGTGGCTGCTGCTGCTCGGGCCGGTGGCGCTGCTGATCGGCATCCCGCGATTGACAAACAAAACACCTGTTCTATAATCGAAAGCATGGATGCAGTCGGCAAGCTGACCTATCTCAATCAGCAAATGAACCTGGAGCCGGCCGAAGAAGCCGACTCGGCCGCGCGCCCGGCGGGTTGGGTTGACCCCCACCGCCGGGCGCCGTGCGGCCATTCGCCGGCCGACCTGCGCGCCGCCTTCGACGCCGGGCCAAACGGCGTGCCGGCCGCCATCGTCAAGGGCGGGCCAGACCCCTCTACCGCGCTGGAGCGCAAGAAAAGCTCGCTCGGCATCCACCAGGCGGCCATGCCCGGCGGCCAGCGCATGGCGCTGCTCAAGACCATGCTCACCTCGGCCTGCGAGCGCAACTGTTTCTACTGCCCCTTCCGCGCCGGCCGCAACTATCGCCGCGCCACCTTCAAGCCGGAGGAGATGGCCGCGGTCTTCACCCAGATCGCGCACACCGGCGCGGCCGACGGCCTGTTCCTCAGCTCCGGCATCGCCGGCGGCGGCGTGCGCACCCAAGACCGCCTGCTCGACACGGTGGACATCCTGCGCACCAAGCACGCCTTCCCCGGCTATGTGCATCTCAAGCTCATGCCCGGCGTCGAGCGCGACCAGGTGCGGCGCGCCATGCAGCTTTCGGACCGGGTGTCGCTTAACCTGGAAGCGCCCAACAGCGCCCGCTTGCAGAAGTTGGCCCCGCAAAAAATATTTCTCGAAGAACTGCTCCAGCCGCTCAAGTGGGTGGACGAAATCCGCCGCACTGAGCTGCCCACCAGCACGGTGCACGGCCGCTGGCCCTCGATGGTGACGCAGTTTGTGGTCGGCGCGGTGGGCGAAGACGACTTGGAAATCCTGACCGCCAGCAACTACCTCATCCGCACGCTGCGGCTGGCGCGGGTGTACTACTCGGCCTTTAGCCCGGTGCCCGAGACGCCGCTGGAGAACGCGCCGGCCGAGAACCCCTGGCGCGAGCACCGGCTCTACCAGGCCTCGTTCCTGCTGCGCGACTACGGCTTCGACCTGGAAGACCTGCCCTTCACCGCCGCCGGCCGCCTGCCCTTAGACGTGGACCCCAAGCTCGGCTGGGCGGCTGAGAACCTGACCGACCGCCCCATCGAGCTAAACCAAGCTGACCGCCACAGCCTGCTGCGCGTGCCCGGCATCGGCCCCAAGTCCGCCGACACGATCATTCAGGCCCGCCGCCAGGGCCGCCTGCGCGACCTGCGCGACCTCCAACAGCTTGGCATCAACGCCACCCGCGCCGCCCCGTACATCCTCCTCAACGGCCGCGCCCCCAGCCATCAGCCGCGCCTGTTCTAGCGCTGCGTCCCTCAACATAATCGCCGGTACCGTAGTCGGCCGCGCCCAAATCAGGTAGACTAGGCCCCATGTCCCGCCGCCCTGGCGCTCTCAGCCTGTTCGCCCTTAGCGTTCCCATCATGCTTGCGCTCAGCGCCTGCCTGCTGTCGGCGCTCCCGACCGCCACCACGCAGGCCGCCCCGCCGCCCACGCGCCAAACCGTTCCGGCCACCAGTTCACCCACTGCCACCCAGCCGCCGCCCAGCGCCGGCCCGGCCCTCAGCGTGGACGCCGCCGTGGTGCAGCACACCATCAGCCCCCTGATCTACGGCCTGAACTTCGCTGAAGAAGGCCTCGCTGACGACATTGACCTGCCCCTCAACCGCTGGGGCGGCAACGCCACCACGCGCTACAACTGGCAGTTGGATATCTCCAACCACGCCAGCGACTGGTACTTTCAGAACATCCCCAATGACGTGGCCGACGAGGACGCGCTGCCTAACGGCTCGTCCAGCGATGCGTTTGTGGCGCAGAACGTCCGCACCGGCGCCGAGACGCTGCTGACCGTGCCGCTCATCGGCTGGACGCCCACCGGCCCGCGCCTGCGCGCCTGCGGCTTTGGCATCGCCGCCTATGGCGCGCAGCAGGCCGTCGCCCCCGACAACGCTGACTGCGGCAACGGCGTTCTCCCCGGCGGCGCGGACGTGACCGGCAACGACCCGACCGACACCAGCGCTGCCATCACCCCGGCCTTCGTTACCAGTTGGATGCAGCACCTGACCGACGAGTTTGGGCCGATTGGGGCAGGGGGCGTGCGCTTCTACAACCTCGACAACGAGCCGATGCTGTGGTCCGACACCCACCGCGACGTGCATCCGCAGCCGAACAGCTACGACGAGATGCGCGACCGTACCTACGCCTATGCCGCCGCCATCAAGGCCGCCGACCCCAAGGCGCTTACGCTCGGCCCGGTGGCCTGGGGCTGGGTGGAGTATTTCTACTCGGCGCTCGACGTGGCCGCCGGCGGCGACTGGTGGAACACGCGCCCCGACCGCCTGGCCCACGGCGACGTGCCCTATGTGCCCTGGTACTTACAACAGATGCAGGCCTACGAAACCGCTCACGGTTTACGCCTGCTCGACTACCTCGACCTGCACATCTATCCCCAGGCCAACGGCCTCTTCTCGACCGCCGCCGGCAACGCCGCCACCCAGGCGCTGCGGCTGCGCTCGACCCAGGCGCTGTGGAACCCAGACTACGTAGACGAAAGCTGGATCAACGAGCCGGTCTACCTGCTGCCGCGCATGCGCCAGTGGGTGGCCGACAACTACCCCGGCACCAAGCTCGCCATCACCGAGTACAACTGGGGCGCGCTCAACCACATCAACGGCGCGGTGGCCCAGGCCGATGTGCTGGGCCTCTTTGGCCGCGAGGGCCTCGACCTGGCGACGCTCTGGGACCCGCCCACCGCCGCGCAGCCGGGCGCGTATGCCTTCCGAATGTACCGCAACTATGACGGTCAGCATCATCGCTTCGGCAGCGAGAGCCTGACGGCGACCAGCGGCGACGAGCAGCAGCTAGCCGTCTACGCCGCCCGCCGCCCGGAAGACGGCGCGCTGACGATCATGGTCATCAACAAGTCGCTGACGGCCGCGCTGACCAGCAGCCTGAGCCTGAGCGGCTTCACGCCCGGCCCGGCGGCGGGCGTTTACCGCTACAGCGCCGCCAACCTCAACGCCATCGCCCATCTGCCCGACCAAGCCGTGACCGCCGCCGGCTTCACCGCCACCTACCCGCCGCAGTCCATCACCCTGTTTGTCCTGCCCGCCAGCACGCCCCTCGCCCCGCGCGCCTACCTGCCTTTCCTCGCCCGCTCGCACTAGCCCGACGCGCCACCCCGCCACTGTCCCCGTGCTCCTCGCTGCCCCATTCGCGCGAAGCGATTCGCGGCCAACGCTTTTCTGTCTACTCGCTACCCGTACCTCCGTGCTATAGTTGGCCCCAGTGACCACCGAACCCCGCCCATCGCGTGCCCCCCGGCCCCGCGCGCCGCTCACCATCTGGCTTTACCTGGCCGGCACCTGGCTGCTCGGCTGGTGGCTGCTGTATGACGGCCTGCACCAGCGCCTGTGGGGCGACTACACCCGCATTAACGGCCAACTGGGGCCGTGGGCCGACCTGGTACGCGCCGTGGGCCTTGATCCGCAGCGGATGGCGCTGGTCTTTATTGCCCTGGGCGGCGGGCTGCTGGGGGCCAGCTTCGGCGTGCTGCTCCAGCGGCGCTGGGGCTACCTGACCGCGCTCGTGCTCTCGGCGCTGGCGCTGCTCTACCTGGGCTTCGGCACGCCCGTGGCGCTGATCTGCTTGGCGCTGCTGGCGCTGCCGCCCTCGCGCCGCTACATTCGAGACTAGGCGCGCACCCTTTCCCGCGTTTGGCATACACTACCGCTAGCCTTGTAGGAGAACCACCATGCCCGCTGATACGGCCCTTTTGGCCGACATCCAATTTTTTGAATTGCTCGACGAGCAGGAACGCGGCACCCTGGCGGCCCAGCTCGACCACGACCACTTTCCGACCGGCCACAATCTCTTTAAGGTCGGCGACCCCGGCGACGCGCTCTACATCGTCCGCAGCGGCGAGGTCGAGATCTTCTTCCGCAACGACACCGGTGAGCGCATCGTGCTCGAAACCGCCCGCGCCGGCGACATGATCGGCGAGCTGTCGCTGCTCGACCGTGGCCCGCGCTCGGCCTCGGCCCTGGTGACCGCCGAAGTTGATCTGCTGCGCCTCGACCGCGATGACCTGGAGCGCTTCCTGCACATGTGCCCCAGCGCCACCCTCGACCTGCTGGCCGCCATGAGCCGCCGCCTGCGCCAGAATGTCTCGCTCCTGCGCCACACCGCCACTCGCAACGTCAACGAGGAGATGGAAGACCGCCGCTCCGTCGTGCAAAAGGCCGCCGACTGGATCGCGGACTTCAGCGGCAGCATCCCCTTCCTGCTGCTGCACATCGTGGTCTTTGGCATTTGGATTGGGCTGAACCTGGGGCTGGTGCCGGTCGTGCCGGTCTTCGACGCCTACCCCTTCGGCCTGCTGACGATGGCCGTCTCGCTCGAGGCGATTGTGCTGTCGGTGTTTGTGCTCCTCAGCCAGAACCGCCAGGTCGCCAAAGATCACCTCCGCTCCGACATCGAGTACGACGTCAACCTCAAGGCCGAGTTGGAGATCGCCCACCTGCACGAAAAACTGGATGACCTCCAGGCCGAGGTGCTCTCGCGCCTGGAGAAGATCGAACGGCACGCCGCCAACGCCAACGGGGCCAAGGGATGAAGCCCGGTCACCTGGCGCTGGTGGGCGGCAACGAGTTTCGCCGCGACTGCGACCCAATGGATCGCCCGCTGCTAGAGATCGCCGGCGGCGCGGGCACACCGCTGGTCATCCTGCCCACGGCCGCTACCAACGAAAACCCGTTCGTCGCCGGCGAGAACGGCCGCCGCCACTTCAACCGCCTGGGCGCGCGCGCCGAGAAGATCATGATCGTGGACGCCGAGACCGCCAACACGCGCGACCTGGCGATCCCGGTCGAGAAGTTTCAGTTTATCTATCTCACCAGCGGCGACCCGATCTACCTGCTGGAAACGCTGCGTGGCTCCAAGACCTTTGACGCACTGTTAGCCGTCTATCAGCGCGGCGGCCTGGTAGCCGGCTCCAGCGCCGGCGCGATGGTGTTGGGGGCGCAGGTCTGGCGCTTTGACGGCTGGACGCCCGGCCTGGGCCTCGCCCCCCACCTGGCCGTGCTGCCGCACCACGCCACCCTGGCCGCCCGCTGGAACGGCCTGGCCCTGGCCGCCGCCCTGCCGCCCGGCGTCACGCTGGTGGGCATAGACGAAGCCACCGCCCTGTTGTTGCCCGAGGCGCGCGTGCTCGGCAACGGCGTCGTCACCGCCTACACCGCCGACGGCCTCCAGACCTTCGCTGCTGGCACTATCGCACTGCCCCTGCTGCCGCCCGCCCTCGAACCGCCCGCGCCAGACTAAGCCGCGCTCAGCGCACAAGGTGCGGCTAGGGCTGTAGCGATCGTCCCATCTCGCCCCAAGCAGGTTGCCGCCCGAGACAGAGGGATGCGGCGTGAAGGCGATTTCTGCCGACTGCCACCTGCCGACTGCCACCTGCCGACTGCCGACTGCCACCTGCCGACTGCCGACTGCCGACTGCCACCTGCCGCCTGCCGACTGCCACCTGCCACCTGCCACCTGCCGACTGCCGACTGCCACCTGCCACCTGCCACCTGCCACCTGCCGACTGCCACCTGCCACCTGCCTCCTGCCGCCTTCCGCGAGGCAGCTGCCGCCTGCCACCGGAGCACTACCGTCTATCCACGTCTGCACCCAACCTCGCACGTAGT
>Ga0163144_10006688_pt1 | contig 25386 bp, 24 predicted proteins | sample OliLak19BULKMAT1_FD_123175 | JGI IMG/M metagenome (GOLD analysis project Ga0163144, IMG submission 123175) | Freshwater microbial mat bacterial communities from Lake Vanda, McMurdo Dry Valleys, Antarctica - Oligotrophic Lake LV.19.BULKMAT1 | ecosystem: Environmental > Aquatic > Freshwater >... | reverse complement strand
GGGAGCGCCTGTTGCGGACGCTCGTGCCGACGCAGATGCCGGTAGCTGCCGATGTCGATTTTGGGGTGCTGGCCCGGATCCCGTTTACGGGAGCCGAGGCGCGGAACGGGATCGCGCAGGCGGCAGCGGAGGCGTGGTTGCGTGGGGAGGGGGAGCGGGTGGTGAGGCAGGGCGATCTGGAGGAGGCTTTGCGCGCGGAGGTGGGGGGGGCGGGTCGGGACCAGACGATTGGATTCTGAATTTCGGTTACGGCGTGTGAGAACCGTGCCGCTGCTGATCATCGACGGTCTCGGCATGCGCACAAACTCCGCGGAACGGCCGTTGAAGGTTTGCTCGAAGTGATCACGCGGCGCTGCGAACGCACCTCTTTGATCCTCGCCTCCAACCGCGAAGTCGATGATTGGGGCAAACTGCTCGGCCACACTGCCGCCGTGATCGCGCTGCCCGACCGGCATAATATTTGGCAGCCTTGGACGTGTCTCCCGGTGCATGCACTCGCGCAACAGACGATCGGGCTGCCTAACCTTGTCGCTCAAGAGCCAGGCTGTCGTTAGCCAAAGTATTTGCTCTGTGCCGGATCACGGTGATACTTCATGCCTGCAACGCCCAATTGCAGATTTGCTATCGTTGCCGCCAGAAAGGCAATTGAATGGGACTTTCAGCGAAGGCGCGAAATAACGATATCGTTGCCAAGTAAGGACTTACGCTCTTTCGAGCGCTCGGCACCACTGTTGCTAAGTAAGTTGGCATCTGAAGCTCCGTGCGGTGATGTTTCGCGCTGGACCGAGCCACCAGAACTCGACAAACCTATATGCTCAATATCATCGACCTGCACGTTTCCTTCCCTCTCCCTCGCCAGCAGGAGCTACTCGCCGTGCGAGGCGCGTCCCTCCGCGTCGGTCCGAGCGAGATTCTGGGTCTGGTCGGTGAAAGTGGTTCCGGCAAAAGCGTGACCGCTTTTGCCGTTCTTCAGCTGGTTCCGCTGCCAGGTCGTGTGCAGTCCGGTCAGATCCTTTTCAAGGGGAAGGATCTGGTGAAGGCAACGGAGCGCGAGATGCTCCGGGTCCGCGGATCGCAGATTGCCATGATTTTTCAGAACCCGCAGGCCTCATTGAATCCGGCAATACCCGTTGGTCGTCAAGTATCGGCGATCATCAGAATGCACCGCGAGATGTCGCGGCAGGAAGCGAAGGCAGAGGTGCTGCACCTGTTCGAAACGGTGGGAATTCCGGAGGCGCAGCGTTGTTCGCTGGCCCTGCCCAGCGAGCTTTCCGGGGGACTCTGCCAGAGGGTGATGATTGCGATGGCGCTGGGCTGTCGGCCGTCTTTGCTGATTGCAGACGAACCGACTTCTTCATTGGACGTGACGATTCAGGCGCAGATACTCGATCTTCTTATCGACCTGCGCGAGCGGTTCCAAATGGCCATTCTGCTGATCAGCCACGATCTCGGTGTTGTGGCAGAAGTCTGTGACCGTGTTGCAGTGATGCAGCGTGGCCAGATCGTGGAGGAAGGTTCAGCGATCGATGTGTATGCAGCTCCGAAGCATCCTTACACGAGGTTGCTTCTGGATTCGGTTCCCGTGGCAGATCCAACGCGCCGGCGGCGGGCGGGGCGAGCCGTGGTTGCAGTTGCTGACTCGGTGATGTCATGATCACTCAAAGCGCAGCTGCGAACGGAATGGACGCTTCGTCAGCAGCACTGCATTTTGCAGCGGCGGCCTCAGACGCGAGTTTCTTGCACGTGGCAATGACCAGGCGGAATGAGATTCCGAAATGCCAGTCATTGGTGTGCGGCTACGTCGACAAGTCGTTGTGGATCTTCAGCTCGCGAGAGGGTGCTCTGTTTTCTACATTATTTCCGCCACCCATGGATTCTGCTTCTGTCGCAATGCTCGGCTTCAGCGTTGGGATGGTCGAGTCCTGGTTTGGCGAGTTTTATGGTGAGGCTGAGGTTCATCAGATTTCCGACCAGCCTCGTGTCGATGAAGTGTTCAGCGCAATCGCGCGGCGTCACGCCTGGCTGACGCGCGATGTTCTAACCGGCCCGACGCCGGTTGCACTACGCTTGGAACCCCGGAAACTGACGTGGGTCAGGGCGACTCTGTCCGGCGTTCAGCAAGTTCAATTGGTCCGCGATCCTTTGCCCGGCTGGGCTGTCGTTGACACGATTCACAAGGGCGCAACTGCACCGGCATCTCCGCCGGTGGTAACTGTCTGACACGAGGATTTTGAGATGCCCGTAACAATGGCTGGTTCGCGTGGTGGTACGATCGGCGTTGCCGAGCGTGCGAGCTGGGGGCCATTCGTTCGTGACCTCCTCGCTGGCGAGGTGACTCTCGACGCGCTCATGGACCGGACGTTGGCAGTCGCGACTCCGAAGACCGTGACGCTCGTGGTCAACAACGCGTGCAATCTCAGCTGCCGACACTGCTACCTCCAGGTAGACAAGCTCGATCGGCCCCAGCTGCGCGAAGATGAGTGGCGCCGCACGATCGAGAGTGTTCTCGATCTGCAGCCGGAACTCGTCTGTCTGAGCGGGAAGGAAGTGTTCCTGAATGATCGTGGCGCACGCCTGCTGACCCACGTTGGCGACGTGATTCGCGGCCGCGCATTGCCGACCCGCTCCGGGATCATTACCAACGGTACGCGCGTGGAGCGGTACCGCGAGGAGATTCTGCTTGCGCAGCCAAGCTATTTCGACATCAGCCTTGACGGACTGCGCCACGACCACGACGCCGTGCGCGGCGACGGCGCGTTTGAAATGGCCTGGCCAAATATCCTCTGGGCGGCGGAGCATTTTGGCGATCAGTTTTTCGTCAATCTTACGATCCAGCGGCAGAATGCGCCGCGACTCATCGAGACTGTCGCGTTCCTGGCGAATCACGGCGTTGCAAACGTCGAACTGGGGTTTTACATCCCTCTGGCGTATACCGACGCGGCCCTCGGAATGACGCCGTCGAATCTCGCCTCGGTGTTCACCGATCTCGAGCGACTGCAGGAGTTGCGCGTGGAGCGCCCGGTGCGCGTGCTTCTCGACCTCGACGTTCTCTCGCTCGACGCGACCCTCGCGTTCATGCGCTCGTCGTGGTTCGACACGGAAGCGCTGCGCGAGGATTTGAATGGCGAAGTTTTCGTGGAGTATGCGTTCGGCAATGGCGTCACGCTTGAAGCGCGATTGACACCGATTCCGACCGGAATCTGGCGCTCTACGCGTATTACTCCGGAAGGCAACTACCTCGCAGCCGAGGACACTCTCGATACTGCGCGGTACAGTGAGCGAGCGCTCGGCAATGTCCGCGACGTGGACTTCGACGTCGCCAAGCTGCACGCACGGGCTCGCGCCTCTGGTCGCGCGGAGGAGTTGATGAGCGAATTCCACACCGGCGTCCTGCCTCAGTTGATTGCCGCCGCAGGCGACTCCCGGAGAGGATCGCAACATCAGCTCACGGCAGCGTGAGCGATGAATCTCGTGAGACCTTCAATCAGAGCGCTGGCAGGATGATCAAGCCAGGCGTTCGATGCTTCGCACTCGCCTGCGCGATCGGATCTCTTTTATCGTGCGACCGTCAAGCTGCTCCGGTCGGCTCGCGCCTCGTCTTTGGCGTCGAGAACGATCTGACGACGCTGGATCCGATCAAATCGCAAGATCCGTACACGCTCCGCGTAATTGGTCAGATCTACGAAGGTCTCGTCACGCTGAACGCGAACGATGAGATTGTCGGCGCCCTCGCCGAGTCATGGTCGCACAACGCGACGTTCGACGTCTGGACGTTCAAGCTTAGACCTGGCGTTCGCTTCCAGAGCGACTCCTCGTTCGGTGCGCTGGGATCACGGACCGTCACTGCAACTGACGTAGTGGACAGCTTCAAGCGCATCGTCTCGAAGGAATCGTATCCGGCCTTTGTGCTCGCTGACGCGTTGGTTGGCGTTGCGGAGTATCAGGCAGGAACCGCGTCGGGAGTCGCCGGGCTTCGCGTGGTAGACTCCGTGACGGTCGAGATGCGGCTGCAGGTTTCTGAGCCGTCGTTCCTCCACCGGCTCACATCACCGTGGTTCGTGATCTTTCCGCGCGAGGCCGTCGCACTCGGAAGCGATGTATTCGGACGCACGAAGGCGGTTGGAACGGGTCCATACCGACTGCTTTCCCGCGCGGACAATGAAGTGGTGCTTGCGAAGAATATGGAGTACCGGACGAAGCTGCCCGACGCTTACGACACTTTGGTCTTCCGGGTTGTGAAGAACGACCAGATCAGGCTCACCGAACTTCGGAACGGCCAGATTCAGGCGATGGTGGTGACTCCGCTCCTGATTCCTGCGATCGTGGGCATTCGTGATTCGGCTGGTGGCTCGCAACCGACGAAAGCTTTCCGTGCCAATTTCATGCTTTCATCGCATCCGACATTCAATAGCCATTTCATCGGCATGAACAGTGAGCGGATGGACGTGCACCTTCGCCGTGCAATCAGCCTTGGCATCAATCGACTGGACGCGCTCGAGGTCGTCGCGAACGGTGCAGGTAGAGTCAGCAATGGAACGGTGCCGATCGGCTTGCTCGGGTATGAGCCACCGTATTCTGCAGACATCTACGACACGATGGCCGCCCGGCGCGAACTCCTTGAATCGAAGTACCGCACCGGCCGCGACTCGATTGAGCTTCTCGTCCACGAGAAGGCATCTTCGGAGCAGCTCGGGCAACTCGTGCAGGCACAGCTCGCACGCGTAGGCATCCGGGTATATCTCACGAAGCTCGAATACAACGCCGTTGTTGGCCGTATGATCAAGGGCGAGACTCAGGCATTCGCCCTGTCACTCGAGTATGTGTTCTCTGCTCCCGAGCCGATCCTCAACAACATTTTCAACTCCGCGAAGATTCCGGTCCCAAATTTCTGGCGCTATCGAAACGCATCAGTCGATTCGCTCTTCGCGCAGCTTCGGCGGACTGGTGATCGAGCAGCCGCTAACCGCCTCGCGTCGCAAGCTGAGAAACTGATCATTGATGATGCTCCCGTCGCCTTCCTGTACCAGCTCGACAACATCGCGGTATCCCGCATCGAAGTGGGGGCGATTCCGTTCAATGGCCACAGCATACCACTGCTTTGGTTGTTGAAGCATTCGACGCCCTGATCCGGTCAGCGCCTGGGTCGGACGTTGCTGACACTCCTGCCATAGCTCGAATGAACAGGCGGTCCAAAATTGCCCGCTTGTCACGTATCGCGGCCGCACGTGCGGCTTGGGCTGCCAGCCTGCTCCTTGGGATCGTCATCGGATCATTCGTGCTGTTCCGAGTCGTTCCAGGAGATGCTGCTCGTGTCGCCCTCGGGCAGAACGCGTCTGAGGCATCGGTGGAGCGACTTCGCTCGGAGATGGGACTCGACAAACCCATCCTCGTTCAACTGGCGGATTATGGAAGGGCGCTGACCCACGGCGATCTCGGCCGCTCGCTTATTGACGGCAGAAACGTCACGGGCGAAGTCAGCGCTCGATTCCTCGTCACGGGGCGGCTGGCGCTTTTGAGCGCAGTCTTTTCGCTCGTTCTTTCGTATCTGCTCGCTTTGCTGGCCTATAAGACCAGATCAGTTTGGCCGGTTGCGGTGAGCCGAATCGGCGTGCTCGTCCCTTCGTACAGTCTGGGCATTCTCGCCGCGATTCTTGCCGGCGCGTTCCTGCCTTGGTTGCCGCTCACGGGCGGGGGAACCGGTATCGGTGGCTGGGCGGCACTTTGCATTCCAAGCCTGGTGGCTGCGGCGTATCCGATCGCGCTGATGACCATTCTCCTTCGCGACGCCGTGGGTAGTGCGGAAACGGCTCCCTTCGGAGTCTGCGCTCGGGCATATGGATTCTCGCGCCTGGCCCTTTTTCATCACGTGCTGCTACCGCCGGCAGCAGTCCCGTACCTCGCAGCGTGGATCAATCAACTGAGCGCCATTTTTGTGGCTGGCGTCGTTCTCGAAGTTCTTTTCACAATACCTGGCACGGGTTCATTGCTTCTTTCGTCTGTGCAGCAGCGTGATCTCACGATGCTGCAGGGGCTCCTGATCCTGAACAGTGCGTTTTTCATCGGCCTGAGCTGGTTCTCCGATATGCTGTTGCGCTCGGTGGACGCACGTCAGCAAGTTCATGTATAGCCGAGCTCGGTTTGTCGCTATCCTGCTCGTAGCCGTGATGCCGTGGTCGCTGATGCGGCTTGGCAGCACGTTAGATCCAATCGCCATTGACATAGCGCAGCGACACGTTGCACCTTCTCTCGGTGCAGTGTTTGGAACGGATGCGCTCGGTCGCGACATGTTTGCGCGTACGACTTACGCTGCCGGCCTGTCCTTAGGCGTTGCGCTGAAGTCTCTCGCTGTGTCTTTCGCGCTCGCACTGACACTTGGTGGCAGTGCTGGTCTTTTTGCGCGGCGTTGGCCTGATCACATCATCTCGTGGGTCGCGTCTTTGCTATTCACATTACCCTTCATACTGATACTGGTCAGCCTGTTCACGATCGTGCCACCGAACTTGTCCAGAACTTATATCGCGATTGGATTCATAGCTTGGGCAGCGCCCGCAAGAATTGTGCGGTCTGAGGTCGTACGTCTACGTCGGGAACCGTTCGTGGTTGCACAGCGCGCGATGGGTTGGCCAAGGGGACGAGTCTTGCTGCTCACGATCGTACCACTCCTGCTGCGCCCGGCCTTCCTCAGCCTTTTATTGTTTCTTCCCGAGTTGATCGGCATAGAGGTTGGCCTCTCGTTCTTCGGGCTCGGAGCGTCACCACCGACGCCCACACTGGGTCGATTGATTTACGACGGGATGCTGGAATTTGAAACGGCATGGTGGCTTGCGATTGCGCCCGCCGCAATGTTGGCGTTACTCGTTACGAGCGTGATGTCAATCGCAAGCGATTGGGACCGAAGCCGGGACCGACGCGCTGTCACCTGAGGCCAGACGAGAGAGATGCCAACTGTGACCATTGAGCAAACGCCTGTAGACTCAATCTACGACTATCTCGGTGCGATGAAGCGATTCTCGCGCTTGGTAAACAGCGATCTTCAAAACGATCATCACACCGGAAAGCCTTGGAAGAACATCAAGTTCTCACTGATTCGAAGGGTCTGGCCGGCCGATGGGGTGGCACATTGTGAATACTCCAATGCATTCAAATTCCGTGATGCGGCCTTGCTCCTAACTGATTTGAATGACCTTAAAGAAACGGTACTTGTAGACGGCAAACCATCGGAAGATTTTTCTGCGCTTTTAGAATTAATAAGCGGAGTCAACGCGACGCCGACGGTGGAAAGAACTGTCGAATGGTTCCGTAATCACTGCGCTAAATCTGACAACGTCCAACGTTGGAGGCACGAGATGTTGATCGCGTTCGCCAATGCGCGTACGCAAGGCCTAGCCCAAGGGACTCTCGAGACCTATCTGCGTGGTTTGGTGCCCGGGGCTTTTCCTAATTGTGATACCTTAGCGGCACTTGTCATTCCTTCAGGTTCCCCAAAAGGAGACTTGTATCCGTTGTGCTTCAGGCGCGTAGCGTTTGACGGAACTCAAGCAAAACTTTTGCGGAAGTCGTGCGAGATAGCACAGCAATCTTTTGCTCACGGGATCAGTAGCGAGCACGCTGACCATGAATTGCATAACGCGTTTCGGTCATGCCTCGATCGTTGGCTAGTTGGAAATCCGTTAGAAAAATTCAAGAAAGGATATTCGCTTCTCTGGATTCCCGTATTTGAACAAATGATGTGGCCTAATCGCGCGGGCCATTTTCTTGGTTGGGTGTTTTGCGCATGGCCAAAAAGTTTTGTCAAACGTACCGCTCAAGACGTCGAAACCATTTATCGACGTATGCAGCCACTCGCAGACGAAATCCTCGACCTTGCCACGCGGGAAGTGCTGTGGCACCGGCCAATAGAAGCACAGCAAGAATGGAACGCTCTCTTAGCATCGGCGAATTTGTTCACGCCCTGGCTTGTGAAAGAGGCTAGCGATGCACCAAACCTACGACTAGGCCCTCACGAGCTGGACGACCTCGCGCCATGGGGTGGAACTGCCAATTCGCAGCGCCTTCACATTGATGCGGTGATCGAACCGCGTAAGCGTGAATTCCGATCGAACGGTGCCGAAGACCCTGGGAGAATCCTTGCATCAGCGGCTCGGCGAATCAATTCGGTATATCGGCAACTTGCATTGAATGCGTCACTCCGTAGCGCCGCAAGGTCAGCAGCTGCCGCCAAACAGGGGGAGCTCAAGAGTCAATCGCTCGCTCAAAGCGCTGCACGTCTCGCCCAACTCGTGAAAACTGACTTACAGCTAGCGATCAATGACCTTAACCGGGAAATGGGTGAGACAACTCACTGGGATTCTCTGTTGCTCGATCGTTATTTTTCCCGCGACGAACACCGTAAAACTTTCCCACTCACGCAGCACAATCCGACGTGGCACGACTTTCCAAGTTTCGCGCGTTGGCGAGACGCATTCCTAGCGTCTATTGTCTTTGAACGGTGGGAAACCTGGAAGTCCAGAGACACCCCTCCGGACACCTGGTGGCCGCTGGCTAAGGCAATCGGAACGGCCGCTTCCGCCTTTGATGAAGGTGATTTGACCTCCAATGGCACGTGGACTCCTCGCGTGCAAAACTTTCATCTTCGTATGAAGGAGATTCTCTGGCGTCCACATGACATTGATAAAGACAACGTCGTAGCGGAGGCTCTTTATTTTCGGCTTTTCGAGTCAGTCCATGTCAAAAGTATTACGCTGAGAGAAAAGAGCGCTAGTGTGGACTATGACGTTTCAAGACACGATTTTGAGAAATATATGGTTGGCGAGAACGTTAACTCATGGCCTCGATTGCAATTTAAGCCATACGATCCACCGGCGACTTTGCTGGGGTGGACGACACCGCTCTGCAATCTGGTAGTGAAAAATTTCACACTGGGGGAAGGCTTGGTCGTTTCGGGTATTGTGATCGTTTATACGATTCCTAAAACAAGCGCGCATGGTAGCAGAAACCAGTGTCATAACGTCGATTCGGTATCGCTAACACTGAAAAGGGCCGAAGGCTCTAAAGAAGGGAGGGACTGGAACGGCATTAAAGCAGCGTGGGGCGATAGAGGATTGATCACTAAAAGCCTTGGAAAGAGATTTCAGCAGCTTGGAGCTAATGTAAGAGTAAATGAACTTACGAGCGATCCTATGATAACGCTGACAAATCTCTATCAGGTCCCAAGGTAATGACTTGCTACTCCAAGCACTTTGTCTCAGATGAAGTATGCGAAAAGGTCGATTTCGTGTACTTATCAGAAGAAGTATCTCTCGAGTCTACGATGTCGGTCGAATGGCTTGAGTTACATCCAGACCGCCCTCTGGTCGTCGTGAGTCATCTGCCTGCTGACCTTAACTCAATTCTTGCGCTAGATCATCTCATTGTGTCGTTGCGTGAATCCGCAGCACGCTGCGCTTGGGTGTCGATAAGCGGTAGCGACCAACCGCGACGGACGAGCGAGAGTGGACGGCTACATCAGCTTGAGATTGCGATTCCAATCGCTGACAGGACGAATATTTTGCGGATGAAGGCATTCAGACAACGGCTAGCGCTTCTCGAGAATCACTTGGTAGTTGACGACACCAGAGTCGGCGCTGGATTTGCGTTTCTTTACGCGTCGGGGTACCTAAAGCTAGCCGTATTGACCCTTCTGTTCGCAGCATCGAACCACGAAAGCATTCTGCTTGCGCGAGCCTTTCTGACAGGCGAGGCCAACTCAGACAATTTCGCCGCCTTACACCTGGAGATTGACGAGGCCTGCAGGCAGAACGCTTTCCAGCTACCTGCTGATCGAGAGCGTCAGAAAGGCGATGTTAAGACGTACATCCAATTGTTGGCTCGCGGGAAGACTGACTTCGTCGAGGAGTTGCACTCCGAGCTGAAAATCTTGTTGGGTGCCGTACCGGACTAGTTCTGCCCGCGCCTGCCTTAGTTGAGTGGACGCGCGCGCGGGCGAGACTTCTCCACGACGAGCTCGGTGCGAAGGATCTACAGGGGATTCTTGGGCTGCTGAGCCAGGATGCACACTCGGCTGCCTTGAGCGGACTTTGCCAGACTGTCGCGGACAGGTGGAGAGACGATGTCAGTCAGCAAATTGTCAGACTCGCGCGCGACGGACGGGCCGCGCTTGCTTGGGCCACGCACTTGATTCAAATGGACGTCGTGAATAAATCGGACATCAACGTCAGAGCTCGATACCCGAACGGCTGGGCCCTCGATGCCGAGAATGCCGATCGGTTTGCGGCATTGGAGCGCGTCGCTGTTGCGTCTGACATTGCCTTCGTTTCTCTGGCGGAGGCTCCATCGACGGAGAATGCGCGTATCGCCGCCAACGTGCTCGATAGCTTGCGAGAAGCTATCTACGCACTCTCGACTCGTCTGCCGCTTGACTTGGCATGAGCACTCTTCTTCCTCGCGTGCTCGTAATCGACGACCTCGTTGGTCGGCCGAGCGAACTACCGGTGCGTCTGCCGCGCATAACATATCGGATGTCGCTAGGCTTAGCGGATTCCGAGCGACGCGAGAATGAGCCCGATCTGACCGACGCCGTCGCCACCGCGACCTTCTGCTCGGCTCAGCGGCTCGACGGAAAGATCTGGATCAATGATCTCGCCGTCGTGGAAGCAGAGTTTCGCGCAGGATGGCCGACGCCAGTTGGTCAGAGATGGGCGCTCGTGCTGGTGGACATGCGATTCGGCGACGATAACCGATTTGGTCTTGATATCATTCAGCGCCTCCGGAGCATTTCTCCCCGAGGTGAACTCGGTATAGTAGTCGTATCGACACTTGATCAGTTTTCCGAGGTTGCGCGTCAGGGTGGCGGCGAGAGCCTGCGGTCAGCCGCAGAACGTGTCGGCGCTGACGATTTCCTGGCGTTGGCGTCTCTTGGCTCCGTCGTTGAAGATGTTCGCGCGACGCCTGCGCAGCTGAAGGATCGTTTGTGGTTCATGGGCTTGACGCCTGACAATAGGGACAGACCTGAGATCATCGGCCGGTCACTCGCGATGCTGAAGGTGTTGCGTGACGTCCGAAGCGCCGCGGCTGATCCAGTCGGAACACTTCTCGTCACAGGCGAGATGGGCAGTGGGAAGACGCATCTGGTGGGGTACCTGAGTTGGGCGCTTGCCATGGGCGCAGGCCGTCAGAAAAAGCGTGGGCCTGGCGCAAGTCCCGTCGTTGTTGAGTATCAATTTGGTCCGGTCGGGCTTGACCTACAGCAGGTGGCTCTGTTCGGGACCGGTGGTGCGACCGGGGTCGATCCGCGACCTGGCGCCTTTGAGGCATGCGCCGACGGTGGCCTCATCGTACTCGACGAGATTCATGAAGCACACATGAATCTTCAAGCAGGCGAACTTAAACTGGCCCTCGAACCACGCTCTGATGGAGCGCAACGGTTTCGCCTCTACTTCCGTACCGGAAGTAAGAAGGAATATCGGTCACAATGTTTCGTGATGGCTGCAACGAACGCTGACCTCGCCGAACTCGTGGAGCTCGGCAAGTTCAAGCGTGACGTGTTTGATCGCATTAGTGCGAGAACTGTGCGCATGCCGACACTGGCGGAGCGGCAGGACGACGTCCCGCTTCTCGTTGAGCACGCACTAAAAACCGCTTGTCGCGTGCTAAGTGTCACAACGCCAATGAAGGTTGAAGAACTTCCTGTCGACTGGTGGCTCGCTCGCGTTCCCAACGTTCGACAAATGTATCGTCAATTCCAGGTGGTCGTTAGCAATAATCGTTACAGTCGTGAGATAACCGCCGCGCTTTTCGATTCGCTCCAGTCGATTCGCGTGAGCGACTTCAACCCTGAGACATTGCTGGTCGTCGCGCCGCCTGATTCTGCCCGTCCGCTAGTTCGCGAACCGAGCGACTTCATCGCCCAGCTTCGTGACCTCGTTCCAAGCACACCTTCGAATCCTGACTCCTATCGTGGCGTCATGCGCGATCTCGACATTGCGACTGCGAGGGCGCAACTCGCAATGCTCGCCGCATTCCTGGCCGCGCAAAAGGGTTGGATTGGCCGCGAAGACTTGACCAACGCGTTCCGCGTACTCCTCGACGACAAGAGCGTGGGTGCGTGGGTCCCCAGTCGCGAAATCAAGAAGCTGTTTAATTCGGCCGGGATATCTGCACGCCCAGACGACGTTGGAATCGCCGCGCTGTGGGACCGACTTGGATTAATCACCGATTGACGGGGAGCACTGTGCCACTGACAGACGACGTAAAGAGAATACTTGAAGCTGCTTTCCCTAAGCAAAAAGTCTATTTTTACTCAAGCGCGAATGATTTCAAGAACCTTTGGACGCTTGTTATCGAAGGGACTGTCGTCGTCGTCTGGGACGGCTTTCCTTCACAGCCCGGCGGAGCGGCTGTTGATTCCAGCGAGACACTACTGCGTGAAACTGATTGGGTCACGCCGTGGGATTGGGCGATTGTGCAAAGTCTCCGCTCCGAACCAGGTTCCACTTTTCGCGCGATGATCATTGATACGCTTCCGACGAGTGACGCCTCTGGTGGCCGTCACCGTTTTAAGGCGGCGCACTCGTTCATGCCTTGGGTTCGCTGGTACCGTCCGGGTCCGTTGAGGTCCAAAGCCGGGGATTCGTCCCAGCCAGAGCGTGTCTCGTACGGCTTCGATGATTTCGCGTTGGATCTCGCATCGCTGTCGACTCAAGCGCCGCATATCCCAGACAAAGGTGAGTACGCTGGGAGGACGAACCTCTCCAGCTTGTTCGCTGTGTGGTCGGCATTGTTGGAGTCCGTCACCGACCGCCACTCCATTGCGAATCTGGTTGGGCCGCTTGTTCTGTCCAATCAACTCTGCAGAGCTGGCACGGTCGCAGAAGATGCATTCGATACGTCTATCTGGAACTCGCCAACGCGCAAAGCATTGAAGCAGGTTGTTTCGGCATTCCCCGAATCCGGTGATGCTCCGTTCGACAGGCAAAATTCCGTACTGCCAGACGCTCGCCCACTTTTCGCGTCCACCGACGCCGACGTATTCGGTAGATATAAGCGCGTGAATTTTCTGCTCGCTGACGACCAGTTTCTCCTTGGATATGATTGCGTCTTGGCCGGACTGATTTTTGGTGACCCGATGGCCCGGTCTTTGGAGCAAGACGATCGCCGGTGGACATTGCAGTGCTATGATCCATCGGACGATTTACGCAAGACCGCGACAAACTCCTTGATCAACGGGATCGGCGTGTCCGGGCAGAATTCATTCCGTTTGTTGCCCGCTCTAGAATCCTGCGTCGAGTCGATGGAAAGCGGCAAAGTGCATCTTCCCCGGATGTTTGGCAGCTGTTCGCTCGACGTCGAAAAGGACTCGGCGCAGCTCGATGTGCTTGTTCTGGATCTGCGGCTGTTTCCGCCGAGCACGAATACGGCCCCTGGCGAAATGGAACGACTGTTTTTCGCGAAACTGGCACAGATTGCTGTACGGCTGTTGCAGAAGAGTCCTCTGAATTCACTGCTGCTCTCGACGCTTGCTCAGCAGGCGGCGAATCGGAGCCTCGGCCACTCTGTGGACCCCACTGTACTCGCACTTCTTCCGGCAATGATTTCAACCCTTGATCCGTCGCTCCCGATCGTAACGTTCAGCAGCACGCAGCAGCGTTCGGTTGTTGCGGCACTGCGCGCGTATCCGAATATCAACACAGCGTTCGCGAAACCAATGGTCTCACGATACGCGAGGAATGACGAGAGCCTCACCGCGCTACGCGAGTCGCTACAGTGCGCACTTGTTTTACACCAGCGCCGTGTTGTGTGGGAAGGAATCTGCGCGACGAAGGAGTGGGAGGCCCCACCGACTTTCGTCGTCGACGTATACGATCTCAACGCCGGTCGACTAAGTAAGCCTCTCGATGTGCGTGTGAACGAGCGAGACGAAAAGTCGGGCGTGCGAAAGATTTCGCTAGGCGGGGATCTGGTTGATGACAGCCTGCAGTCGACACTTTGCAGGTATTATTTGCGCTACGTTCAAGGAGCCCAGCACGATGACTTTCGAGCGCTACCATTCATGTTCATCGAGGGACGCGCACATCGTATCATCGATCGTAAGAGGGAGTGGTTCAATAACTATCTAAAGGAAAATAACTTCGGAGCCGTGACGAGCGGTGGTGACAATAATCTCACGATCACCTTTAAGCCTAAACGTTCTGGTCTGCGTGGTGCGATCGCAGATGCGCTTCGACTGATTCGCAACAGACAGAATCACGCTGGAATGGTCGACTCAGCGCAGGACAGTCGCAACGCTGACGAGTCGCTAGCGGGCAATGCCACGATCGCACTCGCGCTCCTGCTCCTCGTGTATATTAAATCGAGCGACTCATTGACTTTCGTCGAGAAGCGCGACATTAGTGTACCGACGAAAGAGTCACGGGAGTCATGGGAACATTTCGTTGTGCGTACTGTTGCTAAGAGTTTGTCTGAGGCCTCTTCCAAGGGCTACATACCGGGCTCTCTGCATCAGTGGCTTTCTCCGCTGGCCGAAAAAGTTCGGTCGCAGCCGAGAGTGGAACGTAATGAGCCTATCCAGAGCGTTCGGACAGTCGTGGCTTTAGACTTTTTAGCCAAGGCGGAGGTATTTCGAACCAACGGAGTGACGCTTCACGCGACGATCAAGCGCGTTACCTCGCAAGTATATGTTGTAGACATTGGAATCGGTTATGATGCGCTGCTCTACAGGAACGCGCTCGCCGGATTGGATCCTGGCCTCCTTACGTTAGGGACTAGAATTACTGTGCGCGTATCTAAGGTCAACTTCTTCAAGAGGAGTATTTATCTAGTGCCCTTTGCACCAATATGAGTGGGACACTGATCTTCCGGTAGTTTTGTGTACGAGGGTGATCGATGATGTCCCGTTGTCTTCTGCTCCTGCGCTCGTTCAGCATCCTGTTGTCGGGTGTCCCCGACCCGTACGCGTCGCCGGTTCACGGCGGCGTACAAGCGCCAGTTTCTCGATGCCGCGGCGGTGTGTTCACGGCCCGGGGAGAGTGGAGCCCTGCTCCGCCGCGAAGGCTTGTGCTCCTCGCCTCTGACCGCGTGGCGTGCCGCCGACCGGCAGGGCGAGGCCCTGACACAGCGGCGTGGCCCGGCGCCGACGGCACCCAATCCCTTGGCGCCGCGCGTCGCCGAGTTGGAGCGCGCGCTCGCCTACGCGACGCGGCGCGCGGACTACGCAGAACTGATGGTCGACGCCCCCATAGAGGTCCCGCAACTCATCGGCCTGACACTGCCGCCGCTTGACGCGCCGGGCGTGCCGCGCTGATGATGACGCTTACGAGTCCCGCCGTCCACGGCCAGCGCCGCGCACTCTGCCGCACGCTCGTCGTAGCCCCCGCGACCTGCTCTCGGGCGCGGGACCGCGCGCAGCGTGCGACGGTCACGCGCCGACGGCCGGCCCCACCGCGCGCCCTCATGACGCCCGAGTGCGCGCAGGTGTTCGCGCTGCTGCACGAGGACCGTTCCGTCGATCTCGCGCCGGCACAGGTCTACGCGACGCCGCTCGACGCGGGGCGCTATCGCTGCGCCGAACGGTAGATGTACCAGCTGCTCGCGGACGCGAACGAGGTATGCGAGCGCCGGGCGCAGTGGCGGCTTCTCGTCTACGCGGCGCCTGAGCTGCTGGCGATCGGGCCGAATCAACTGTGGAGTTGGGATATCACCAGACGGAAAGGCCCGACCACGTTAAGTGCGCTGCTTCTGTACGTCGAGCTCGATGTCTTCAGTATGTCGTCGGGTGGGTGCCCGCGCCGCGCGAATCGGTACAGCTGGCCGAGCGGCTGATCGCGACGTGTTGCCGTCGCGAAGGCATCACGTGGGGGGGGGGTAGCTGACGATCCATGTGGGTCGCGGCGCGGCGATGGCCTCAGCGTCCACCAGCGTCGCGCTCCTGCTGACGGAACTTGGCGTCACGAAGACGCATTCGCGTCCGCACGTGTCGAATGACAATCCGTTCTGCGGAGCTCAGTTCAAGACGCTCACGTATCGGCCGACCTTCCCGGCGCGTTTCGGGTGGATTGAAGATGCCCGCGGCTTCTGCTCCGCCTTCTTCATCTGGCACAACACGATGCATCGCCACAGCGGTTTGGGCCTGAACACGCCGTGTGACATACATCAGGGTCGCGCGACCGCGCGACGCGCCCAACGCCCGGTGGTGCTCAACGTCGCCTATCAGGCGACGCCGGACCGCTTCGTCAACACACCGCCCGTCCCAGCCGCCCTGCCCACAGCTGCCTGGACGAACCCGCCCGCGCCACCGCCGACCGCACCCGCTGCTCAGTAACCTAGACCAGCCCGGAGTTTCGAAATCATTGACAGGTTCCGTTCGATGGTGCGCACATACGATCGTGCGCGTGACGCTCGCAATTGCGCTATCGGCGGTATCAGATTTCGCGTGGAGGTAATTTCCTGGCGAATGGGTCGGAGGTTGCACAGGTTGAACTGTTTGACGATAAAACGCTTCACCGCTATGAGGAAAGCGTGCACTTCGCTGGTGGGAGCGGATGGAAGATCTAAGCTGCAAATCTCCGGGCACGCAACCTGCTGTGTGGTTGGCCACAGACGAATTCAATCTCAGTAGCTACGACTACGGAACGAAAATCTAGCTGAACTTGCAGTAACCCTCTCTTGTTGAAGGACGACGACCTAAGGCAGCGCGCTTCGGTGCCATGCCAGTCACTGCTCGGGATCTTCCCGAAGACAGCGGCGCCGACCGATCCACTCTGCGTGGATCATCCTCGGCTCTCATCGTTCGTCATTGACGCCAACCGCAGAGAGGGGACTTTATGCGAATCACAATCGCCGAGCGAAAACATCGGAAGCGCGCCGCGAGCATCAAGGCACTCGAGCGGTCATCGCCTGAGCTGGCGCGCAGCGAAAAGGCGCGGCTGCTCTCGCTCTGGGCCCGAGAGGTGAACGGCCGGCTGCGCAGCGAGGGCATCGCTCAGCGAGATGATCGCGGCGAGCGCGTGGTCGTGCCCACGAGCACTGATTTGATCGACGTCGCCCGCGCTTACGGGCTCGCCGACGACCTCGCTGCGATCGTGACGGATGCAGTTCGGCGGCACCTCGAAGGACCTGATGTGCCGAGTATTTCCCGCACGTACGCGAAGTGGCGATCACGATGATGTTTCCGCCTTTGAAGTTCACGCCGGTCAATGACGGCGGCTCACATCTGAGCCGCCGTTCTGCTTTCCGCCTATTTCCACTTGCAACGCCGGAGACGACTATGACACGAACTGCCCTGCGTACCACTCTCGTACTCTGCGCTGCCCTCACCACTACTGCAGCACTCGCGCGGGCACAGTCGCCGACGCAAGCGCTCACGGTATGCGGCATCGATCGCTCCGGTAGCGCCAAGGCGTATCTGAGGACCGCGATCGATGTATGCGCACACGAGATCGCGGATGCGCAATCAGGCAGCACCATCATCGTGCGCTGGATCAGCGACGCATCCTTCCGGACAAATGAGGAAGTGGTGAGAACGACCGTGCCCGTCGGCCTGTTGTGTAGCAATCCGTACGATATTCGGTGCCGGACTGCAGCGTATGGCACTGAATCTTCTGTGCGCGCAGTCAAGCGCAGCGCCCTGGCGCGCCTGCTGACTGCGAAACCAGCGGTTGCGCCGCGTACGGACATCGCCGGGTTCTTTCAGGCAGCGTCAGACGCGTTCGCCGAAGACACGCTGTCCCGGCAGCATCGCATGGTGATAGCGACAGACCTGTCTGACACGCGCGGATTCAAGGCGACGCCGTCCTTCAAGGACGTGACCGTCGTCATGGTTCTCCTAGTCGGCGGTGACGACCCTGCGGCCATCGTCGACCTTCGGAACCGCTGGAGTCGCTGGCTTCTGAACCTCGGGGCGAAGCGAGTCCTCTTTCGCCAGGCGGAGGTGGTGCGATGACCAGTCTTCTCATCTTCATCGTGTGCGTCGCGGTGCTGGCGGTTGGGGCGTTCCCAGGGACTACAGCGACGCTCGTGGACGCTATCGCGAACAGTGTGATCGAATGGATTGCCGCCGCCGCCGCCGGCTTGCAGGAATCGATGGCGCGACACGATCCCGTCACGTCAGACCCGCGTCCTTCGCGCGCAAGGCGTCTGATCGGCGCATGCGTGATGACGGCGCTTCTGGTGCCGCTCCTGCCCGCAGAGGGCTACCTCATTTTCCTCGGAGTCACCGGGCTGCTTGGTCTCGACTTTGAAGAAACGACGCTTGCGGTCGCAGGTACGCAGCACACAGCTGCCGGCGATGGGCTTTGGGACTGGGTTACGACCCTCGATTCGGCGATGCTGATCAAGCTCGCGGTGGCCGGCGCGATCATGTCGAGCGTGATCGTCGCCGTGATGTGGGCGTACGACGAACGGTATCTGGAGCGGCCACAGAGCCCCGCGATTCGCCGCTCGCTCGATTGGACTGGACGCATCGCGAAAGGTGCGGCGCTGACAACGATGCTGGTCGCTGCGCTTCACCGCGCCACGGCGTCGCTTGATGTCAGCGCGCCTGCGGCGCCGGCGAGTGTTTCAGATGCGGCAGTCATGGATGCGGACTCGCTTCGCATTGTCGACAAGTACCTCACGGAGGATTCCCCGGTGGTCGCTCAGGGAGCGGCCTCCGGTGTTGTCCTTGCGCCATGGGTGCGACCGACGCTCACCGTCGTCGGAACGATCGCGAGCGCGACTGCTCCGACTGCTGCGTCAGTCATCGCCTTCCTGTACGGTCCCATCGCGCTCGCGGGGCAGATCTGGGGTCTGATTCTCCTCGTCAGCGCTGCGCTGCTGATCGTCGTCTCGAGGATCGTCGCTACCGCGGTCGAGGCGACTCGATCACTTCTGCGACTCGCGATCGAGACATGCTCGGCGCTTGTGTTCCCGGTGATCAGCTGGTGCCGGCTGAGGTACGAACGCGAGCTTGTCGCGAGAGCAGGTAATCGACCCTTCTCGCCCTGGCAGCTTGCCATGTGCTCATGGGTACTGCTCGTGGAGACGGAGCGATTGGCGCGTCTCCGCGAGGCATCGCCGGGCGGCGAAGGCGAAGTCGTGGGTGCTGGCGCGACGCGTCGGTTCTCAGGGTCCGGAATCGGTCGAACGAAGCACGATCGCAGCATGAAGTCTGATTCCACGGCGTTTCCCGCTGAGGATCTGCAGCACGAAACAGAGTCAGACAACTCCGATACGCTGCTGACCTCAGCAGCGTCGGGTGGTCGAGTCTACGACGTGTACGGCGGCTCCCCCGCATCCACCGATCCAATCTCTCGAGGAGCACCCAATGAGTGAAGTGTTCAGCTACAGCATCGACGCCGTCGTCGAGCCAATGAACGACGGTAATGGCCACGGCGACAGTCTTTCTCGTGGTGTACTATTGACCGGTGGTGCAATAGATCTGCTCGATGACGTTGCGTCAGCCATGGAACGTGGACTCGCGGAACTCGCGAAATCACATCGTGATGTGGTGTCGGCACAGATAGTGAGCCGGCAGCTCAGCGTTCTTCGCAGCGATATCCGGCTGTCGTCGTTGGCTATGGCCGTCGCTCAAGGGCTTCCGCGCGGCCTCGATTCGTTCCCGGCACTGTCCCGGCTGGAGAGCCGCCTCATTGGCGGCCTTTCCTCCGCAGAGGCTGAACGCGCGTTGATTGAAGGTGCAACGTTTACGAGAGCGGTCGCTTCTGCAGCGCTGCGTCAGAGCGCGTCCGATCGCGCGATGCTGCTCTGCGTAGTGCAGGACTCGATGCGCGATATTGGCTATGCTCCGACTATTTCACCTCGGAAAGCCCGCGATGTGATCATCACCGGACGGAGCGCTTCAGGCCAGACGCTCGTGATCAAGCTCGACCCGGAACGTGGACGAATCACCGGAGATTTCGCTGGTTTCGGCGGTACGGCGTGTTCGCTTGACGGCAGGGAGTTTGAAACCCGGCTTCGTGCGCGCGGCATGCGACTCCGACGCACCGACAGCCGCATTCATGGCGATCCGGATGGTGGACCACTCGTGCGCGAGTCACAGGTTGCCGTAATGCCCAGCGCGGCATCGCCTGCGCGTCTTCGCCAAGGTCCCCCGGCCAGACTCACAGAAGGGGCGCGGAAGAATGGCTGACATCAATGTGTCGGTTGCGCCCCGCTGGACTGTCGCACTCGAAGACGCTTTGGCCTCCGCAGCGACCGGTGTCATTCTCACCGGTAACACCGGCGATCGTGTGCATCTCGCCCATCAAGCTGGAGAAATCAGCGGCCTGGTCGAAGCGCTGGGAACGATGTATGCGCGACGTGGCTATCGCGTTGGTGTGTACCGCAACAGTTCCGGCTTCGAAGAGCTGTTGCCGCCGAGTACACCACGAGGAACGCGAACGGCGTCGCCGTTCTCCGATGTCCCCACGGGTCCCAGCGACCCGTCGCTCGTGCTGCCACCGCTCACGCACGCCTTGCAGCAATCATCCGCGCGTGTGATGCTCATCGTCGACTACGCAGACCACCTTGTGCCAAGCGCGCCAGGGTCTCCCGCGTCGCTCACTCCGGCGCAGGTTACGTCTCTTCAGACCGTCCATCGGTGGGGCCAGGATGATCTGATTCGTCGGAGCGGCAACGCCGTCGTGCTGGTGAGCTATGAGGACGCGGTTCATCACGGTCTGGTTGCGAGTGGCGGCTGGAGTTCGGTTGCGGTCGATCTGCCTGACTCTGCTGCACGCGAACAATTCGTCACGGCTCTGCTTGGATTTCGGTCGGCTGGTCACGCGGATCGTATCGGTACACTCGAACCGGGATACACGGCGACCGAACACGCGAGGCAGGCATCAGGGCTGCGATTGCTGGACATCGAGCGACTGCTGCTACAATCCGGCGCGACGAAGAAGCCGGTCACACGCGACCGCGTGCGGAACGCGAAACAGGCTGCAATTCGGCAAGTGTCCAGAGGGTTGCTGGAAGTCGTTGAGCCTACGGCCGGCTTCGAGTCCGTAGCAGGTGCGCAGCACGCCAAGGCGTTCTTCAATGGCCTGCGAAACCATTGGCGCACCGGGTCGACGTCCTGTCCCGGTTCTGTCTTGCTCGCTGGCGTCCCGGGATGTGGAAAATCACACCTGGTGAAAGCAATCGCGCATGAACTAGGTGCGCCCCTGCTCGTGATGCGCGGCGTTCGGGATCCGTATGTCGGGCAATCAGAACGGAACCTCGATCATGTGCTCTGGATCATCGACAATCTGCAGCCAGCGATTCTCTGGACGGATGAACTGGACCAGAATGTTGGCCAGCGCAGCACAGGGTCAAGCAACGATTCAGGCACGAATGAGCGCATGCTCGCACGCGTGTTCGAATACTTCGGATCACTTCAGCACCGCGGTCGGCTGCTGTGGATCGGCACGACGAATCGACCGGATATTCTCGATTCAGCACTAATGGATCGCTTCGGCGTCTGCATCCCTTTTCTTCATCCGAGCGCTTCGGAAAGGGCCGAACTCCTGCCGCTGCTTGCAGCACAGGTTGGCCGAGAACTCGCCGCTGATGTCGACGTTCGGTCGGTGGCAGACAACCAGAAGATTGACCTGCTTACAGTGCGGAGCCTTCAGGAGATTGTCGCTCACGCCGGCCTGCGCGCTGACCGCCGCAGCGGCGGTGTCGGGGTGCCAGTGTCCGGCTCGGACTTGCTCTGGGCGATCGACGATTTCAAGCCGACCTACGACGCCGAAGAACATGAGTTCATCGCGCTCAAGGCACTCGAGATGACCAGCTTCCGGTCACTGCAGCCTTGGACAGTCACCGAGAGAGGCGGCCGAACCGAGTGCCCGTCGTATGTTCGACGTCTGCTTGATTCGACAACGGGTGAGTTCAATTCCAATGCGCTCCGTGACCGATTGAATGAGTTGGAGCACAACCGTGCGCAGCGCAAGGCAATGCGATGACAGGCGCGAACGAATCGCAGCGTGGACGTTGCTCAGCGACGCACACGCAGTTGACGCCAGAACAGCCGCCAGAATATCTGAGCGTCGAAGCGCGCGGCGCGGTGATGTCCTGGCTGGCTAACGTCTCGGCGGGCACTGAGCCCCTCTGCGATCTCGCCGGATCTGGAGCGGTCGGATGCTTTGAAAGGGAATTTGCTTCGTTCGTCGGCGCTGAGTTCGCGGTCGCGGCTCCGAGTGCGACACTGGCCCTCCTCGCGCTCTTGCAGGCGATTGGCGTCGGCTCTGGAGACGAGGTGGTTGCATCGACATACGGGTGGGGATCCAGCGTCGCGCCAATCCTGACACTTGGAGCGGTCCCAGTGTTTGCAGATATCGAAGCCGATACGCTTGGACTGGATCCGCTCGACGTTGCACGGAGAATTACTCCACAAACGCGAGCAATCCTGGCCACACACATGTGCGGAGTTCCGTGTGACGTGGACGAGCTCGAGCGCATTGCAGGTCGTGCAGGACTTCCACTTCTGTTTGATGCAGCGCAGGCGTTGGGTGCCGTGCCGACAGGTCGTTCGATTGGAAACTGTGGTGTTGCATCGGTTTTCAGCTTTGGCCATCAGAAACTTCTGTCGCTCGGTGACGGGGGCATGATCACCACCAACGACCACCGACTGTTCGTGGAGCTTCTGCGGATCACGCAACATCCGCTTCGCACACTTCCGCAGGCAATCGAATTCGGATTGCCCGATGCCTTTGACGAAGTCTCACTCTCCTCCCGGATGCACGGTGTCGCTGCTTCGATGGGATTGGCCATGCTTCCAGCGATCCCGGACCGAATTACACGCCGCCGCGAGGTCTGTGATGCGCTTGTTGACCGTCTGAGCGCGCTGCCCGGAATCCGAGTCAGCGGCACTGAGCGCGCGAGTCGTTCAGCATTTCACACTTTCGCCCTGACTCTAGTTCCTGCTGAACTTGGCGACGCCAAGCGCGATGATGTAGTCGCAGCTCTCCGATCGCTCGGCATCCAGATCAGTGCGGGACCTGTTCGAGTTCCGCTCCATCTGCGGCACCGGTTTCGCGAGCTGTCCAGCTTCGATACTACCTCTCGATCACAGCTGGCTGTCTGTCCAGTTGCGCAGCACCGCTGCGATGAGACGGAAATCATGCTCGAAAGCGAATCACGATGGACGCGGGTTCCGAAGGCGCGGGTTCAGGAGATCGGGGACGCGTTTGAGTCTGTGGTCTCGCAACTCCTCGACCGTCACCGAAACCGTTAGCCCCGAGCAATGCCATGCCACTGACCGATCTTCTACTCGTGTTTCTGCCCAACAGATTGCTGCCGCTCGCAATCATCTGTGTGGGGATCGCGCTGATCCTTGGCATTGTGAATCGACGCAGGGCCGTTGCGCTCGTGCTGATCGTCGCAAGCATTCCAGTGATGGATGCGCTCTTCAACACGCTGCTGGACATGTGTCCGACTTGGTTGCTGCTGCTCGTCACGTGCCTTGTCGGGTTGCAGATACTTCGGTCGGTGCTGGGGTTCGTCGTCGGTAAGCAAGCCACAGGGCGCATCCTCGGCGCAATAGTTGTCGGCACGGGTCGGCTGGCTTTTCGAACTTTCGGCTTCTCAGTTCGGCTCGTTGGGACAGCGCTTTTCGCCTTCCTGCGGTTGGCGGCCAACCTCGCACTTCCTCGATGACAATCATTCAGAGGCACACCATGAAATCAACTGCCCGTTTAGCGACCATCTGTAGTACGCTGGTCTCGGTCGCACTCCTTCACGTCCCGGCCGGAACTGCAGACGCACAGGTTGGTCGCGGGCTTACGCGGGCGATAGAGCGCAGTGCTGCATCCAGCGTGGCCAGCCGCAAGTTGGCAGCGGTGATGCGGCGGGATGCGGCGCGTGACGCCAAAGCTGCGATCAGGGCTTTGCCAAAGAAACTCACGACGCACCGATATGTCGGGAGTGCGAATCTGCTGTCTGAATTGAAGGGCGGGCTTCGTGCCGGTCGCCACACAACTTCACTCGCGAGGCCCGGCAGGCCGCCCAGCTCGATGACGGCGCAACGTGATCTTGGATTGCCTCGACTCCCAGACTGGCGCCTCAAGATAGTGTGGCCAAAAGGCTGGCCAGTCAGGAAGACGAAGGCACTCGGAGGATCTCCTGGCCGCGGCGAAATCACGTCGCCGCTGGCACTGCCGCCGTCGGCTGTGAAAGGAGCCGTACGCCTGAGTCGTCCGCGACCGAGACTACCGCAATGAGTGTCGCACCGCCTGTTTACCTCGCATGTGATCCGGATTGCGCTCAGCAGCACCTTCACGACTTCCAACACCACTGGTAATTCGGCCATGGATGCCTCACTGCTCGCTCAACGGATATACAACGACACCAAGGACACGGCTTGTGGGGAATTACGTGCCGATATGCTCGAGGCTGCGGTTCGCTACTCTCGCTATCGCGCCGAGTGGGCGCTTGCGTCGCACGAAAAACGTGTTGAGATGGACCAAGGCCGGTTTCGCGCGCATCAGGTGCTCATCGACTCGTTCAACATTCTGAGCAGAGGCTTGGCGCGGCACGGTGAAGACAATTCTTGGCGCGGTGATCTCGGTGACGAGCGCCGAGCTATCGGAGACGTTGCGTGTCATCTTCATTGCATGCTGGCGATTTCGGCACGCTAGCTTGCAGGTGAATACGCGTGTGCGTCTGCTTCATTATTGCGCAAGTCAGCGCCCCGGCTGTTCTGGAGCTGCCACGGATGCCTTCCAGTATCCGAGGGTTTCTTGACTGAACGCCTCTGGATTCTGTGCCGCAATCTCGAGAAGTGTCTGTAGCAGGGGATGACCGAGCTCCGATGCCTCCACGATGCTGAGGCATTTGAGTATCCGCGTCAGTCGATCGTGATTGTGGTTCCGGAGTGAAATCCACACTGGCACCCTTGCGGCGAAGCTTGCGGAGCGTACCACCTGCGGCTTGTCCACGTTACCGCGGAGCTCGAGGCCGTAGAAGCGAAGCATCGTCTCCAGCGCCCGCCGCAAACGGTTCAGCCCGATGAAGTCGGCGGCTGACACCGTCGCCGACACCTTGATTTCGATACCGACGAGTTGACCGCGTTCACTCTCCATCACGACATCCACTTCGACACCATCCTTGTCGCGGAAGTGAGTAAAGCGAAGCGGCCCGTCGTACCACCCAGCCTGCTTGCGCAACTCGCTCAGCACGGCATCGACCAGCCTCGCACCCATGAGCGCATTGGCGTGTGTGCGGGTGTCGCGATCGAGCGCGCCAGCAGCTATTCCACCAAATGCCCAGTCAAGGAATTGCGCTGCCCGTGCTGAGCGGACCGCCGCCGGCGCATAGCGTTCGCTGTAGGACAGCGGCAACAGCGTGACGGTCTCGATGCGTCCGGCCATCCACTATTGCATCCGGCGGGCGGTGATTTTATTCGCCGACCCCGTGAGCAGGAATCGACCT
>Ga0163144_10006687_pt1 | contig 25386 bp, 22 predicted proteins | sample OliLak19BULKMAT1_FD_123175 | JGI IMG/M metagenome (GOLD analysis project Ga0163144, IMG submission 123175) | Freshwater microbial mat bacterial communities from Lake Vanda, McMurdo Dry Valleys, Antarctica - Oligotrophic Lake LV.19.BULKMAT1 | ecosystem: Environmental > Aquatic > Freshwater >... | reverse complement strand
CGGCTACAGCGCGTTGACCTGGCGCGAGCCGCACGGTGTCACCGGACACATCATCCCGTGGAACTACCCGATGCAGATCTTCGGGCGCAGTGTGGGCGGTGCACTGGCGGCCGGCAATGTATGCGTCGTGAAACCTGCCGAAGACGCCTGCCTCTCGCTGCTGCGCGTGGCCCAACTGGCCGCCGACGCCGGGTTCCCGGCTGGCGCGATCAACATCGTCACTGGTCTGGGCCACGAAGTCGGCAACGCGCTGGCGCGCCATCCGGGCATCGACCACATCAGCTTTACCGGCAGCCCTTCGGTCGGCACATTGATCCAGCAGGCGGCGGCTGAGCGCCACTGTCCGGTGACGCTCGAACTGGGCGGGAAGTCGCCGCAAATCGTGTTTGCAGACGCCGACCTGGATCTCGCAATCCCGGCCATCGTGAACGCAATTGTTCAAAACGCCGGCCAGACCTGCTCGGCGGGTTCGCGCCTTCTGGTTGACGAGGCGATTTATGAGCCCTTGCTGCAGCGCCTGGGGGAAGCGTTTACACGCCTGCGCGTCGGACCGGCGGCGATGGACCTCGACCTCGGGCCACTGATCCGCCAGTCGCAGCAACAGCGGGTATGGGATTTCCTGAGCGATGCGCAAGTGGCCGGTATACCGATGGTGGCCCAGGGGAAAATCGTGGATGCGGCGCCCGAGACCGGCTTTTATCAGGCGCCAACCCTGTTGCGTGATGTACCGGCCGACCACCGGATCGCGCAGGAAGAGGTGTTCGGACCGGTGCTGGCGGCGATGCCGTTTCGCGACGAAGACCATGCCGTCGAACTGGCAAACGCGACGCAGTTTGGCCTCGCCGCCGGTGTCTGGACAAGTGACGGGGCGCGCCAGTTCCGCATGGCGCGCCGCCTGCGCTGCGGCCAGGTGTTCATCAACAATTACGGCGCCGGTGGCGGTGTCGAGTTGCCCTTTGGCGGGGTCAAGTCGTCCGGTCACGGCCGTGAGAAAGGGTTCGAGGCCCTGTACGCTTTCACCACACTCAAGACCGTCGCGATCCGGCACGGCTAAACCAACGGAAAACCAGTAACCATGCGCATCCAGAACAAATCCGTCATCGTCACCGGCTCCGGTAGCGGCATTGGTGAAGGCATTGCCATGCGGCTGGCCGCCGAAGGGGGGCGCGTCATTGTCAACGACATCAACGCGGCTGCAGCGCACCGCGTCGCGGAGGCGATTCGCGCTGCCGGCGGCACCGCCCACGCAGTGGCCGCCGACGTGACGCAGGGCGCCGACATGGCCCGCCTGGTAGCAGCGGCCGTTTCGCATTTCGGACGTCTCGACGTGATGGTCAACAACGCTGGCTGGACGCACCGCAACCGCCCCGCGCTGGAAGTAAGCGAGTCGGACTTCGACCGCTGCTTCGACGTGAATGTGAAGAGCCTGTACCTCGCCACCGTGCACGCCACACCAGTTTTTCGCGCGCAGGGCGGGGGCAGTTTCATCACCATCGCCTCGACCGCCGGGCTACGGCCGCGGCCCGGGTTGACCTGGTACAACGCGTCCAAAGGTGCCGCCATCACCCTGTCCAAGTCGCTGGCGGCGGAACTCGGTCCGGACAATATCCGGGTCAACTGCATCAACCCGGTGTTCAATCCCGATACCGGCCTGTCGACCGACTTTGCCGGCGGGCCACTTGACGATGTGCGGCGCGCCAAGTTTCTCTCCACGATACCGCTTGGGCGATTCTCGACAGCGCTCGACGTGGCCAATGCAGTCCTGTACCTGGCCAGCGACGAGGCGGCATTTGTCAGTGGTGTGTGTATCGAAGTAGACGGGGCACGTTGCGTCTAAGAGGCTGTCGGGCTTTGGGTTGGGTCCGCGCCGCGACTCGTCCCGGCCCTTAGGGTTGGGCCTGCAAGGGGGCGCATACGGCGTTGCAAAGACTCGCCGGATGTGCAATCCGGCTGCGCTTTGCGCCTTGCCTGTACCCCCTTGCAGACCCAACGCGGGTCCAACCCAAAGCCCGACAGCCTCCTGGAGGCATCGCCATCAGGCAAAATCGGGCCATGTCCGAACGCGTCATCCCCCTGCTCGACCTGCGCGGCGGCGCACGCTCGATCACGCTGCCGCCGACGCTGGGGCACGCCAACGGTCTGCTGAACGACACGCGCGGCAGACCACTGCGCGACCTGCGTATCAGCGTCACGGACCGATGCAACTTCCGCTGCAGTTATTGCATGCCCAAGGAAGTCTTTGACAAGGACCATGTGTACTTGCCGCAGACTGCCTTGTTGTCGTTCGAGGAAATCACCCGGCTTGCCAGGTTGTTCCTGATGCATGGGGTACGCAAAATCCGCCTGACCGGGGGCGAACCTCTGCTGCGCAAGAACCTCGAAGTGCTGATCGCGCAACTCGCTGCCCTGCGCACCGTGGACGGTGTCGCACCGGACATCACGCTGACGACCAACGGCTCCTTGCTGCAACGCAAGGCACTCGCACTGAAAGAGGCCGGACTGCAGCGTGTCACGGTTAGTCTGGACGGACTCGATGATCGGGTGTTTCGCAGCATGAACGATGTGGACTTTCCGGTCGCGCAGGTACTCGAAGGCATCGCTGCGGCGCGCGCGGCCGGGATGGGGCCGATCAAGGTGAACATGGTTGTCAAGCGCGGCACCAATGAACACGAAATCGGGCCGATGGCACGCCACTTCCGGGGCAGCGGCGTCGTGCTGCGGTTCATCGAATACATGGATGTGGGTGCGACCAATGGCTGGCGTATGGACGAGGTACTGCCGTCGGCCGAGGTGGTGCGCCGCATCCAGCGCGAGTTCGCGCTGGTGGAACTGGAACCCAGCGCGCCCGGCGAAACTGCCGAACGCTGGGGTTATGCGGATGCGGCCGGCCGTTTTGATCCGGCCCAGGGCGAAATTGGTGTGATCAGCAGCGTCACCCAGGCCTTTTGCCATGACTGCAACCGCGCCCGGCTGTCCACCGAAGGCCACCTGTACCTGTGCCTGTTTGCGTCGCAGGGGCATGACCTGCGCAGCCTGCTGCGCGCTGGTGCCGATGATGCGACGATTTCAGCCGCAATTGCGGCGGTCTGGGGCGCACGCAGTGACCGTTACTCGGAGCTGCGCGGCACACTGGCCGAGCCCGGCCGAACGCGCGTCGAGATGAGTTACATCGGCGGTTAGGCATGCAGATCCCTGTAGAGAAGATCACCGGTGTACTGCTGGCCGGCGGGCGCGGCTCACGCATGGGTGGCGTGGACAAGGGCTTGCAACTGTTCGAGGGAAAACCCCTGGCATTGCACTGCTTGGAACGGCTGCGGCCACAGGTCGGTCCGATCATGGTCAATGCCAATCGACACCAGGCGGAGTACGCGGCTTGGGGCGCACCGGTCTGGGCAGACGTATTGCCAGACTATGCCGGGCCGCTGGCGGGGTTTCTAACGGCATTGGCGCACTGCGCCACCCCCTACCTCGTCACCGCGCCCTGCGATACGCCGCACTTTCCGCACGATCTGGTGCAGCGGCTCGCACACGCGCTGGTCGAGTCGGACTGCGTGATTGCCATGCCCAGCACACCGGAAACCGACGCTCACGGGCAAACCCGATGGTTCAAGCAGCCCGTTTTCTGCCTGATGCGGCAGGACCTGCGGGCCGACCTGGAGCAGTACACTGCCAGCGGCGGGCGCAAGATCGACGCTTGGGCGGCGCGCCACAAGGCGGTAGCAGTCCCGTGCAACGACGCGCAGGCCTTTTTCAACATCAACACGCTGGCCGAGCTTCAGGCCGCAGCGCCATGAGCGGCGGGGTTGCCGCGGTCGTGGCCGAGTTGCAGGGCTACGATCCGAACAGCCTGAGCGCCAACGCAGTCACCGAGTTTCTGGCGCGGCTGGTGAAACCAGTCGCAGGCGTCGAAAACGTTGGAGTATTCGAGGCTCTGGGGCGCGTACTGGCACACGATCTGGTATCACCCATCAGTGTGCCGCCGCATGACAATTCGGCGATGGATGGTTTTGCCTTCGACGGGTCGGCGCTGGCGAAAGGGCAGCCCCTGAGCCTGCGCGTTGTCGGCACGGCCCTGGCTGGGCAACCCTGGCACGGCAACGTGGGTCCGGGACAGGCGGTCAAGATCATGACTGGTGCCGTCATGCCTGCCGGCCTGGATACCGTGGTCGCACAGGAGCTGGCGCGCGTCGAAGGCGATAACGTGCAGATTCCGGCCGGTTTGCTGGCGCCTGGAGACAATCGGCGCCTGCTCGGCGAAGACCTGCTACAGGGGAAACCGGCGCTGCAGGCTGGCGAATTGCTCGGGCCGGCTGCGCTCGGGCTGATCGCCAGCCTCGGTATCGCACAGGTTCAGGTACGCCGACGTCTGCGGGTCGCCTACTTCTCCACCGGTGACGAGATCCTCAGCCTGGGTGAGCCCAGCCGCGCCGGCGCCGTATACGACAGCAACCGTTACACCGTCTATGGCCTGCTGACCCGGCTGGGCGTACAGGTTATCGACCTGGGCGTGGTTGCCGATGAACCGCTGGCACTCGAAGCTGCTTTCCGGCACGCGGCGCGCAGTGCCGACGCCATCATCACCAGCGGCGGCGTCAGTGTGGGTGCGGCCGATCACACCAAGTCGATGATGGCCAAACTGTCCGGTGACAGCGGTGGTGTCGCTTTCTGGCGCATCGCCATGCGCCCCGGTCGGCCAATGGCTGTCGGACGCATCGCCGCCCAAACCGGTGGCAGTGATGGCGCGGAGCGCAGCGCGGTGTTGTTCGGCTTACCGGGCAATCCGGTGGCGGTCATGGTGACGTTCCTGGCCTTTGTGCGCCCTGCCCTGTTGCGCATGATGGGGTGCGCAGCGCGCCCAACGCCGCTGCTGCGCGCACGCAGCGCCGAAGCCATTCGCAAGAAAGCTGGACGTACCGAGTACCAGCGTGGCATCGTACACACTGCCACCGACGGCACGCTGCAGGTTGCCACCACCGGCAACCAGGGCTCCGGCGTGTTGCGCTCGATGGTGCAGGCCAACGGTTTGATCGTGCTGCACCATGACCAAGGCAATGTCGCGATCGGCGACGAAGTGGACGTGATGGTGTTCGACGGCGCGCTGTAGCGTCAGACCGACCGGGCTGTCCGATCACCCCACCGCGGGACTGGGCTGGACTGCCTTTGCTGGCGCCAGATCCGCAGACTCGGCCAGCGTGGCCTCTTTGATCGCGCCTGGCGCCTGTCGGCGCGCGAACAAGGTGTACATAGTGGGCACCACAAAGATCGTCAGAAGAGTGCCAAGGCTCATGCCGCCCACAATCACCCAACCGATCTGGCTGCGGCTCTCCGCACCAGCCCCGCTGGCCAGAGCCAGCGGCAACGCACCCAGCACCATCGCACCGGTGGTCATCAGAATCGGGCGCAAGCGCTGCGCCGCCGACTTCTGAATCGCCGCCAGCGTATCAAGGCCCTGCGCCCGCAGCTGGTTGGCAAACTCGACGATCAGGATGCCGTGTTTGGTGATCAACCCGACCAGCGTGATCAGCCCGATCTGGCTGAACACGTTGAGCGTGCCACCGGACCATTTGAGCGCCAACAAGGCACCCGCCATGGACAAGGGCACACTGAGCAGGATCACGAACGGGTCAATAAAACTCTCAAACTGCGCAGCCAACACCAGAAAAATGAAGAACAGCGCCAGGATGAATACCAGCGTCAAGGAGTCGGCCGACTTGCGAAACTCGCGGCTGGAGCCGTTCAAGTCGGTGGCATAACCGGGTTTAAGAACCTTCTTCGCCGTAGCATCCATGAAGTCCAGCGCCTCACCAACCGAATAGTCCGCCGACAGGTTCGACGTAATGGAAGCCGAACGGCGCTGACCGAAGTGGTTGAGTTCGCGCGGAACCACCACCTCGCGCAATTTGACCAACGCCGACAGCGGGATCATGGTGTCGTTCTTGCCACGCACGAAGATTTTCTCGATGTCGTCAGGGGTGTCACGCCCGCTCGGATTGGTCTGCACGATCACGTCGTATTGTTCGCTCTCGCGTTTGTAACGCGTGACGATGCGCCCGCCCAGCATGGTCTCGACCGCGCGCGCAACGGCGTCGACCGCAACGCCCATGTCGGCGGCACGTTCTCGGTCCACCTCCAGGCGGATTTCCGGCTTGTTCAGGCGCAGGTCGGTGTCGACCTGGACAAATCCAGGGTTCTTGGCCAGTTCATCCTGGAACTGGCGCACGGTTGCTGCCAGGTTCTGGTAGCTGTCCGAGGTAATGATCACGTAGTTGATCGGGCGCTGGGTAAAGCCCTGTCCCAGCGACGGCGGCGTGATTGGAAAAGCCGTGACTCCGCTGAGCCCGGACACGCGCGGCGTCATTTCGCGCGCTATCTCCAGCGTAGTGCGCTTGCGCTCCTCCCATGGAGTCGTGCGAAAGAAGATGTTGCCCTGCGCCACGGTCGGATTTCCCACGGTCGAAAAAATACGGTCGAACTCCGGATAACTCTCGCCCACGCGCTCAATGGCACGGGCGTATCGGTTGGTGTAGTCCAGCGTCGCGCCGTCAGGAGCATTCACCTGCGCCACGATCACGCCCCGGTCCTCGATCGGTGACAGCTCACGCTTGATGTCCCCCAGTACGACCCAGGAAACGACGCCGCTGCCGATCGCCACCAGTACCACCAGCCATCGGACTTTCAATGTCCAGTCCAGCAGGCGCGAATAGCCGTTGGTAAGCCCGATCAGCACGCGCTCTATGCTGCGGTCAAAGAAGTTCGGCTTCGGGTTGTGGCGCAACATGATGGAACACATCATCGGCGTCAGCGTCAAGGCCACCACGCCCGACACCACCACCGCACCCGCAAGAGCCAACGCAAACTCGGTGAACAAGCGTCCCGTGCGACCGGGCGCAAATGCCAGCGGCGCGTAGACCGCAACCAGTGTCATGGTCATCGCCACAACCGCAAATCCAACCTCGCGTGAACCCTTGATAGCAGCCTGGAAAGGTGTCATGCCCTCCTCAATATGGCGGTAGATGTTCTCCAGCATGACGATGGCGTCATCCACAACAAGGCCAATTGCCAGCACCAACGCCAGCAAGGTCAGCGTGTTGATGCTGAAACCGGCCAGCGCCATCAGGGAAAAAGTGCCAATCAAGGACACGGGAATAGTCAAAAGCGGAATGATGGATGCACGAAACGTGCGAAGAAACACGAGAATCACCAACGCGACCAGCACCACCGCCTCGGCAATGGTGAGGTATACCGATTTGATGGAGCGGTCGATGAACACCGAGTTGTCGTTCGCCACCTCGATCGTCACACCCGGCGGCAGGTCACGCTGGACCTTGCCCATCAACTGGCGCACGCCGGCCGACAGGTCCAGCGGATTGGCGGTCGCCTGGCGGATTACGCCCAGGGCCACCGATTCGCGGCCATTCAGGCGCACGGTGGAACGCTCCTCGGCTGGCCCCGAAGCCACTCTTGCCACATCATTGATCCGGATTGGCAGCCCGTTGACGGTGCGGATCACTACTTGCCGGAACTCGGCTGGCCGCTGCAGGTCGGTAGCAGCGGTGACGTTGAACTCCCGCTGGGAGCTCTCGATGCGCCCCGCGGGCACTTCCAGGTTGGAGCGGCGCAGGGCGTCTTCCACATCCTGCACGGTGAGGCGATAGGCCGCCAGCTTGTCCGGGTCGAGCCAGATGCGCATGGAAAACTTGCGCTCGCCAAAAATCGTCACGTCGGCCGCGCCCGGCGCGGTTTGCAACACCGGCTTCACCAGCTGGTTTGCCATTTCGGTCAATTGCAGCGGGGTGTGGGTATCCGAGCTCAGCGCCAGAAACACCACGGGGAAAGCGTCTGCTTCGACCTTGGCAATCACCGGTTCGTCAATTCCCTGGGGCAGGCGCTGGCGCACCCGCGAGACCTTGTCGCGCACGTCTGCGGCCGCCGAGTCGGCGTCACGCGTGAGCGCAAACCGGATCGAGATCAGGCTGCGTTCCTGGCGGCTGATCGAGGTGATCACGTCCACTCCCTCGATACCAGCCAGCGAGTCCTCCAGCACTTTCGTCACCTGGCCCTCGATCACCTCGCTTGACGCACCACCGAAACGGGTCTGCACGCTGACCACCGGCTCATCAATCTTCGGATACTCGCGCACAGTCAGCCGACTGAAAGAGACCGCTCCAATCAGGACAATCAGCAACGACAGCACGGTCGCAAAAACCGGGCGGCGAATCGATGTTTCAGCGAGTTGCATGGTGCCGCCCCGGGTTGTTAACGGCTGGTGGCCGCTGCCGGCGCGGACGCCGCAGCGCCAGCCGGGGCGCCTGCGCCTGGAATACCCAGTCCTGGCACCGGACGTCCGATCTCGACGACCCGCAACGGGCTGCCATCGCGCTGCAAACGTTGTTGACCAGCCACCACAATGGTGTCCCCCTCGGCCAGCCCGTCGGTGACTTCGACCCGGCCCAACTGGCGCGCACCGAGCTTGACCTCCTGGCGCAGCGAAACGAGTTTGGTGTCTGGCGCGAGTACCGGACGGTTCTGCCCTTCCGGCAAATCAGCGGGTGCCACCACCTTGATAACGAACTGTCGTCCGCCTTGGGGAACAACCGCTTCCTCGGGTATCACAAGCGCCATCTCCTTGATTGCGAAGATCGCCGTGACGCGTGCAAACATGCCCGGACGCAACGGTGCCGACATGCCCTGCGCCCTGGCGCCCGCTGCGGCTGGGCTGCCGCCAGCCGCACCCGGCCTGACGTCGGCAGCGCCGGGCCGGACAACGGCAGCGCCCTGATCACCGGAACCCGCAGCCGGCCGGGCAGTGGGCGCGGCAGTTACCAACGCGCCTGCCAATACCGGGCAGCCATTCCCATCCAATGCTGCTACACCCGCCGCGCGAGTGACCGACCCTGCAGCCGCAGCGTCGGCTGGCGCTGAAGCCGGGCGCCCGGGACGATTTGCAAGCGCCGCAGGACGGGCGGTCGCCGCCCCTTTCCCGGCAAATTCGGGCTTCCCAGGCCCCGCTCCGGGGCGCCGGTCCTGGCCGCCAGATCCGCCTGGGCCGGCGCCGCCAGGGCGGCCACCCGGCTGCACCATGGGTTCTCCCGACGAATTCGGCAACACCGCCCGCACACCTACCGAGCGTCCGTTGACGTCCAGCAATGGGTCAATTGCTTCGACCGTGGCCTTGAAGACACGGCCCGGCATCGAGTCCAGCTGCAATTCGACAACCTGGCGCAAGCGTACCTTGGTCTGAAACCGCTCCGGCAGGCGGAAGTCAACGTACATGCTGGCGATATCTTCCAGATTGATCAGGTCAGCGCCGTCCTTGACGAAATCGCCCAGGTTGATGTTGCGAATCCCGACGGTGCCGTCGAACGGCGCAATGATGGCCATGCGCGCCAAACGCGCGCACGACAGCGATAGCTGGGCCTCGGCAACCTGCAGGTTGGCGGAGCTCTCCTCGAGTACACGCTGGGCTACAAAACTCTGTGCCACCAACTCCTGGTTGCGCCGGAAGTTGGCTTGGGCAATCGACACTTGGGCCTGAGCCTGGCGGACCTCCGCCCTTTGCAGTGTGTCATCCAGTTGCACCAGCAACTGACCCTTGCGCACCGCAGCGCCGTCGGTGAAACCGATCTCACGCACGCGCCCGGGTACCTCGGGGCGCATCATCACGCTCTGGCGCGAACGCAGCGATCCAACCGTCTGTGCGTCGTCCTGCAAGGTGGCGCGCGCGACCTGGCCCACTTCCACCCCCGCCGGGCGCGCAGCCGAAGCGGCGCCGACTGGGGCCGACACGGTCGGACCGGCACCTGGCGCAGATGCCGCCTTGATCTCCTGCGGGCCCCGGGGCTGGGACTGGTACCACCACGCGGCGCCTGAAGCCGCCGCAATACCCACCACCGCCACCACCGAATACAAGATCTTTGATGCCATCAGTTGTCTCAAAATTTTTCCATGCCCCAACGGCAATCGGAGGACTGTACCTGAGGCGCAGCAAAATCAGCGTCACCGGCGGGAATACCGCGGCGACGCCGTTGCAGCGGTCCTAAGCGCGTACCAAGTCCACCCCTTGGTTGGCCAACCGGTCGGCCCTCTCGTTGCCTGGGTCGCCAGAATGGCCTTTGACCCAGCGCCACTCGATGCGATGCCCGGCACCGGCCACCAGTGCATCGAGCCGCTGCCACAGGTCCACATTCTTCACAGGTTGTTTGGCCGCAGTGCGCCACCCGCGCGCTTTCCAGCCGACGATCCACTCGGTGATGCCTTTGCGCACATACTCGCTGTCCAGGTACACCGTCACCCTGCAAGGCCGCTTCAGGGCGGTCAGGCCCTCAATCACGGCAGTGAGTTCCATTCGGTTGTTGGTAGTTCCCGACTCGCCACCAAAGAGCTCTTTTTCAGTGCCCGGCGAACGCAGCAAGACACCCCATCCGCCCGGGCCAGGATTGCCCTTGCAGGCGCCGTCGGTATAAATTTCCACCTCGTTCACAGCTTACTCCCGGTCATGCAATATCTTCGCCAAGTGATCACGGTTGGCGACCGGCACAGGAGCGCGGGCACGGGCCGGAGCAGCCTTCCAGGCAGGGCCCAGCAGGCGCATGCCACGCACCCGTTTGACCGCCACCAGAAAATACACGGCGCCAAAAATCGGCCACCAGCGCGCTCCGGCGCGATCCATCCACTGGTATCGGTCCAGCCATTTTTCACTGACCACTGCAGGTCGGTAACAACCGAAACGACCGGACTCTACTTCGAAGCTCAGCAGGCGCAGCCAGTCCCGCATGCGCCAATAACCAATGAACTCACCTTCGCGTGGCAGGAACAGTTCGCCGAAGCCGAGCCTGCGGTACAGGTGGGCACGGCGTTGGCGCAGACCCCACAAGCTGGCTGGATTGACACCGCAGATCACGACCCGCCCCTCCGGCACCAGCACTCGCTCGACTTCACGCAAGGTGGCGTGGGGATCGGCGTCGAGTTCGAGCGTGTGCGGCAAAACCACCAGGTCCAGGCTGTTGGCCGGGAACGGCAAGGCGGCGAAGTCGCACAGCAGGTGCACCGCTGAACCGGTTGCCGTCAGGTGTTGACCTCTGTCTGGCGCCGTGCTACCGTGCGCGCCATCGACCATCTGGCTTGGCGCGGGCAGTAACAAACGGGTTTGGTTGTGCGCCAGCCATCGGTGCGGCATCCGGTTGGTATGCAAGGTGTCAAGGTTCGGCATTCCTAGCTGCAGGGCATGGAAGCCAAATACATCCGACACCACGCGCTCCATCTGGGCGCGCTCCCATTCCAGCAGGTAACGGCCTTGCGGGGTCTGAAAGAAGTCATGCAATTCTATAATCGGATCACCCATGAAAATGCAACCATCCCCGACACGCCGTTACGACCAATTGCCACGCGGGTCGATTCTAGTGACCAACCAAGCGCCATGCCACCTGTGAGCCTGGTGCGCGCTACCTGGCTGCCGATCGTCCTGCTGTTTGCCGGGTGCAGCAGCACTGTCAATCTGGCCCCCGCCCCACCGCCTGTTGTAGCAGCGGTAATCGCTCCGCTGGCGACTCCCGTCACTGTGAACGCTGCGCCACCGTCCGCCACTTTCGCCGTCGCAGCCGCATCCGGTGTCGCGCCCCCTGCCGCACCACTGCTGGCGCTTGAGTCCAATCGCGCTGCAGCGCGGGCGGTTGCGCCAATGACACCGCCGGCGGATTTGTGGGAGCGTATCCAGCGTGGTTACGCCATGCCAAACCTTGAAAGTGAGTTGGTGCGCGAACGCGAGCAGTGGTACGCGACCCGTCCGGACTACCTGCAACGCATGGGTGAACGGGGCCGCAAATACCTTTTTCATATTGTGGAGGAGCTCGAACGCCGCAGCATGCCGACCGAACTCGCCCTGTTGCCATTCATCGAAAGTGCCTTCAACCCACAAGCCGTTTCCAGCGCCAAGGCGGCGGGCATGTGGCAATTCATGCCGGCGACCGGCAAACATTTCGAACTCAAACAGAACGCCTTTCGCGACGACCGCCGCGATGTGCTGGCCTCGACCCGCGCGGCACTGGACTACTTGCAAAAGTTACACGGCATGTTTGGCGACTGGCACCTGGCGTTGGCGGCTTACAACTGGGGTCAGGGCAGCGTCGGCCGTGCCATCGAGAAGAATCGGCGCGCCGGGCTGCCGACTGGTTACCTCGACCTGAACATGCCGGCCGAAACCCGCCATTACGTTCCCAAACTGCAGGCGATGAAGAACCTCGTGACGACACCCGGAAGGTTCGGCGCGACGCTGCCGGTGATTGAAAACCATCCGTATTTCGAGACCGTGACGATCACCCGGGATATCGACGTTGCCGTCGCCGCCAGGCTGGCCCAGGTCGGCCTGGAGGACTTCAAGGCTCTCAACCCATCGGCGAGCCGGCCGGTGATCCTGGCAGCCGGAACTTCGCAAATCCTGCTGCCCTGGGACAACGCGGCGATTTTCACGGCGAACCTGCAATTGCAAGGCGGCAGGCAGTTGGCCAGTTGGACCGCATGGCAGGCGCCGACCAGCATGAAGCCGAGGGAAGCCGCCAAGCGGGTCGGCATGTCCGAAACCGAGCTGCGCGCTGTCAACCGGATCCCGGTCGGCATGCAGATACAGGCGGGCTCCACGCTGCTGGTGGCGCGTTCTGCGGCAAACCGCGAGGACGTCGCCGGGCGGGTGGCAGACGGCGCCCAGTTGTCCCTGAGCCCGCTGCCGATGCTGGCGCGCCAGACGGTTCGGGCCGGAAAGAGCGACACCGTGGCCACGATCGCCCGACGCTACAAAGTGTCGGTGGCCAGCGTGGCCGAATGGAACCAGGTTTTGGCCTCGGCCAGTTTCAAGCCAGGGCAAGCAGTGACCGTCTATACGCCAGCACGGACCCGTGCGGCGGCGCCGCAAACCGCGAGTTCTTCTGTCAAGGCCAAAGGCAGGGCCAGCGCGCGCACCAAAGGCAAACCGGTCCAGCTGGCAAAACACTGACGCACGCTGATCGGGGTTGTTCGACCTCGGTCAATCCGGCTGCAACTGCGCCGCGACAAAATGACATGTTTGTGCCACGGAGTGCGCCGATCACCGCAGCCAGAAAGCCAACAGCCGCAATTCGTAGCACAGGTCCCCGGCGCGCAAAGCAGGGCCACACCACAGGCCTCAGCAACAGGGCGGGCGTGGCCAAACTGGTCGTGAAAGAAGCCACCGCCGCATCGCAATTAGCCACGCTCGCAGTGCGGAACGACGTCGTACGGCACGCGCCATCCAAGGTCTCTGCTATATAAACCCCGCTCGCAGGCAGTTCGTCCGACGACGTGGCCGCCATCCGCCAGATGTTGCGCAATGGCCCGGTCGCGACGCAACAGAGCGGCGCCGCAGCCCACGCCGGGTTGGTGTCCGGCTGGCGCACCGGGGCCTACCCGTACAGGAACCTGATGTCGCGCAAGAACTACGAGAAGCAGAAGTACGCGCAACAGGTGGAAATGCTCAAACTGCAGGCGTGGGTCAAGGATAGCGGCCAGCGCGTCGTGGTCCTGTTTGAGGGACGGCGTGCATCTGGTCAAGTTCTGGTTCTCCGTCAGCCGTGCCGAACTGCGGCGCCGCTTCAGGCAACGCGAACTGCACCCGCTCCAGCACTGGAAGCTGAGCCCGGTGGACCTTGCCTCGCGCGACAAATGGGAGCGTTTCACAGTCGCGAAGGAAGCCATGTTCTTCGAAACCGACACCGCCGATACGCCTTGGACCGTGATCAAGCCGGATTGCAAGAAACGGGCGCGCCTTAACGCCATGCGTTATGCCCTGCAGCGCTTGCCGTACACCAATAAGGACCAGGCCAACATCGGCAAACCCGACACCCTGCTGGTCGGCGGCGCGCGCGTGCTGTGAGAGACCGGCGAACAACGGGGCAGCGCCAACCGGTGAGCGCTGCACTACGTCGGGCTGTTCAAAGTTGCTTCGCGCAGAGAACGGGCCAACAGGACGGCCGACACTGCGGCGAATGCCGAAAAACTCAGGAACGACCAATTCGCGATTGAGGCGCCCAGGAACGTCCAGTCAATCTTGGTGCAATCGCCACCGCCCTTGAAAATCATTGGAATCGCGCGCTGCAATGGAAAGGTCTCGATCATTCCGTAGAAATCGCGCCCGCACGAGGAGACCTCCGGCGGATACCACTGCAACCAGCTCTGGCGAGCGGCAACAAAGCCGCCGAACCCGGCCATCACGAGAGCGCCGACAAGGCCGGCACGCTGCAGCGCGCGTCTGGCGCTCGCTGCACCAATCCCGGTGCACAGCGCCACCAGGACAAGGGCGTATCGCTGCACGATACACATCGGACAAGGCTCCAGACCGACCACGTGCTGCAAGTACAGGCCGTAGGCCAGCAGCGCCACGCAGCCGCCAGACAGGGCCAGCAACACCTGGCGCAGGCTCAAACCAAACAGCATGATTACTCCGTAGTCGAATACCGCCGATTGGACACCAGATTGGCGAAGTGGTTTCCAAAAGCAGCGACAATTTGTCGCAACATACCGATTCCCCAAAACAAGGACGCAATTCATGGCACGCATGGTTCAATGCATCAAACTGGGCAAAGAGGCGCAAGGCCTGGACTTCCCGCCCTATCCCGGCGAGCTCGGCAAACGTTTATGGGAACAAGTCAGCAAGGAAGCCTGGGCGGCCTGGCTCAAACACCAGACCATGCTGGTCAACGAGAACCGGCTCAACCTGGCAGATGCGCGCGCCCGCCAATACCTGGCGCGCCAGATGGAGGCCCATTTCTTCGGCAGTGGCGCAGACGCGGCGCAAGGCTACGTTCCTCCGAACGCCTGACAGGTCCCCGGCGTGGGCGCGCTGCCACCTTCGAGTGGCATTCTGGCTGGCTGCGACTTGGCCTCAACCTGGCGCGACCAACATGACTGGACCGTTCTCGATACCGGATTCGGCGTCGGGCAGTCTTTTTTCCACACTTGGCAGACCTGGCTGGGCGACCCTCACCGCGCACGCCGCCTGCATTATGTCGGGCTAACGCCAAACGCGCAGAGTATGGCAGCCGTGCTGCGCAGCATGGCTGCAAACAGCGTGCTGGCCGACCACCGCCAGGATCTGCAAGGGCAATGGTTCGGCTTTATGCCGGGGTTCCATCGGCTGACGTTCTGCAATGGGAGCCTGCTGCTCACACTGTGTGTGGGCGAGCTCTTGGGCATGCTGCGCGAGTTGCAGTGTGTCGCCAACTTTGTCATCCTTGGCCCGCGCGCCCACGAACCGCATACGAACGGATGGGATGCATGGAGTGTCAAGGCGCTGGCGCGGGTGTGCAAACCGGGTACCCGTGCCCTGTTGGCCCACGGCATGGACAGGCTGCTGCCACAACTGGCAGGTGCCGGGTTTGTCACCGATCCCACGCCACACACCGCAGCCACCGCGCTTTATTTCGAGCCGGCCTGGAACCAGCACAGCAGACGCGACCCATGGCGCCGGCTGGGCAGCGCGGCGTCCACCTGCGCGGTGGTGGGGGCCGGGTTGGCCGGTGCAGCGGTCGCCATGTCCATGGCACGGCGTGGCTGGCAGGTCACCGTCGTTGACCAGGCAGAACTCCCGGCCCAGGGGGCGTCGGGGTTGCCGGTCGGCCTGCTGCTGCCCCACGCAACGCGCGACGACAACACCCGCTCCAGGCTCGCGCGCGCGGGCGTGCGCCAGACGCTGGCCCGTTGCGCCGCGCTCTTGCAAGACGGTGAAGACTGGTCCTGCTCCGGTGTACTGGAACTGGGCCAGGACCCCACCCAGAACCTGGCTACAGCCTGGCCAGAAGAAGGCCTGGATTGGTCGGCACGCCATGTTTGGCCGCAGCCCGAGCCAGAGTGGGCGCGCGGTGCGCGCAGCAAGCACCCGGTGTGGCACGCGAAGGCGGCCTGGGTGAAACCTGCGCGTCTGGTGCAGGCACAACTGGACGTCAGCGCGGCGCGTTTCATCGGCGGTCGTTGCGTGCGCGCGATGGTGCGTGGCAGTGCCGGTTGGGAACTCCAGGACGTTGCTGGAGAAGTCATCACGCATGCCGCCTGTGTCATCATTGCGAACGCGGGCGACGCGCTGCGTCTGCTGGCTGGCGCACCAGCGGGAGGTGTGCAGGGAAGACTTGCACCCGCGCCGCTGCAAATCGTCGCCGGCCAGTTATCCTGGGCCCCGCACCAGGCTGGCGACGCAACTGTGTTTCCGCCGCAACCGGTCAACGGTGCCGGCAGCCTGCTGCCATGGATACCAATGGCTGGGGGACCGAGCTGGTTCGTCGGCGCAAGCTTCGAACCGCAGGCAAGCCTTGCCCCGTCGGTGGACGCGGCCAACCAGGAAAACATTGCCCGGCTGCGCCGGTTGCTGCCAACCGTGGCCGACTACGTCGGGAGTCTGGCGCAGCCGCCGCCGCTCCACCACTGGCGTGCAAACCGCTGCAGCAGCGCTGACCGCCTTCCCCTGACTGGTCCGGCACAAACCGGCCCCCAGCCGACGCTGTGGATCAACGCCGCATTTGGATCGCGCGGCCTTACCTTCAGTGTCCTGTGCGCTGAACTGATCGCGGCGCAGATCAACGCCGAACCGCTGCCATTGCCCGCAAGTCTGGCGCGGCTGCTGAGGCCAAACCGGCCCAGTGCCCTTGGAAAAGTTCGGACTTGACAGCCGGCCGGGCGTTGAGTCGGGCCGGCGTTGGGTTGCTCAGGGGGTGCCTGAAAGGCGCAGCCGCTTTGCACATCCAGGTTGCATTTGCAACGCCGCAGACGACTGTTGCAGACCCAACCCGAAGCCCGACAGGCTGCTACACGATCTGCAGTACGCGGAACATGTGCCCGGGGTCGTATGGCTTGTCGAGCACCGCGCGACAACCCGCCTGCTCAGCCCGCTCGTTGAGCTGCCAAGAATGCTGGGCGGTGCTGATCACCACGCTGCCAATCGGTGGCTGCGCAGCCACCAACTTTGTGACCAGGCTCCAGGGATCGTCTGGCATGTCCACATTGACAATGACGATGTCGTAGTGGCGCGCGCGGGACATCGCCAGCGCCTGGGCGACCGTTTCTGCTTCGTCCGCCTCAATCAAACCGGCCAGCGACAGGCGCGCTCGCAGGTACAGTCGCTCATCGCGCACCGGCTCGACCAACAAGCTCACCCGCACGCCGGGCGGAATCACCGTATTGGACTCCCCATCGAGATCAATATCGACACCCCCTGCGGCGAACAACTGGTCCATCGCATGGATCACGGCAGTCCAGTTCAGCGGGCGTACAAACACGCGCCAGGCGTGTGGTGGGGCACCACTACCGACACAGATCAGTTTCAGATTGGGGTTGAGCGTGGGCGACGCCAGCAACATGCCAGCCTCATAACTGTCGGTGTCGATGAGCGCGATATGCGGCATGACAGGCGCATCGGGCGTCCACAACCCGTAGGCAGTGTCGCGCTCCCACGAAAGGCGAAACAGTGTATTGAGCGCGTGACGCTCCACGTCGCGAAATCCCACTACCTTGACAAATACCATGCTTCCCATGTTTACCAACACATCCTCATTGCCACCGGCACCGCTGCGCTCCAATGCACCGCCAGACCGTGATTGCAGCGGATTCCGCCTTTGGGCTGGACCTGGCGCGCGCGTCGGGCCAATTTCAAGAAGGCCGGACATGGAATCATGCGCCGCGTTTTGTAGCCCATAATTCGCCTTGGCTTGTTACCAAAAGGTCAACCTGTCGCGCGCCAGCCTTTCACGGGCTGGTCCAACCAATCGATTTAACCATGATTCTTGTTGCTGGTTCGGCCAATCTGGATTTTGTTGTACGGGCCGGGCATATTCCCGGACCAGGCGAAACCGTACTGGGCCATGGCTTCAAAACCTACCCAGGTGGCAAAGGCGCCAATCAGGCGGTTGCAAGTTGCCGCGCCGGAGCGGCGGCTACGCAGATGGTCGTCGCTTTTGGTGACGACGCCTTCGCCTCCACCCTGGAGGCATCCCTGCGAGCCGCCGGAGTTGGGCTGCACATCGCACGCGTGCCCGACAGCCCTACTGGCACCGCATTCATCTGTGTCTCTGACAACGCCGAAAACGCGATCACCGTCGCCCCTGGCGCGAATACAGCCCTGATGGCAACCGACCTGCCGCCGTTGTCAGGCTACAGCCATTTGCTCATGCAGCTTGAAACACCCCTTGCCACCGTCACCGCCTGCGCGCGCTTGGCGCACAGCGCTGGCGTCAAGGTCGTGCTGAATGCGGCTCCAGCGCAGCCACTGCCTGCAGAGCTGCTGGCCCTGGTCGACATTTTGATTGTCAACGAAGGTGAACTGGCAGCCATTGCGGCGCATTCCGGGACGGTCGCCGAGTGCCTGGAACGCCTGCCGGGGTCGATCGTCGTCGTCACCCTGGGCGAACGCGGATGTTGCGCCCGCGTGCACGGGCAATACGTTCTGCAGAGTGCGTTCCCGGTGCAGCCGGTAGACACGACGGCTGCCGGCGACACGTTTTGTGGCGCCCTGGTAGCGGCGCTGGACCACGGGCTGGGAATCACCACTGCGCTGCGCAGGGCGAGCGCCGCCGCCGCATTGGCCTGCACCCAGGCTGGCGCCCAATCGAGCATTCCAACACACCAGGCGGTGGTGGAGCTGATTGGCCAGACCGCGCACGACCCATCCGACGAACTACGCGCTTTGCGCATTTACTGCGGCCTGACTGCAAGCCCCCTGAACCCATGACCTCCAGCCAAAAACACTCAGTCATTTATGACACCGACCCTGGCGTCGACGACGCCATGGCACTGTACTTCGCGATCGCGCACCCGAATATCGAGGTGGTTGGCATCACCACAACGTTTGGCAACGTCAGTGTCGAGCAGGCGACCTCCAACGCCCTGTTCCTGACGGCGCTGGCAGGGCGCACGATCCCGGTAACCAGGGGCGTGGCAACACCCTGGTTCAAGGACGCCGAAGCCCCACCCGCACATATCCACGGGGCCGACGGCCTGGGCAACCTGGGTACGCGCCAGCCAGTTGTACAAACAGTCGACCCCCGATCCTCTGCGCAGTTCATCGTCGACATGGCGCGGGCCCGACCGGGCGAGATCACCTTGGTCGCTGTGGGCCCGCTGGGCAACCTGAGCCTGGCCCTGGCGCTTGAGCCGACGCTGCCCACCCTGCTGCGTGAAGTCGTCATCATGGGTGGCACGGTCATCGAACCGGGCAACGTCTCGCCGGTCGCAGAAGCCAATATCTGGAACGATCCCCATGCCGCCGATCGTGTATTCACTGCCGGCTGGAAACTGACCATGGTCGGTCTGGACGTGACGCACCGGGTCGTACTGTTGTTGTCCCTGTTCGAGAAGATTGCCCGGCGCCAGCAGCACCCCGCCACCGACGCCCTGTGCCATGCGGTCGAGTTCTACGCCCGTTTCTACAGCGGCCTGTACAAACACCTGGCAAGCACGCCAGGCTGTTTCGCGCACGATTTGCTCGCATTCGTCTACCTGGCCAAACCCGAGTTGTTCACCCTTGACACCAAGGCCGTGCGGGTGGCCACCGACGGTCTTGCGCAAGGACAGACGATCGTGAACCGCCGCGATTTCATAGACTATCCGCAAGCCGGCTGGGAGAAAATCAAACCCCGTACCCAGGTCTGCATGGAGGTCGATGCGCCCGCGTGTGTTCAATTGTTCGAGGACACGATGATGGGCAATTGGCTGCCGCGCTCTTGAGCCCGCCCGTCCGCACCCGGAGAGTGACCATGCAGTTTCCGATCGTTGACTACCGCCACCCGGAGGCCGGGCGTGACTTCTGCGCCAGCCTTGCCGCCACCGGCTTTGGCGTGCTGAGCAACCACCCGCTGGACCGGTCGCTGGTCGACGGCATTTACCGCGAGTGGCTGGATTTCTTCGGCTCCAGCGCGAAACACCACTATGCGTACGACTCTGTCAAACTGGACGGTTACTTTTCACCCAAGGTGTCGGAAACTGCCAAGGGAGAAACCAAACGCGACCTGAAAGAGTTTTTCCATATCTATCCCTGGGGTCGGTATCCGGCCGAAGTCTCGGACGCAGCGCGCCGCTACTACCAGCAGGGCAGCCAATTGGCCGGCGAATTGCTGCGCTGGGTCGAGTTGTACTCACCGCCAGACATCCGCGCGCGTTATTCCTTGCCACTGCCCGACATGATCGAGGGCTGCCAGGAAACGCTGCTGCGCGTCCTGCATTACCCGCCCCTGACCGGTACCGAAGAGCCGGGCGCAATGCGCGCCGCAGCGCATGGCGACATCAACCTGCTCACCATCCTGCCGGCGGCGACCGAGCCTGGCCTGCAGGTGTTGGGCAAAGACCAGCTATGGCACGATGTTCCCTGCGACTTTGGCCTGCTGATCGTCAATATCGGCGACATGTTGCAGGAAGCATCGGGGCATTTCTACCCGTCTACAGTACACCGCGTGCTTAACCCTCAGGGTGACGCTGCGCGCAAATCGCGCGTCTCTCTGCCACTGTTCCTGCATCCCAGGCGTGAAATAGTGTTGTCAGACCGCTACACGGTTGGCAGCTACTTTGAAGAACGCATGCGTGAACTCAGCCGCAACGGCTGAACAATGCCTGCGACATCAGGCTGACGGTTGCGCGACGGCGCATCGGGCGGCGCGGACAGGCAGGCGGTTGCGCTAAGGCGTATCGGCGCTGCATACCTTATTTTAAATTTAATATAACAACAGAACTACAAAGTAGTTATGGATATAAGGATCTGATCCTACAGTTCCTTCCCATGCATGACTCGGCGGCTGACGCACCCCACAAATTCCTGTGCCGCCTCGTCTTGTTACCGTTCAAAACCTGCGCCAGTGGGCGGCCGGTTGCTGTCTTACCCGGAAACTGAACATGCCTTGCAATAAGCGACGCGCTCAGCCTTATGTACCAATACACAGAATTTGACCAAGCGTTCGTGCAGAGCCGCGCTGCGCAATACCGCGACCAGTTGCAACGCAACCTGGCCGGCAGCCTGGGCGACGACGAGTTCCGCCCGCTGCGTTTGCAAAACGGCTGGTACATCCAGCGTTTTGCGCCGATGTTGCGGGTCGCCGTGCCCTACGGAGAGTTGTCGAGTGCACAGTTGCGCGTACTGGCGACGATCGCACGCGACTACGACCGCAAGCAGGACAACCAGCTCGACACCAGCAACCCGGGACTGAGCGACCTGGGTTCCTTGCCCAGCGGCTGCGCACACTTCACCACGCGTCAGAACGTGCAGTTCAACTGGATTCCCTTGCAGCGCAGTGCCGACGTGATGGACCTGCTGGCCAGCGTCAACATGCACGGCATACAGACCAGCGGCAACTGCATCCGCAACATCACCAGCGACGAACGGGCCGGCATTGCGGTGGATGAGATTGCCGACCCGCGCCCATTCTGCGAGATCCTGCGCCAGTGGAGCACTCTGCATCCCGAGTTTGCTTTCCTGCCACGCAAGTTCAAGATCGCTGTTACCGGCGCCGTTGAGGACCGCGCCGCCACCCACTGGCACGACGTCGGCCTCCACCTGTTGCGCAACGCCGCCGGCGAACTGGGCTTCAAGGTACTGGTGGGCGGCGGCATGGGCCGCACGCCCGTGATTGCCAGCACCATCCGCGACTTTCTGCCCTGGAATCAGGTACTCAACTACCTGGAGGCCGTGGTGCGCGTCTACAACCGCTGGGGTCGGCGCGACAACCTGTACAAGGCACGCATCAAGATTCTGGTGAAAGCGGAGGGCGCCCGGTTCACGCAGGAAGTCGAGGCCGAGTACCGGCAGATTGTGGAACACGACGGCGCTACACACACGGTATCGGACGCGGAACTGGCGCGTGTGAGCGCCTCGTTTGTGCCACCCGCCTTGTCTTGCGCGGCGCAGCCAGTGGAGACACCCATCCTGCCCCTGCTGTCGGAGCGCGACCAGCTCGAATACGAGCGCTGGCTGCAGCAAAACGTGGCGCCGCACAAGGACCCGGCCCTGCGCGCCGTGACGCTGTCGTTCAAACGCCTCGGTTACGCGCCGGGCGACGCCACTGCAGAGCAGCTCGATCTGGCAGCTGGCCTGGCGCAACGCTTTAGCGCGGGCGAAGTGCGGGTCACACACGATCAGAACCTGGTGCTGCCATGGGTTGCCGCCGCCGCGCTGCCCGACTTGTGGCTGGCGGCCCGCAAAGCCGGCTGGGCCCGCTCAAACATCCGTCTGCTCACCGACATGATCGCCTGCCCGGGTGGCGACTTCTGCTCGCTGGCCAATGCGCGCTCGTTGCCGATTGCCGAGGCGATCACGCGGCGGTACCAGGACATGGACGAGTTGCACGACCTCGGAGAAATCGATCTGCATATAAGTGGTTGCATCAATTCCTGTGGCCACCATCACAGCGGCCATATCGGCATACTCGGTGTCGACAAGGATGGCCAGGAGTGGTACCAGATCACCCTGGGCGGGTCTGACGGCAGTGCGCTCAGCGGTGCCGCCGCGCCGGGCAAAGTGGTAGGCCCGGCGTTCGCCGCCTCCGAGGTGCCCGAGGTGATTGAAGCCGTGCTTGACACCTACCGTGTGTACCGCCACTGCACCGCAGGCAAATGCGAGACCTTTATCGACACGCTGCGCCGGGTTGGCGCGGAGCCGTTCAAGAGCGCTGCCAATGGTGCGCGGATCAGCACCCAGCGAACACACCCCGACCGCGCTGCCGAGGCGTTGCAGGCATGAGACCCGCCATCAAGCTCATCGCTGCCGCCGAGCTACCGCAGCCGATCACCGAAACCGGCGTGTTGCGACTGGCCAACGACGCCGATCCGCGCGGCATCGAACTTGCCGGGGTGCGGCGCATCGAGCTGCAGTTCCCGAAGTTCAGTGACGGACGCGCTTACAGCCAAGCCTTTTTGCTGCGCCGTCGCCTCGGTTTTCAGGGTGAGCTGCGCGCCACCGGTGACGTGCTGGTGGACCAGGTGGTGCAGATGCAACGCGCCGGATTCGACAGCGCCGTGTTACGCGCCGACCAGGACGTGGGCACGGCGCGGCACCAGTTTGCAAATTTTGCAGACTTCTACCAGGGCGACGCGCAAGTCCCTGTGCCGCGCTTTGCTCGCACAACATGATGATCGCATGGATGGACGGTGACCCGCTGGCGGCCCTGCACAGTCGGCTGTCCCGCGCCCTCGGGTCGTTGGTGCCGGTTTGCAGCGTGACCCATGTCACTGCAGGAGCCGCGCTGGGTTGCTGGTTTGTGTCAGGTAACTGACTTGTCGCCAAGGCCACCCGGCCGGCGGGGTCAAGGAAACCCAATAAAATCCGGGGTTAACCCTAGCGACCCATCGCCATCCAGCCAATGACCCATACCGTCACCGAAGCCTGCATCCGCTGCAAATACACCGACTGTGTAGACGTCTGTCCAGTGGACTGTTTTCGCGAGGGCCCCAACTTTCTGACCATCGACCCGGACGAGTGCATTGACTGCGCCGTATGCATACCGGAATGCCCGGTCAACGCAATTTACGCCGAGGAAGACGTGCCTGCAGACCAGCAGCACATGACCAAACTCAACGCCGAGCTGGCTAAACTGCCGACCTGGAAAAGCATCACCAAACGCAAGACTCCCCTGCCGGACGCGGACGATTGGAAAGACAAGACCGACAAACTCAAGGAATTGCTGCGCTAAGGCGGAGGCAGACTGGTGCCGGCAACTTTGGCACCCGGCCCGGAAAAGATTATGGAACCTCAACTGAACCAAGCAGTGGTCAATACGGCATTGGCCCACGAAAATCCACCCGGCAAAACATACGACGGAGCCATAGAGACCGATGCCGTGATCATCGGGGCCGGCCCGGTCGGCCTGTTTCAGGTGTTCGAACTCGGCTTGCTGGAGATCAAGGCGCACGTGATCGACTCGCTCGCCTATCCCGGTGGCCAATGCGTCGAGCTATACCCGGACAAGCCGATCTACGACATTCCCGCCGTGCCGGTGTGCACCGGGCAGGAGCTTACCGATTCACTGCTCAAGCAGATCCAGCCATTTGGTGCGGTGTTCCATTTCGGCCAGGAAGTGAGCGTGGTGCAAAAACGCGAGGACGGACGCTTCTTTGTGCAGACCTCCAAAGGAACCCAGTTCATCACCAAGACGATCTTCATCGCCGCCGGTGTGGGCGCCTTCCAGCCGCGTTTGCTCAAGGTCGAAGGGCTGGAGCGGTTCCATGGCAGCCAGTTGCACTACCGCGTGAAAAACCCGGACGACTTTGCCGACAAGCACATCGTGGTCGTCGGTGGCGGCGACTCGGCTCTTGACTGGGCGCTGGACTTTGCCAAGGACGGCCCGCACCAGGCGGCGAGCGTCATCCTGATTCACCGACGCGACGGTTTCAAGGCCGCTCCGGCGAGTGTGGCCAAAATGCGTGAACTGTGCGACGCGCTGGAAATGCAGTTCATGGTGGGTCAGGTGACCGGCGTTGACGCACGCGACGGCAAGCTGAGCGCGATCAAGGTCACCGGGTCAGACGGCATCACGCGCGTTGTGCCGCTTGATGTGCTGCTGGTTTTCTTTGGACTGAGCCCGAAGCTTGGCCCGATCGCGGAATGGGGTCTGGACATTGAGCGCAAACAGCTCCAGGTCGATACGGAAAAGTTCTCCACCAATGTGCCGGGCATCTTCGCAGTGGGCGACATCAACATCTACCCGGGCAAGAAGAAACTCATACTGAGCGGCTTTCACGAGTGCGCCCTGGCCGCATTTGGCGCCGCACCTTTCATCTTTCCGGGCAAAAAAATTCACCTGCAGTACACCACCACCAGCCCCAAGCTGCACAAGGTGCTGGGAGTGGAGACGCCGGTCTTTGACTGAGGCAAGAGGCGCAACCACACCGGGCTATAATCGAAGGCTAGTTGTTCCTCGATAGCTCAGTTGGTAGAGCGCCGGACTGTTAATCCGTAGGTCCCTGGTTCGAGCCCAGGTCGGGGAGCCAGATTTCTTGAGCCTGCCGTCTTCGGATGGTGGGCTTTTTTCTTTCCCGTCGGGTTCTGCATCGGGTCGAAGAATCGGGTCATTCTGGTGACAGTATGCCCCGCCACAGCCAGCCATCGGCACATACACAAGGACCCACCATCCTGAAAACCGCCGTTGACCGCCTTCTTGCGCTAGACACGCCTTATGAACCCCAGCTTTTGTGCGCACCAGCAAGGTCACCTCGATGTTGACCACGCTACGCACCCGATTGAGCCGCGCTGGCGCACGCCAGCGGCGTTGCTTCTCCATGTGGGCAGGAGCCCGCAGCGCTCGCCTTGCAGGCCGCAGTCAAGCCAGAGGCTTGCCTTCTTCGCGCAGGCGAAACATCCGCAGAACCTGTATTACCAGGTGGTGTCGTGACACGCATTTGAACCTGGAAACCGCAGTT
>Ga0163144_10006685_pt1 | contig 25397 bp, 24 predicted proteins | sample OliLak19BULKMAT1_FD_123175 | JGI IMG/M metagenome (GOLD analysis project Ga0163144, IMG submission 123175) | Freshwater microbial mat bacterial communities from Lake Vanda, McMurdo Dry Valleys, Antarctica - Oligotrophic Lake LV.19.BULKMAT1 | ecosystem: Environmental > Aquatic > Freshwater >... | reverse complement strand
CCTCGGGGTGATTCTGCTGCCGATGCCGGCCGTGCCCGCCCTGGGCATCATCTTCGTGGGCGTCTTCGTCACGGCGTGGGCCGACGGCTTCGCGCGCATCGGCTGGTTCTCACTCGTGGTGATGCTCGCCCTGACGGTGTTCGGGTCGATTGCCGACAACGTGGCCACGCTGATTGGCGCGCGCCGGGCCGGGGCCTCGTGGTGGGGCGTGGCGGGCGCCGGCGTGGGCATGGTGGTGGGCCTGGTGTTTGGTCTGCCCGGCCTCATCGTGGGACCGGCCGTGGGCGCCTTTGCCTTCGAGTATCTGCGGAACCCTGACTTCCGCGCCGCCGGATGGGCCGGCGCCGGCGGCGTGTTCGGCTTCCTGCTCGGCATCGTGGCCAAGTCGGCCTTCGGCATGCTCATCGTGGGCATCGCCGCCTTCACGTACTTCTTCTACTGACTCGTCTTTCCCCGATCGCACGCGCGCACGGGACGGACGGCTGTTCTCGTACTGAGGTCGCGCGTGATCTCGCCGCTACCCGATCGTCTTCACTCGGCCTTCGCCGGCGTTCTCCAGCGCGGCCGTGAGGTTCCGGTCCGGCCCCTGCACGCCGACCAGGATGTAGCCGTTGGACACTTCCGGATCGTAGAGCACAGGCAGGCGCTTGGGCAGTCTGGCGCTTACGAACAGCGTCAACACCGTGGCCAGAATCGCGCCCAGCATGGTCATCTCGAACATCACGATCAGGTTGGGCCACGGCGCCACGATCGGCATGCCGCTGGTCTTGATCGGCCACGACTGCTGCGTGAGGGTGGTCAACAAGTAGGCGGAGCCCAGGCCCACCACGCCGCCCAGGCCGGCCATCCAGTGGATCCAGGTGGCGCTGTCCTTGTGGCTGAATTCGTACTCTTCGAACGGCTCCGACGACATCACCTGGATGTCGGCATCCGCCACGCCGGCCGCGCGCAGGCCGTCGACGGCACGCTGCGCCGTCTCCGGGTTGTCGTAGAGACCGTAGATGGCGGTCATGGCCGCGCCCTCCATAGCCCTTGCCGTTCCTCGTCCTCGTCGGCCGACACGGCCGGGTGCGGCTGATTGCCGACCTTCATCTCCCAGATCGAGATGATCGGCACGAACTTCGAGAACAGCATGTAGAGCAGGGCCATGGCCGCGAACGTGGCGACCATGATCACGACCTCGGCCGGCCGGGGCGCGTAGTGGCCCCAACTGTAGGGCAACTGCTTGGTCGACAGCCCCGGCACGATGATGAGGAAGCGCTCGAGCCACATCCCTACGACCACGCCGCACGACACCAGCACCACGCCGGGAATCGTGCGCAGCCGCCGGAACGACAGGATGCTGACCGGAATCACGAAGTTGCACACCACCATGGTCCAGTAGAACGGCGCGAAGGCGCCGCGCTGCGTGGACCAGAACACCGCCATCTCCGTCGGCACGTTGCCGTACCACACCGTGAGCCGCTCCGAGAACACGAAGTAGCCCCAGAGCAGGCTCATGAGCAGGAGCAGCTTGGCGAGGTTGTCGAAATGCAGCGGGTGCAGGTAGGCGTGCAGCTTCAGCATCCGCCGCAGGGCGGCCATGGCGATGATGAGCGCGGCGATACCGCTGAAGATCGCCCCGGCCACGAAGTAGGGCCCGAAGATGGTCGAGTGCCACATCGGCACGTGGGCCATCGAGAAGTCGAACGACACGATGGTGTGCACCGACACCGCTACCGGGATGATGGCCACGGCCATGATCTGCATCGCCGCTTCGAGGCGATGCCACTGCGTGGTGGTGCCTTGCCAGCCGAGGGCCAACGCGCCGTAGATGCGCTGGCGCCGTCCGGTGGTGCGATCGCGGATCAACGCGAAGTCGGGAATCATCGGCAAGATCAAGAAGAGCAGGCTGCCGATGAGATAGGTGTTGATGGCGAAGAAGTCCCACACGAGCGGCGAGCGAAAGTTCGGCCACAGTTCGCGTGAGCTCGGGTAGGGCGCGACCCAGAAGAACAGCCACGGCTTGCCCAGGTGGACTATCGGAAAGATGGCGCCGATCATCAAGGCGAACGCCGTGATCACCTCGGCGCAGCGGGTGACCGGGCGGCGCCAGCGGGCGTTGACCAGCCGCAGGATTGCCGAGATGAGCGTGCCGGCATGGCTGATGCCGATCCAGAACACGAAGTTGGTTTCGTAGAAGCCCCAGAACACCGGCCAGTTCACACCCGCCACGCCCATGCCGTACCACAGCTGATAGGCCCACGCCGCGGCGCCGCACGCCACGATCGAGGCCAGCACCAGCACCCCGCCGTAGAACCACACCGAGGTGTGGAGCAGCGGGCGCACCAGGTCGTCGGCGAGCGGGTTATTGCGTGTCCGGTTCATTCCACGACTGCCGTTGCAGGTACGTGACCTTGGGTGCCGTGCCCTCGTCTTCGAGCAGCTTGGTGCCCCGGGGCGAGTGGGTGAACCGCGCGGCGCGGCTCTCGTGGTCGTTCAGATCGCCGAAGATAATCGAGCCCGTGGGGCACGACTGGGCGCAGGCCGGCTGGATGTCGCCGTCCTTCAGCTCGCGGTCCTCGGCCTTGGCGGCCGTCTTGCCCGCCTTGATGCGCTGCACGCAGAACGTGCATTTCTCCATCACACCCACTTCGCGCACCGACACGTCGGGATTCAACTGCAACTGCAGGGGCTTCTCCCACTGCGGATTGAAGAAGTTGAAGAAGCGCACGTTGTAGGAGCAGGCATTGGCGCAGTAGCGCGTGCCGATGCAGCGGTTGTAGACCTGCGCGTTCAAGCCCTCGTCGGTCTGGTGGCTGGCATAGGTGGGGCACACGGCTTCGCACGGCGCGTTGTCGCAGTGCTGGCACATCACCGGCTTGAACTTGACCTTCACGTCGGGGAAGTCGCCCTCCCAGTAGCGCTCGACGCGCAGCCAGTGCATGGCGCGGCCGCGCGCCGCTTCGGTCGGGCCTACGGTAGGAATGTTGTTTTCGGCGTGGCAGGCGGTGACACAGGCCTCGCAGCCCGTGCACGAATCCAGATCCACGACCATGCCCCAACGATGCGCCATCGCTCAGCCCCGTCCTTTCGTGTGGTCAGGCCGCTCGCGCGTGGCGCCGGCAAAGAGAATCAGGCTGCCGTCTGCCTCGGCCACTTTCGCTAGCTTCACGCGCGTCGCCGACCACGCCAGTTGACCCGTGGACGGCTCGGCAATCGGCGCCAGGATGGCAAGCGGATTGGCACCGCGCCCGCTGGCGTAGCGCGTGAACGTCTCGTGTCCCTGCCCAACCGGCATGGCCACGGCATCAGGACCGATGCCCGGCGAGATGACCACGGGCGCGCGCAGCGATCCGGCCGTGGAGGTGACCTCGACGATGTCGCCATCGGCGACGCCCAACTGCTCGGCCGTGCGCACGTTGATCTCCACCCAGCTGCTCCACATCGCCGTCGTGAGCGGATCCGGCAGCTCCTGCAGCCACGGCAGGTGCGCCAGTGAGCCGTCGAGGAACGCCTGCGAGGCGAAGGGCAGGAAATGGAAGGGATATTCATCGGCGCTGCCGTCCAGCACGGGCGCGCGCCAGGCCGTGGGCGGCTGCGTGAGCGGCTGCGTGGCCGCCGGCCGGCCCGTGGCGGCTGGTGTAGGCGCCGACTCGGGCGTGGCCGCCGTTTGCAGCATCTCTTCGAAGGTCTGCCACGGCATGGCCGGAGTGAGCGGCTGCTTCAGCCGCCGGCCCACCTCGAGCAGCACGTCGGGCATCGACCGCGTGTCGTAGAGCGGGCGCATCGCCGGAGGCGCCACGGTGGCCACAAACGACGTGGCGCCGGATTCGGGCGCCGAGTCGACCCACGACTCGAGGAACGAGTGGTCGGGCAGCAACAGGTCGGCGTGGGCGCTCGTCTCGTCGATGAACGAGCCGAAGCTGGCGATGAAGGGCACCTGGCGCAGCCACTCGGTGACCTTCCATGCGGCTGGCGCGGCAAATACCGGGTTGGCGTCGTCGAGCAGCAGCACCTGCGGCGGCGCGGCCGCCATCGTCTCTCGCAGCGTGCGGGCCTGAGCCTGCGGCGACGCCGACTGGGGCATGAACGCCGTGCCACCCTCGACGCCGATGCTGCCCACGAGCGCGTTCAGGGCATTCACCGCAAGCGCTTGCGCCAGTCCGTTGGTGTGGGCCAGCGGAGCACCGCCGATCACGGCTACGGCCGGGCCGTAGGTGGCAAACTCCCGCGCCAGCCGGTCGACACGCGCGGCCGGCACGCCGGTTTCCCGCTCCACCGCCTCGGGCGTGAAGTCGGGGAGTCCGGATGCCCAGCCGTCCACGAGCGCGCCGGCGCGGCCGGCGGCCGGCGCGGCACGCAGGCCGGCCTTCATGATGACGTGCGCCAGGCCGAGCGCCAGCGCGCCCTCGGTGCCCGGGCGCACGGCCAGCCACTGGTCGGCGCTGGCGCCGGTCTGCGACATCCGTGGCTCGACCTGCACGAACTTCGGCCGCACGCCGCCGGGTGCATGGCGCATGGCGCCGTAGGCCACGCTGTGGGCCAGGGGAGAATTCCACGTGCCCAGCAGGTCGGCGCCGAAGCTCACGAGATAGCGCGTGTGCGCGAGGTCGAGCGTGGGCAACTGGTGCCGGCCGAAGCTCAGCTCGTTGGCACGGCGCAGCACGGCGTCATCGAAGATCTCGAAGGTGACAGGGGCGGGTGCGCCCAGCCGGCGCAGGACCTCGGCCACCAGTTCGTGGCGGCGGCCGGGCCGGGGTCGCGACAAGAAGGCAATCTGCGCCGGACCGGCGGCCACGCTGGCGTCGAGGCGCTCGGTGAGCAGCGACAGCGCTTCCTCCCACGAGATCTCGGTGAACTGGCCGGTGCCGCGATCGCCGCTGCGACGTTGCGGTGCCACGAGCCGGTCGGGATGATAGGTGACCTGCACGGCCGCCTGGCCGCGCACGCACAACCGGCCCTTGCTGAGGGGGTGCGCCGGGTCGCCTTCGAGCTTGCGCGCGAGGCCCATGCGGGTGAGGCCGGGCTTGCCCTTGCGGAACACCTCGGCCTCGCCGTCCATGACCCGCGCAATCACGCCGCATCCGGCTGCGCAGAGCGGACACACGCTCGGCTTCCAGACCGCGATGCCGGGTACCAGTTCCTCTTCCGGGATGAAGCGGACGATCTGGTTCTCGGGATTGCCGCAACCGGCGAGCGCCGCCGTGGTGCCGGTAATGGCGGTGACCTTGAGAAAGCGTCGGCGGTCCATGGGTGTCATCGTGGGCTCGCCAGAATCAGTAGTGGCAGGTCAGGCAGTCGTTCGACGCCTGCTTCTGCTTGTGGCAGTTCACGCAGAACGCCATGTCCATGTCGACGGCCCGTATGGCCACGGTCTGCTCGGCCTGGTTGCCGTGACAGGTCGAGCACTGGGTGCCGGCCTTGATGTGCGGGGCATGCTCGAAGCGCACGTGCGCCTCGCGCGTGAAGTTGTAGACGCGCTGCCACGCCAGGTCGAGGCCCTGTTCCTGCATCGCCGCCAGCTGCTGGATGAGCGGCCGGTCGGTGGCGATCTGCGAATGGCAGACCATGCAGGTGTTGATCGAGGGCAGCCCGGCGCGCGGACCGCGCTCGACGCCCTCGTGGCAATCGGTGCACACCAGTTCCTTCGCGAGGTGGATCTGGTGGCTGAACGGAAACGGCTGCTGCGGCTCGTCGCGCAGGCCGAAGTGCGAGCGAACGCCTTCACCCAGCGTGCGGTTGGCCGGCGAAAAGACCGACGACGTGCCCCATCGCGACGGACGGGTCACGCGCTCCGCCTGCGCCTGTTCGGAACGGACGCCCCAATCGGCGCAGCCGGTGGCCGTCACCATGACGCACGCCACGGCGGCGAACGCGATGCTGCCGAATTTACTTTTTCGCACCGGCGAGACTACGAACGTAGTTCACGAGGTGCCAGGTGTCCTGGTCGGTGATCTTGCCCTTGAGACCCTTCATCTTGAACTCGGGTCCGGCACCGTCCTGAATCACCGCGTAGATTTCGCCGTCGGTCGAGCCGCGATCCCACACCGCGTCGGTGAGGTTCGAGGGCTTCATGTCTTTCGGTACCGAGGCGCTGTCTCCACGTCCGCTGGCGCCATGACAGAACCGGCAGTACTTCGCGTAGAGCACCTGACCCGAGGCCACTGACGCGGCACTGCTCGCCACGGGGTTCTTGAGCTTGGCGGCAACGGCCCTGGAGGTGGCTTGCTCGCCTCCGGCCATGAGTCCGACGGAGAGCACAAGGCTCCATCCCGCAATCCCGCCCATCATCACAATCCGCTGGCTCATTCCCGATGGCTCCTTCGTGTGACACTCAATCCGCCCGGGCATCGTCACACACGCGCACCGTGCATTGCAACCGGATGTCTCTCTTCTGGCGGCCTCGAATCGCCGTCACCGGCCCAGCACCCAGGTGGTCATGCAGCGCTGGTCCTGTACGATCGTGGACTTGAGGGGATCGAGCAGCCGGGCACCGAGTTGCGACGTGATCGTCATCACGCGGGATTCATCCACGAGGTAGTGTTCCGATCCATCCGGAGAAAGGAAGCGATTGTTCCCGAGCGGCTGCATGCGGTCTTCCATGCCAATCGACGACGCCAGCCGGCAGAAGAACACACCCCCCGGAGCGAGCACCCGCCACATCTCGCGCACCATGGCCTCGAAGTGCTGGTCATCGCGCGCGAAGTGGAGCACGGCGTTGCTGATGACGACATCCATCGACTGGTCGGCAAAGGGCAGGCGCTCGACCAGCTCCACGCCGAAGCGGTCGGGCGACAGCCTGGGGAACAGGTGCGCGGCCAGGGCCCGGGCGGCGGCGACGGCGGCCGGATCGCGGTCGGTCGCCCACAGGTCGAATCCCTGGCGCAGCATGTAGACCAGGTTGCGGCCCGTGCCGCAGCCGGCATCGAGCACGCGCATGCCCTTGACGATGCGTCCGCGCAGCAACTGGTCGAACAGGTAGACGTCGATGTGGTCGAACTGCTCGAGCAGCGTCTCGGTCTTCACCATTACTTGCCTGGCGCGTAGGTCTTCTCGACGTGCCCCTCGAGCTGCTTCGGGTAGAAGTAGACCTCGCGCAGGTTGCCGGTGGCATAACGCTCGGCCTGGTCGTTGAAGTGCTTCGAGGTCAGGTCGCTGCTCAGGCCGCCGGCGGTGATGGCGCGGGCGCGCACGCCGTCCTTGCCGAACTCCACCGCGGCCACGAAGCTGTTGCCGCTCGACCCGTAGATCTTCTTGCTGCCGTTGTACGACCGGGCGCCAAACGACGCCAGCGAGCCCCAGCGCGCCGAGGCAAAGCCCACCGGCGTGCTCGGCTTGTCGTCGGTGTAGGGATGCGCGATCTCGGGCGAGATGCGCTGGAAGCGGTTGACCTCGCCCCACGGCGTCTGCCACTTCCCGAAGTCGGCGGTGAGCTTGTCGGACGCCGCCGCCAGCGCCTCGAGCCGCTGCTGCCCCGTCGCCTTCGTGCGCATCTGCTCGTAAGTCGTGATGCCAGCCTTGCGCGCAGCGTCGGTAGACTTGCTCCACAACTCTTCGCCCCAGAAGATGGCGAGTGACTGCGGCACCGAATCTACCGCCCAGCGGCGATCCCACGCCTTCAGCGCCGCTACCTGCTCGGCCAGCTTCGCCTTGAGCGGGTTGACGGCCGGCGCCGCATCCCACGCCTTCAGCAGCAACGGGATCTGCAGGTCGAACTCGGGTTGCTGGGTGTCGAACCCGGCGGCGACGAGCGCGTCGATCGAGAAGTCCTTCCGGTTGTCGAGCACGCGAATGGCATGCACTCCACGCGGGTTCTCGCCGGCGCCGTCGAAATAGGCGGGGAAGTCGCCCTTCTTCTTGCTGTACTTGCCGGCTGCCATGAACGGCCAGTCGTTGGTGTTGTAGACCCAGCCGCCAGGCGGGTTCTCCACGCTGGGGCTGTCGTTCACGGCATGCACGCCCTGCCAGTCGTTGGCGGGGATGCTGCCGTCGACCGGCTTCGACCAATCCAGCTTCGGGTTGCGCTTGGGCACGAAATTCGAGTGGAAGTAGGCGATGTTGCCGTCGGCGTCGGCGTAGAGCGTGTCGTTCGACGAGTTGGTGTGCAGCTCCATCACCTGCTTGTACTCGGCGATGTTCTTCGTCTTGGTGCGGCCGTACGACTGCTGCAGCGCCTTGAGCGGCTGCTCCATGAGCGCCACCGCCACCCACTTGCCGTCCTGCTCGCGCACGATCGGCCCGTGGTGCGTGCGGTAGGTCGTGAACTCTTTGGTCGCCATCCCCGTCGCCGTCTTGTACGAGATGGTGATCGTCTTGGCGCGTGCCTCGCGTTCTTCAGCGCCGTACTTGTAGAAGACCTTCCCGTCCTTCCGCACGATGGTCTCGAGGAACTCGTCGATGTTGTCGACGCCGCTCGAGGTGTGCATCCAGCCGGCCCTTTCGTTGAAACCCTGGTAGATGAAGAACTGACCCCAGGTGAGCGCGCCGTAGGCGTTGAGGCCTTCGCTGCTCGTCATCTGGGCCTCTTCGCGGAACGAGAACGAGGTGTGCGGGTTGATCCAGAGCAGCGCCTTGCCGGCGGTGGTGTTGGCGGGTGCGACGGCAAAGCCGTTCGAGCCCGTCGGCTCGGGCGGCACCGACATGTAGCGCGGGTCCGGTTCCACCCGGGCCAGGGCCGCGGGGTTCTTGCCGTAGAACGCCTCGAGGCGGGCGATCGACACGCTCTCGATGTCGCCGCCGATGCTGCCTTCGCTGAAGCTCAGGGCCATCCAGGGCTCGAACGTCGTGATCACGCGCGGCGTCACCTGCGGGTGCGTGTGCAGGTAGTAGTTGAGGCCGTCGGCCCAGGCGGTCATGAGCGCCTTCAGCGAACCTGGCGCCTTGGCGAATTCGGCCTTCAGCTCCACCGGGTCGATGAAGAGCTTCATGCGCAGGTCGCGGTAGATCTCCTTCTCGCCTTCGGCTTCCGCCAGACGGCCCAGCGCGTTGATGAAGTTGGTCTCCACGCGGTTGAAGTCGTCTTCGGCCTGGGCGTACATCAAACCGAACACGGCGTCGGCGTCGGTCTTGCCCGTGATGTGCGGAATGCCCCAGTCGTCACGCACGATGGTGATGCCGGCGGCACGGGTCTGCCAGGCGGCCACTTCAGGGCTGACGGCAGGGGCGGGCGGCGGCGCGGCCTTGCAGGAGAGGCCGGCAACGAGCAGGGCGAGCAGGGCAAGGCGGCGCTTCATGGCTACTCCGGAGGGCTCACCGGCGCTCGACGTGCGGGCCGACGGCGCAACGGATTGTGCCACAGAAGACAGGCCCGGGCATCGCTCACAGGCACCCCGCGCATGGATCAACTGGCGACGCTGCGCGCTACGGGCGGAAGGTGACGGTGCGGCTCTGATCGCAGGTAGCGGGCAGTCCGGCGTCCTTGGGCGGCACGTCACCCAGGTAGCAGCCCGGGATGAAGTAGAACAGCTTGCGCGCGACCGGCGGAGCTGGAGAGGCTGAGTCGGCGGCCGCTGGTGCGGCTGTGGCTGCAGGCGCGGGCGAGCCGGGCGAGGCGGGGGGATTCACCTGCTTCGTCAGCATGCCGCGATAGACCAGGTAGCGACCCGCGTCGATCCGCACGGCCAGCGTGAGCGGCTCGTAGCCGTGCTCGCGGATCTCGAGCCGGTGCGTGCCGGTGGCGAACGTGAGGTCGAGACCGAGCTCGTTGAGCGTGCCCACGTAGGCACCCTCGACGAACAATTGGCCGGTCGGAGACGGCTGCAGATCGAGCCGCAGGGTGCCGGTGGCGGCTGGTGGCGGAACCACCGGGGCCTTCGCGACCGCGGCTGACGCGACGGGCGCGGCTGGCGTGGCGGCTTCCGGCGTCGTCGCCGGAAACGTCATTCCCCAACCGTAACCGGGCACCACGTAGACGACCTCTGGCGCCGACCGGCCCCGCCGCCAGTCGCCGTCGCCGCGCTGCAGGCCCTTGGCTGGCGCTGGCGATGACTGCGTGGGCGTCGGATTGGCCGGAGGCAGGCCGAGGTGCGACAACGGCAATCCGATGGGCGCCAACGGCAGGCCGATCGGTGGCAGCGCCGGCGTCTGCGAGGGCTCAGCAGGCGGTCGCACGGATTGCGCGGCCGCAAGGCCGGGAGCAACGAGCAGAAGCACCGCGATGAGCTGTCGCATAGGCCGCCTGTCGCCACTATAACGCGGCACGCCAGGCGCCGGTAACCGACGGCACCAGGGGCGCGAGCAGATGGAACGGGGAGGGATAGCTGAGCAGCACGACGTGCTCCCACCGGACCGTCAGGAACGGACGGGCGGGAGCCATCGCCGGGCGCGTCTAGCGGAGCGGCGGCGGGATGTCCCCGGGCATGCCGCGCGTGGCGTAGTCGATGAACGTCTCGGCGAACAGAATCGCCACGAAGAAGAAGCTCATCACCACGGTGATCTTCGTGAGCCGGCTGCTGTACTTGACGTGCATGAAGAACAGGATGACCAGCGTGGCCTTGATCACCGCGATGGCCAGCGCCACCACCGGGTTGAACGATCCCAGATTGACGAACGCGGCGCCGACCGTGATGGCGCTGAGCACCATCAGGGCCGCGAAGATGCTCAGATAGGTCGAGAGCGGCGAGACGTGAACGGATGACATGGCTACTCCTGCGGGGCCCAGAAACACATCCTAATTGTGGCGCTCTACCAGGTAGAGCAGCGGGAACAGGAAGATCCAGACGATGTCGACGAAGTGCCAATAGAGCCCGGTCATCTCGACCGGGGCGTGCCACTCGCTGTCGAAGCGGCCCTTGTGCGCCATCCACGTGATGATGAACAGGATGACGATGCCCACGATCATGTGGACCGCGTGCAGGCCAGTCATCGTGAAGTAGAGGCTGAAGAAGATCTGCGTCGTGCGCTCGATCTCGTCGTGGCCCATCGTGGTCACATGCCCAGCGGCCGGTTCCTCGACGTGCGGCTCGCCCGGCGCGGGCACGTGCGCGAACTGGAAGCTGGCGCCCGGCACGTGGTTGTGCGCGAACTTGTCGGCGTATTCGTAGACCTTGATGCCGAGGAACACGGTGCCCAGGATGATCGTGGCGATCAGCCAGTTCACCGTGGCCTTGCGCTGGTTGGTCTGCGCCGCGCGCACCGACAGCGCCATCGTCAGCGAACTGCCGATGAGCACCACCGTGTTGATCAGGCCGGGCAGGATCTCGATCGACGCGCTGGCCGCGGCAAACGCGTCGTAGTACCAGCTGCGGTAGATGGCGTAGGCGAAGAACAGGCCGCCGAAGAACAGCACTTCGGTGAGCAGGAACACCCACATGCCGAGCACGCCGGCTTCGCGCTGCTGCGACATCGTGTCGAAGTGGTGCTGCAGCGCCGGATGGTGGGCGTGCGCGTGGTCGTGGCCGTGCGCGGGCGAGGCCCCTTCGGCGTGTGCGTTGCCGTTAGACAAGCTTGGCCTCCCGAACGACCTTGGGTGTGTATTCGTACGCTTCCGGGATGTCGGTGGGCACTTCGGTGAAGTTCTCGGTGAGCGGCGGCGACTGGGTGCGCCACTCGAGGCCCGACGCGCCCCACGGGTTGTTGCCGGCCACTTCGCCGTACTTGAGCGACCACGCGAAGTAGATGACGGGAATCAGATAGCCGAGACCGAGAATCGACGCGCCGGCCGAGGACAGCACGTTCAGCACCTGGAACTCGTCGGGATACATGTGATAGCGCCGCGGCATGCCCAGGTAGCCGAGCAGGAACTGCGGGAAGAAGGTGAGATTGAAGCCCACGAACACCAGGATGGCGGCAATGCGCGACCAGAACTCCGAGTACATCCGCCCGAATATCTTCGGCCACCAGAAGTGCAGCCCGCCCAGGTAGCCCATGATCGCGCCGCCGACCATGATGTAGTGGAAGTGGGCGACCACGAAGTAGGTGTCGTGCAGATGGATGTCGGTGCCGAGCGTGGCCAGGAAGAGGCCGGTGAGGCCGCCGATCAGGAACAGCCCGAAGAAGCCGTAGACGTAGAGCATCGGCGCTTCGAAGGAGATCGACCCGCGGTACATCGTGGCCGCCCAGTTGAACACCTTGACGGCCGACGGAATGGCCACCGAGAAGCTCAGGAACGAGAACACCATCGCGGCGTAGACCGAGATGCCGGCTACGAACATGTGGTGCGCCCACACGATGAAGCCGAACACCGCGATGGCGAGCGACGAGAACGCCACGAAGCTGTAGCCGAAGATCCGCTTGCGCGAGAAGGTCGAGACCAGCTCGCTGATCACGCCGAGCGCCGGCAGGATCATGATGTAGACCGCCGGGTGGGAGTAGAACCAGAAGAGGTGCTGGAAGAGCACCGGGTCGCCGCCGCGCTGTGGGTCGAAGATGCCGAACCCGAAGGCGCGCTCCACGAAGAGCATCACGATGGTGATGGCGATGACCGGCGTGCCGAGCACCTGAATCAGGCTGGTGGCGTAGTGTGCCCAGACGAACAGCGGCAGCTTGAACCAATGCAGGCCGGGCGCACGCATGCGGTGAATCGTGACGATGAAGTTGAGCCCGGTCAGAATCGAGGAGAAGCCGGCGATGAAGACGCCGAGCGCCACCGGCGCGACGTTGCTGCTCGACGAGGTGGCGCTGTAGGGGGTGTAGAAGGTCCAGCCGGTGTCGACGCCGCCAGCCACGATCGCGAACAGCGTGAACAGCCCGCCGATGATGTAGAGGTACCAGCTGAGCAGGTTGATGCGCGGAAAGGCCAGATCCTTGGCGCCGATCATCGGCGGGATCAGGAAGTTGCCGAGCACCGCCGGCACCGACGGAATCAGGAACAGGAACACCATGATCACGCCGTGCAGCGTGAAGAACTTGTTGTAGGTGTCGGGTTGGAACAAGTCGCCCTGGGGCGTCGTGAGCTCGAGGCGGATGCCCACAGCGAACAGGCCGCCGAGGAAGAAAAATGCCGAGATCGAGATCAGATAGAGGACCGCGATCCGCTTGTGATCCTTGGTGAGCAGCCACGACCTGAGGGTGTGACCGTTCGACAGATAGTTGTGCGCGGGATAGACAGGCGTTTCCATGGCTTACCTTTGCGCGCCCTGCGCCGGCGCGTCTGGCGTGCTGCTGATGGTGGCCGCCGCCGGCACGAGCGCCGGTGCGCTGGTGGTCGCCTGGGGCGACAGCGACTTGATGTGCTCGATGAGGGCGGCCAGTCCCTCTTCACTGATCAGGCCTTGGAAGGTGGGCATGAGGGGCGCGAAGCCCTTCACCACCTTAGCCTGCGAGTTGAGGATCGATTCGCGGAGATAGCCTTCGTCGACGAGCGCAGTGCCCCCGCCGGCTAGTTCGACCGGCTTGCCGATGATGTCCTTCAGCGACGGACCGCGGCCCTGGCCGCTGTCGAGATGGCAGGTGTTGCACGCCAGGTCGTTGAAGAGCTTGGCGCCGCGCTCGGCCATGGTGCCTTCGGTGCCGCCGCCAGCCAGCCACGCCTGGTACTGCGGCGGCTCCATCACCACTACTGAGCCGATCATGCCGGAGTGCTTCGTGCCGCAATACTCGGCGCAGAAGATGCGATAGCGGCCGGCCTTGGTGGCCGTGAACCACAACTGTGAGTAGCGGCCAGGAATCGCGTCGATCTTGGTGCGGAACGCCGGGAAGTAGAGGTCGTGCAGCACGTCCTCGGAGGTGACCAGCACCTTGATCGGCCGGCCCATCGGCACGTGCAGCTCGTTGATCTCGCGCTGACCGCCGGTGTGCTGGAACTTCCACATCCACTGCTTGCCGACCGCGTAGATCTGCAGGGTCTCGTCGGGCGGCACGCGCATCTCGTAGAACAGCTTGGCGCCCCAGCCGAACATCACCATCAAGATGATGGTCGGGATGATCGACCAGGCCAGTTCGAGCGGCAGCGAGCCCTCGATGTGCGCGCCGATCTCCTCCGCGTGCTTCCGGCGGTACTTGATGCCGAAGACCACGACGGCGATCGAGACGGCCACCGTGAAGAAGGCCGACACGGCGACGATGAAGAGATAGAGCGCGTCGACCTCCGAAGCGAAGGACGAAGCTGCCTCTGGAAAAAGCGGAATACCACCCATATGACTCAGTGCCCGGCTGGGGCGCGGCCATCGCGCCGGAGCGAAATCGCTATGAACCCGAAAAGCATTGCCATCGTGACGGCACCGCCCAGCCGCACGGCGTTCATCGCCACGAGACTGTAGGTACCGGTTGCCGGCTCGTAGTGATAGCAGTAGAGCAGCACCTGATCGACCACCGACCCGATCCTGCCTTCAGACGACTCCATCAGTGCAAACTTCAAGTCGCGCGGCGGGTACTCGATGCCGAAGAGGTAGCGCGCGAGCCGTCCGTCGGGAGTGACGACGACGATGCCACTGGCGTGCGCAAACTGCTGGGTCGCGTCGTCCCACGCGAAATGGAATCCCGCCGTATCGGTGACGCGCCGGATATTGGCCTCGTCACCGGTGAGGAAGTGCCAGCCGCGTTCGCTCCCCGGGCGGGCGTAGCGGTCGAGATACGTCGCCTTCTTGGCGGCTGCCATCACCGGCGTCTCGCGCGGGTCGAAGCTGATGGCCACCACGTCGAAGTCGGTGCCCACGGTCTCGTCGAGGACACCGATGCCGCTCACGAGGCCGTTCAGGATCTGGTTACAGAGCATCGGGCATTCGTAGTAGACAAACGCCACCACGACCGGACGCGTGCCGAAGTAGTCGCCGAGCTTCACTGCGGCGCCCTGTTCGTCGCGGAACACGGCGTCGAGCGGCAGCGTGGCGTCGAGCTTCTGCTCGAAGCGCACGTTCTGCAGCGCCGCCGGCATCGCGCTCGAGGTTGGACCGGGCGCGGGGCGCAGGCCCGGCGCGTCAGCTTGCGCGGCCACTGACACCGTGCCCACCGACACCGCTCCCGCCATGGCGAAGGCCGCGAGTGCGAGGGCGTATCGGGGAGTGGTGGTCATGATGCGTTGTGCTATCTGGGAGCCGAGGTGCGACCGGCCGACGAGTCCTGCACGATCATCGCGGGCGCCGCCGAGCCGCCGGGGCGCACGTTGAGTCCGCGCTGCAGCGTGAGCGCCATCGCCTGCTCAATCGGGATGTGCACGACGCCACTTGCCTGATCCACCCAGCCGTAGCTGTGCAGGGCGCCGAGCTGTTCGGCCTTGAGTTGATAGATGTCCTTGAAGGGCTGCGTCTGCAGCCGGGGCGCCGGCGGCTCCTGCGACCTGCCCCGCCCGAGCGGGAAGGTGAGCGCGGTGGCGTCCTGGTCGGCGGCGCGGCTGCCCAGGAACGCGAAGACGCCGTAGACGAGCGCGCCCGACAGCACCATCGCCACGCCGAGCCACAGGGCGAACCGGTAGCCGACGGCCGGATCGATGTCCGTGTGCTCGTATCCCGCCCCTGGGGGCGTTGGTCCGTATTCGTTGTCCGCGTCGTTCGACATATCAGTCCTGCGTTCTTCGTTGGGGCGTTCACGGCATGCCCCAGTCCCCAGCCCCTAAGCCCCCGGATCCCGAGCTAGTGCGTGTGGTGCGTCAGCGTCTTGGCCAGGCCGGCATCCTGCAACGGCAGCAGTGGGCGGCCCTTGAGCTGCATGGCAAACAGCATCACGAAGATGCCGCCCAGCGCGATTGGCAAGGCGACGTCGATGAGGCCGACCGAGAGGCCCTCGTGATGGAATTCCGGCGCGACGTGCCAGTAGTAGTCGACCACCTTGATGCCGACCATCCACGCCGCGATCATGCTGACCCGGCTCCAGTCGCGCTTGATGTCGCGCGCCAGCAGCAGCACGTAGGGCAGGATGAAGTGGAACACCACCAGCGTCCAGCCCACCCACTGCCAGCCGTTCTGCGCGCGCACCCAGTAGTGCGGAATCTCTTCTTGCGTGTTGGCCGAGTAGATGATCAGGAACTGCGAGAACGACAGATACGCCCACAACATGATGAAGGCGAACATGAACTTGCCGAGGTCATGGAAGTGTGACGGGTTCACCACCTGGTCCATCGGGCGCTCCTTCGCGAGCCGCGCCAGAATGAAGATGGCGAAGGCCAGCGCCGAGAGCGCAAAGCCCACCACGTAGAGCAGGCCCCACATGGTCGAGAACCAGTGCGGGTTGACCGACATCGTCCAGTCCACGACCGCGAAGGTCACGGTCAGGCCGTAGATGAGCAGGCCGCCGCCAGAGAGCCGCAGCATCTTGTCGGCCAGCGCGGGGTCGCCGGTGCGATCCTGTTCGGCCGACCATGCGCTCAGGCGCAGCGCGATGAAACACCACACGGCGAAGTAGAAGACATAGCGGCCGATGAAGAACGGCACGTTGAGGTAGGCCGCCTTCTCGAGGATGACCGGGTCGGTGGTGGGATGCGTCCAGTGATAGAGATGCCCCATCCCGGCGAGCACCGGCAGTCCCAGCACGGCCATCGCCGGCAGGGTGCGCGTGGCGGCCTCGAGGATGCGGCGAATCACCAGGCCCCAGGCGCCGCCGGTGAGATGGTTGAGCATCAGCAGCGCGAGGCTCCCGAGCCCGACGCCGGTCCAGTAGACCCAGGCCACCAGATACGCTTCGTAGAAGCGGTCGGCCCCCGACATGGCGAAGCCGGCGCCGGCGAGCACGGCGCCAACGACGGCCGTGATCATGCCCTTCGACTGCAGGCCCGAAAGGCTCTCGGGCGGGTTGTAGGTGTCCGAAGCCATGTCTAGTGTTCCGCCTTCTTCGCCGGTTCAGCGCCCGCCGCCGCGCCCGGCGCGCGTGACGCGGCCGGGGCATCGAGGCGGCCGCGGTCAGCTGCCGGCACGTCGTCGACCGTCGCGTTCTGGCTGAGCTGCAGCGCCCGCACGTAGGCGGCAATCAGCCAGCGATCGCGCGGGGGAATCTGGTCGGCGTAGCCCTGCATGGCGCCGAAGCCGTTGGTGATCACGTCGTAGAAGTAGCCGGGCGCGATGGCACGCAGGCGATCCTGATGGTAGGTGGCGGCCTGACGCAGGCCGCGCTGCACGACCATCCCCTTGCCGTCGCCCAGCTGGCCGTGGCACGGCGTGCAGTAGATCGTGAAGCGGTCCTGGCCACGCTGCAGGTCGGCGGCCGAGAGCTCGAAGGGGAAGGCCGTGACGAAGAAGCCGTTGACCTTGCCGGTGTAGTAGGCGTCGTCGTCGCGCAACTGACCGCGCGCGACCGTGCCCATTGGCAGATCGCGTGAGGCGCGGCCGTCGGCAAACTGCGGGTTGGCCTCGTAGACCTCGTAGTTCGGGCCGTTGTGCATGTCCTGACGGCAGCCCGCGAGCCCGGCCAAGGCCACGACGAGCGCGCACAGGAAGCGGCTATCAGTACGCAACGTCGTAGACTCCCTTGGCACCAAGACCCTGCAGGAACGAACCGGTCTGGTCCGTGGCGAAGTGCGTGTCGGCGGCCTCGATGACCAGGAAGAACTTGTCTGACGAGGCCAGCGAGAAGCGCTCCACGTTGAAGACCGGGTGATACGGCTGCGGCAGGCCATTCATCGCGATCATGCCGATGGCAGCCGTGAGCGCTGCGAAGAGAATCGTCAGCTCGTAGGACGGAATGACGAAGGCCGGCCAGGTGGCGAGCGGCCGGCCGCCGATGTTGAGCGGATATTCGATCACCGACGCCCAGTACTGCAGGGTGAAGCCGGTCATCATGCCGCAGAACGCCATGAACAGCACCAGCCTGGGAAGCACGGTGCGCTTCTTGTGGATGATGTCGTTCAGCTCCTCGATCGGAATGGGCGTATACGCCTCGAGCTTGGTATAGCCCGCGGCCACGGCTTTGATCGATGCGTCCACGATGCTCTGGGCCGAGTCGAACTCGGCCATCAGCCCGTAGAGCCCGGTTGGGTCTTTGCTCACGTGCATGACTGGAATCCCGCCTAGTGGCCCGAGCCGTGGGCGTCGTGCCCACGGGGCACGTGCACCTTGGCTTCAGGCAGCAACGTGCGCACTTCGAACATCGCGATCATCGGCACGAAGCGCATGAACAGGAAGAAGAGCGTCAGGAACAGGCCGATCGTGCCGCTGAACATCATGAAGTCCCACTTGGTGGGGGCATACATGTCCCACGACGACGGCAGGAAGTCGCGGTGCAGCGAGGTGACGATGATGACGAAGCGCTCGAGCCACATCGCCAGGTTGACGATGAGCGACAGGGCGAACATGTACTTCAGGTTGAGCCGCACGCTCTTGAACCACAGCACGTGGATGAGCACGGCGTTGATGAAGATGAGCAGCCAGTAGGACCAGCCGAACGGTCCGGTCATGCGGTTCCACAGCATGAAGCGTTCGTAGGGGTTGGCGCTGTACCAGCCGAAGAAGGCTTCCATGCCGTAGCCGTAGGCCACGATCAGCCCGGTCGCCAGCATGACCTTGGCCATGTTGTCGATGTGCTTCATGGTGATCAGATGGTCGAGCTTGTAGGCCGCGCGAATCGGAATGGCGAGCGTGAGCACCATGCCGAAGCCCGAGTAGATGGCGCCGGCCACGAAGTAGGGCGGGAAGATCGTGGCGTGCCAGCCGGGAATCACCGACACCGCGAAGTCGAAGCTCACGACGCTGTGCACCGAGAGCACGAGCGGCGTGGACAGGCCGGCCAGAATCAGGCTGGCCACTTCGTAGCGATGCCAGTGGCGGGCCGACCCGCGCCAGCCGAGGGCCAGCGTGCCGAACACCACCCGCTTCACGTTCGAGGTGGCGCGGTCGCGCATCGTCGCCAGGTCGGGGATCAGGCCGACGATCCAGAACACCACCGAGACCGTGGCGTAGGTGGAGACGGCGAACACGTCCCAGATGAGCGGGCTGCGGAACTGCGGCCACAAGCCCATGGTGTTCGGGTAGGGGAAGAGCCAATAGGCGGCCAGCCACGGGCGGCCGGTGTGGAGCAGCGGGAAGAGCGCCGCGCAGGCCACGGCGAAGATGGTCATGGCTTCGGCGAAGCGGCTGATCGACATGCGCCACTGCTGCTTGAAGAGCAGCAGAATCGCCGAGATCAGCGTGCCGGCGTGGCCGATGCCAATCCACCACACGAAGTTGATGATGTCGAAGGCCCAGCCCACCGGGACGTTGTTGCCCCAGATGTAGATGCCCTTGACGAGCAGCATGCCGATGGCAATCTGCAACACCGAGAGCAGCCCGAGGCCGATCAGGAAGCCGATCACCCAGTCGAAGCGGTAGCCCTTGCTGAGCGGAATCTGCGCGACCGCTTCGGTAATCGTCTCGTAGTTCTGCCCCGGCCCGATCACCGGGTGATCGAGGGTCGTGGCGGACGACTGTGCGTGGACGGGCTGCGCCATCTCAGTGCTCGCTCTCGGTCGAGGTCGTGGCGGCGGGGGTCCCGATATGGTGTCCGCCCACGCTCGGGTTCGAGGGCAGTGCCGGGTTCGGATTGCGGACCGCCGCGAGATAGGTGGTGCGCGGCTTGGTGTTCAGTTCAGCCAGCATCGAGTAGTTGCGCGGGTTGGCCTTGAGCTTGGCCACGCGGCTCGTCGGGTCGTTCAGGTTGCCGAACGTGATGGCCTGGCTGGGGCACGCCGACTCGCACGCGGTGACCACTTCACCGTCGCGAATCTCGCGATCCTCGCGCTTGGCCTGGATGCGCGCCGAGTTGATGCGCTGCACGCAGTAGGTGCACTTCTCCATCACGCCGCGGCTGCGCACGGTGACGTCGGGATTACGCTGCATCTTGAGCGACGGCGTTTCCCAGTCCTGGTAGAGCGTGAAGTTGAAGCGCCGCACCTTCCAGGGGCAGTTGTTCGAGCAGTAGCGCGTGCCGACGCACCGGTTGTAGACCATGTCGTTCAGGCCTTCAGACGAGTGCACCGTCGCCGACACCGGGCACACCACCTCGCAGGGCGCGTTCTCGCACTGCTGGCAGGGCATGGGCTGGTAGTAGGTGTCGGGATTGTCGATGTCGCCGGTGTAGTAGCGGTCGATGCGTATCCAGTGCATCTCGCGGCCGTTGGCCACCTGATCCTTGCCGACGATCGGGATGTTGTTCTCGGACTGGCAGGCCACCACGCACGCGTTGCAGCCGGTGCAGGTGTTGAGGTCGATGGCCATGCCCCACGAGTAACCCGAGTACTCCCACTTCGGGTAGAGCGTGAGGCCGTCGGAGAGCTTCATGAGCTCCATCTCGCGAGCGAAGGCGGGGTTTGCCTTGTACTCCTCGAGCGTAGCCGAGCGCACGAGATTACGGCCCTCGATCGCCCAGTGATCCTGCGTGCTCACGAGCGCGTAGGTGTCGCCGGTCCTGGCCACGTCGGCAGCGCCGAACCAGGGCGCGGAGCTGCCGCGCAGCGCGTAGGTGTTCACGCCGACGCCGGTGCCGACGCGGCCGGCGCGCGTGCGACCGTAGCCGACCGAGATCGTGATGGCGTCCAGCGCATGACCCGGATCGATCCAGGCCGGCACGTCGAGAGAGCGGCCGTCGTGGGTGACCTTCAGCACGTCGCCGTTCTTCAGGCCGAGCCGCTCGGCCGTACCCGGTCCGACGAGCGCGGCGTTGTCCCAGGTGAGCTTGGTGACCGGCTTGGGCAGTTCCTGCAGCCAGCCGTTGTTGGCGAAGCGGCCGTCGTAGACCGACGCGTCGCGCTTGAACACCACTTCGAAGGCGTGGGCCGCGGCGGCCGCGGGCAGATTCGCGTTCCAGCCAGCGGCGAGCGTGACCGCCGTGGGCGCAAACGCCGACCCGGCGATGTAGCCGTCGTGGAGCCAGCGGCGCCACTGCTTCTCGAACGGCACGGCGGGGGTGGGCTCAACCGGCGCGGCAGAAGCGGTTCCGGGCGTCTGCGCCTGCACCGCCGCCGACGCAGGCATGGGCGCGGCCGCGGGCGCGGCAGAAGCGGCCGTCCAGTACTCGCGCACCACGTCGTAGCCGCTGCGCTCGGCGCGGTCGCTGAGCGTGGCAATCACTTCATGCGGCGACTTGCCGCCATACATCGGCTGCAGCAGCGGCTGCACGATCGACACGGTGCCGTCGAAGCTGCGCGCGTCGCTCCACATCTCGAGGTAGTGCGTGGAGGGCACGTGCCACTGGCACTGCTCGGCCGTTTCGTCGTAGAAGAGGCCGGTGTGCGCGCGCAGCGCCACCTTCTTGAGCGCGTCGCCGAACTTCCAGTCGGCCGGCGCGGTGAACACGGGATTGGCTTCGCCAATCAGCAGCAGCTGCTGCACGCGGCCGGCGTCCATGTCGACCACGAGCTGCCGCATGGCGGCGTGCTGTTCCGACGCCACCGTTTCCGGCGTGGGCATGTAGGTGACGGTCTGACCGGCGTTGCCGAGCAGGTCGTTCATGGCGTGCGCGAGGGCGTGCACGGCCGGCGGCTGACTTTCGCCGGCCACCACGAGCGAGGTGCCGCGATGCGCGGCCAGGTCCTTGGCAATCGCCGCCACGAAGGCGTCGGTGCCGGTCGGCGCGGCGCCCGTGATGCCCGACACACCGAGCGCGGCCGCCACGGCGCGCGCAAACGCGTCGACCTGGCTGGCCTTCATGGGCAGGCGGTGATCGGCGCGGCCGCCGGTGACCGAGGGCGTGGCTTCGGCGACATAGAGGCGGCTGAAGCGATCGGGGTCGGCATCGAGACGGCGGCGCGAGGCGAACGCGCGCGCGTACTTCACGCCGAAGGCGTTCTCGGCGGCCAGGAAGTCGGCGTCGAGCGAGAGCACGACGTCGGCCTTCTCGAAGTCGTAGACCGGCTCCACGTAGTCGCCAAACGCCAGACGGGCCCCGGCGCGCAGGTTGTCGCGCGTGGTCGGTTCCCACTGAATCCACTTGGCGGCGGGATGCTGCGCGAGAATCTGCTGGACCTGCGCGGCGAGCGTCGGCGAGTTCACCGTCTCGGTGAGGATGCGCAGGCCCGCGCCGCCGCTCGACGCCTGAGCCGAAAGGGCGCCGCGCATAGCGGCGACGAAGCCGCTCCACGGACGAATTTCACCCAGCTCGGTGATCGTGCTCGACCGATCCGGATCGTACATGGTGAGCACCGACGCCTGCGCGAACAGGTCGGTGCCGCCACGGCTGGCGGGATGGTCGGGATTGCCTTCGATCTTGGTGGGGCGGCCTTCGTGGCTCTCGACGAGCAGGCCCGTCGCCACGCCCCCGAGCGACATGGCCGTGGCGTAGAACATCGGCTTGCCGGGCACGAGCTCTTCGGGCTGGCGCACGTAGGGCACGATCAGCTCGTCGGGCTGCACCGTGCATCCCGTCACGCCGGCCAGCGCCAGCGAGGCGCTCATCAGCTTCAGGAAATTGCGGCGGCCGACCGGGTCGTTGAACTCCGACGCATTGGCCGGGAACTCGCGATGCAGGAACTCCTTGAACTCCGGAGTTTCCGCCACGGCTTCCAGGCTGCGCCAGTACTGCGGGCCATTTGCGGCCTGCAGCTTCGCGCGAATGGCAGTGATATCGAGTGGCTCTGCGCTCATCGTTCTTGTTCCGTCCGCCTCGCGTCGTCTGCCGTCGCGTTCAGCGATGACACACGGAGCAGTTGGTCAGGCTCTGAATCTTGTATTCCGCCACCAGCTTCGGCCCGAGTTCCGCCTGCGCCACCGCGGGCACGTAGCCCATCGTGAGCACCTCCGACCGCGGCCGGACGAACTGTTCGGGATTGCGATGGCAGTTGAGGCACCACTCCATCTGCAGCGAGCTCTGCTGCTTCATGAGCGGCATCCGGTCGACGCGGCCATGGCAGGTCTCGCAGCCGACGCCCTTCTTCACGTGGATGCTGTGGTTGAAGTAGACGAAGTCGGGCAGGTCGTGCACGCGCAGCCACTTGAGCGGCTTGTCGTCGCGGAAGCTGGCGCGGACCGGTTCGAGATAGGGACTGGTCGACCAGATCTGCGAGTGGCAGTTGATGCAGGTCTTGGTGGGCGGAATGCCGGCCGAGGACGACACTTCGACCGCGGTATGGCAGTAGCGGCAGTCGATGCCGATGCCACCCACATGGTGCTGGTGGCTGAACTGCACCGGCTGGTCCTTGGAGATATTGGCGCCCGTGACGAAGTCGGACCGCTGCAACACGGGCAGCAGCGAACCGATCAAGGCCACCAGCCCGAGCACCAGGAAGATGCTGGACTTCGACAGGGCGTTCGCGCTTTTTGGAAAAATCTGCGACATGGAGCCGTCGTTTCACCAGTCCCCGGAGTGCTTCATCCCCGCAGGGTGCGGGCACACTATTACACGGGATCGCCACCGACGATCCGTTTGTGAAAACTTTCGCAAGCAGATTTGTAGCAGAAACGAAACGAAAGGACAAGGAGCCGAAATGGTCGTAGTCTTCACCTGAGAACAAGAAATATTCTGGCAATCGCCCAAAATTTAAGGCTGTGTTGCCACTGGTACGGCATCCCCTGGCGACACGAGCGGCTCGCTCTCGGCCACCTCGTTGGTCGTGAGTCGGGTGGCATTGCCGCCGTTGGCGTCCATCACCCACGCCCAGAGATGTTCCTGGTCGAAGTTGGTCTCGCCGCCCTCGGCATCGAGCACTCCGGCACTCGGCTCCTGGGCGGACCGAGCCAGCGGATGATACCGAACTTGACAATACCGAACTTGGCGCAATACCGAACTTGGCGCTTGACACAGTCACGCTGACAGGCACATAACTCGCCGTATCCCACCACGGCTCATGCGCCTCCGGCTGCCGCGCCGTCCCGCGATCGTTCTGGCTACTGCCGTTCTGCTGTCGGCGGCCTTGTCCGCCCAGCCCGCCGAGCTGGCCAGCGATCGCGATTCGGCAGTGCTCGCGCGTCTTGCAGATGACGCCCGCGTGGGGCTCGGTGTGCCCGGGCTCTCGGCTGCCGTCGCCGTGGGCGAGGCGGTGGTGTGGGCGCAGGGGTTCGGCACCGCCGACCTGGAACAGCTGGCGCCGGTGCGCGCCGAGACGGTGTTCAGGATCGCGTCGATCTCGAAGCCGATCACCGCCACGGCGGTGATGCAACTGGTGGAACGCGGCCTGGTGTCGCTCGACGACCCCATCCAGCGCTTCGTGCCAGCCTTCCCGCGCAAGCCACAGGGCGAGGTGCGCGTGCGCCACCTGCTCACCCACACCTCGGGCATCCGGCACTACCGGGGCGACGAGTTCGGTCTGAACGACTACTTCCCGACAATCGACCGCGCCATCGCGATCTTCAAGGACGACCCGCTGGAGTTCGCGCCGGGCGAGAAATACCTCTACTCGACCTACGGCTACAACCTGCTGGCGGGGGTGGTGGAAACCGTGTCGGGACGATCGTTTGACGACTACCTGCGCGCCAACATCTTCGCGCCCGCCGCCATGACGGCCACGCTGCTCGAGCGTCCGCAGGAGATCGTGCGCCACCGCGCGCGCCAGTACGTGCGCGGGGCCACGCCCTTCACGTGGCTGAACGCGCCGTATGCCGACCTGAGCGTGAAGTGGGCGGGCGGGGGCATCATCTCCACGGCTGGCGACCTGCTCCGCTTCGCGATCGCGCTCGATGCCGGGCGGCTCGTGCGGCAGGACACACAGGACCGGATGTACACCTCGGCCCGTCTCAACTCCGGCGCCCTCACCGGCTACGGCCTCGGCTGGATGGTGAGCCAGGACGGCGGACGGCTGAAGGTGGCGCACAGCGGCGGCGCCATGGGCGGCACCACCTACCTGCTGCGTGAGCCGAAGGCGCGCCTGGCCGGCGTGCTGCTGGCCAATCTCGACAACGTGCCGCGCCTGCGTGAGCTGGCCGACCAGCTCATCGTTCTGGCGCCTCGACCCGTTTCCACCGCGACCCGCTGACCACCGGCTGATCGCACGCGACGCCCTCAGGGCTTTCGAAAGCACGCACATGTCCGACAGAAAATACCGTCAGCACGGCTACCAGGACGACGACCGCGACCGCAGCCGGCCGCGCACCGAGGGCCCGCCGGGCGGCCGCCCCGAACGCGAGCCGGGCGCGCCGGCCGGCACGCGCCGCATGTCGTCGGAAGGCGCGAAGAACCCCCGCATGATGGGCTACCGCTCGGTGGCCAAGTGCGCGCGCTGCGGCACTCCGGTCGAAGGCGAAATCCTCACCCTCAGCAAGTGCGAGAAGTGCCAGACGGCACTGCACGCCTGCATCCAGTGCGTGCACATGGACCCGAGCGCCCGCTTCGAGTGCAGCGAGACCGTGCCGGCCCGCGTCTCGCCGAAGGACGCGCCGAACGAATGCGGCCTCTACACGGCGCGCGCCAGCTGGGAACGCGAGACGAGCAGCACGCCGGCGCCCGCCTCGGCCACGAGCAACGCGCCCGAATCGGCCTCGGGCGCAAAGAAGGCGTTCGACGATCTGTTCAACTTCTAGGCGGGTGTCCCGTTCGAAGCGGTCGAGCACATGCTGGTAGGCGTTGGAGAGGAACCCTCCGGTGCCTGATGCCGGATCGCAGATACGATCCCGGGGTGTGGGCTGCATCACGTCGCAGATGGTCTGGAT
>Ga0163144_10006683_pt1 | contig 25403 bp, 21 predicted proteins | sample OliLak19BULKMAT1_FD_123175 | JGI IMG/M metagenome (GOLD analysis project Ga0163144, IMG submission 123175) | Freshwater microbial mat bacterial communities from Lake Vanda, McMurdo Dry Valleys, Antarctica - Oligotrophic Lake LV.19.BULKMAT1 | ecosystem: Environmental > Aquatic > Freshwater >... | reverse complement strand
CTGACCCGCTGACCCGCTCCCGCTGGCTACGGCTGGAACGCCACCTTGGTCGGAGTCGTCCGCCGGACGGTCGTGCCGTCACCGAGCTGGCCGTACTGGTTGTCGCCCCAGCAATAGGCGCGGTTGGTCGTGGTCACGCCGCAGGAGGCGAAATCGCCGCCGCTGACCGACACGAAGCTCAGTCCTCCTGAGGCGGCCGTGGGCTGGTTGACGCTGATCTGGGAGCCATTGCCGAGTTGTCCGCTGCTGTTCCGGCCCCAGCAGGACAGGCCGCCACCGGCCGGTGCCACGCCGCCACTGGGCGGCGGACCGCCTACCACGCCGCAGGTATGGTGCATCCCGGCACTGATCGATTCGAAGATCATCCCGCCGGCCACGAGGACCGGAAGGGAGCTGCTGGCATTGGAGCCATCGCCCAGCTGACCATAGGTGTTGTCTCCCCAGCACCAGGCGGCGCCGGTCGCGGCCAGGGCGCAGGTGTGTTCACCGCCCGAGGCGACCCGGACGAATGGTGCGCCGCCCGCGATCAGGGTTGGCACCAGTCGGTCGGTGGTTGAACCGTCGCCGAGTTCGCCCCGGAGATTGACGCCCCAGCACAGCGTGCTGCCACCGAGAGTGATGCCGCAGGTGTGGAGGCCTCCGGCGGAGAGCGTGCTGAACCGGTTGTTACCGGCCACCTCCACTGCGATCGCCACCGCCGGGGCTACCCCGCCATCACCGACCTGGCCGTCGCGACCATTGCCCCAGCAGTAGAGGCGGTCGGCCGGCGTCAGCCCGCAGGCGTGGGATGCACCGCTGCTGATCAGTCGGAACACCGTCGGGCCGGACAGGTGCGCGGGTGCATCCACCTGTTCCGACCCGCCATTGCCCACCCGGCCATCGACGTTTTTGCCCCAACAATAGGGGTTGTAGGACAGCGTCCAGCCGCAGGTGTGATAGGCACCACTGCTCACCGCCACGAACGTCTGGGCGCCATTGACCGCGGAAGGCTGGGGCACCGAGTACACCGGGCCGCTGCCGATCGCGCTGGTGCCCACACCAAGCTGCCCATCTCCGTTGTAGCCCCAGCAATACAGGACATTGTCCGTGCTGACAGCGCAGGTGTGGCGTCCTCCGGCGCTGACATTGGCATAGGTGACCGAACTTCCGGCGGCAAACTCCACCATCAGGGGGCCGGCGGTCGCGGTCACCAGTTTCAACCCGCCCGCCGGTCCGAGGGTCCAGCTGCCCTGGGCCGTTCCATCCGCACCGGTAAGCGCGCTGGGCGGGCTGACGGTTCCGTCTGCGGCGGTCGCACCGAAGGTGACCGGAACGCCGGGTACGCCGTTGCCGTATTGGTCATTGATGCGAATCCGCAGTGCCGTGGGCAGCGTCACGCCCGGGCTCCCCACCTGGTTGTTGCCAGTGACGATGACCATCGCGGCGGGTGCCGCCGCGACGCCGGTGGCGCTGAAGGTTACCGCCGGGAGACCCTGAGACGATGCGACGACTGCCTGGGCACCAGACCCGGTGCCCAGCGTCCAGGTGACGCTGGCCAAGCCCAGCGAGTTGGTCAGCGACGACCCCACGGCGACCGATCCGCCGCCACTGGCGACCGCAAAGGTGACCGGGACCCCGGACTTCGGATTGTTGACGGCGTCGGTTACGCTGACCACCAGCTGGGAGGACAGCGCCGCGCCGACCGTCCCAGTCTGATTGTTTCCGCTCGAGACCTTGAGCTGCGAGGCCGGGGCGGCAGTGGCGGTCAGCGAGAAGATGACTGGCGGCTGACTGCCGACCGTTGCCGACACCCGCTGGGTGCCGATGGCATTGCCCAGGCGGAACACCGCCTGACCGAGGCCATCCTGGTCGGTAGCCGAGGAGGCCGCGACAAAGGAGCCGCCACCAGACAGGACTGCCCATTCGATGGGTACTCCCGGGACCGGGACACCATTCTGGTCCACGGCCCGGACCACGATCGGATCGGGCATGGTGGCGCCGACGGCGGCAGCCTGCTCATTTCCGGAGACTTGGGTCAGCGAGACAATTCGGGGACCGGTGGGGCTCCCGGTGTCGCAACTCGCCAGAAGGATGGCAGCACACACCGGGAAAAGCAGCACCGAGAATCGAGAGAAACGGCCGTGCATACCAACCCTCCGAAGTTCAGGCGTCGTCCTGGTCGGACAGCGGGAGAGGCTACCACGGCCTGCCTCAGAAGATGTCGAGGTAAGGGCCGCTATGTCATGACTATATTAGCACTTATCGTTGTAGCAAGCCAGCGCCTGAACCCCCTTTGCGAGCGGGGGCGAGTCCGGTTGGAAGCGTTACCACCACCACCGGCCAGATCGTCCGACCTTGGCCAGAAGGGCAAGTTCCAGGCCGATGCGCCCGCGAATCCAGTTGGTGGTTGCCGCTGTCCTCTTTGCAACCGGCGGCGCGGCCATCAAGGCGGTCGAGTTCTCGGGGCTGCAGGTGGCCAGCCCCGGTTCGGGATTGCGGCCGGAACTCTGTTCCTTCCCCTTGACGGTTCCTGGTGAGATGCAGGGCCCCTGGCCGATCGTGGGCGCCGCGCTGATCCTGGTGGCGTCCACCCTCCGCGTCCTCGGCGAGCGGCGTGGAAATCGGACCCTTGACCCCCCCGCGGCCGCGGCCTAACTTTCCCGGTCTGAATTGGCAGGACAGCGGCTTCGTGGTGGTTGTAGCTCAAGTGGTTAGAGCGCCGGACTGTGGCTCCGGAGGTTGCGGGTTCAAGTCCCGTCAGCCACCCTGCAGGAGCGCAAGGCAGTCGAAGGTCCGTAGCTCAATTGGCAGAGCACCGGTCTCCAAAACCGGGGGTTGCAGGTTCGATTCCTGCCGGGCCTGTGCAGGACCAGATGGCGCTATCGTCTAGAGGCCTAGGACACAGCCCTCTCAAGGCTGGTACACGGGTTCGAATCCCGTTAGCGCTATGCCGCAGGAGAAGATGTCGGCGCGAGTCTCCTGCGGCAGCAACACCAGGGGGATGGACCAGCGGGAACCCGGCCCCATCGTCTATCGGTCAGGACGCGACCCTTTCAAGGTCGAGAGACGGGTTCGATTCCCGTTGGGGCTATACGGGATGCGCGCCGCTAGCTCAATTGGCAGAGCAAGTGACTCTTAATCACTAGGTTGAAGGTTCGATTCCTTCGCGGCGCATCAAGGTAAGTCATTCAGTACCACCAGTTACGGTTTTCGGCGCGGCCCCCGCTTTGGGGGCCGTTGTCGTTGCGCTGCCACTGCGATCCAGTTTGTCGAACGCCTCCCGCACTTCCACCATCCGCCGCTTGTTGTACCGGGCCGCCACCCGGAGGTCGCGGTCGTTGATCGTGTTCATGGCGGCGGCGATGCTGCCGGTCGCGGCCAGCACATCCCCAAACAGCATGCGCCGAAACCCGTGGGCGCCCCGGCGCTCCTGGTGGGGAATGCCGGCGGCAGCCTCGGCCTTCCGGAGCGCTGCCCCAAGCGACGGCGGCGAGTAGACCTGGTTGTGCGGAATCGGAGGTTCTTCCAGACCGCGCACAAAGCGCTGGCTTTGGGGTTCAGGCGGTCCCGGGTCCTCGGGTGGTCAAGGAAGGTTGGGGCCCGAAATTTGATGCTATCTGTGCACCGAGCGGGCCCAGCCTTCCCTGGAGGGGCCCCGTACACCCCGGGATCGGACTATTGCGCCAACAATTTTTCGGCCATATCGTCTCCTCTACCTGAGTCAGTGTAGGCTCGGCAGGGTATCTGCAACCCACCCCATAGTGAGGGAGGTCATAATGATCTCCTCTCGTCGTAGCCTGCGGCTGCTGGTCACACTGTTGGTCCCCGCGCTTTTCACCTCCTCACTTGCAGGGTTTACGGTGCACACCCCGGCGCCGCTTGCAGGATGTGGCTTGGATTGGGAGCAGCCCTGCCCGCCCGGAAACTATTGCAATATCAATTTTTATACGATTTGCAACGGATGGCCTGACAAGATTTGTCAAGCCAACGGCGAAGGCGAATCCGAGGAAGAGGAGGTCTCGTCAGGAACATGATGGGACTGCGCGGTCGGGGCCTGACGCTGAGGTGGCTGGCCCTCGCCGCCACCTTTGCGGCTCCGCCAAACGGGGTTCCGCTTCTTGCCCAAGCAAGTGCTGTCGAATGGCCCCGGGTCGGGGGGACGGTCCCCAGCAGACGGTTCACGGTGGGTGGCGCCGGTTTGTCTATCGGCGCCGGGTCTGCGCCAGGGATGCCGCTCCTCTCTGGGGTGATTGGCGCAACCCGCCTTGTGAATGGCGGCATCGTGATAGGCGATGCAAGCGCCCATCGCGTGCTCTTTTTCGACTCGGCGGGACAGTTTGTCCAGGAAATCGGACGCCTGGGTGATGGCCCCGGGGAGTTCCGATTCCCTCGGTGGCTCGGTCAATGCGGGACCGATACCGTTGCCGTCTTCGATGCGATCCACAACTCCATTACCTACCTTGGTCCAGCTGGTTCCGTGATTCGTTCGGTGCCGCTGCCTTCAGTTGTGAGCTTCGATAGGGCACTTGGTTGCACGAACACGGGGCGGCTGTACTTCCTGCTCAATCGGAGGCGGACTCGAGTAGGGCCCGGTGAACGACCGGCCGTTCCGACCGCTGTCATTCGAATCAGTCCTCTCGTGCCGATGGACACCCTCTTTCGTGGCGGCGTCCAGGAATACTACGTGGCCCAAGCCAGCTCGGCGTACTCGGAGGTACCGTTAGGGCGCGCGACCCTCGCGGCGGTGGGGCCCACCATGCTGTTTGTAACCGAGAATGTCGACGGACGTACGCGAGTGTATGACCCTTCGGGGGCTCTGACGGCTGACTTCACGCTTGACATCCCACGCCGCCGCGTCTCCACCCGTGATTGGGCAATCGCCAAACGCGCCAGGATCGAAGCCGAACCCCTCCCGCATGTTCGTGAGATCCTGACGCGTGTCCTCAGTGAACTTCGTCAGCCATCCACTTTCCCCAGGATTGACCAGATCCAGGCCGACACCGACGATCGGCTCTGGGTTCGGACGTTCAACAATTTCGACCAGGACATCGCCACTTGGTTGGTAGTCAGCCGCACCGGGACCGTGCTTGCCGCGGTCTCCTCACCCCGCAATCTCCAGATCCTCGAGATCGGGAGAGGGTTCCTACTTGGTTTGGCGCGCGATTCCGAAGGGGTTGAACGGGTGGAACTTTACTCCGTTCCGGCACTGCCCTAGGCGCTGCCGGAATGTCAGTCAACAGTTCCCGGGACGGCGGGCCGATTTGAGGGGACTCAGCCGGAGGCTGGGGCTGAGCAACCAGTACAGCCTGATGGGCGCGAGTCGGCACAACATTTTCCGCCTCCCTACCAGGCCGCCAGGCGAGTCGGCGCATCGCCTTGCCGGGCCGCCCTCCCGGCCCTTACCATTCGCCCCATGGCCATGCCACCGCTCCCCCCGCCGCCTCGGCGGCTGCTGATCGTCGATCGCGACCGCGACGCCAACGGGGCGTACCTGCAGGACCGGCTGCCAAACCTTGAGATCCGCACCGCCGAACGGACCGATCTGGTGGCGGCCGACCTGGAATGGGCCGACGCCTACCTGGGCTTCCGACCGCCTCCCCACCTCGAACTCGATGCCCTGGCCTGGGTACACTGCACCGGAGCCGGGGTCGACGCCTACCTCTTTCGCCGACGCTTTCCCGCCGGTACCCTGTTGACGCGAAATGACGAGCCATTCGGCCGCCAGATCGGGGAGTGGTGTCTGGCCCGAGCGCTGGCCGTCACCCAGCAGCTGCTGCCCCTTGCGGCGGCGCAGGCCCGCGGTGAATGGGCCCAGCGCCACCTTCAGCCACTCCACGGCAGCACGGTGCTCATCATCGGCACCGGCGCCGTCGGCCAGGGGATTGCCGCGGCGTTCGCGGCGGTCGGCTGCGTGGTGCACGGGGTCTCCGCGACCGGCAGGGCCGTGGCCCCGTTCGGAAACGTCTTTCCGGTCAGCGATCTCGCCGAGCGGATTGCCGCGGCGCAGGTGGTCATCCTCGCCCTGCCCCTGACGGAGGCGACCTGGCATCTGGTCGGGCCCGCCGCGCTCGGCGCCGGTCGCGGCGCCTTCCTGATGAACGTGGGACGCGGGGCGCTGCTCGACGAGGCCTCGCTGCTGCCCGCCCTCGATGCGGGGCACCTCAGCGGCGTGGCTCTGGACGTCTTCGAGACCGAGCCACTGCCCCCGGATTCTCCGCTGTGGGCCGATCCCCGGGTCATCGTCTCACCGCACATGGCGGGGATCACCACCGTGGCCGGTGCCGGGGAGAGCTTCTTGCAGGTGTATCATGCATTGGCGCGGGGTGAATCGCCGGGGCTGGCGGTGGATCCGGCGCGGGGATATTGAACCCCCCACCCACGGACCGGGATCGGGCGCGTGGTCCCGAAACGGGCGCGCTGGTAGCGCGCCCCTGCATGAACTGGGCGCATGGGCCCGAATCGGGCGCGCTGGTAGCGCGCCCCTACGAAACCGGGCGCGCTGGTAGCGCGCCCCTACGAAACCGGGCGCGCTGGTAGCGCGCCCCTACTTCTCACCTCTCACCGCTTACTTCTTATGCGCATACTCGTCACCGGCGGAGCCGGATATATCGGCAGCCATACCGTACTCCTCCTCCTCCAGGCCGGCCACCAGGTCGTGGTGGTGGACAACCTGTCCAACAGCAACCCGGAAGCCCTGCGCCGCGTAGCGGAACTGGCCGGGCGGGCGGCGACCCTCCACGAAGTCGACATCCTGGACCACGCGGCGATGGACCACGCGTTTACCGAAGCGCAGCCGGATGCGGTGATCCATTTTGCCGGGCTCAAGGCGGTCGGCGAGTCGGTCCGCGAGCCGATGCGTTACTATCGCAACAACGTGGCCGGGACCGTGGCGTTGCTGGAGGCGATGGAACGGCACCAGGTGCGCACCCTGCTGTTCAGCTCCAGTGCCACCGTCTACGGCGATCCACACGCCGTGCCCATCCTCGAGGACTTCCCGCTCTCGGCCACCAACCCGTATGGCCGCTCCAAGTTGATGATCGAGGAGATCCTGCGCGACCTGCATCGCAGCGCCCCGGAGTGGTCCATCGGCATCCTGCGCTATTTCAATCCAGTCGGTGCCCACGAGAGCGGCCGGATCGGGGAGGATCCCAACGGACTGCCGAACAACCTCCTGCCCTACGTCACCCAGGTGGCGGTCGGCCGGTTGCCCGCGGTGTCGGTCTATGGCAGCGACTATCCGACCCCCGACGGCACCGGAGTGCGCGACTATATCCACGTGGTGGACCTGGCCGACGGTCACCTCAGGGCTCTGGACTATCTCCTCCGGGGACCGGGACTGCTGACCTGCAACCTGGGCACCGGGAAGGGCGTTTCCGTGCTGGAGATGATCCACGCAATGGAGCGCGCGGCCGGGAAGTCCATTCCCTGCCGCCTGACCGAACGGCGACCGGGAGACGTGGCGCTCTGCTACGCCGATCCGGGACGGGCCCGGCAACTGTTGGGGTGGACCGCCTCACGCGATCTCGACGCCATGTGTGCCGATGCCTGGCGCTGGCAACGTGACAATCCGGACGGCTATCCCTCAGCGTGACCAGTCCGAAAAGCGTCTACGCGGCTCGCCTGGCTGAGCGAACCGAGCAACTCGCCGGCCTCGAGCGCCGGCATCGTTGGCTCGGACCAGCGCGGTTGGTCTGCTTCCTCCTCATCCTGGGGATCGCCTGGTTGGCGACGAGCCGGCCCTCAGTGCCGGGCTGGCTGGTGTTTGGGCCTGTCGCCGCATTCGTGGTCCTCGTGGTCGTGCATCTCCGGGCCCGTCGTGCGATGGCCCGGGTGCAGCGTGGCATGGCTTTTCTGTCCCGAGGGATGGCACGGATCGATGGCCAGTGGGCGGGATCGGGTCAATCAGGAGTACCGTGGGAGGAGCCTGGACACCCATTCGCCGCGGACCTGGATCTCTTTGGTGTCGGCTCCCTGTTCGAGCTGCTCTGTGAGGCCCGCACGATTGCCGGCGAGCGTACCTTGGCCCAGTGGCTGCAGCACCCCGCCGACGGTGCCACAGTGCGGTCTCGGCATGCCGCCGTCGTGGAACTTGCTCCTCGGGTAGAGTTTCGGGAGTCTCTGGCTGTCCTGGGACAGGAAGTGAGGAACAGTTTTGATGAGCGTGTCCTGGTGCGCTGGGCCGAGACTGACACACCGGTATTCCCAACCCACACCATCTGGATCTGTCGAATCGCAGTCACCCTCCTGCTGATTGCGGTGTCGGGTGCGCTGGCGGGCTGGTGGACCGCCACCCCGGTGCTCTTTGGGGTGATGGCGGTTGCTGCCGTGGGCGCGACGTACCGTCGCCGCACCAAGACCGCCATTGATGGGGTCGGCGCCGCTTCCCGTGAACTGGAGGACTTGGCGGAACTGGTGGCGCGCCTCGAGGCGGAGCCAGTGCAGGGTGAATACCTGACCGGGCTACGCCAGCGCCTCACTGCCGGCGCCCGGCCTGCATCCGTCCATATCTGGCGGTTGCGTCGGCTGATCGGCCTCCTCGATTCGCGCGGCAACCAACTGGTCATGCTGGTCTTGCCGTTATTGCTCTGGACCACCCAACTCGCCGTCGCCATCAGCCGATGGCGCCGGGACGTTGGTCCCGCCATCGGAGGCTGGATCTCGGCGGTGGGCGAATACGAGGCGCTCGCCTCCGTCTCTGGCTACGCCTTCGAACACCCCGAGGCAGTGCTGCCCGAGTTCAGCATCGGTGCGGGATTCCGGGCCCAGGGCCTCGGCCATCCACTCCTCCATGGCGGGGGAGTGCGCAATGATGTGGACCTCGGCGGCGAGCGAAAGCTGATGGTCGTGAGTGGGTCCAACATGTCCGGCAAGAGCACGCTCCTGCGCTCGGTCGGCTCAGCGGTCGTGATGGCTCAGATGGGCGCACCGGTCGTCGCCACGAGCCTGACCCTCGAGCCCCTGGCATTGGGGGCCTCGATCAGCACCCACGATTCCCTGCAGGAAGGCAGCTCCAGGTTCTACGCGGAAATCACCCGCCTGCGCCAGATCCTGGACCTGGCGGAAGGCACCCCGCGGCTCCTCTATCTGCTCGACGAGCTGCTGAGTGGCACCAATAGCCACGACCGTCGTCTCGGGGCCGAGGCCGTGGTGCGACGGCTGGCCGGCCTCGGCGCGATCGGGATCCTGACCACCCACGATCTGGCGCTGTCACGCATTGCCACCGACATGGAGCCCCAGGCGGTGAATGTTCACTTCCGAGACCACCTGGAGGGAGAGCGGATCGCGTTTGACTACCGGATGCATCCCGGCATCGTGGAGCGGGGCAATGCGCTGGCGCTGATGCGGTCGATTGGCCTGGAGGTGTGAGAAACGGGGAATAGGGAATGGGGAATCAGGAGCAGGGAAGCCACTGGTGTGGAATGTCCGGTGCGCCTCCAGCCTCCCAGACAGCCCTCATTCCCCATTCCCCATTCCCTATTCCCTATTCCCCGCCTGTTAAAACCGAATCCGGATTCCCAACGCCACCACCGGGTAGTACTTGGTAAACCGCTCATTGTCGTCGATCCAGGCCCGGATTTCGGTCTCCTCGTCCGCGATCGCCTGGTTGAACTCTGTCAACTGGGCGCCGGTAAAGCTCGACGTGCCGGAAAGCATCACCGTCGGGGTGCCGCTGAAGGCGATCCCCGCCTCGAAGGCGATCCCGACCATGCCGCCGCTGTTGAGCCCGAATCCAAGGTAGGGGGCCGAAGACTTCGACCACTCCAGGTCACCCCGGAGTTCCTGGATTTCACTGCTGCTGTAGATCCGGCTGCCGATCTCAATCGATCCGTTGGTCGTCGCGACCGCTGAGGCCTTGTTCTTGTTTACCAGCATCCCGCCGGTGAAGTGGAGCACCTTGCCGAACGGGTAGAAGTCCACCAGGCCCGAGAACGATTTCAGGTCCGGCTTGAGCTCGTATTCGATCCCCTCAATTTCCTCGTCACGGGTAAAGGAGACGGCGTTGCCGCCCACCCGAAGGCCCACCCGCGAGGTCAACCGGTAGCCAGCGTCCACGCCGATGCCCAGTGTCGAGCCGCGAATGCCGACACTGAACTGGGCCTGGGCCGGGGTGGCCATCAGAAGCATGGCGCCCAGTGCGAGTGTTGAGATGCTGGCGTGTGGCGCCACGGAAGGACAGGAGCGCGGCTTGGACATCGAGTAACCTCGGAGTCGGAGAAGCGTGTCACGGCACCATGCTGACCGCCTCGGCGGGCATCGGCAGGGCAACCAGGATGGCGGTCACCACCAGGAGCAGCAGGCCCAGGAGGATCTCGACCTGTGCTGAGCGGTGCAAACTCCGCGCCGCCCCGGCGGTGCCGAGGCGGGGAAGCAGGATGCGCCAATTCCAGGCGCCCAGGCCTGCCACCAATCCGAGGACCGCGACCTTGATCAGGAGCACCTGGCCCCAGGGCATGCCGAGGAGGGCATCGAACCGCGCCTCGATCGTGGTGCCCAGATACCGCCAGCTCATCACGCTCCCTGCAACGACAGCCAGGGATGCGCCCACCAGCCCCACCGGCGAGAACGCCCGGATCAGGCGCGTCGACATCGTGATCCGCTGGGCCTCTGGCAGCCGCGTGAGGGGCAGCAGTCCCGCGACCAGCGTCACCGCGAGGGTCCCGAGCCAGGCGCTCCCGGCCAGGAGGTGGAGCGCATCGAACAATTGCCCGGTGGCGCCGGCAGCCGGTGTCACCGCATGTCCGGTCATCGGAGCTGCCGCTGCCACCAGGGTGGCCCCGATTCCTGCAACGATCCATCCCGCTCGCGGGGCCGCGATCGCCGCGAGGTACCCTCCCAGGGCCAGGACCGCGGCTCCGAGTTGGGCCACCCATCCCCGACCCCAGGGGGTATCTGTCACAATGAGCTGCAGGAGCTCCCGGGTGATCGGTTCACCTGGTTCAACGAATGCTGCAAGCTGGCACCAGAGTCGCAAGCCAGCGGCCACAATCAGCACCATCCCTCCGAGCAACCCAAGCCGGGCGGCGCGGCAGCCGAGAACGCTGGCGATTGGCGCATCTCGAGGATGGGCCTTCGTCCAGTTGCGGAGGACCGCCACCTGGAACACGACCGCCCCGATCACGAGGAAGCTGCCGAGATAGCCCATCCAGCGGGCAAACGCGTAGGGAACGGCCGCGGGGTCCATCACCACCTCGGCGTCAAGGTCAGGCGGCGGGCACGGATTCTGGTGCCCGAACGGTTTCGGCCGGGAGTCCGGCACGTTCGCTGCGTGCCCAGCGGAAGAACAGGATCGCCATGCCGAGCCAGAGGATCGGGTCGCCCACCACCTTCATGATCAACCCCGACACCTGCTGGTCGGCCTGGGCGGCGATCTGCATTCCCGGAACGCGCGGGGCCAGCTCATAGAGGGCGTAGAGGGGATACTTGGCAAAGGTCAGGAACGCGGCAGGGATCGTCGGCGGGATGGTCGAGACAAAGAGGTAGCCGATCTGCATCGGCGGGCTGAGTCGGGCCACTCCGGGCGGCGCGATCACCGGCCACCAGAGTGCGATTCCGCCGATCAACCACAGCAGGTCGATCCCGAAATTGCCGAGCTGGGTCTTCATGACGCTGTCCACGATGCTCGGGACGTGGGTAACGCCGAGGATGGCGTTGAACACGATCAGGCCGACCAGCGGGTGCGAAAGCGCCCGCATCCAGGCGCGCCGCCGGGGCTGCTCGGCCCAGTAGTCCAGGCACCCGCGCGGGATCGCGAGGAGCAGCAGGGGTGCGGCGATGAGGCTGATGAGCAGGAGCTGGACCGTGTGGACCCACGAGAGGTAGCCGGCACCCAGGGCACCGATGGGCCAGTCAATGGCAGCCCAGAGGGCCAGCGTGCCCGCGGCCAGGCAGAACTTGGACAGGGTCGAGACCGAGCCAGGTTCGGAGTTGCGATAGAGGCGCAGGTAGCTGAAGACCAGGAGCCCGATGGCCAGCCAGGCGCCCGGGTACCATCGCCAGGTCCACTGCCACGCGGCATCGCTCGCCGCGCACCACCAGGTCATGGCGCCGGAAACTGCGTCAGCAGGAGGGGAATGTCATGGGCCCAATCCTCCTGGCGGGTCCCGAACGGATACATCATCCGGGTCTTGTTGTCGGGAGTGATCCCGATGACCCAGGCCATGTGTCCGACGGAGTAGTTCTCGCCGTCTCCCTCCTTGTATGCCGGGGGCACGTTCGCGGCGCGCTGGGCCCGCTCCACTTCCTCCAGGGTGCCGGTCAGTCCGATGATGTTCCCCCCGATCTGGTTCAGGAAGCGGGCCAGCACTTCCGGAGTGTCGCGCTCGGGGTCGGTGGTGACGAAGACCACCCGCAGCTGCTGGTTGACCGACGGGATCAAGTCCTTGCGAACCGCCGCCAGGTTGGCCATGTGCACCGGGCAGACATCCGGACAGTTGGTGTACCCGAAGAACAGCATCGTCAGCGTGCCGGCGGTCTCGCTGGCAAAGTCGAACTCTGCCCCGTCGGTGGTCTTGAGCCGGAACGAGGGCCGCTCGCGGGGCGGCTCGAGCACCCCGCCGCGAAACACCACCGCCTCCGCTGGAGCGGCCTCAGGAGGCTCCGCTTGTGGGCCGCAGGCCGCGAGCGGGAAGAGGGCGACGAGGAACAGTTGGGGGATTCGCATGGTGCCCAAAGATAATCAGGAAGGTGATGTCGCCTCAGGGCATCGCTCCAGCTTCTCCTGATCCTTTACCCGGGATGGTGGTACTTTTCATCATGAACAGGATCCTTCTCTCGGCGGTTGCCATGGGCGTGATCGCTCCACCCGCCAGCTGCCAGCCCGCCGCGCCGCCACGCCTGGTCGTGATGATCACGGTGGACCAGCTCATCCCCGATTACCTCGAGCGGTTTGCCCCCCAGCTGTCCGGGGGGCTGGCCCGGATTACCCGGACCGGCACCTACTTCCCGAACGGGCTCCAGGACCACGCCAGCACCGAAACCGCCCCCGGGCACTCCACCATCCTGTCGGGCCGGTCGCCGGCCTCGACCGGCATTACCGCCAACGATCTTGGCGTTTCGGATCCGGGGTCTCCGCTGGTCGACGCCAGCGGCCCTGGCGCCTCACCGGCCAGGTTCCGCGGCACAACGCTGGCCGACTGGATGCTGGCCGCCGATCCCGAGCTCCAGGTGCTGTCGATCTCCCGCAAGGACCGCGGCGCCATCCTCCCGATTGGCCGGATGGCCGCTCCGGTGCTCTGGTACGCTCCCGCCAGCGGCATTTTCACCACCAGCCGATGGTACACCCCTGTGCTCCCTGAGTGGGTCGTGGCGTGGAACGCCCGTGGCGGGGTGGCCCGGATGGGCGACCGGATCTGGAACCTGCTCCGTCCCGCAAGTGATTATCCGGAGCCCGATTTCCAGGAGTGGGAGCGCGCCGGACGTGGCAATACCTTCCCCTACCAGCTTCCCAGCGACTCCACCCCGCTCTGGGCCGGGATTACCCAGATGCCGTGGATGGACTCCCTGACCATGGACCTGGCACTGGAGGGGGTGCGGGTGATGCGAATGGGCCAACGCTCCCGGCCCGACCTCCTGAGTGTTTCCCTCTCCACCACGGATGCGGTCGGGCACGCCTGGGGGCCGCAGTCGCGGGAGATCCACGACCAGGTGCTCCGGCTGGACCACTGGTTGGGCTGGTTCCTCGATTCCCTCGAGACAACGGTCGGTCGGGGGCGCCTCCTGGTGGCGTTGACCTCCGACCATGGGATCCAACCCTATCCCGAGGGAGTGGTCGCCTCTGGCCGCCCCGCCGGACGAGTTTCCCTCGGGCCGGTCCTGCGAGGCATCGACTCCACCTTGTCTCTCCGATATCGCACTGACTTCCGCCTGGATAGTGATATCGGCCTGTTGTTCGGCAATCTTACCGAGATGCGGGTCCGGGGCGTGAATGTCGACAGTGTGTCCGCCGCCGCCGCCGTCCAGCTGGCCACCCTTCCGGGCGTCCGGCGCACCTTTACCCCCGCCACACTGGCGGCGGCCGCAGCGGATGACGAGGAGGCAGGTCTCTGGCGACGCCGGATCCCCACGGACTTCGAGTGGATCGCCGCCGCAGCGCTCTACCCGAACTACATGTGGACCGTCGGCACCACCAGCACCGGCCATGGCACCTCCAACCTGGCCGATCGCAATGTGCCGATTGCCTTCATGGGGAGCGGAGTCCCGGCGGAGGTGTCCCGTCGGGCGGTTCGCACCGTGGATATCGCGCCCACCTTGGCAGCGATCCTGGGGATCAGGCCGCTGCAGGTGGTCGAAGGGGTCGCGTTGCCTGAGGTTGTCGGACCCCCGCGCTAGCGGGCCTCCGGAATCGGTGGGGGGGCTGGCGGGCCAGATTGTACCGCACCCCGGCCGATGCCGAGCACAAAGAACAGCCCGAACCCGATCACCGCCACCCCGATGCCCAGCCACTGCAGGGCGTAGCTCAGGTGATTGCCTTCGCTGAGGGGCGGTGGCTCGATCCGCCGTGGCCACCCGCGGCGCGCCGTGTCCGGCTCCGCCAGGAGGTACACGTCGAGCAGCGGGTAGGGTACCCGGGCCCGCATCGCCGCCAGATCCAACCGACGCCAGCTTGTCCCCCGGGATCCGGTCACCGGACTCCCGCCATCTCCGTCCGAGGGTACCGCAACCCCGAGGCCCCGGAGTGGACCTGTTCCGGCCTCGATGGGGACCGGGAAGTCCGGGGTCGCGCCATCGGCGGCCGGCACGAAGCCTCGATTGACGAGGACCGCGCTGTCGCTGCCGGCCAGCCTGAGCGGTGTCACCACATGCACTCCGGGTGCCCCGGTCAGCAGGTGGCCGCGCAAGATGATCTCCGCCGAGTAGTCGTAGCTGCCACCGGCCACGACCCGGCGTTGTCGTCGATCCTCGCCGTGATTCGTCTCCCTGAGGTCAAGGAGTGGCCGACCCCGCCCCGCAATAGCGAGGGCGTTCTGGGTTCGGCGTTCAGTCCGTCGGCCGAGCTGCCACAGCGAGAGCGCCAGGCACGCCAGCGTCACCATGACCGTGATGGAGAACCAGGCTCGGCGACTGAAAGAGGACACTACATGTCTCCCAAAGTGGACACTTCGACGCACCGGTGATTCGACCGCTGGAATCTAACTTCTTGATTGACAGCAGGATATGGGGCTCGAACCGGAGTGGTCCAACGCTTGCCCCTCCAGGTGTCAACACTCAACCCGGGACTTCCGATGCGTCGCTCCAAGCTGGTCATCCTCCCCCTCCTCGGCCTCTTGATCGTGCCGAGCTCGGTCCTCAACGCCCAGGGTCGCCGTGGCCTGGTCGAGCTGCCCCCCGAGGGAACCCGTCGGGGGTTCTGGCTCGCCGGCGGGTTTGGTTACGGCAAGGAATCGTTCCGGTTTGGAAGCGAGCCGTTCTTTGACAACGCCGAGAAGCCGGTGTTCGCCTTTCGGATGGGTGGCACGCCCAATCAGCGCCTCCGGCTCGGCGGCGAAATCGTGACCTTCGTCAACCCGCTGACCGACGAGGATGGCTTTCGGATCACCGAGACCTTGACCTCGCTCAACCTGATCGGACAGTTCTATCCGATGCCGGCGGCGGGCTTCTTCCTCAAGGGTGGTGCCGGGATCGGGGTGTCGGCCAGCTCAGTGGAGGGCGGCAATACCTTGAGCGAGACCGGCTTCGCCGTCCAGTACGGGGTGGGCTACGATATCCGGCTGAGCCGGTCGTTGGCGCTTACGCCGACGGTCGAGATGATCCGGCATCGGTTCACCAAGACCGGCGACGACACCCTCCATGAACGGCTGCTCCATTTCGGAGTGGCACTGACCTGGCAGAAGTAGTGGCTTGGAAATGCAACGCGCCCCGGGGATCACTCCCCGGGGCGCGTTGGTCATTCGGGCGATGAACAGCTGGCCTACGGCCGTCCCTCAACCACCAGGTTCACGCTCTCCTTGTTGCTGCCCGCCTCGATGGTGACGCGGTAGGTCCCCGAACCGACCTGGTTCCCACCACCGCCGCCGCCACCGAACCCGCCGCCGCCACCCAGAATGGCCTGGATGGCCTGGTTGCCGCCCAGCGCCTGGACCAGTTGTCCCAGGGGGGTGCCGGCGCCAAACCCGCCGCCGCCACCGCCACCGCCGCCACCGCCGCCACCGGCGTTCCCCATGCCCGGTGCTGCATTGAAATTGGGGACGCCGGGCGTGGCGCCGCCGCCGCCGCCGAACCCACCTCCGCCACCGCCGAAGCCACCACCGCCGGTGCCAGCCACGAGATTGGCTTTGGCGGAGTCGAGGCCGCCGCGATTGGCGCCGCCCGCTACCAGCGAGTCAATCGCCTTGTCCATCCGGGCAGTCAACGCCGCCCGGTCCCGTTCCTGTGCCGGTGACAGAGGGGGGCGCGGGGGGGTCCGGCCGCCGTAGTTCCACACCACCCGGTGCACCCCTGGGGTGGAGGGGCCGGTCAACGTGGTCAGGACACCCTCCGCGTCGGACACGGTGATTCGGACCGGTCCCGGACGCTGGTCCGGGGCAATGCGGTACACGATCTCGGCGCCGGGTCCCGGGCTGATCGACCGGAACATCTGGTGACCGCGGCTGTCTCCCGAGCCCGGCGAATCGTCCGGCAGCGACACGAACTGGTACGCCACCTTCGGGTCGAAGAGGTGCACCGGCTTGGCTGCGATCACCTCATTCATCTGCTGCAGCGGGAGGATGTCCACGATCCAGAACGAGCGCCCGTGGGTCGCCGCGATCAGTTCATGGTCGCGCGGGTGGATCCTGAGGTCGTGAACCGGGGTGGTCGGCATGCCGGTCATGAACGGCTGCCAGCTGGCCCCGCGGTTGACCGAGGCGTAGATCCCGATATCGGTGCCCACGAAGAGCAGGTTCGGGTTGGTCGGATCCTCGCGAATCACGTGGACAAAGTTGATCCCGCCCCTGGGCAGGTTGTTCGAGATCGACCGGAAGGTCTTGCCGTAGTCGTTGGAGGCATACACGTACGGCGTGAAGTCGCCGCGACGATGGTTGTCAAAGGTCACGTAGACCGTGGCCGGGCTGTGCCACGATGGTTCGATCCGGCTGACGTACGTCTTGGCCGGGACACCGGGGAAGCGGCCGGTCAGGTTCTCCCAGTTGCCGCCGCCGTTCAGGGTGACCCAGACGTTGCCGTCATCGGTGCCGGCATAGAGGATCCCCGGCTTGGCGCCCGACTCATTCAGCGAAACGATGGTCGAGAACGTCTCGGCGCCGGTCACGTCCGGGGTGATGCCGCCGGTAATCGTGCTGCTGATCCGGATCGCCATGGTGTCCCTGGTGGTCAGGTCCGGCGAGATCGGGTACATCTCGTCGCCGCGCTTGAGGGACTTCATGACCCGGTTGGAGCCGGCGTAGAACACCGTCGAGTTGTGCGGCGACAGGAAGAAAGGGGTGTTCCAGTTCCAGCGGAGCTGGAGGTCGAGGGAGTCCTGGGTGGCCCGGCCCTGGAAATCTGCCACCCGGGACCGCTCGGCCGCCGTGAGGGTCCGACCGCTGGTGCCGGCAACCGCCACGATCGAATCCTGCCATGCCAGCCACGCCGTGCGCCACTGGGGCTTGGCCAGCCCGCTGCGCTCCCCGGTGACGATGTTGCGGCGGTACATGTTGCCGCCCTGCGAGGTGCCGTAGACCACGTTCGGGTCGGTCGGGTCCTGCGCCGCTCCGAAGCCGTCGCCGCCACCGATGTTGAACCAATGCGTGTTGGTGATCGAGCCGCCCTGGCGCCGGCTCGGGCCGCACCAGGTACCGTTGTCCTGCAGGCCGCCGCAGATGTTGTACGGCTTGGCCATGTCAAAGCTGACGTTGTAGAACTGCCCGATGGCAAAGGTGTTCAGGAAATTGTAGTTCTTGCCGCCATCGAAGGTGACGCCCACGCCGCCGTCGTTGCCGACGACATGGTAGTTCGGATCGTTCGGATCGAACCACTGGGCGTGGTGGTCCACGTGCAGGCCCTGGGTGGCGGTCCGGGCGGTCTTGCCGCCGTCATCGGAGTACATGACCGGGGTAGAGGACCAGAACACCTTGTTGGGGTCCTTCGGGTCCACCCGCACCTGCGAGTAGTAGAACGGGCGCACATTCTGCGACTGCATCCTGGTCCAGGTGGCGCCGGCATCTTCCGACTTGTACAGCCCGCTGGGGCGGGCCTGCCGCTCGGCGCCGCGCGTCGGGCGGGCGTTCGGCATCGTGTCTGCTTCGACCATCGCGTAGATGATCTGCGGATTGCTCTGCGACCAGGAGACCTCGATTCGGCCCTTCATGGACTCGGGGAATCCGCCGCCCCGCACCTCGGTCCAGCTGGTACCACCATCCCGGGTGCGCCACAGCCCGCTGCCGGGTCCGCCGCTCTGCAGGAAGTAGGGGCCGCGAACCCGCTCATACGAAGCCGCCAGAAGGTGGTTCGGATTTGACGGGTCCATGTCGACATCCACGAACCCAGCCTTGTCGCTGATGAACTTGGCTAACGTCCAGGTGGTGCCACCGTCGGTGGTCTTGTACAGGCCCCGTTCCGGGTTGCTGTTCCAGATGGCGCCAAGTGCGGCCACATAGGCCACGTTGGCGTTGGTGGGGTGGACCACGATCCGGCCGACGGTCTGGGTCTTTTCCAGGCCCATCAGCTGCCAGCTCTCGCCACCGTCGGTGGACTTGAACACCCCGGCGCCCGGGGAAATCGAGTTCCGGGAGTTGGGTTCACCGGTGCCGAAGTAGAGCGTCATCGAGTCGCTGGGGGCGATCGCCAGGTCGCCGCCCGCCGCCACCGCCTCGTTCTGGAACAGTGGCTTGAAGGTGGTCCCGGCGTTGGTGGTCTTCCAGATGCCGCCCGCCGCCGTGGAGACGTAGAAGGTCCGCGAGGGGCTCGGAAGGCCCTCGATATCCGTGATCCGGCCGCTCATGTTGGCCGGGCCAACCGACCGCCAGCGCATCCCGACGATGGTCGTGGAGTCTACCGGGCCGGACATCTGGGCCGCGACTGGCGCCGCCAGACCGGCCAGGAGGAGGGTGGCCAGAGTGGCCCGGAAGGCACGCGTTGGCATCATGAAGACTCTCGGCGACTGTGGGAAATGACTCACGGAGACCTACAACCCCTGTATACGGATTCCGGGATGATGACGTTGAAGCCGGACAGGACGGACAAGGCGGATAGGCGGACAGGTAAGCCGGGAGGGTGAGCCGCTGGCACCCCCCCCGTACCCGTTCAACTTCCGCCTTTCCGCCCTCCCGCTTACGGCACCAGCACCGGCTTGGCGGCTTGCTGCCGGGCCTTGAGGTGTTCCTCCATCTTGAGACGGGGAATGCCGTCCGTCATCCAGTCGGGGGCTTCCTGGCCGAGCAGGTAGTGGCCGAACCACTCTCCCATCCTGACCCGGTAGTCCTTCTGGTTGCGGGGCAGGGCAAGGCCGTGGTTCTCGCCAACATACTGGAGCAGGATCACGTCCTTCCCCAGCTCCCTGAGGGTGTTGTAGTAGGTGATCCCCTGGTTGAAGTCGACCGCGCCGTCCTTCTCATTGTGGAGCAGCAACAGCGGGGTCTTGATCTTGTTGGCGTGGAATGCCGGGGAATTCCGAATGTAGGCATCGTAATTGTCAATGAAATTTCCCAGGAAGCGGCCCTGGGAGGTCTCGAAGATGGCCTGGTTGGCGCCGCCGGAATTCCAATAGACCGAGCTGTACATGCTCACCATGTCGGTCAGGGCGGCACCGGCCACCGCGCTGGCAAACATATCGGTCTGGGTCACCAGGAACGCCGTCTGATAGCCGCCCCAGGAGTGGCCGTGGAGCCCGACCTTGCTGATATCCACCACGCCGGTGGCGGCCGCAGCCTTCACGGCCGGCAGCACGGTCCAGACCGCCGACATCCCCGGGTCGTTGAGCTTGTAGACGATGTCCGGCATCAGCACTGCCATGCCGCGGCTGGTGTAGACACTCGGGTTCAAGGCGCGGGTCTCATTCGGGGTGGCGTACTGGTGCAGGCTCTGTGACAGCTTCTCGTAGATGTAGACGGTGGTCGGGTAGGACTGGCCTTCCTGGTAGCCGGCGGGAAGGAAAAGCGCCGCCTGCAGGGAGTCGCCTTTGTCACTGACGTAATTCACCAGGCGCGTTCCCGGGGACCAGGCGTAGTCCCGCTGCTGCGGGTTGGCATCGGTCAGGCGCAGCGGAGCCTGGAACGCAGCCCCGTCGGTCCAGTAGTCGGGGAACTCGGTAAAGGTCTGGCGGGTCCAGACGAACCGGTCGGCATCCCGGGCTCGGCGGACCTGCACCCCGGCATCGCCCCAGAGGAACCGCTGGGCCCCCGGCCGGCCGGGCATGACCCGCGCCACCCCTTCGCGCTTGGTCCACTCGCCATAGGCGTGGAGGTACAGCGGGCGGCTGAGGTCGATCCCCCGTTCCTTCGGATCCCAGACCAGCCGCCCGCGGTAGCGAATCTGCTCGCGGCGACCGTCCACTGTCAGGTTGACCGCCGGGCCACCCCGGACCGGCACCTGCCAGATATCCCAGCCATCCGACAGCAGCACCGACGCCGAACCGGCGGCCCAGCCCATCGGGTTCACCGGCGGCCGATCGACGTTGTGGTCGTCGTCGACGTTGACGAAGCTGACCGGGAGGCTGGCGGTCAGGTTCCGGCTGGCGCCGGTCGCCATGTCCTGAACATGGTAATTCCCATCCGAGTAGTACAGCAGCTGGGTACCGTCGGGGGAGGGAGTCGCCAGGAACCGCTGACCCTTGAGGGCCAGGCGGCGGGTGCCGGTGGCGGCGTTGATGACCCAGACATCCCGGAGGTTGGCGCCCTGGGTGTTGTTGTCGAGCTCGTAGGGGGCCACGTCATTGCCGACCGCCCAGCGATCACCAGGAGCCACTGCAACCTGGCGGACCGAGTCGGACCCCAGCCGCACCAGGCGTCGGTCGGCCAGGCGCCACGACGCCAGGTAGCTGTAGCTGCGATCCTGGGACTCCTGGACCTGCTGGGCCGACTGGAGCCGGGAGTCGCGGCCATGCCAGATCACCAGGGTGGGGAGCTCGTCCTCGCCGCCGGCCGGCGCCGGGCGCTGCATGGCACCCGGGGTGCCGGCGGCCGGACGCACATCGGGACGCTGGCCGCTGCTGGCGGCCTTTTCGGAGAGTCCGAAATACAACACCGAATGATCCCGGGCCCAGGTCGGGGTGCGCGAGGCACTGACCTGCATTCCCTGGGGCAGCCCCGCGTCGGCGGCCACCACGGTCCGTGTTGGCGTGGCGGTGGCAATCCGGGAAAAGCCGAGCACGGCGTAGGTGGTGTCCTTGCCGGCACTGTCGATGGTACCCCGCAGGGCGGCAAGGGCCAGGCCGCTGTCGGCCCACTGTATGCGGCGGTAGAGCGCCGCATCGCTCTCGAGGACCCGGGTCAGGTCGGTGCGGAGGTTGCGGAGGTGAATGCCATTGCCGAGCCGGTCGCGGGCGTCGATGGCCATGGCGAGCCAGTCGCCGGAGTCATCGAAGCTGAAGTCGGCCACGTTGCCGATGTTCACCACGGTGGTGGTGCCCAGTTCATTCAGCAGCAGGTCGCTGCCGCTGATGGTGGCCGCTGCCGGGGCAGCACCGGCCCCTGCTGTCGCGGCCGGGGGGGCGCCGCTGCCGGCGGGCTCGGCCGAGTATCCCTGCATGGCAAGCCAGCGGGGCTGGTCGCCCCCGAAGACGATCCGCCGGATCTTTTCGAATTCACGGGTCTGGCCGGTGGCGGTGTTGACCACGATCGCCCGGCTCTGGACCGGGCGCCGCGCCGTCCGGAGCCGCTTGGACTCCTCGGCGTTCGGGTAGGCCAGGAAGGCCACCCACTTGCCATCGCCCGAGAGCTGGAGCCCGGCACCGGCGCCGCCACCGGGGCCGCCACCGCTGGGGAGTTCGCCCACCGGGAACCGCCGCTCCTGGCCGGCGCTGGTGGGGCGGATCACCACCTCGGCGTTGCCTTCATTGGGCGAGATCAGATAGGCGAACCAGGCGCCGTCGTGGGAGAGCGCGGTGGCCCGAATGGTCTGCCAGGATTTCAACGCCTCGGCGTCGAGCAGCTTGCCGGCCCGGGCGGCGGCGGGGGTCGGGTCCTGGGCCGTCAAGGGTGCGGCAAGGAAAAGTCCGAGCAGGAGCGAGAGCTTGAGGCGGGGAATGAACCGTTGCACGGCGGGTCTCGTGGGCTTGGGGAGACCGAGATTATACGAGGCGCGGGGCTGGCGGACTAGGGCTGGCCGGCGGGGAATGGGGAATGGGGAAGAGGGAATAGGGGGCTGGGGGCCAGGGGAAAAACGAGAGGCCCCCTTGTGGGGGGCCTGGATTGCTGCTCGGGTCCGCAGAGCCACTGGTCAGATTTGAACTGACGACCGCTCGATTACGAATCGAGAGCTCTACCCCTGAGCTACAGTGGCGGTGAGGGATGCCCTGACGCGGACTCGAACCGCGATGCCTTTCGGCACTACCCCCTCAAGATAGCGTGTCTACCAATTTCACCATCAGGGCGCGGCGAGGAAGATAGCGGCCCTGGCGGGGGGGGGCAACCGAGAGGGCGGGTCAGCCAGCCAGCGGGGAAGCAACTGCGGGCGACGGGCGGTTTCGAGGCACTGGGGGAGTATCTTCGGACCCGCTGACCCGCTGACCCGCTGACCCGCTGACCCGCTGACCTCACCCTTTCACATACACCAGCTTCCGCTCCACCGGCCGGCCACCCGTCGAGGCGATGGACTGCTCCACTGTCATCGTGGTGCCGTCCTCGCTCAGGGAGCGCTTCTCGGTAAAGGTGAAGAGCAGGTTGCCGTTGGGCGTTTCCTGAACCCCGGCCCCTTCGGTGACCAGCACGCTCCCATCCCAGCGGGAGGTCGTCTTGAGTTTGACTGGCTGCTGGGCGCGTGGCGGAAAGAAGTCGTTCTGGCTCTCGCTGCCGTCGAGCTTGAACTTCAGCCCTTCCTTGATCCCGTTGGTCGTGATGTCCATTTCGAGCACGCCGCGGTTGTCCTTGATGGTCACCGTGCGCTCAATGCCCTGTCTCCCCTGGCCGGGAACCACCGCGGCAATGCCCGGCGTGCCGCCGAGCCGGCCGGCCGAGGCATCGCCGGGCCGCCGGGAATTCTGGGTGGCGCGCATCTGCCGGAGCTGGGGTGGTGGGGTTACGGGGCCCACAGATCGTATTTCCACTTGCCACTGAAATCAGGGTGATCCTGGGCGGCGACTCCAGGGACGGCCGTCGCCAGCATCGCGGCGGCGAGGAGGAACGGGAGAGCGCGCATCAGCGGCTCCTGTATCGAAGGTGGTGCGTGGAAAATGTCGGGGACGCCTTGTTAATACAGCGACAGCGGCTGCGGGTCAATCCCCAAAATGCGACCGCCCCCGGAGTGATTTCCGGGGGCGGTCGATTCGCTTGGATTGGTGGTGGGAACGGGGGCAAACCGCCGCCCCACAACATCGGGTACCGCCACCCTGGGCGCGCTGGTAGCGCGCCCCTGCGTTCGATGCCCGGCCAACAAAGGGCGCGCTGGTAGCGCGCCCCTGCGTTCGATGCCCGGCCAACAAAGGGCGCGCTGGTAGCGCGCCCCTACTGTTTGATGTAGACCTGCTTGCGGGTGTTCTCGCCCATGCCGGTGGTGGTGGTGGTCTCCACGGTCATCGACTTGCCATCGGCGCTGAGGGAGCGGACCTCGTGGCTGGTGATCTGCATGTCGCCGTTGGGGGTGGAGATGCTGGCGGTGCCATGGGTCATCAGCGTCATTCCCTCCCAGACGGTGGTGCTGGACATCTCGCCCGCCATCCGCCCACCCATCGGGTTCTTGGAGGTGGCCCCGCCGATAGCGTAGGTCATGACGCGCTCGGCACCCTGAGCCATCATGGTGATCTTGAGGGAGCTGGCATCCTGGGCGATGGAGATCTCCTGGGCCGCACCGCCACCCATTCCGCCGCCACCAGCCGGACGCGCTCCACCGCCCCCAGCACCACCACCACCCCCGCCGCCACCAAACCCACCGCCGCCGACCGTCTGGGCGGGGTCCATCTTCCAGGTTCCCGAGAAGTTGGGCTTGTCCTGCGCCCCGGCCGACTGGGCAAGCACACCCAGCAGGGCAAGGGTTCCGACTGCACGGATGGCTGTACGCACGCGATGCTCCTGGCTGCGAAAAGGGGATGGTGCGCGGGAAGGATCCCGCAGCCCATAGTACGTGGTGGGGGAGGGCGATGTTAAGGGCGGGAGGCGGGTCAGCCAGTCAGCGGGAAAGCGGGGAAGTGAGGGCAAGCCCGGTATAGCCACCCTCACTCCCGGTGGACAACTTCGGTCCCGCTGACCCGCCGACCCGCCGACCCGCCGACCCGTCCTACACCGCCGCCGGCCTGGTGGCGATCGCCCGAACCAGGTCGGTCTGTGAAACGATCCCGACCATCCGGCCGTCCTCCTCCACGAAGAGGCGGTGCACCTCCCCGTACAGCATCTGCTGGGCGACTTCCCGGATCGAGGCGCTCGGCGCCACCATCAGCGGCCGAGGGGTCATCAGGTCCCTCACCGGGGTATCATCGATCAGGGCGCGGCGGTCCGATCCTGCCGATTCTGCTTCCGCCTGGAGAATGTCGCTGGTGGAGATGACCCCAACCACTCGCTCATTCTCGTCCACCACCGGGAGGCCGGAGACGTGCGAATCGGCCATGATGGCAATCGCTTCCGAGACCATCTGGTCGAGGTGAATGGTGCGAACCTGGGTCTGCATGATGTCGGCGACGCGCATGGTGGCTCCTTGAGAGGGTCACCCGGAAGATGGTCGCGACAGGGGGAAGGGCCGGTGAACGGGGCGTGAAGGGGGGTTCATGGTGGGGTGGGAGGGTATCAGGTATCAGGTATGGGGTGTCCAGTGTCAGGTGGCTGGTTTTGGCGGTTCCTCGATCGTCGACGGCTGGTGCCAGCTGCAGGACGCAAAGCATCTTCAGGACCGATACCCATTCCCCATTCCCCGCCACTCCGCTACCTTTGGCTTCCCGAAAGTACGGGACGTAGCGCAGCCCGGTAGGACCAGGGATGGGGTACGCGCCTCGAGGTTCGGGGTACGGCAGAATGACCGATATTTACGGGACGTAGCGCAGCCCGGTAGGAACTGGGATGGGGTACGCGCCCAGAAATTGGAGCAGGGCCGGTGCAGTGTCCGGCGCGCCCTCGCTCTCGCGGTGCGAGAGCTCGGGTCAGGGGGCCGCGGCAACCCGCGACCCACGAAGATCAAGTAGGACCGGAGTGTACGGGACGTAGCGCAGCCCGGTAGCGCACCTGAATGGGGTTCAGGGGGTCGCGGGTTCGAATCCCGCCGTCCCGATATTGCAGGGAAAGAAGCGGTTCGGGGGCACCTTCCTCGCGTCGCGGGTTCACCTGCGGACGCTGCGCGTCCTCGGTGCGCTCATCGGGCTTCGCCCGATG
>Ga0163144_10006682_pt1 | contig 25406 bp, 17 predicted proteins | sample OliLak19BULKMAT1_FD_123175 | JGI IMG/M metagenome (GOLD analysis project Ga0163144, IMG submission 123175) | Freshwater microbial mat bacterial communities from Lake Vanda, McMurdo Dry Valleys, Antarctica - Oligotrophic Lake LV.19.BULKMAT1 | ecosystem: Environmental > Aquatic > Freshwater >... | reverse complement strand
GGCCAGCATGATGCGCAGATCGCCAAGAAGCGTACGCCCGCTCATCATCGAAAACGGATAGATCGCCCCCGAGATCTGGTGCCCCCCGGCCACCGCCAGGACGCGGGCGCCGATCTGCTGGCCCGGACTCACTCTCCGGCTCGCCGAGCGCTCGGTGATGGCGACAGGCGGCTGCTCCAGGTCGAGCGCATCGCACAGCGTCATGCCGCCGCCCGGCACGACATCGGTGATGTCATAAAGACGCAGCGGCTTTGCCGCCAGTTGCGCCAGCCAGGCGCGCTGGCCCACCGTCAGCAGCGGCCCGTGCGGCCCCAGCAGCAACTCCGACACCCGCTGGCGCTCGCCCTTGACGATGATGTCGCCGGTGGCGAGCAGCGACTCGGTCATGTTGCCCTGAAAGTAATTCCACAATTCGGGCTCGACGTCCGCCACGGCCTCGTCGGCTGCTTCTTGGTCGTCATCGAAACAGGCCAGCACCGTCGAGTCGCTCTGTTCTTCAAGCGCCGCGGCAAAGGCCTTGCAGTGCTGCCCGGCCAACCAGACCACGGCGCGCTCGACCACGCCTTCGGGCGAATCAGGCGTCACCTCTGGCGCCGCTGCGGACTTGCCACAGCATTGTTTGTACTTTTTGCCGCTGCCGCAGGGGCAGGGCTCGTTGCGGCCGATCTTCTGTGTCATGTCGTCTCGCGGTTGAGTGATCTGGGTGATGGGTGCGGTGTTCCCGGCCGGGCGCGGCGGCAAGTCGGCGCCGGCAGCGTCAAAACCCTTCTTCGACCAGCTCGGCGGCGCGTATCAGCGCTCTCGCCTTCTGCTCGGTCTCCTGCCATTCCAGCTCGGCCACCGAGTCGGCCACGATACCGGCCGCGGCCTGCACGTACAACGTGTTGTTCATGACGATTCCCGTGCGGATGGCGATGGCCACGTCCATGTCGCCGGCAAAACTCAGGTAGCCGCAGGCCCCGCCGTAGATGCCGCGCTTGACGGGTTCCAGCTCGTCGATGATCTCCATCGCGCGGATCTTCGGCGCACCGGTCAGTGTGCCGGCCGGGAAGGTGGCGCGCAGCACGTCCAGGCTGCTCATGCCGTCCTGCAGCAGGCCCTCGACGTTGCTGACCAGGTGCATCACATGCGAATAGCGCTCGACGACGAAGGCCTCGGTCACCTTCACGCTGCCGGTCCTGGCGATGCGGCCGATGTCGTTGCGCGCCAGGTCGATCAGCATGAGGTGTTCGGCGCGTTCCTTCGGGTCGGCCGAGAGTTCGGCTTCCAGTGCCTTGTCGCGCTCGGGTGAGGCGCCGCGCGGGCGCGTGCCGGCCAGCGGGCGGATGGTCACCTTGTCGCCCTCGGGCGTGTGCTCCTGGCGCACCAGGATCTCGGGGCTGGCGCCGACGATCTGGAAATCGCCCATGTCGTAGAAATACATGTACGGCGAAGGGTTCAGCGAGCGAAGTGCGCGGTAAAGGCTGAGCGGGCTTTCGGTATAGCGCTTCTTCAGCCGCTGGCCGATCTGCACCTGCATCATGTCGCCGGCGGCAATGTATTCCTTGGCCACCGCCACGGCGGCCAGATAGTCGGCCTTCTCGAATTCACGTTCCACCGCGTAGGAAGGCCCGCGCTTGACCGGCGGCGCGGTCACGCTGAACTTCAGCTTGTCGGCCAGTTCCGAGAGGCGCCGCTTGGCGTGGAACCAGGCCTCCGGCCGCGAAGGGTCGGCGTAGACGATGAGGTAGAGCCGGCCCGAGAGGTTGTCGATGACGGCCAGTTCCTCGGTCTGCAGCAGCAGGATGTCGGGCGTGTCGATGCCACCGTCTTTCCAGGTGGCGGCCAGCTTCGGCTCGATGTAGCGCACCGCGTCGTAACCGAAATAGCCGGCCAGCCCGCCGCAAAAGCGCGGCAGCCCGGGCCGCAGCGCGACCTTGAACCGCGACTGGTAGCCGGCGATGAAGTCGAGCGGGTTGCCTTCGAAAGTCTCGACCACGTTGCCGTCGGTCACCACCTCGGTGTGGAAAGCGCGCGAGCGCAGCAGGGTGCGCGCCGGCAGGCCGATGAAGGAATAGCGGCCGAAACGTTCGCCACCCACCACCGATTCGAGCAGGAAGCTGTGGCGGCTGCCGCCGGCCAGCTTGAGGTAGAGCGAGAGCGGAGTTTCCAGATCGGCGAAGGCCTCCGCCATCAGCGGGATGCGGTTATAGCCTTGCGCGCTCAGGCTCTTGAATTCGAGTTCGGTGATCACTTTGATGCCCTTTAGCAGCGCGGCCCTCAGTTGAATGAGGGCAATCCGGGCTGCATCACAACGATGTTCGGGCGGCTGGGCGCCCGGAGTAAGGGCCGGACCCGCGGGTCAGACGGGACGTGGCGAGCGACGCCAGTGCGAGGCTCTCGGGTCGGGCCGACCTGTCGTCGAAAGCAGGGCCGTGAACATGCGAAGAAGTTTAGCAGCCGGCTGGCGGCAGTCAGGCGGTCAGGCCTGCGGTCAGGGCCGCTCCGTCAGGGCCGCTCCATCAAGGCCGCGCCAGCAGCGCGGCCAGATCGTCGAGGCGGTCGACCACCGCGTCGGGCGCGGCGCTGGCCGCCGGCAAGCCGTGGTTGTAGCCGTAGCTCACCAGCACCACCGGGCAGCCGGCGGCGCGCGCGGCCTGCGCGTCGTTGCTGGAGTCGCCGACCATCAGCGTGTGGGCCGGAAGCGCACCCAGCGCCTCACAGGTTCTCAGCAGCGGCATCGGATGAGGTTTCTTGTACTCGAAGGCATCACCACCGAAAACGATGTCGAAAAAGCCCGTCAGGCCTTTCTGCGCCAGCAGCGGCCGGGCGTAGGCGGCAGGCTTGTTGGTCAGGCAGGCCAGCTTCAGGCCCATCGCCTGCATCGCCTGCAGGCCCTCGGTCACACCCGGGAAGACCGCGGAGCAGCGGCCGTTGACGGCCTCGTAGTGGTGCTGGTAACGCGACCACGTGGCCTCGTACAGATCGGCGGGTGCGCGCACTTGTTCGAGGGTGCGCGCCAGCAGGTACTCCGAGCCCTTGCCGACGGTGCGCGAGATGAATGCACGGTCGACGGGCGGGTAGCCGATGTCGGCCAATGCAAGTGCGAGCGCCGCCTCGAAGTCGCTGACGGTGTCGATCATGGTGCCGTCGAGGTCGACGATGGCGGCCCGCAGGCCCTGTGACTGAAACATCCCGCAACCCCCTGTAAATCGGCATACCCACGGCACATTCTGCCCTGCGAAGGCGGACAACGAACGCATGGGCCCGGGACCGTCAGCGCGAGCATGACGTCTCGCCGGACGATTCATCTGAATTTCAAAATGGCAACGATTGTTGTCTTTATGGTACTTTTGTGATCTGACTTGATCACTCTTTGCTCTTTTGCTTGACGTCCATCTCGAAGAAACTGCGTTCAACCGAATGGAGTTTCCTGCCATGCACAACAGCCGCCTGCCCACCACCGTCTACCTGAGCGCTCCCGACATGGTCCGCCTTGTGCAGCGCAAGGGCCTGCCGGCCTGTTTTGGCGGCGTCGCCGCGCGCATCGAAGCCGATTTCCTGCGCTGGAACGAATTCGACAAGAGCGCCCGGCTGGCCAGCCACTCGGAGCACGGCGTGATCGAATTGATGCCGATCGCCGACGCCGAGCATTTCGCCTTCAAGTATGTCAACGGCCACCCGAAGAACACCCGCGACGGCCTGCCTACGGTGATGGCCTTCGGCGTGTTGGCCGACGTCGATACCGGCACCCCGCGCCTGCTCAGCGAGCTGACGCTGACCACCGCCATCCGCACCGCCGCCATGTCGGCGGTGGCCGCGCGCGCGCTGGCGCGCCCGGGCAGCCGAAGCATGGCGCTGATCGGCAACGGCGCGCAGAGCGAGTTCCAGGCGCTGGCGTTTCGTGACCTGCTGGGCATTCGGGAGCTGCGGCTGTTCGACACCGACCCCGCCGCCACCGCCAAGCTGCTGGCCAATCTGGCCGGCGAGGGCATGACGCTGCGCGTCTGCACGAGCATCGCCGAGGCGGTGCGTGGCGCCGACATCGTCACCACCGTGACGGCCGACAAGAGCAACGCCACCATCATCACGCCGGAGATGATCGAACCCGGCATGCACATCAACGGCGTCGGCGGCGACTGCCCGGGCAAGACCGAGTTGCACCCAGAGGTGCTTTCGGGCGCCGCGGTCTTCGTCGAATACGAACCGCAGAGCCGGGTCGAGGGCGACATCCAGCAGATGCCGGCCGATTTCCCCGTCACCGAGCTCTGGCGGGTACTCGCCGGCACGGCGCCGGGCCGGCTGAACGACGAGCAAGTCACCGTGTTCGACTCGGTGGGTTTTGCGCTGGAGGACTACTCCGCGCTGTGCTTCATGCGCGACACGGCGGCCGAACTCGGCATCGGCGAGATCATCGACCTGATTCCGCGCACGGCCGACCCGAAGAACCTGTTCGGCGTGCTGCGCCAGGCCGCGCCGGCCGCCACGCCACAGCTTGAAGCCGTGTTGGCGGACGCCATCGCCGCCTGAGAGCGGCGCCCGGGCCGACGACATACGTCATCCGCCCCCGTGGGGGCATGAGCAAAGTGGCGGAGCCACTTTGCTCATGAGGCTGAAAGTCTTGCCCCAGGCCAGGCTTGCCGCCATCAGGCGGGCCTGCCGCGACACCGCGGCCCATGCCCCGCTTTACCGTGTTGTCCCTGCTTTACACCGCAGCGCCAGTTTCGTATGGTGCGCAGACCGAAAAGCAAACCACCCGGAGACAAGCGATGGGAACTTTCGTACTGGTTCATGGCGCCTGGCATGGCGGCTGGTGCTACCGCGAGACCGCACGCGCACTGCGCGCCGCCGGCCACGAGGTGTTCACGCCCACCCACACAGGCTTGGGCGAGCGCGCGCACCAGGGCAGCGAGCACATCACGCTCGAAACCCATATCCGGGACGTCTGCGGCTGCATCGAGGCCGAAGAACTGTCGAGCGTCATTCTCTGCGGGCACTCGTACGGCGGCATGGTGATCACCGGCGTGGCCGACCGCCTGCCGTCGCGCATCAAGGCGCTGGTCTATCTGGACGCCTTCGTGCCCGAAAACGGCCAGTCCGTCACCGACCTGCTGCCGCTGGCCCTGCCGGCGGAGGTGGCGGCGGGTTTCCTCGGCGCCTTTCGCGGCAGCGCGCTGGAGGGCCGAAGCGGGCTCATGTCGCCGATTCCCGCCGAGGGTTTCAACGTCAGGGCCGACAACCGCGATTGGGTCGACCGCCGTTGCGTGCCGCAGGCACTCGCCACGTTCGAGATGCCGATCCTGCTGACGGGCGCCGGCGCCGCCGTGGCGCAGCGCCTGTACATCCTGGCCGACGGCTGGGACCCGAGCCCGTTCCGCCACTTCGCCGCGAGGCTCGAAGGCCAGCCCGGCTGGCGCGTGACTTCCCTGCCGAGCAGCCACGACGTCATGGTCGACATGCCGCTGGAACTGGCCGCGGAGCTGATGACGCTGGCCTGAAACGCCGGCACGCCTGATCAGCCCGCCGGCCGCACGCCGAACAGCCAGGCCAGCGCCGGAAAGGTGGCGAAGGCCATCACCGTGCTCGTCATGATGATGCGCGCCACGCGGCCGTTGTCGGCGCCGTAGCGCTCGGCCAGCAGCGAGACGTTGCTGGCGCTGGGCAGCGCTGCGGCCAGTGTCAGCACGGTGATCTGGAAGGCCGTCAGCGGCAGGCCCAGCGCATGCGCCGCCAGCGCCAGCACCAGCACCAGCAGCGGGTGCAGAAAGAGCTTGATCAGCGCCACCGGCAGGTAGTCGGCCAGCGGCGTGCGCGCAGTGCCGCCTTCAGGCGCCGTCTTCACATGCTGGCCGGCGCGCCAGAGCACCGCGCCGATGGTGAACAGAGCCACCGGCGTGGCGGCGTCGGCCAGCATGCGCACGACCACCGCCACCGGTCCCGTCAGCTGCACGTCGGTGGCGAGGAACAGCGCGCCGAGCGCGATCGACCAGGGCAGCGGGTTCGACAGCGCGCCGCGCAGCGCCCGCAGCGCAGCCGTGCGCGCGCCATGGCCAGAAGCGTCATGCGCCTGCGCCAGCGCGATGCACAGCGAACTGGTGATGAACAGGTCGGCCAGCATGCCGCAGATGACCGGGCCGACCGCCGCCGGGCCGAGCAGGGCCACGAGCAGCGGCACGCCCATGAAGCCGGTGTTGGGGAATGCGGCCACCAGCGCGCCGAAGGCGGCGTCTTTCAGATGGACCCGCTCGCTCAGCGTGGTGGCGATGGTGAAGAAGACGATCAGCAACGCGGCCAGCAGGTAAACGCCCAGCACGACCGGATTCAGCAGTTCGAGCAGCGGGGTGCTGTTGCCGAAGCGAAACAGCAGGCAGGGCAGCGCGAAGTACAGCACGAAGGCGTTCAGCCCCGGTATCGCGCTTTCCGGCAGCACATGGCGGCGCGCCGCCAGGTAGCCGCCGAGCACGAGGATGAAAAACGGGACGGTGACGGCAAGGATGGCCTGCATGCGGCCCCGAGTATCGCAAGCGCTCGCCGGCACGCGGGCGGCCGGGGCCGGTGGCTATGATCCTCAGCTCTCAGCCTCCCAGCCCTTCACGTTCCATGGCCGACACGCTCAACCCCGCCCAGCTTGCGGCCGTGCACCACCTGTCTGGCCCCTGCCTGGTGCTGGCAGGCGCAGGCTCGGGCAAGACACGCGTGATCGTGCAGAAGATCGCGCGCCTGCTGCAGGCCGGGCTGGCGCCGAAACAGATCGCCGCCATCACCTTCACCAACAAAGCCGCCGCCGAGATGCGCGAACGCGCGCGCAGCCTGGTCGGCGGACGGGCGGCCAAGGAACTGGTGGTCAGCACCTTCCATTCGCTGGGCGTGCGCCTGCTGCGCAGCGACGGCACCCACATCGGGCTGAAGCAGCGGTTTTCCATCCTCGACAGCGACGACGTGCTGGGCGTGCTGCGCGACGCCGGCAGTTGCACCGACAACGCCGTGGCGCGCCGCTGGCAATGGACCATCAGCTTGTGGAAGAACCAGGGCCTGGACGCCGACGCCGCCGAGCATGCCGCCACCGACGACGACGAACGTGTGGCAGCGCGTGTCATGCGCCTCTACCAGGATCGCCTCTCCGCCTACCAGGCGGTCGATTTCGACGACCTGATCGGCCTGCCGCTGAAACTGCTGCAGCAAGCGCCCGAGGTGCGTGCGAAGTGGCAGAACACCTTCCGCCACGTCCTCGTCGACGAGGTGCAGGACACCAACGCCGTGCAGTACGAATTGCTGAAGGCGCTGGTGATGCATGAAGACGAGGAGCGGCGCGGCATGTTCACCGCCGTGGGCGACGACGACCAGAGCATCTACGGCTGGCGCGGCGCCACCATCGAAAACCTGAAGCGGCTGCCGCAGGATTTCCCGAACCTGAAGGTCATCACGCTGGAGCAGAACTACCGTTCCACCGGCCACATCCTGCAGGCCGCCAACGCGGTGATCGCGAAGAACCCGAAGATCTTCGAGAAAAGGCTGTGGAGCGAGTTCGGCGACGGCGAACCGGTGCGCGTGCTCGAATGCGACGGCGAGGAACACGAGGCCGAGCGCGTGGTCTCGCGCATCCAGGCGCTGCGCTCGGGCCATGTGGCGCTGGCCGATTCACGGGCCGGCGGCGAGGTGAAATTCAGCGACTTCGCGGTGCTCTACCGCGCCAACCACCAGGCCAGGTTGTTCGAACAGAAGCTGCGCGGCGCGCAGATTCCGTACAAGGTGTCGGGCGGCCAGAGTTATTTCGACCGCGCCGAAATCAAGGACCTCTGCGCCTGGCTGCGCCTGCTGGTCAACCAGGACGACGACCCGGCTTTCCTGCGCGCCGTCACCACGCCCAAGCGTGGCATCGGGCACCAGACGCTGGGCGCGCTGGGCGAGTTCGCCGCCCAATGGAAGCTGAGCATGTTCGAGGCACTCTTCTCGCCCAGCCTGGGCACGGCGTTGAAAGGCAAGGCGATCGAGGGGCTGCACGACTTCGGCCGCACGGTAAATCAACTGGAAGAGCGAGCCCGCCACACCGAGGGCACGGAAAACGCGCGCGCCCTGCTGATGGGCTGGCTGCAGGACATCGGCTATGAACAGCACTTGCTCGACGGTGAAGACAGCCCGAAGCTGGCCGCCTCACGCTGGGGCAACGTGATCGACTTCGTCGACTGGATCGCGCGCCGCTGCGGCGGCGGTGTGGGCGCCGACGGCAGCCCCGGCGACGCCGAGACGCAGACCGTGCTGCAGGTGGCGCAGACCATCAGCGTGATCATCAGCCTGGCCGACCGCAGCGACGAGCCTGACGTCGTCACCCTGTCCACCCTGCACGCCGCGAAGGGCCTGGAATGGCCGCATGTGGTGATGGCCAGCGTCAACGAAGGCCTGCTGCCGTTCAGAAGCGACCAGGAAGAAATAAGCGCCGAGCGCATCGAGGAAGAGCGCCGGCTGATGTATGTCGGCATCACGCGCGCCCGCAGCACGCTGGTGGTGAGCACGCTGCGCCGGCGCAAGAAAAACCGCGAGACAGTGGCCGGCGTGCCTAGCCGTTTCATCGCCGAAATGAAGCTCGACGAGGCGGTCGCCAAGGGCGACCCGCGCGAACGGCTGAAGAAAATGCGGGCGGAACTGGCGGCGCGCGCGGGCACCACGCCGGTGGTTTGAGCCGCCGGGCGCCCGGTCAGCCTCCTGCGGCACCGCCTGGCCGCGCCCGAACGAAATCTCAGCCTCGACGTCGCGCAGGCGCTCCTTGCCGAAGTACATCTCGCCACCGACGAAGGAGGTCGGCGAGCCGAAGGCGACGCGGTCATGGGCGGCCTGTCATCAGGGCCAGTTCCTCAATGACTTGACCATTTGGCTCGCTGATCATGGGCACGCTGCGTCGTTGCGTCATTGCGAATGGCATCTCAATCCAGCGGCCAAAACTTCACGTCATTTCGTCCCGGACCCCAAGCCATCCAGTCGGGACTGGCCGCGAAGCTTTCCACCGGCGATCGGTTGTTCGCCAGCTTGAACAGATCGCCGAGCAGGATCGGCACGCACTCGAACCGCACGCCGGTGCGCGACTCGATTTCCGGCGGCACCTTGTGGCAGAGGCAGGCGTTGGGACTGCCGAAGTCGAACAGGAACCCGGCATGGGCGTCAGGAAGGATCTTCATGCGGGTCAGCAGATTTCCAACCAGGGGCGGTGTACGGTCTCGAAGGTCCAGGCGTCTCGCGGCTGCTGGTGGATCCGCCGGCAGGCGCCTGCGCTGTGCTCGGGGCTCAGGATGCCTTGCTGATCCTTCAGCGCGTGGCGCCCGGGGAAGTCGCCGCGGATGAGCCCGGTGTCGATCGCACCGTCGATCACCGTCGCGCTCGGGCTTCTCGACCAGCGCGGCCAACTCGTTCTCCGCGCACGCGTCGCTCGCGAATCCGGGCGGTAGCGCCGCCGACGTCGTCGCCGGCACCGATCACGAGGATGGCCCTGTCCTGGTTCATTCAGCCCCCGATATGGCGTGCATTGAAGCGCCAGCATCGTGACCGTACGCGGGCGGACACCCCGGAGCGACAAGATCCCGCCAACGGAGAAGGGCGCCCTCGTAGGCGCCCTTCAGAGCTGCGGTTTCCCCGATCGGGAAACCATTGCAGGCCCGGCCTGAACTTCAGATGCCGCTTACTTGTTGTAAGCCGTCTCGCCGTGCGAGCTGATGTCGAGGCCTTCGCGCTCTTCATCTTCAGGCACCCGCAGGCCGATCGTCATGTCGACGATCTTGTAGGAGATGAAGGCCACCACGGCGGAGATCAGGACCGTGTAGATCACGCCTTGCGCCTGGATCCAGACCTGCGCGGCAATGCCGGGGAACACGCCGCACTTGTTCTCGATGTAGTCGCAGGCACCCAGGCCGCCCAGACTGGGGCTGGCGAACACGCCGGTCAGCAACGCACCCAGGATGCCGCCGACACCGTGCACGCCGAAGACGTCGAGCGAATCGTCGGCGCCGAGGAGACGCTTCAGGCCGTTCACGCCCCACAGGCAGATCACGCCGGCCAGCAGGCCGATGACCAGCGCACCGCCGACACCGACGAAGCCGCAAGCCGGAGTGATGGCGACGAGGCCAGCCACCGCGCCGGAGGCGGCGCCGAGCATCGAAGCCTTGCCCTTCATCAGCGCTTCGGCAGCCGCCCATGACAGCGTGGCGGCCGCAGCGGCAACCACCGTGTTCAGGAAGGCCAGAGCGGCGACGCCGTTGGCTTCGAGGTTGGAGCCGGCGTTGAAACCGAACCAGCCCACCCACAACATCGCGGCACCCACCATCGTCAGCGTCAGGCTGTGCGGCGCCATCGATTCCTTGCCGTAGCCGATGCGCTTGCCGATCAGGTAAGCGCCAACCAGACCAGCCACCGCGGCGTTGATGTGCACCACCGTGCCGCCGGCGAAGTCGAGCGCGCCCTTGGCCCACATGAAGCCGGCGTTGGCCGTCACCGCCTCCAGTGATTTTGCGTCGGTGATGGCATCAGGGCCGTCCCAATACCAGACCATGTGGGCGACAGGGATGTAGCTGAAGGTGAACCACAACACCGCGAACATCAGAACGGCAGAGAACTTGATGCGCTCGGCGAAGGCGCCCAGGATCAGCGCCACGGTGATCGCCGCGAAGGTACCCTGGAAGGAGATGAAGGTCAGCTCGGGGATGTAGACGCCCTTGCTGAAGGTGGCGGCGATGGAGTCCGGCGTCACACCCTTCAGGAACAGCTTGTCCAGCGTGCCGAAGAACGGGTTGCCGGCGGTGAAGGTCAGGCTGTAGCCGTAAACGACCCACAGCACCGAGATCAGCGAGAAGATCACGAAGACCTGCATCAGCACCGACAGCATGTTCTTGCTGCGCACCAGGCCACCGTAGAACAGCGCCAATCCGGGGATCGTCATCAGGATGACCAGCGCGGTGGCAACGGTCATGAAGGCGGTGTCGCCCTTGTTGGGCACCGGCGCGGGTGCGGCGGCGGCCGACGCGGCTTCGGCCGGTGCGTCAGCGGCGGCAGGTGCCGGAGCCGCGGCCTCGGTCATGGGCGCCGACGCGGCGGCAGCGGACGCCGCCGCGTCTTGCGCGTACGTGCCCCCGCTGAAGCCCAGGGCCGCGAGGCCGAGGGCGAGGATGGTGATCAGCTTTCTCATGATGGTCGTCTCTTTTCTCGTGAGCTCTACAGGGCGTCTGTGCCGGTCTCGCCGGTACGGATGCGCACCACCTGCTCCAGCGTGGTGACGAAGATCTTGCCGTCGCCGATCTTGCCGGTGCGGGCTGCGGCTTCGATGGCTTCGATGACGCGGTCGACGAGACCATCGTCGACCGCGGCTTCGATCTTCACCTTGGGCAGGAAGTCGACCACGTATTCCGCACCTCGATACAGCTCGGTGTGGCCCTTCTGGCGGCCGAAGCCCTTGACTTCAGTCACCGTGATGCCTTGAACGCCTATGCCGCTCAGGGCCTCACGCACTTCATCAAGCTTGAAAGGCTTGACGATGGCGGTCACCATCTTCATGGGGAATCTCCGTGGTTGAATGGGTGCAGGACGCTGGTCCGGGAACGCCAGGGCTGCCGTCCTGATTTGGCGGCCCTGCCTTGCTTCAAGCCAGGGATTGCAGCTTCTGTGCCACGCCGCTCACCCGCGGCGCTGCGCCATCAGGACGTGCATGGCACGCGCAAAGGCTAAAAAATCGCACCAACCCGGTGAACCCGGACGAAATGCACCAAATTTGGGCGTAAAGCGCCGCCGCCAGCCACTTGAAGCGCCGGGCACAATCGACTCGGGCCAGGCCGGTGCCACCGGTGAGCCCTTGTTGCGGGAGCGAAACCGATGTCCTTGGCGGTTGTGATCAGCCGGGCGCTCGACGGGATGGAAGCGCATGAGGTGTTCGTCGAGGTGCAACTGGCCAACGGCCTGCCCAGCTTCACGCTGGTAGGCCTGGCCGACACCGAGGTGAAGGAGTCGCGTGAACGCGTGCGCGCCGCGCTGCAGCAGAGCGGTTTTGCCTTCCCGCACAACAAGCGCATCACTGTCAACCTGGCGCCGGCCGACCTGCCCAAGGAGTCGGGCCGTTTCGACCTTCCGATCGCACTCGGCATCCTGGCCGCCGCCGGCACCATCGAGCCGGCCGCGCTGGCCGGCACCGAGTTCGCCGGAGAACTGTCATTGGCCGGCGAACTGCGCCCGGTGCGTGGCGCGCTGGCCATGGCGCTGGCGGTCACACTGGCGAGGCGCCGCGGCGGCAGCGCCCGCACGCTGGTGCTGCCCGCCGAAAGCGCCAGCGCTGCCGCGCAAGTGCCTGGCCTGGACATCCGCAGCGCGCGCCACCTGACCGAGGTGGTGCAGTCGTTGCTGCCGGGAAACGCCGCTGTGCCGCTGCCACGCGCCGAGGCTCCGCCGCGACAGCCGCCGCCGCCCGGGCCGGATCTGCGCGACGTCAAGGGCCAGGCCGGCGCCAAGCGGGCGCTGGAGATCGCCGCAGCCGGCGCGCACAGCCTGCTGCTGGTCGGCCCGCCGGGCACAGGCAAGTCGATGCTGGCCATGCGCCTGCCCGGCCTGCTGCCGGCGATGGACGAAGACGAGGCGCTGGCCAGCGCGGCGCTGCATGGGCTGGGGCTGGGGCTGGCGCGCACGGAAGGCGACGCCGGCGGCTTCGGCCAGCGCCCGCTGCGCTCACCGCACCACACGGCCAGCGCGGTGGCGCTGGTGGGCGGCGGCTCGCCGCCGCGGCCAGGAGAAATCTCGCTCGCCCACGGCGGCGTGCTGTTCCTTGACGAGACACCGGAGTTCCCGCGCGCCGCGCTGGAAGCGCTGCGCGAGCCGCTGGAAAGCGGCCGCATCACCATCTCGCGCGCCGCCCGGCAGGCGCAGTTCCCGGCGCGCTTTCAGTTGCTGGCGGCGATGAACCCCTGCCCTTGCGGTTACCTCGGCGCCTTTGCCGCCACCGGCCGTGCCTGCCGCTGCACGCCGGAAGCGGTGGCGCGTTACCAGGGCCGGCTGTCGGGCCCGCTGCTCGACCGCATCGACCTGCAGATCGAGGTGCTGGCGGTGCGCCCGGCCGAACTGATGGCCCTGCCCGACGGCGAGACAACGCAGGTCGTGGCCGCCCGCGTTGCGGCCGCACGCGAGCGGCAGATGCGGCGCCAGGGCAGGCCGAACGCGATGCTGGAGCCGGCAATGATCGACGACGTCTGCGCGCTCGACGGGGCCACGGCCAGGTTCCTGCAGACCGCCGCCGAACGGCTGGGCTGGTCGGGCCGCCGGCTCCACCGCACGCTGAAAGTGGCGCGCAGCATCGCCGACCTCGCCGGCGCCGAGCGCGTGGCGGTGGCGCACGTGGCGGAAGCGCTGCAGTTGCAGCGCGCACTCGCCACTTGATCAGGTCGGCGGAAGCGCTGCAGTTGCAGCGCGCACTCGCCACTTGATCAGGTCGGCGGAAGCGCTGCAGTTGCAGCGCGCGCTCGCCACTTGATCAGGCCTGCAGAAGCGCTGCAGTTGCAGCGCGCGCTCGAAGCCTGAGAGGCTGAGAGGCTGAGAGGCTGAACTACCCCAGCGCCGGGGCCAGCAGCCGGCGCGCGATGTCGGCTTCGATGGCCTGACGCGCCGCCCAGTCTTTCAACTGATCCTCCCCGATGCGGCCAACGTTGAAGTAGGTCGCTTCCGGATGCGCCAGGTAGAAACCGCTGACGCTTGCGGCCGGCGTCATGGCCAGGCTGTCGGTCAGGTCCATGCCGATTTCGGTGGCCTGCAGCACCTCGAACATCGCGCGCTTCACGCTGTGGTCGGGGCAGGCCGGATAACCAGGCGCCGGGCGGATGCCGCGGTACTTCTCGCCGATCATCTCTTCGGTCGACAGCTTTTCGTCGGCAGCGTAGCCCCAGAGTTCGGTGCGCACACGCTGGTGCAGGCGTTCCGCAAAGGCCTCGGCCAGACGGTCGGCCAGCGCCTTCAGCATGATGGCCGAGTAGTCGTCGTGGTCGTCGGTGAACTGGCGCTCCTTCTTCTCCACGCCCAGGCCGGCCGTCACCGCGAAGAGGCCGATGTAGTCGGCGGCCACGCCTCTGGGCGCGATGAAGTCGGCCAGGCTGCGGTTCGGCCGCTTGATGCCTTCGACCACCGGCCGCACCGTCTGCAGCCGCAGCGGGCTCCAGCGCAGCGCGACTTCGGTGCGCGTCTCGTCGGTGTAGACCTCGATCGTGTCGTCGCCCACCGTGTTGGCCGGCAGCAGCGAGACGACGCCGCTGGCCTGCAGCCAGCGCCCTTCGATGGCGCGCTGCAGCAGCCGCTTGCCGTCGCTCAACACACGCACCGCCTCGGCGCCCACCACCTCGTCGCGCAGGATGGCCGGGAACGGGCCGGCCAGATCCCAGGTCTGGAAGAACGGACCCCAGTCGATGCTCTGCGCCAGTTCGGCAAGGTCGTAGTTGCGGAAGAAACGGCGGCCGATGAACTTCGGCCGCGGCGGCACGTAGGCCGCCCAGTCGACGCGCGTCTTGTTGGCGCGCGCCGCCTCCAGGCTGACCAGCGGCGTCACCTTCTTGCTGGCGTGCAGCACACGAACGTGCTCGTAGTCGGCTTCCAGATCGGTGATGTACTTCGCCGCCCGCTCGTCGCTCAGCAGTTCCGAGCACACGCCCACGCTGCGCGAGGCGTCGGGCACATAGACGACCGGGCCTTCATAGAACGGCGCGATCTTCACCGCCGTGTGCACGCGGCTGGTGGTGGCCCCGCCGATCAGCAGCGGCATCTTCCGGCTGCGGAAGTAGTCGTCACGCTGCATCTCGGCGGCCACGTGCTGCATCTCCTCGAGGCTGGGCGTGATCAGGCCGCTGAGGCCGATCAGGTCGGCGCCTTCGGCTTTGGCGCGCGCCAGGATGTCCTGGCAGGCAACCATCACGCCCATGTTCACGACCTCGAAGTTGTTGCACTGGAGCACCACGGTGACGATGTTCTTGCCGATGTCGTGCACGTCGCCCTTCACGGTGGCGATGACGATCTTGCCCTTCGCCCTGGCTTCACCGCCGGCTTCCACCATCGCGAGCTTCTCGGCCTCGATGTAGGGCAGCAGGTGCGCCACCGCCTGTTTCATGACGCGCGCGCTTTTCACCACCTGCGGCAGGAACATCTTGCCTTGGCCGAAGCGGTCGCCGACGACGTTCATGCCGGCCATCAGCGGGCCTTCGATGACATGCAACGGCCGTCCGCCGGCGGCCTGGATGGCCACCCAGGCTTCTTCGGTGTCGACCGTGATGAACTCGGTGATGCCGTGCACCAGCGCATGGCTGAGCCGCTCGTCCACCGTGCCCACGCGCCAGGCCAGCTTGGCGCTGTCGTCCTTGGTCATGCCCTTGGCGGTCTCGGCGATTTCCACCAGCCGCTCACCGGGGGACAGGTCAGGCTCGCCGGGCGCGAGCCGGGGCCGCCTGTTCAGCACCACGTCTTCGACACGCTCGCGCAGCACCGGCTCCAGGTCGTCGTAGACGCCCATCATTCCGGCGTTGACGATGCCCATGTCCATGCCGGCCTTGATGGCGTGATACAGGAACACGGTGTGGATGGCCTCGCGCACCGGGTCGTTGCCGCGGAAGCTGAAGCTCACGTTCGACACCCCGCCCGACACCTTGGCGCCCGGCAGGTTCTGCTTGATCCAGCGGGTGGCGTTGATGAAGTCGACCGCGTAGTTGTCGTGCTCCTCGATGCCGGTGGCGATGGCGAAGATGTTCGGGTCGAAGATGATGTCCTCGGCCGGGAAGCCGACTTCATCCGTCAGGATGCGATAGGCCCGCGCGCAGATCTCGGTCTTGCGCGCGAAGGTGTCGGCCTGGCCCTTTTCGTCGAATGCCATGACAACGGCGGCGGCACCATAGCGGCGCACCAGCTTGGCCTGGCGGCGGAATTCTTCCTCGCCTTCCTTCATCGAGATCGAGTTGACGATGCCCTTGCCCTGGATGCACTTCAGGCCGGTTTCGATGACGCTCCACTTCGAACTGTCGATCATGATCGGCACGCGGGCGATTTCCGGCTCGCCGGCGATCAGCTTCAGGAAGCGCTCCATGGCGGCGGCGCTGTCGAGCATGGCCTCGTCCATGTTGATGTCGATGACCTGGGCGCCGTTTTCCACCTGCTGGCGCGCCACGGCCAGCGCGTCCTCGAAGCGGCCCTCGAGGATCATCTTCGCGAACACGCGTGAACCGGTGACGTTGGTGCGCTCGCCGATGTTGACGAACAGGCTGCCACTGTCGAGCGTGACGGGCTCGAGGCCGGACAGGCGCATCGGTGCGACGGTGGGGATATCGGTGTTCATTCGGTCTTCCGGCTGGCGTCGATCGGCGCCCGGCAGACTTGCGGCTCACCCGCGAGCCCGGCCGGGCTGTGTCAGGTGAGCGCCGAAAACAGCCGCGGCCTCATACGCTGCGGTGCGCCGGGCCTGGCGGCGCGGGCCCGTCGGGCCCCGCCGTTGCAACGCTCCCCGGCTGCGAGGAGGATTATCTGCTGTGGCTGGTCAGGCTGGCCAGCGGTGAGGACAAGCTGATGCCCGGACCCGTGCGTTGTGCACTCGGCGCAGTGGCTGCGGCGTCGACCACACCCGCACCCGCACCCGCGCCCCCACCCCCACCCACGTCGGCGGAGCGCGCTGACGGCACGGCAGCGGCGCCCAGCAGCGCTGGCACCGCCGCGCCGCGCCGCATGGCCACGCCGACCACCAGGATGTCGATCACCAGCAGTTGCAGGATGCGGCTGACCATCGGCACCTGCGTGGCCACGTCCTCGGCATGGTTGACGAGCAGCGAGATGTCGGCCTTGCGCGCCAGCGGCGACTGCGGTGCGGTGATCGCCACCACGGCCACACCTCGCGAACGCGCCATGTCGGCGGCTTCCAGCAGTTCGGGCCGGCGGCCGTCGCCGCTGATGATCACCAGCACGTCACGCGGCCGCAGCACGGCGGCGCTGAGCGCCTGCAGGCGGGGCTCGGTGCAGGCCGAACTGGGCACGCCGAAGCGCAGGAACTTGAGCTGCGCGTCCAGCGCCACCGGGGCGAAGTAGCCGCTGGCGTAGATCTCGATGCGCTCGGCCCCGGTCAGCAGTTCGATGGCGCGCGCGGTGGTGTCGCGGTTGAGTTCGTCGCGCGCGGCCAGGATCGCCGAGGCCGTGTTGCCCAGCACCTTGACGCCGATCTCCAGCGTCGAGTCGTCGCCCGTCACCTGGGTGTGCGTCACCGGCACCGTGGCGCTCAGCCCCGAGGCGAGCCGCAGCTTGAAGTCCGACAGGCCCTCGCAGCCGAGCGAGCGGCAGAAACGGATCACCGTGGGCTGGCTGACCTGTGCGGCGCGCGCGATCTCGGCGATGGGGTCGTTCAACGCCGAGCGCGGGCGCGCCAGCACATGGTCGGCCACGCGTCGCTCGGCCGGCGACAGGCTGCCCAGCGTGCGCTGGATCTGCGCCAGGATGGCCGAGCCCGGATGCCCCTGCAGGCCGCGCAACTGCTCGGCCAGGATGGTGGAAGCGCCGACGAAGGTGGCCTGCTCGGCCGTGATCACGTAGGTCGGGATGGCCTGCACGTACTCGCCGAAGCGGCCTTTCTGCTCGAAGCGGGCGCGAAACGGCGAGCGGTCGAAATACTCGCCCAGCCTGGGCACGATGCCGCCACCGATGTAGATGCCGCCCATCGCACCGAAGGTCACCGCCAGGTTGGAGGCCACCGTGCCCAGCATCGCGCAGAAGGCCTCCAGGGCTTCCAGGCACACCGGGTCGGTGCCGGCCAGCGCGTGGCGCGTGATGTCGGGCGCGCTGCGCGGCTCGTCGCGGCGGCCGGCGCGGCGCAGCAGGGCGCGGTAGATGACCTCGATGCCCGGGCCCGAGACCAGCCGCTCGAAGGACACATGCTCGAACTCGCCGAGTGCGAACTGCAGGATCGCGATCTCGCGCTCGTCGCGCGGGGCGAAGCTGGCGTGGCCGCCTTCGGTGCCCAGCGCCACCCAGCCCTGGGTGGCCGGGATCAGGCCCGACACGCCGAGGCCCGAACCGGCGCCGAGCAGCCCGATCACGCTGCGCGCGATCGGCGCGCCGCCACCGACCTGCCGGCGCTGCGTGGGCGCCAGCCTGGGCAGCGACATCGCCAGCGCGGTGAAGTCGTTCACCACCACCAGGGTGTCGAGGTTCAGGCGCTGGCGCATCTGCTCGCTGGAGAAACGCCAGTGGTAGTTCGTCATGCGGATCTGGTCGCCCTCCACCGGGTTGGCGATGGCGATGGCGGCGTGCACAGGCTGCCGCGTCGGCAGCGTCGCCAGATAGGACGAGACGGCGGCATGAAAGTCGGCATGCTCGGCGCAGCGCAGCGAGGCCGCGTGCTCGAAGCGGCCGGGCGCCGTCTCCATCGCGAAACGCGCATAGGTGCCGCCAATGTCGGCGATCAGGCGGGGGCTGTCGAACGGGTTCATCGCGGCGTCGCCGGTGTGGGTTCGGGCCAGGACATGGGTGTCATTTTCGTGCAGCGTGGCCACTGGGCCTGAGGGGCTGAAGGCAGCAATTCGCCGCCAGCCAGACCGGTTATAACTGCATCGCCACACTCAAATGGTAGCTTGACTACAACTTGGCGGCACCTATCTTCATACTCATCGTAGCAATCTAGGTGTCACCCTTGCCGCTGCCTTGTAGTTTTGCTACCTTCGACCCTTCAATGATCAGGCCGAACGGCCCGCCCCGATGAACAACTCCAGCGACGCTGCAGCCCTGCCCAGCGGTCAGACTTCAGACGACGACGACGGCGCCGCCCTCGGCTTGCCCTGGCTGGTGGCCGACCTCGGCGGCACCAACGCCCGCTTCGGCTGGGTGGGGCACCCCGGGCGGGGCGTCGAGCATGTGCGCAAGCTTGCCGTGGCCGACTATGCCGGGCCCGCCGCCGCCGCCGCCGCCTACCTGGCGGGCCTGCAGGGTCTGCCCGGCACGGCGCCGCCGCGCCGCGCCGCACTCGCCGTGGCCACCCCGATCGACGGCGACCTGGTCGGCATGACGAACAGCCCGTGGCGCTTTTCACGCACCGCGCTGCACCGGGAACTCGGCGTGGACAGCCTGCATGTGCTGAACGACTTCGAGGCGTTGGCGTTGTCCCTCCCCCGACTGGGCGCCGCACACCTGCGGTCGCACGGCGCCTTGCCGAACGCGAAGGGCATGCTGGCCGTCATCGGCCCGGGCACCGGTCTGGGCGTGGCGGGCGTCGTGCAGACCGCGCAAGGCTGGGTCGCGCTGCCCGGCGAGGGCGGCCACGCCACGCTGGCGTCGGCCGACGATTTCGAGAGCAGCCTGCTGCAGTGGGTGCGCGGCGAGCACGCCCATGTGTCGGCGGAGCGCTTGCTCTCGGGCATCGGCCTGCCGCTGCTGCACCAGGCGGTGGCCGCCGTGCTCGGGCAGGCGGCCGAGCCGCTGGCCGCCGAGCAGGTGGTCGAACGCGGCGTGTCGGGCAGCGACGGCCTGTGCCGGCGCACGCTCGATGTCTTCTGCGCGCTGCTCGGCGGCTTTTCAGGCAACGTGGCCTTGACGCTGGGCGCGCGCGGCGGTGTCTACATCGGCGGCGGCATCGTGCCCAGGATGGGCGACCTGTTCTTCGCCTCGCCGTTCCGCGCCCGCTTCGAGGCCAAGGGCCGCTTCCGCAGCTACCTGGAAGCCATCCCGACGGCGCTGATCACCGACACCCTGGCCGCACTGACCGGCGCCGCGCTGGCCATCGAACAGGACCGTCAGGGCGCGGCGTCCTGAACCCTCGGGCTGCGATTTCGAAATGAACTCGCGTTCGGCTGAACGCGAACGGGCATCAGCCGAAGCTACTGCACGCGCTTGTAGTTGCTGTAGCCGCCCGGCGGCGCCAGTTCGGGTGCGAGCACACGGCAACCCTTCGCGGGCACCGTCACGTCCAGCAGCGAGGTCCACATCGTCAGCGGGCTCTGCCCGGGTGCGCCGAGCAGGTCGATCAGCCGCGTGCAGTCCATCAGCTTGGAGTTGGCCAGCATCACGGTTTCGGTCACCTCGGTGTCGCCGGGGTTGACGAGCACCAGCACGGTGTCGGCGGCGCGATCCGTGTAGCGCTCGAAGGCGAGCAGGCCGTTGGCGATGATGGCGCGGTGGTTGCCCACGCGCAGCGCGCGGTGTTCGCGGTGCAGCCTGATGAGCCGCTTCGTCCAGGCCAGCGCTTCGTTGTCGTCGGTCACCAGGTCCCAGCGCATCGGCGCCCGCATTTCCGGGTCGTCGCCGCCGGGCATGTCGAGCTCGCTGCCGTAGTACAGGTTGGGCGCGCCCGGCAGCGTGAACTGCAGTACCTGCGCCAGCCGCCGCGCGGGCTCATCGGGCAGCGTGCTGGCCAGCCGCGCGGTGTCGTGGTTGTCGAGGTAGATCCAGCTCCTGAGCATGTTCTCGATGCCGGTGTCGTCGATCAGCCGCTGCATCATGCGGCTGGCGGTGGGTGCGTCGAGGCGGCCACCGGCCAGGCGCAGGATCAGCTGGCGCAGGGTGAACTGCATCACCGCGTCGACCGACGGAAACCACTCTTTCGGGTAGTTCGGAATCTCGCCCACGACCAGCGAACCGGGCTTTTCCTCGTGTGCGGCGCGCGTCAGTTCTTCGAGGAAGACGAATCCGATGTCGAAGGCGACGTCCAGGCGCCAGCCGTCGGCGCCGTCACGCAGCCAGCTGCGCACGACAGAGTCGCGGTCGCCCCAGAGATGGCGCCTGACTTCCGGGTTTTCCAGGTTCAGCTCGGGCAGGTTTTCGGCCCGCCACCAGGCGCGCGCGCCGCCGGCGAACTGCGGGCCGAAGACGAACCAGTCGCGGCGGCTGTCGCCGGCCGGTGCCGCCTCGGCGGCGAGGAAGGCCGGCGACTGCCGGCCCATGTGGTTGAACACGCCGTCGAGCACGAGCTTCATGCCGCGCGCATGCAGGCCGGCCGCCAGCGCCTTGACGTCGTCACGGGTGCCGAACTCGGGTGACACCTGCTGATAGTCGAGCGCGTCGTACTTGTGGTTGGTGAAGGCCAGGCAGACCGGGTTCAGGTACAGCACGTCGGCGCCGAGTTCCTGCACGTAGGTCAGCCGGGCGGCCAGGCTGGCGAGGTCACCGCCCCAGAAGTCGATCTCGTGGCTCCAGAGCTTGTGGCTTTCGATGTAGCGGCCCCTGGCCGGCAGTTCGTCCCAGCGGCGCAGCGTCTTCGGCGCCGGATAGAGGTGCGCCTTGGCCGCGAGGTCGAGCGCCGGCGCCCAGCGATCCACCAGCACCTGGTAGACGACGGCGCCGCAGCGCCAGTCGGCCTCCCGGGCTTCGATGACGGCCTGCAGTTCGAGGTCGAAGCGGTTGGCGCGGGACGGCATGCCGTTCAGCCCTTCACGCCCCCGGCCGTCAGCCCGGAGACGATCCAGCGCTGCGCGGCGAGGAAGACCAGCGTGATCGGCAGCCCGCTCAGGACGGCGGCGGCCGCGAAGTCGCCCCACAGGAACTTCTGGTCCTGCAGGTACTGCTTGGAACCGACGGCCAGCGTCAGGTTGTTCTCTTCGCGCAGCAGGATGCTCGCCACCGGGTATTCGATGATGGTGCCGATGAAGGCCAGCACGAAGACCACCATCAGGATAGGCACCGCCATCGGCAGCAGCACCAGGCGGAATGCCTGCCAGTGGCTGGCACCGTCGACCTTGGCGTTCTCCTCGATCTCGGTCGGGATGGTCTCGAAGTAGCCCTTGATCGTCCAGATGTGCATGGCCACGCCGCCCAGATAGGCCACGATCAGCCCGGCGTGGGTCTCGATGCCCAGCCAGGGCACGACCGAGCCGATGCCCTCGAAGATCGCGTAGATGGCCACCAGCGCCACGGCCACCGGGAACATCTGCAGCAGCAGCATGCCGTTCAGGATGCTGGTCTTGTGGGCGAACCGCAAGCGCGCGAAGGCATAGGCCGCGGTGGTGGAGATGGCCACGATGAGCAGCGCCGAGATGGTGGCGATCTTCAGCGAGTTCCAGAGCCAGAGCAGCACCGGAAACGGCGGCTGCACCACGGTGCCGTCGGGCTGCGTGTAGGGGAAGCCCAGAGCCAGTTGCCAGTGTTCGAAGCTGATGGTGGTGGGGATCAGCGAGCCGGTGGAAAAGTTGCCCGGCCGCAGCGAGATCGAGATCACCGCCAGCAGCGGGAACAGCGTGATGGCGAGCAGCAGCCAGAGGCCGGCATGCGCCGCCCAGATGCGCCAGCGCTGGCTCTTGCCGGTGACGATGGGCATGTCGTGTCTATCCCTTGCTGGAGTCGTTGACGCGGGCCAGCTTCAGGTTGGCCAGCGACATCAGCGCCACCATGAAGAAGATCAGGGTCGAGATGGCCGCGGCGAGGCCGAAATTGGCGCCGGCGTCGGTGAATGCGATGCGGTAGGTGTACGACACCAGGATGTCGGTGGTGCCCGCCGGCAGCTTGGTGTTCAGGTAGTCGGGCCGGCCGTCGGTGAGCAGCGAGATCAGCACGAAGTTGTTGAAGTTGAAAGCGAAGGCCGAGATCAGCAGGGGCGTCAGCGGCCGCACGATCAGCGGCAGGGTGATCTTGAAGAAGTTGGTCAGCGGCCCGGCGCCGGCGATCGCCGAGGCTTCGTAGAGGTCGGCCGGGATCGCCTTGATCAGCCCCGTGCACAGCACCATGATGTACGGGTAGCCGAGCCAGGTGTTGACGATCAGGATCATCGTCTTGGCCAGCAGCGGGTCGGCGAACCAGGCCGGGCGCACGCCGAACAGGGCGTCCAGGATGGCGTTGATCTCGCCGAAGTTCTGGTTGAACAGGCCCTTGAAGACGAGGATGGAAATGAAGCCCGGCACCGCGTAAGGCAGGAACAGCAGCGTGCGGTACAGCGTGCGGTATTTCAGCGCTTCCCAGTTCAGCACCACCGCCAGCGTCATGCCCAGCGCGGTGGAGAACACCACCGACAGCAAGGCGAAGGTCACCGTCCAGACGAAGATCGAGATGAAGGGGCCGCGGACGTCGGCATCGAACAGCATGCGGCTGTAGTTCGCCCAGCCGATGCCGACCTTGAAACCGGGCTGCACGCGCTCGGCAGCGGCGTTCTCGAAGAAGCCGGTGTCGGGGTTGGGCCGGTACTCGGCGCCGCTCGCCACGCGCAACAGCGAGCCGTTCGCGCCGGCCTTCCAGAGCGGCTCCATCGTGCCGAACTCGCGCACGCCGGTGTAGCGCAGCGTGCGGCCGTCGGGCAAGGCCAGCGCCAGCGCCATCAGCGCGTCGCGGTGGCGCAGCACTTCACGCAGCGGCAACGGCTCGCCCAGAGCCGGGCTGCCGGCGGGCGCGGCCGACATCGGCAGCGCTGCGCCGTTGCCCCGGCCCAGCGTGAGTGGCGGTGAGACATAGCGGCCAGCCTCCGCCGCGCCCTCGGGCGGCGTCAGCAGCAGACGCCAGGCCTGGCCTTCGGCATGCAGCGTGTAGCCGAAAGATTGGTCTTCGTCGACGGTGTGCTGGTCGAGCAGGTAGGCACGCGCACGCTCTTCGCCCAGCAGGTTGCTGGCCGAGTAGTTGGTGAAGCCGATCTGCATCGTGTAGAGCAGCGGGAAGGCGACGAACACCAGCATGCCCGCCACGCCGGGGAACAGGTAGCGCCAGGCCAGCGTGCGCGCAGAGCCGTAGGTGTAGAGCGCCAGCCCGCCGAAAGCCAGCAGCGCCACCGCCACCACGGGCTGGCCGGCCGCGTAGACGCCGGTCACGAGCCAGAGCAGCGCCAGCATCACGGCGCCGATCAGCGGCCACTTGAACCATGGGGAGGAACCTGCGCGCATCTATCTCGCCTGCATGCGCGCGGCCGCGCCGTCCAGCGCTGCGGCCGGCGCCTGGCGGCCGTTGGTGATGGCTTCCAGCGCGGCGTCCATCGCCGGGAAGAAGCGGCCCATCTCGGGGATGTTGGGGATGGGCTCGCCGGCACGTGCGTTGGCCATCGAGGCCACGATGTGCGGGTCGCCCGAGAGTTCCTTGAAATAGGCTTTGTTGGCCGGCGTGCCCAGCGGCACGTCGGCGCTGATGGTCTTCAGGCCTTCGAGGCTGAGCACGTGGTTCTCGATGAACTCGCGTGCCAGATCCTTGGCCGGGCTCGACGCCGAAATCATGCAGCCCAGCACGCCCACGAAAGGCCTGGCCGGGTGGCCGGCCACGCTGGGAATGGCCGCCACGCCGAAGTCGATCTTGCTGCGCTTCACGTTGTCCCAGGCCCAGGGGCCCGAGATCATCATCGCCACCTGGCCGCGGTTGAAGGCGCCTTCCATCTCGGCGTAGCGCGCGCCCTTGGGCATGTGGCCGTCTTTCACCAGTCGATCGAGCATCTTCGCGCCGAGCAGCGCACCCGGCGCGTTCACGCCCACCTGGCGCGGATCGAGTTCGCCCTGGGCGTTGCGGCCGAACACATAACCGCCCGGCCCGGCCAGTATCGGCCAGGTGAAGAACGACTTGTTGTAATCCCACAGGATGGCGCGCTTGCCCTGCGGCGCCAGCAACTTGTCGAGCGCGATCACTTCCTCGAAGCTGGCGGGCGGCGTGGCCACCAGCGCCTTGTTGTAGATCAGACCGATGGCCTCGATCGCCAGCGGGTAGCCCCAGGTCTGGCCCTGGTAGCTGAAGGCCTTCCAGGCCGAGTCCTCGATCTGCTCACGAACACGCCGCGGCGGCTTCACCGGCACGATCAGCCCCGACTTCGCCCATTCGCCGGCACGGTCATGCGGCCAGCAGAAAATGTCGGGGCCCTTGCCGGCGCCGGCGGCGGCCTGGAACTTGTCGGGCGCGCCTTCCGGGTGCTGCACCACCACGCGCACGCCGCTGGCCTGGGTGTAGCGGTCACCGACCTTCTGCAGCCCGTTGTAGCCCTTGTCGCCGTTGATCCACACCAGCAGGTCGGGCAGCGCCTGCGGCCAAGCGGGCATGGCCGCGCAAAGCGCGGCCAGGGTGGCGAGCGCGGGCAGCATTCGCAAGGCGGCGGGCCGGCGCACGCGGATCAGGCCGCCTGCAACTGCGCGCCGGCCTGCGGCCCGGCCTTCAGGCGGCGCAGCGCCAGGCCGTCGGCGGCGAACAGGTAGCAGGCCTCGGCGGGCAGGCGCAGCAGGAGCCTGTCGCCGGGGCGCGGGCGGATGGCGCCGTCGAGCTGCAGGGTCAACGACTCGGCCAGGCCCGGGAAGGCGCAGTACGCGTAGGTGGTGCCGCCCAAAGACTCGACGAAGGTGACGCCGACCTCGATGAGATTGCCGCCGTCGGGGTCAGCACCGGCATCAGCACCGGCATCAGCACCGGCAATGCGCAGGTGCTCGGGACGCAGGCCGAGCGTCACCTTCGCACCGGGCTGGCAGGCGCCGGCGTCCACCGTGCAGCGGATCAGCGCCGCGCCTTCCAGCCGCACCGTGGCCTGGCCG
>Ga0163144_10006680_pt1 | contig 25414 bp, 20 predicted proteins | sample OliLak19BULKMAT1_FD_123175 | JGI IMG/M metagenome (GOLD analysis project Ga0163144, IMG submission 123175) | Freshwater microbial mat bacterial communities from Lake Vanda, McMurdo Dry Valleys, Antarctica - Oligotrophic Lake LV.19.BULKMAT1 | ecosystem: Environmental > Aquatic > Freshwater >... | reverse complement strand
TTGAACCCGTTGTCGCGCTTTCTTGGCGACTGGATGACTCCGCAGGATTATGCGCTGATACGTCACGGCTTGGAAACCGGCTCCCCGGGCGGAGTCGTTCGGCCCGGAGATGCGCGCTTTTCGCTCCCAGGCACGCCGGATTTTGCGCTCGAGTCCTCGCTTAAACGCGAGATTTCCGGTGGTTTTACGGCGGCCACACCGATAACAAGTGAACCCTCGCCCCGCGCGAATCCCTTTCTCGAGTCGCTCAACCGGGTTGAGTTCACGCCTCCAGCGCGAGTTATTCCGCCGCCGGTGCAGCCAGGTCCGGGCCTCCTGCCAAGTGCCGCTGTGCCGGCGAGCCCGCTGCCAGCCAGCGCCGCGGTCGTGGCACCGCTGCGGCCGCACGTTCCCGACTTCCCAAAGCCCGGACAGGACGAAAAGTATTTCAAGCAACTGAAGCGTTTTTAGGGCTTGGATTCCCGGGGGCGGACGCTTGTGTCGCACGTTTCATCGATGGCACTGGCACTTTTATTTGCAGGGCAGGGAGCCCAAAAGGTCGGAATGGGTAAGTCCCTGGCGGGACAGTCCGCGGCTGCACGCGCGCTTTACGACGAGGCGAACTCTGTGCTAGGCTGGGATTTGGCTCAGTTGAGCTTTGAAGGTCCGGAAGCGGAGTTGACGCAAACGAAGGTGTGCCAACCGGCCTTGTTTGTGCACGGAATGGCCTTGCTGTCAGCACTTCAGGAAGCAGGAAAACTCCCGGCGGGCGAACCGGAGCTGGCTTTGGGCCTTAGTTTGGGCGAGGTCACGGCGTATTGTGCGGCCGGCGTATTCGACTTTGCCACGGGTCTGCGAGTCGTGGCCGAGCGGGGGCGCTTGATGCAGCAAGCGTGTGAGCGGACGACCGGCGGCATGGCGGCCATCATCGGTGAGGAGCGCGCCAAAGTGCAGGAACTCTGTCGTGATTTCGACATTGAGGCGGCTAATTTCAACGCGCCCGGCCAGATCATCGTTTCTGGCGACAAGGCGAAGGTCGATGGGGCGGTTGCAGCTGCGAAAGACCGGGGGATCAAAAAAGTGATTTCTCTGAATGTGGCCGGCGCGTACCATTCGCGCCTGATGGAGCCGGCGCGGATGGCGTTTGCGGCTTTTCTGGATTCAGTACCTTTTTCCGCCCCACGCTTCACCGTGCTGACCAACACCACTGGACAACCTGTTTCCGACCCGATCGCCATCAAAGCTGCGCTCGTAAAGCAAGTGGTCTCTCCCGTGTTATGGGAAGACTGCATGCGGGCCGCAGCGGCGGCGGGGGCCACGGAATTCTGGGAACTGGGACCGGGTGGGGTGCTCAGTGGACTGGCCCGCCGGACCGAGAAAACCTGGGTGGTAAAGAGCTTTGCTGAATTTGCCGACGTCGTTCCCAACGCGGCCTGAAAACGAAATGCCTTCTCGCTACACACGTAATTTTTGCATCATCGCGCACGTCGACCACGGGAAGACGACCCTTTCGGATCGGTTGCTGGAGTTCACCAACACCGTCGAGCAACGGGTCATGACGGACCAGCATCTCGATGGAATGGACCTCGAGAAAGAGCGCGGGATCACGATCAAGTCCCATCCTGTCCGGTTGGAATACCGCGCGAAGGATGGTCACCTTTATAAGCTGAACCTCATGGACACGCCTGGCCACGTGGACTTCTCCTACGAAGTCTCACGCAGTCTCGCCGCCTGTGAAGGCGCGGTGCTGTTGATCGATGCGTCTCAGGGCGTCGAGGCGCAGACCGTCGCCAACGCGCAACTCGCTTTTTCCCAGAAACTCAAGGTCATTCCGGTCATCAACAAGATCGATTTGCCGAGTGCGAATCTCGAGCTCTGTATTAAGCAACTCGAGGACATTCTGACGATTCCGGCGGAGGAGGCGATTCTCGCCAGCGGGAAATCGGGAATCGGCATTGAGGATATTCTTGAAGCCGTGGTGGCCCGGGTGCCGCCGCCGCGCTGGACCGAGTATCCGCAAACACGCGCCCTCGTGTTCGATTCGCTCTTCGATTCGTATCGAGGCGTTATTTCCTACGCTCGCGTCTTTTCCGGCACGATTAAGGCCGGTGAACAGATGCTCTTGATGAGCAACGGCGTGAAATCGGAAGTAAAGGAAGTGGGGATCTTCACGCCGAAAATGCTGAAGGTTGAGATGCTTAGCGCCGGCGATGTGGGCTACGTTATTTCCAGCATCAAGAGCACAGCCGACATCAAGATTGGCGACACGATCACGATCGCGAACAAAGCGGCCAAGGATATGCTTCCGGGCTATAAAGAGGTTCGGCCGATGGTATTTTGCGGATTGTATCCGCTCGAGAGCGCCGACTATGAAAAGCTCAAGGCCGCGCTCGGCCGGTTGCGGCTCAATGATTCGGCCTTCGTTTACTCATCCGAAAGCTCGCTTGCCCTCGGATTTGGCTTCCGCTGTGGCTTCCTTGGCCTGCTCCACATGGAAATCATCCAGGAGCGGATCCGGCGTGAACATGACGTGGAAATTATCTCCACGTATCCAAGCGTTGTTTACCACGTGGTGGCGCACGGCGGCGTGGTGACGGAAGTCGACAATCCGGTTAACCTGCCGGATCCCGGGACGATTTTGGAGATTCGCGAACCGACGATCAACGCCTCGATTATTCTGCCCAACGACTCGATGGGCGACATTCTCGGGCTCATCATGGAGAAGCGCGGGCTCTGTGATCATACCGACACGCTCGACATGAACCGGGTGATGTTGAAATGTACGCTGCCGCTCAATGAGATCCTCGTCGATTTCAACGATCGACTGAAGAGCATCACACACGGCTACGGTTCGATGGATTACGAACTCGGGGCGTATCGCCCGGCCGACCTCGTGAAGATGGACATCCTGATCAACGCCGAGCCGGTGGATGCATTTGCCAGCATCGTGCATCGCGACAAAGCGGAAACCAAAGGCCGGGCTCTCTGCGAAAAGCTCGCGGAGATCATTCCGCCGCAGATGTTCAAAGTCGCGATTCAGGCGGCGATTGGCGGAAAGATCATCGCGCGTGACAACGTGAAGGAGATGCGCAAAGACGTCACCTCGAAGTGTTATGGCGGCGATATCAGCCGTAAGCGCAAACTTCTGGATAAGCAAAAAGAGGGCAAAAAGAAGATGAAACAGTTCGGCAAAGTCTCGATCCCGCCGGATGCTTTTATCAAGGTGCTGCAGAGTAGTAATTAAAATTCTTCCCAACCATGGCTGCCGTTGTTGAGTTACTCGTCTGGCCGTTTGCCACGCTAGCCCGCTGGGTTAGCCGGCCCTTTTCCAACGAGGAGAAAATGCGCGGTAATGCGAGCAACTGGCTCGAGCTCGCGGACAAGGTTTACCACTACCGGCGCGACGTCCTGGCGCCGGCGCAGGTGGCGGAATTGCAGTCGCACATTTCCCGGTTGCAGACGCTTTTGAAGGAGCGCGCCGGAGCGGAGAAACTGAAACTCACCATCGAGCAACTGGAAGGAGTGCTACGAAGAACGGGTGGGGCGATTTATCCGAAGTCGGCCCTGGTGGAGAACATCGAGTTCTTTCTCGTCGCCGCCATCGTGATTCTCGGAATCCGCACGTACTTTGTGCAGCCTTTCAAGATCCCGACCAATTCGATGTGGCCCACCTATAACGGGATGACTCCGGAGGTCTGGAAAGATCCGGCCGAGGCCCCGGGGTTGGTGATGAAGGGCGTGCGTTTTGTACTCTTCGGAGCACGCCACAAGGAGATGATCGCCCCCGCGTCTGGCACCGTGACCATTCCTGTTTCGCTTTCGTCAGGCGGCCGGATTCATTACGAGCAAAAGCCGGGACGGACGTGGCTGATCTTCCCGACGGTGAATCGTGAGTATACCTTTCATGTAAACGGCACGCCGGTGCGGATTCAAGTCCCGGCTGATTTCGATTTCGACTGGGCCTTCGAAGAAGCCACCGGATTGAACTACGAGGCCCGAGCCCGACTCGCGCAAACGGCCACCATCGGCCCTCGTGGGATTCGGGAAGTGTCACTGCCGCGTCCGGCCGAACGCGGAAAACCGATCATTTCGTTCGATATCATCACCGGCGACCAGCTGTTCGTCGACCGGGTAAGTTATCATTTTATGCAGCCAAAGGTCGGGCAGGGCTTTGTTTTTCGGACCGATAATATCAACAGCGAATATATGCGTGGTCCGCGCGGGGAACCGTTGGAACAATATTACATCAAGCGTTTGGTCGGCGGGCCTGGAGACACCTTGGAGATTCGCGAACCGGTCTTGCTTCGGAATGGCGCACCGATCACCGGCGCCGGAGCGTTCGCCGCGAATGCGAAACGAGATCCGAATCACAAAGGGTACTTCAATGTGCCGGGGGGATATTTGAAAGCCGGCGAATCCCTGAAGATCCCGGAGAACAGCTATTTCGCGATGGGCGATAATTCGGCAAATAGTCAGGATAGCCGATATTGGGGTTATGTCCCGGCAAAGGACGTGGTCGGCCGACCCGTGGTGGTGTATTATCCGTTTACTAAACACTGGGGCATCGCCAGGTAGCCGCCGGCCCTCTGAAATCCAAGCCCCGGTTTTCGTCGTACAATTCAGATTATGTTAAGTTGATTGTTTGTGCAGATACCGAAGTCTTCTTTCCATGACCACGCCGGCTTCCGACTCCCGCCCGATGGGCCCTTCTTCCACCGGACTTTTCAACTGGCTTGATCGCCGCGTCACGGGCGTCTTGGTTCATCCCACGTCGTTACCCAGCGATCAAGGGATTGGCGTCTTTGATCAAGCGGCATTCGATTTGGTGGATTTTTTCGCGGCGACCGCCGTGAAGTACTGGCAGTTGTGTCCTCTTGGACCAACCGGCTACGGCGATTCGCCCTATCAGTGCTTTTCGTCGTTTGCCGGTAATCCCTATCTCATCGATCTCGTGCCGTTGGTTTCGGCCGGATTGCTCACGGATGCGGATCTCCAACCGCTCCGCCGTCTGGGCCGCGACCACGTCGACTATGGCGCGCTTTACGAACACAAGCCTCCCCTGCTCTTCGCGGCCCACGCCACCTGGATCCGGAATTCGAAACCCGAGCTGCCTTATGGCGACTTCACCGCATTTCAGAAGAAACACGCCGCGTGGATCGCCGATTATGCGTTGTTCTCGGCGCTGAAGGATCATTTCGGCGGTAAACCGTGGTGGGAATGGCCCGTCCAAGCGCGCTCGCTCTCCGCGGCCAAAACGATGCGTCTGCCGGCCGATGTCACCATCCGCGCCGAAGCCTATACGTTCATCCAATATTTGTTCTTTGGGCAATGGACCCGGGTCCGGGCGTATGCCGCGGAGCGGGCAATTCAGATCGTGGGCGACACTCCCATTTTTACCGCGCTGGATAGTGCAGACGTCTGGGCGAGTCCGCATTTATTTCAGCTCGACCGCCGCACGTTAAGGCCTTCCGCGGTGGCGGGCGTTCCTCCGGATTACTTTTCGGCCGACGGACAACTTTGGGGGAACCCGCTCTATGATTGGGAAGCTCACGCCAAGGAGAACTACGCGTGGTGGCTCGCCCGCCTGCGGGCCAATTTTGAGCTCTGCGATGTCGTCCGCATCGACCATTTCCGCGGGTTTGAAGCCTATTGGTCCGTGCCCGCAGATGCACCAACTGCTCGCACCGGTCAGTGGGTTTTGGGACCTGGCATCGCGTTCTTCCGCGCGGTGCAGGCCGCTATTCCCGGGGCGAAGCTCATCGCTGAAGACTTGGGCTTGCTCACCGCCGATACGATCGCGCTCCGGGAAGCCACGGGGCTCCCAGGGATGGCGGTCTTACAATTCGCGTTTGGCGGTGGCGCCGACAATTTCTATCTGCCGCACAACCAGCGCGCCAACTCCGTCGTGTATCCGGGAACCCACGACAACGATACCACCTTGGGCTGGTATGCGACGACCGATGAGAAAACGCGGGATCACCTGCGGCGTTACCTCCGAATTGGCGGTCAGGAAATCGGCTGGGACTTCATTCGCGTCTGCTACGCCTCGGTCGCTAATCTCGCGGTGATTCCACTCCAGGATTTCCTCAGCCTGGGTTCATTCGGACGTTTCAATACCCCCGGCAAGAGCCAGGGAAACTGGACGTGGCGCTATCGACCGGAGCACTTGGCGGCGTTACGACAGAACACCGCCAGCTATCTGGTCGAACTTGCCGAGCTCTACGGGCGGGACGGCGTCGAGAAATAGCGGAACGGACCGAGGCGCGGCAGCACCCGCCTCCAGTCCCCCCTTCCCGAGGTTACTCCAGGCCGAGTACGCGCCGGCCGGCCTCTGAAATCATCTGCGGGGTCCATTGCGGATCCCAAACGATGTGAACCTGGGCGGACTCCACGGTTGGCAGCGCCGCAATTTTTTGCCGCGCGTCTTCGGCGATCACCGGGCCCATTCCGCATCCCGGTGCGGTCAGGGTCATCTTCACCTGCACGTCATGCCCGCCCGAAGGCTTCTGCTCGATGTCCAAATCATAAACCAGGCCGAGGTCCACGATATTGACCGGGATCTCCGGATCAAAACAGGTCTTCAGCGAATCCCAGACTGCCTGTTGGCTGAACTCGCCGGTAACGGCTTCCTCGCCGGTCGCCGCCGGAACATAGCCGGCGATTGCGGCAACGTTCTCCTTCGCGATGCGAAAGAGCCCGCGATCGGTGCGCACGGTGACATTGCCGCCCAGCGTCTGCGCAATGAACACCTCGGTGTCCTTCGGCAAGGTCACGACATCGCCTGCCGGGATGACAGTGGCGACAACATCACGAATCAGAATGGGGGTGGAAGACATGGAGGGCGAAAGGCTCAATTGATCGACAAGTTCATCGGCATCCGGGCGTAGATTCCCTTCGGATCGTTGAAGGTGCGAAGCATCTTCAACTCCATTTCCACGCGGTCTGCAATCTTCCTCGTCAAGCCCGTCGAATGGGCGAACTCGGGGGATGACTCATACAAGTATTCCTGGATAACCTCGAAGATTTCCTTCTCTCGCGGGTATTCCACGAGTCGATAGTTGTCCACGATCCCTGCCTTTTCGGCGGCGAAGGCGATCGCGTCATCGAGTCCGCCCAACTCGTCGACCAAGCCAACCCTCAATGCGTCCGTCCCCGACCACACGCGGCCTTGGGCGATTTCCTCCACCGCTTCCCGGGTGAGGTTTCGGCCTTCCGCGACCTTCGCCACGAACTCCGTGTAAATCCAATCCACCATCCGCTGCAGCACCGCCAGTTCCTCGGGCGTCTTGGGCCGCGCAATCGTCAGCGAGTCGGCGAACTTCCCGGTCTTCACCGAATCGAAGGTAACGCCGAAGTTGTTCGCGAGCCGCTCCACGTCGAATTGCAGCCCGAAGACGCCGATCGAGCCGGTGATCGTGGTCGATTCGGCAAAGATCCGGTCGCCGTAGGCAGAAATCCAATACCCACCCGATGCCGCGTAACTGCCCATTGAAATCACAATGGGCTTCACCGCCTTGATGAGCCGAATTTCGCGCTGGATGATTTCCGAGGCCGAGGCGCTGCCGCCCGGACTGTTGACCCGCAACACGACGGCCTTCACATTATCGTCCTGCCGCAATTTGCGCAGCTCACGGGAGAATTTCGTGCTGCCGATGTCGGTGGACTCGCCCTCTCCGTCAACGATCTCGCCCTCGGCGTACACCACCGCGATGCGTCCCGCCCGCCCGAGCGTCCGCGGGACGCTACCATCGCGTTTCGGGGAGTCGGCGATATCCCGGATCGCCTTGGCATACTCCGTTACCGCAATCTGTTTAAACGGTTCCTTGGATCCCGCATTGCCGGTCTTCACCTTGAGCGCGTCATAAATCTCATCGCGGTAGGCGATTCGGTCCACGAAACCACTGGCCTTGGCCGTATCGGCTCGCAGCAGCCCTTCCGTATTTACCACAGATTGAAGCTGCGCCGGCATCAAATTTCGGCTCGGCGCGATGTCCGCGAGGAGATCGCCCCAGATATCATTCAAGAGCTTCTGAACCTCTTCACGATTCTCCGGACTCATCTCCGTGCGGGTAAACGGCTCGACCGCCGACTTGTATTTTCCGACGCGCGTCACTTGCACGTTAACGCCGTATTTATCCAACATTCCCGCAAAGAATGCAGGCTGGCTGGCGAGGCCGGGCATCATGATGACACCGTAAGGGTCCATCGCCAAATCATCGGCGACCGATGCCAGATAGTAACTCTTGGTGTTCGCGTGCGTGATGTAGGCGCTGACCGGTTTGCCGGCCGCTTTGACCGACTCCAACGCCTCACGTACTTCTTTGAGGGCGGCGTAGCCGGATCCAAACGCCGCGGACGAGAGGTCGCCGGTGATAAATACGCCGAGGATTCGGTCGTCTTGGGCCGCTTGTCGCAGCGCGCGAGTCACGGCGCGGAGCTGGACGGTGTCGTTCTTCGCCCCGAAAAAACTGAGGTCGACCCGTGGCGGCGCGTCGGAAATGTTGGTGGACAAGTCAAAGACGAGATATGAGCCACGCGTTACCCCCGGTCGGGCCTTGTCGGCCGCCCCCAAGGCCGCCATCGCTGCCATGAACCCGAGCAGCAAGACCAGGCAACCGACACTGAAAATAACCAGCGCGGTGAGCGCACCCAACGTCGAGGTGAAAAAATTCTTCATGCGGATCGCGCGCACCGTAGCCGCTTTCTCCGGTTCCTCCAGTAGAAAGGAAGATGAAGGGCGGTGATGAGCCGAATTCCCGTGGCTTTATCGCTCCATCTGTCCGTCAAACAAGCCGGATTTGCACGAATGACGTCTGGCCTATGGACGTCCGATCTCACCTCGATCAATCGAGCAAGCTCCGCTTCCGATGCGAACCGGGAGGGCTCCTACCCACTCCCTGAATCGGCGGCAATCTCCGTTGGATTTGGAATGGAAACTGCAGAAACGATCGGATTGCGCCGTTATCAGACCCAATCAATGTCCATGCTATGAGTGAGAAAAAAGAACTGCTCACCACCAACCGCAAGGCGCTCACCATTAATCTCGACGAGCGTGCCTATGGCACGTTCGCGGAGATTGGTGCCGGCCAGGAAGTCGCACGGGTATTCTTCCAGGCCGGAGGAGCGGCGGGAACGGTGGCGAAGACGATCTCGGCGTACGACATGAACTTCAGCGACGCCATTTATGGCAAAGCGCCGCGTTATGTCTCGCAAGAGCGGCTCGGGCTGATGCTGGACCACGAATATAATTTGCTGATTGAGAGGCTCGCCGCCCAGCGGGGTGAGCGCACCCATTTCTTCGTCTTCGCCGATACGGTTGCGACCAAAGGTTTCAAAACCGCGTCCAACGATGCCCATGGCTGGCTGGGCGTCCGCTTCCAAAGTGAACCAGGCAGCGCTCCCAGCGAGGTGGTGCTGCACGTGCGGATGTGGGATAAGGAAAACGTGCTGCAGCAGGACGCGTTGGGCGTCGCCGGCACCAATCTAATGTACGCGGCGTTCTATTACCGCGACGATCCGAAGCGCTTTATCGAGTCGCTCGTCGACAACCTCGGCATCGAGCGCCTCGAAGTGGACATGCTCAAGTTTTCCGGTCCGGCCTTCGCGCAGGTGGATAACCGGTTGATGTCGCTCTACCTCGTGCAGCACGGTCTGACCAACGCCGTGATGTTTGGCCCGGAGGGAAACGTTTTGCAGCCGTCCGAGGTTCTTTATAAGAAGGCCATTCTGGTCGAGCGCGGCAGTTTCCGCCCGGTCACCCACGTGAATGTCGACATGCTCAACTGTGCCACGGCCCAGTTCGTCCAGGAGCCGGACGTCAAAGGCAAAGACGTGGTCGTGATCATGGAAATCACGATGAACAACCTGCTGGCGGCGGGAGAACTCGACGCGCCGGATTTCCTTTCGCGGGTCGATTTGTTGGGCGAACTGGGCTTCGCCACGATGATTTCCAACTACTCCGAGTATTATCGGCTAACGTCCTACTTCCGCCGTTACACGAAGGAGATGATCGGGGTGTCGATGGGCATCAATAACCTGCTCGAGATCTTCAACGAGAAATATTACGAACACTTGGAAGGCGGAATTCTCGAGTCGTTCGGACGCATGTTCAAGAACGCGGTGAAGCTGTACGTCTATCCAATGCGGCAGGAAGCCTTCGATCGCTATCTGAACGTCGGCGGGGTCGCTGCTCCGGGTTCACATGTGGGCCATGCGTTTGCAGCCAACGTGTTGATCACGGCCAAGAACGTTCACGTCGCCCCGCATTTGCGCAATCTCTACGATCACCTGCTCGAAAATCACTATATCGATACCCTGGTCGGTTTCGACCGGGACGTGCTCGGAATCTTTTCGCGCGATGTGCTGCAGCGTATCCGTGAAGCGGATCCAATCTGGGAACAGATGGTTCCGCCGACCGTGGCGCTCGCGATCAAGAAGCGGCGACTGTTTGGATACGTCGATCCGGAACCTGCCCCGACCTCATCAGACCCGGTCGCGGTGGGCTGAAGTTCGTTCGCCGGAGAACTGGGGCCCAAGATGCTCTCTGGGTTTCTTTGAGGTTTATCCGGGCCACGCGCGGCTGGCAGCCGCCTCACGTTGGGACGCTCCTCTTTGCGCCGCCGTCTCCGTGCACCGTTATGCGCCGGGGTGACGTGGGCGGGAATGTTTGCACTCAAAAATCTTCGTGCATTTTGGCCGGATTCGTGGGCAATTCCTCCGCTCCATGCGCTTCCACAAATACCATGCTCTGGGCAACGATTACATTGTCCTTGATCCAGCCGATTTCCCGTCGTGGCAGGGCCAGCCGACCATCGAGCAAATCCGGGTGGTATGTCACCGCAATTTTGGCGTGGGCTCCGACGGTATTCTCTGGGGTCCGCTTCCGTCGACCCAGAGCGAGTTTGGCCTGCGCATCTTCAATCCCGACGGCTCCGAAGCGGAAAAATCAGGCAACGGACTCCGCATTTTTTCCCGCTTTCTCTGGGACCAAGGCTTGGTCAAGACCCCCGAGTTCTCCATCGAAACGCCCGGCGGCAATGTCCGTTCCGTGATCAAAGAAGACGGACGCCTGATCACGATCGCAATGGGGAGTGTTAGTTTCGACAGCGCCAAAATTCCTGTGAACATCCCTGGGGCGGCGCGGGAGGTCCTCAATGAGAAGATCACGGTTCTCGATCGTGAGTTCACCTATTGCGCCGCCACCATCGGCAATCCGCACTGCGTAATTCCTTTGCCGGAGATTTCCCCCGAACTCGCCCACACGTTTGGTCCGCGTTTCGAAACGCACCCCAATTTCCCGCGGAAGACGAACGTGCAGTTTTTCAAGGTCATTGATCGGAAAAATATTCAGATTGAGATCTGGGAGCGTGGCGCCGGCTACACTCTTGCCTCCGGCAGCAGCTCCAGCGCTTCCGCGGCCGTGGCGTTCCGTCTCGGACTGGTCGATCGTGAGCTTACCGTTCACATGCCCGGCGGCCAGATCGGCATCGAAATCGGCGAGGGGTTTTCGATCATGATGACGGGCACCGTCAACAAAGTTGCCGAAGGCCGGATGCACCCTGACCTCTTTCTGGTGAAAGTCTGATCGTTGAGCGCCACCGCCATCTTCCAGGAATGGAACGTGGCCGCTTCGATCTCGGACGCTACCGCACCCGTCCAGCGTGCGGACGGCCATTCCGGCACGGGCTACCCTCTGAATTGGGGTGCAATGGAGCTCGCGTCTTGTCGATTTCGGCGCGCCGCTTGGTCCTGCAATCATGCCCTTGTCCATCACCAAGCTTGAGCGAACGATCCTTGTGACTTTGGTCACGCTCATCGTCTTGGGATTGATCGGATACGTCGTCTTGTAGGGTTCCAGAACATCGCGCCGCCAAAAAAGCCTCGCCAATCACGCGCGGCCCTGCATCCCATTTGGGTCGACGCACGTATGAAAGGGAAATGTCCACGCTTCTATCCTGCTTCTCCGGGGCAACTGCTTACGCAGGGGCGGAGCCTCTACGCCACTTTGCCAAGGGTTGGTGCGGACGTATGACTACGCAAATCTCAGCCGATCCTCAGCCACCGGAAGATCGCGAACAAGTCGATGGCAGACTGTTGGCGCGGATTTCGGCCGGAGACCGGCAAGCGTTGGGCGAGCTTTATGATCGTTTCTCACGTCCGCTTTATGGCACCGCGCTGCGGATCGTCCGCGAGCCAGCTGAGGCTCAGGACGTTGTGCACGATGCGTTCATCACTTTGTGGGAAAAATCTTCTGGTTTCGATCCCAGTCGCGGCAATGCTTTCTCGTGGATGGTGACCTTAGTACGCAATCGTGCCATTGATCGGGTCCGGATGCGCCGGCGTCGCACGGAGCTTCTTGCCGAAAGTGCGCCCTCCGATCTCGGAATGGACGGCAGCTCCGGGGCCGCTTCCGCAAGTGATGTCGCCGCCAGCGGTGACGAGGCTCGCGCCGTTCGCGAGGCGGTGGCCACCCTGCCCGCCGAACAAAAACGCGCGGTCGAACTGGCTTTTTTTGGCGGACTCACCCAGGAAGAAATCGCCCGTAAATTGCAGGAGCCGCTCGGTACCGTCAAAGCCCGCATTCGCCGGGGGCTGCTTAAACTTCGCGACTCGCTCGCGCTCCGGACATGATCGACGAACGTAACGAAGAACGCGCTGCGCTCTACGCCGTCGACTTGCTCGAAGGTGGGGAGAAGGCACAGTTCGAAGCCGCTCTCTCTCGCGACCCTGAGCTTCAAGTGGTGGTACGCGAGTTGCGGGCAGCCTCCGCGAGCTTGGCATACTCGGTCGCGACTCCCCCGCCGCCTGCCCTGCGCGTTCGCATTTTATCCTCGATCTCGTCGATGGAAACTCGTCCGACCACCGCGCCTTCTCCGGCGGAAAACGTTATTCGGCCGCCGGCGTCCTTCTGGCAGTTCGCTCCTTGGGCGATTGCCGCCGGATTCGCCGTGGTCGCTGCGTGGTCGGGTCAGCGTTATTTCGCATCCTCGAGCGAGCTTGCCCTCATCCGTGATCGCGAGGCGCTTGCCGACATCGCACTCCAAAACACGCGTCAACAACTCGAGGCCGAGCGCATCGTGACCGTGCGCGAGCGTCAAAACCTCCAGCAACAGCTTGCCGGCACGACGACTCAGCTCCAAACGGTTCAGACGCAGTTGGAGGCGGTTTCACCCCAGCTCGCGGATCGGGATCGCCAACTCGCGGCCGCTCAGAACCAAGTCAACGAACGCGAGTCGCAAATCGCCGCGCTCTCGCAACGCGTCGATGCGCTCGCGGGAGCTTCGGTTGATCTCACCCGCCAGCTGGGCGAAGAACAGAACCGAGTCGCGAAGCTCACCGAGGACATGCGGGTCCAGCAGGATCTCGCCAATTATAAGATTACGATTCTCGCTTCGATCGCCAAGAATTCGCCAGCCGCTTTAGCTGCTGCGGTTTGGAATCCGGCCAATCAGGAGGGCGTTTTGAAGGTCGAAAAATTGCCCGCCCTCCTCCCCTCTCAGGATTATCAACTGTGGGTAGTCGACCCTCAGTACGAGAATCCCGTCGATGGCGGCGTCTTCACGGTTGACCCACTGAGCGGCGATGCGCGGTTTACGTTTAAGCCGAACCAGCCCGTCAAAGCAGTCGCCGCATTCGCGGTCACGCTCGAACGCAAGGGTGGCGTGCCGAAGGCTGAAGGTCCGTTCGTGCTGCTCGGGAAATAAACCGGAACGCCGGTTCCGAAACGCACGGACACTTGGGTTGCCGGTCGGGTGACACGATTCGGCGGACTGGTCCTTACTTGGACCTTGTCACGCGCTTCCCCGTCCAAGAAACCTCTAGCGATGATACTGAAACCCAAGGTCCGCGGATTTGTTTGCGTCACGTCCCATCCCGAGGGATGCGCCGCGCATGTGCAGGAATGGATCGACTCGGTAAAGTCGAAGAAGGCGCTCTCCGGCGGACCGAAGAAGGTCCTCGTGATTGGCTCCTCCACGGGCTACGGGCTCGCCTCCCGGATCACCGCTGCGTTCGGTTCGAATGCGGCTACGTTAGGCGTATTCTTCGAGCGCCCGTCCGAAGAAGGCCGCCCTGCCACGCCAGGCTGGTACAACACCATTGCCTTCACCCACGCCGCTCATGCCGCAGGTCTCTACGCGAAGAACATCAACGGTGACGCTTTTTCCGACGCAATCAAGCAGCAGGCACTTGACCTGATTCGCGCTGACCTCGGTCAAATCGATCTTGTCGTCTATTCACTCGCATCACCGCGCCGAACGCATCCCAAGACCGGAGCCGTCCACAAGTCCACGCTCAAGCCCGTGGGCGCGTCGTACACCAACAAGACCGTGGACACCGACAAGGGAATCGTGACCGAGGTGACGATCGAACCCGCTAATGAGCAGGAGATCGCCGATACGCTCGCAGTGATGGGTGGCGAAGATTGGGAGATATGGATGAATGCCCTCTCCGACGCCAACCTCCTCGCTCCCGGCGCGCAGTCCGTCGCTTATTCCTATATCGGACCCGAAGTGACGTGGGCCATTTACAAGAACGGCACCATCGGCTTGGCCAAAAACGATCTCGAACGCGCCGCCAGGAACATCGACTCCCTCTTGAAACTGAAGCGCGGCGGACGCGCGTTCATCTCGGTCAACAAAGCGCTCGTGACCCAGGCCAGTTCCGCCATTCCGGTCGTTCCGCTCTATATTTCGATTCTTTATAAGATCATGAAGGCGGCGGGAACGCACGAGGGCTGCATCGAACAGATTCAACGGCTGTTCTTCACCCATATGTATAACGGCCACACGCCGACGTTCGACGAAGCCGGCCGTGTGCGGATCGACGACTGGGAAATGAGGTCCGAAATTCAGCAAGCGGTTCGCGAAATCTGGCCGCGCGTCACCACGGAAACCCTCGCCGCCGAGACCGACATCGCAGGCTATCGAACCGAGTTCTTGAAGCTCTTCGGCTTTGGCTTGGCCGGCGTGAATTACGAGGCCGAAACGGAACCGCATCGGCTGATGCCGTGATGCGCGCTCGTTCGACGCGACGGCCATCGGCTCCGCTCCGCCCCGCTGAGAACGAGGCGTTTCAGCTTCTGAATTCATGCGCGCAGTGATTCAGCGCGTCTCGTCAGCCCGGGTTACAGTGGCTGGCGCGACCACCGGAGAGATCAATCGGGGATTGTTGATTCTGCTCGGGATCGCGCCCGGCGATACCACGGCCGATGTCGAGTGGCTGGCCAACAAAGTTTGCGCCCTGCGGATTTTCGAAGATCTGGAAGAGAAAATGAACCGGTCGGTCGTCGAGGTCGGCGGTGGTCTGCTCGTCGTCAGCCAGTTCACCGTGTTCGCGAGTACACGCAAAGGCATCCGCCCTTCCTTCAACGACGCGGCCAAACCGGACGTTGCGATTCCCCTGTACGAAGCATTCAACGCGCTCGCCGCCGTTTTGTTGGGGCGTCCCGTTGCCACCGGACGCTTCGGAGCGCGAATGGACGTGGCGCTGGTAAATGACGGCCCCGTCACCTTGATCATCGACTCGCGGCTCCGCGAGTGAACGGCGCTCGAAACGATTGCCCGCCCGACGGCTACGCCCGCGGATGGCAACAAAGTGGTCCCGGATGGTTCAGGGCTGCGCGATGCACTCAAGCGGTGTTCCCCGGCGACCTACTACGCAGCGTGCAAATTTCGCCAAACGGGTGAGCCGCGCGACGCTGCCAATGTCGTGGGTGGTGTGCTGGAGTACTATGTCGACCGTGATCTGCGCCCCAAGCTCCTTCATGCCACCGGCCCGTTGCTGCTCCGCGAAGACTTGGGAATCGATTCTCTGAGTATGATGGAAGCTTTAATGATCGCTGAAGACGTCCTCTGCCTCCCCCTGAGCGCCGAGAACCTGACGGAATTAAAAACTGTGGATGACGTGCAAAACTTCATCGCGAGCAAAATTTCGACGTCCGGGAAGGCACCAGCAGGGGCGCAGACATAAACCGTGAAACGAGCCGGATTGCGTGCGACATGAGCTGCCAAGCAGATCCATCCGGGTTCCTGGAACCCAGTGCGTTTGGCGGCGAATCGCGGTTTTATGTGGGGTTTAATTCACGCTAGTTGCAATAAATTGGGGAATATTCCCCGTACTGAGGCGCTGCTTTTTTCGCACAAAGTTGCATAAACCAGCTATTGAATGCCACATAGATTGATTTATTCCCTTGGCACACGTTATGCGAAACGAAACCTTGCCATGCAGACCCCATTCCCTGACTCCACAACCCCCGCAACCTTCTTTAGCCGTGAACGGCGCCGGCAGCGAATGCGGAAATTTGTCGAAGCGTTTGAGCGCCGCTCCTGGCGCTGTTCGCCGGAAATTCCCTTCCTCTTTCCCTTCGCCAAAAACGAGGTGAAGGAAGAGGGCTGTTCCGGAGTGCAGCTCCGACCTTAAGCTGCCGTAATCGCAGAGTACGAGGTGGCGCCGGATCACTCGCGCGCCCCCTTTCCATTCCTGTTCACGGATTACCGCCCGTGACAACGTTCACGACCTGGCCTTTCGCAATTGCCGTCGCGCGCGTATAGTTCGCGCGGAATCGATCGCCCAATTCCCGCGCGAGCCGGACCTCCTCCACCTTGTTCCGGGATCCCAAGCGACGGCGGATTTCGGTCGTGGTGTGAGCGTAATCGACGGCCGACAAGTCATGCAGCACGGCCAAGGCTTGGGATTTCGCCGGTTCCGGTGCCGCAATGATTGCGCGCCACGCTTGCTTCAGTTCGCCGTGGGTATCCTGACACATGATACGCACGATAAAAGCCATTTCCCGGAAGTAGCGCCCGGTCCACGCTTCGCGGTAGATCAGCGGATCGCGTTGTTCAAACGGTGAATCGTTCGGATCGCTGCGATACGCCTTCCATTCGTCATGGGCGTAAAAATCGCGCCGTACGGGTAACCGGCGCAGCGGGAACCGTTGGGGCCCTCCAGGAGTGCCGGGCTCGAAATTCCAGAGTTTCTGGCCATCCATCGTCAGGACAAACTCCATGAACGCCACCGCCACCGCGCGGTTCGGCGCCCCGCGGAGCAGCCCCATCGGGTCCACCGACGAGACGGAGCCTCCGGCCGGCGTCACGTACGCCACGCGTTCCGACTCACCGCGCCGACGCACGGCCTCGTGCTGCTGGCGCCCATAGAAATCAATGCAAAGACCCGCCGCGCAGTTCCCCGCGGCTACATCGATCGGTGGCTTTTGCGAGGTATCGGTGAAGTAGCGCGCATTCGCCCCGATGAGTTGCAGGAGGCGCAAGCCTTCCAGCCAACCTTCGCTGACCGCCCTCGTTTCCAAGTCAACGCCGCTCAGCTCAGGCGCGGTCCGCTCAAGCGCATGCAAATGCTGCTGCATCTTTTGCTGAATGATGTTTTCGAAGGCCTTTGCCACCGATCCGCTCTTCGTCGGATCAGCGAGACCAACTTCACCGATGAGGCGCGGATCAGCCAGATCGGCCCACTGCGATGGCGCCTGCTCAATTCCCAAGCGTTGATAGGAGTCACGATTGTACAAGATGCCATACGAACTCAGGACCGTGCCGATCCAGAGGCCATCCGGGTGCCGGTAGTCTTCGCCGCCAAAGCGACGCGGAATCACTGCATCCGAAAACCACTCCGGGTGTGCTTGCACGATTCCAGAGTCAACGAGCCGTCCTGCTTGCGCCTGCCGGTCCAGGTCATAGGTGCCGCCACCGAAAAACAAATCGATCCCACAACCCACGTCCGACGCGAGAAACGCCGCGCGGGCCTCCTTCACCAACCCGGGAGCATCCGCGGCCAGACGCGCCGATTGGAATCCTGTCTGCACCGCTGTGCTCCACGGTTTGCGCAAAGTCCGCGTCCAGTAATTCTCAAAAGCCGCCGTGTACTCGCCTTCCAGAAAACGCGCAATATCGCTGGTGCCGCCCACTATTCGCCAATCGATCGCAACGGTGCGACCCGTGCGCTCCTGATACCACGCCGCGAAGCCGCGGCCAAATTCGTAACGAATCGCCTCATTGTGCGGTGTGATGATGACCAGCGTGTCGTCCGCCCGTGCGGTCGCCACGCGTTTCGGCCGAAGCGCAAACGGCAGCGCGACGATCGCTACGAGAGTCAGAACAATGACGAAGCGTTTCATCGAAGAGCCGGGGCGGGACAAAATTCGTGCACAGGCGAACGCGCTGCAAACCGTCGCGTCGATTTAATCGACGAGGGCGACGACGTCGTCCGGCGCCGCGCTCGCAAACACTTCTCCGCGGCTCGATTGATCAAGGAAACGCGGATTCAACTCGATGATCTTCAGATTCAGCGATCCCGCAACGAGCGCATACTGCGCCATCTCGCCGAGAAAAATGGCCTCCCCGATCCGTCCGCGTACGGAGTTCACGGCTGCCGGTTCGCGACTCAGGACCCAGCATTCCGGCCGGACGGAAAGCGTGACCTTGGCCCCGGCCGCAGGCTTGGCGGAAGAGTCTCCGAGCACGCCTTTGAACTGCCCGACCGCGGTATCGACGACGACGTCCTGGCCGGTGACCCTCACGAACGTTCCGGGGATAAAATCGGTTTCGCCGATGAAGTCCGCCACGGTTCGGGACGTCGGGCGACGATAGACCTCGCGCGGGCCGCCGACTTGCAGAATGCGTCCGCGATCCAGGATCGCCATGCGATCTGAAATCGACAGCGCCTCCTTCTGGTCATGCGTGACGTAGACAGTCGTGAGCTTGAACTCCTTGCACACGCGTCGAATCTCCGCGCGCATCTCGAGACGCAGCTTGGCGTCGAGATTCGAGAGCGGCTCATCGAGCAGGAGACAACGCGGACGAATCACCAACGCGCGAGCCAGGGCCACGCGCTGCTGTTGACCGCCGGAAAGTTGATTCGGACGGCGTTCAGCGTACGGACCCATGCGGACGGAATCCAAGGCTTCATGAACGCGGCGTTTGATTTCCTCGCGTGGCACTTTTCGTTCCTCGAGTCCGAAGGCAACATTCTCGGCCACGGTCATATGGGGCCACAGCGCATAACTCTGGAACATCATTCCCGTGTTCCGCTTGTGCGGCTCGAGGCGCGTGACGTCCTCGTCGCCGAACAGAATTTTACCCTCTTCTGGAATGTAGAACCCGGCCATGCTCCGGAGCAACGTCGTCTTCCCGCATCCGCTGGGGCCGAGAAGAAAGAACAATTCACCCGGTTCGATGCGAAGATCGAGTTGCTGCAACGCCGACACGTTTCCGAAGCGTTTCGTCAGTTGCTGGATTTGAATGGAAATCATTCCGGGCTCAGAAGTAAGCGGCAGGCAAGATTTGGGGCGTAGGCGAGTCAAAGGAATTTGACCTCTATTCCTGGTCCGACGCCTCCGTCGCCGATCCAAGTCCATCTCACAAAGCCGACCGACTGTCTCGATCGTTCCCTTCGCCTTTGCGAAAAGGTATCCTCGCGCTTCCGGGCGCTGGAACAGGTTGCATTCCCGCGGCGGTGTGGCTGCTTTCCAACGATGTCGTTGTTGAAGTCCCTCCATCCTGATCTCGCCGAAGTGTTGCTCACGGAAGAGCAGATCAAAGCCCGGGTGAAGACGATCGCCGCCGAGATCAAGCAAGCCATTGGCGAGGGTGAGTTCACGATTGTCTCGTTGATCAATGGCGCGGTGATGTTCACGGCGGACTTGATGCGCGAGATTGATAATCCCGTGCGCCTCGACTGCATCCGGGTGTCGAGCTACGGGGCCAAGACCAAGTCGATCGGCACCCCGCAGGTCATTTACAGTCTGACACTCGATATTGCCCAGCGGGACGTACTGCTCATCGATGATATTCTCGACACCGGCAAAACCCTGAAGCTGGTGAGCGACTTGATCCTTGATTTGAAACCCGCGAGCCTGCGCACGTGCGTCTTACTCGACAAGAAGCCCCGGCGGGAAGTGGCGATCGAGGCGGACTTCGTGGGTTTCGAGATCCCGGATAAATTCGTTGTCGGGTACGGGCTCGATTTCGCCGAACGTTACCGCAATCTCCCGGGCATCGGCGTCCTGAAGCCGGAGAAGCAAAAGACATCGTCCTGGGTTTAGAGCGAGGTGGCGCGAAGACGGGCGGTTGGTCCCTAACCGGGCGAATGGTCCGCACCTGGAGTGCCCAAATTGTGGATACGAGATGATTGGAGCAGGGAAAATGAAATTATGAATGCGAAGGTAATGATGACCTGCACGGCTCTCCTTTCCGACGCACGGTAGCAGGGCGATCAGGTTTTAGGAACCGGTCGTTTCGCACCGCGCGGAGAGCCGGAACGTCAGGTGTCCGTGGAACGGGGCCGGCCGACCGATTACCGGCCGCGTGATTTACCGCGAACCGCCGCCGCGTTTCGTCGGGCGGTGGAATAGTTTTTGGCCGGCCCCGACGTCGCTTTCAGATAATCACCGCTTTTCAGGGCGTTGATTTGGTCACGCAAAACCGCCGCCCGTTCAAACTCCAGGCGGCCGGCCGCCTCTTGCATCTCGTCTTCGAGCTCCGCAATCACGGTCGCGACATCATCACCGCTTTCAGCGACGACGGCCTCTTCGCCACGCTCTCCGGATCCGTTGTACACATGCAAACTCGCCTGGGCGGAACGCTTGACGCTGCGCGGCGTAATGCCATGCTCAATATTATAGGCGAGTTGCTTTTCCCGGCGATATTTCACCGCCTCCTGGGTGCGCCGAATCGAGTCCGTGATCTTGTCGGCATAGAAGATCACCCGGCCTTTTTCATGTCGCGCCGCCCGCCCGGCCGTCTGAATCAGCGAGGTTTCACTCCGCAAGAACCCCTCCTTGTCCGCATCGAGAATCGCCACCAGCGCCACCTCGGGCAGGTCGAGCCCTTCCCGCAGCAGATTGATCCCGACTAATACATCGAAGTTGCCCAGCCGCAGGTTGCGCAAAATCTCCACCCGTTCAATCGCATCGATGTCCGAGTGCAGATATTCCACCCTTACTTTGGCCTCCCGCAGATAACTTGTGAGGTCCTCCGAGAGCCGCTTCGTCAGGGTCGTTACCAACACGCGTTCCCCAGCCGCGGCCGCGGCCCTCACTTCCCCAATCAAGTTCTCGACCTGTCCCTTGGTCGAACGGATCGTAATCTCCGGATCGAGCAATCCGGTCGGCCGCACCAATTGTTCGGCGATCACCGCCGATTGCTTTAACTCGAACGCGGCTGGCGTCGCCGACACATAAATGGTCTGTCCGGTGACGCCTTCGAACTCGGCAAAATTCTGCGGGCGATTATCCAAGGCCGACGGCAACCGGAACCCGAAGTCCACCAGGGTCTGCTTGCGTGAGCGATCGCCGTTATACATTCCGCCGACTTGGGGGACCGTGGCGTGACTCTCGTCGATAATGAGCAGGAGATCCTTGGGAAAAAAGTCGATCAGGCAGAACGGCCGCTCGCCCGGTTGCCGCGCCGTCAAATGGCGCGAGTAGTTCTCGATTCCATTGCAAAACCCCATCTCCTGCAGCATCTCGAGGTCGTAATTCGTGCGCATGCGAATTCGTTGCGCTTCGAGGTACTGCCCCCGGCCCTCAAAGTACGCCACGCGTTCATCCAGCTCCCGCTTGATCGCGGCAATCGCCGGCTCGAGTTTTCCCCGGCTCGTGACGTATTGATTCGCCGGATAGAGATCAAACTGATCGAGCGTGCGAATCACGTCGCCGCTCATCGGTTCAAACTCCGTCAACGCCTCAATCTCGTCGCCAAAAAACTCGATCCGCAACCCGTGCTCCAGATAGGCCGGCATGACGTCGACCACATCGCCTCGCACGCGAAAGCGGCCGGGCTTCAACTCGTAATCATTCCGCTCGTAGATGTTGTCGACGAGGCGTTCGAGCAGCTTCTGACGCCCGAGCGAGGCCCCGCGGCGCAAGGGAATGCGCATCTCCATAAACTCTTGCGGCGAGCCCAAGCCGTAGATGCACGACACGCTTGCGACCACGATCACATCGCGCCGGGAAACCAGCGAACTCGTACTCGCAATCCGGAGACGCTCGATCTCTTCGTTAATCGAGGAGTCCTTCTCAATGAAGGTGTCACTGGACGGGATATATGCTTCCGGCTGGTAGTAATCGTAGTAACTCACGAAGTATTCCACCGCATTCTCCGGAAAGAAATTCTTGAACTCCGAGTAGAGCTGCGCCGCGAGCGTCTTGTTGTGGGAGATGATCAACGTCGGCCGCTGCACCCGGGCGATGACATTCGCCATCGTGAAGGTCTTGCCTGAGCCCGTGACCCCAAGGAGCGTCTGATAACGATTACCGGCCTCGAGCGAGTGCACAAGTTTCTCAATCGCCTGCGGCTGGTCGCCCGTCGGCTGATACTCGGAGGTGAGCTTGAAAAGCATGAGGTGAAATCGAAAAGGGAAACAATGCGGACGCCGTCGATGGACGCAGCCCGGAACTCAGCCCCGATTCCCGTTAGTTGCAAGAAGCACGCATCGGACCCGCTGCAACCAAAGCCGGGCCTGTTCACGGCAAAGGCGCAGACCATTGAGGTACGGCGCGAGCCGTGTCGGTCCGCGCCGGTTGAACCGAAGGCGTGAACTTAAACTCCAAACACTTTCAATACCCCGTTCCAAACGCTGGACCAAAACTTTCCGGACTTTGCTCCCGGACCTTCCGCTGACGTCTCTTGCAAAATGAATAAACCCGCCCCGGAAAACCGGTCGTCGAAAAGCGGATTCATGCCGCGATAATAACTCCAGAAGGTCTCGGCCCGAACCGGACTGTAACTAAGGTTGGGCGTAAAACCGATGGTGGAGTCCTGGTTTGTCCGGCGCGCCGGCGTCACTCCCTCTTCCCGCGCCATCAGGACCTCGGCGCGGACGCCGCGACTGCCGGAAACCACCAACCGGCACGGCCCCACAAACTCAAAGAAGCGAAACTGGCCGCTCACCCAGGCTTGCCACTTGAAGATCCGCCAGTGTCGCCGGATCACCAGGCGATCACCCTGATGCTGAATGACTCCAGCCAGGAAGCTCGGTCGCAGCACGAGCGACGCTCCGGCCGGCACCGTCACGATGGCCAGCTCAAGATGCGGATCGGTCCCGTTCGAAAGGGTCACACGGTAGGTGCCACCGTCTGCGGCTCGCGGATGACGCATCTCGATCAATTCCACCAAACCACAGGCGACGCTCGTGAACGGTATCCGCCAATCGAGTACGAAGCGGGTTTGTCGTTCAATGCCCTCATCGGAGGCTTGCAGATAGCTTTCTTTCACGCGGAGCAGTTCGCCGGGTTGGAGAGCGGCTTCGACGGAAACGCGGCTCGCGGACACCACGGGCAAGGCGGTCGGGTCAGGTCCGAGACGAATCGACCGGCCCCACGCCAGCAGGCTTCCGAAACCATAGTACATGGTCAGCGCCCAGAGTGTCGGGCCAAAAAAATACGAGCCCAAGGCGAGCGCGACCCACCCTTTCGTTTTATCCCAGGCGCGCAGCACATATTGTCTGGGTCGGGACTGACTTTGTTCGAGCAGCGAAATCCCGGAGTGGGCACGGCGGAGGGCGGCATCGACATCGTCCTTCTCGCGAAGAATGTTGGCGGCGGCGTACTGCAGTTCCGCAAACCTGGCGGCGGCGGTGGATTTCAACGTATCCATTCTTTGGATTTGTTCGGCGTTCGCCGCCTGTTGCGCCGGATTGCCGAACCACTGGTCCCACCAGCTCTCCAGCTTGCGCAAGGCGGCGACGATCTCCGCCGCTCGTTTCACTCGATCCTGCTGCGTGGCCATGTCCGAGCGGATATTCACAATCTGCTGGTTCACCGCGGCCTGGGCAGCCAGCAAGCGATCGCGCGCATCGAGCGCGCGCTCCAGCCGGGCAATCCTCTCGCCCTCCAAGACACCCTCGTCCTGCAGGTAAAGCCATCCGCCATACGCTGCGAGTGCGAGGAGCACGATCACGGCGGCGACCAGGAGCTTTTGCAGCAGCCAGGTCGCGAGTTTGAGGAGCATGCCGTGCATCGCTGGAGTGTGTTGCGGGAAGGGCGGTGATTTCAATCGCGCTTGTTCCGCTGGACCGAAACGAAGTTACCCCACGTGCTTTTGCTGATTAGGTGAAGTAACTCCCCTTGGCTTTGTCCGAAGCCGTTTGCCATGTCTCCGCTCCTGCACCAGCTTCCGCTGGTTTTCCCAACCCAGGCTGCTCGACTATGTCTAAAGCAATTGTGTCGTCATTGTATGATTCGGATATCTTTCGCATGGCCTGCCGCCAGTTCGACAAGGCGGCGGATGCGATCAATCTCCCTGATGCAATTCGTGATCGGACGAAGTATCCGCGGCGTTGCCTCGTCGTCTCCCTGCCGGTCAGGCGGGCCGATGGCAGTGTGACGGTATTCGAAGGTTACCGGGTGCAGCACAATCTGTCCACCGGCCCGGCGAAAGGCGGAGTTCGCTTCCACCAGGATGTCACCATCGGTGAAGTTGCCGCCCTCGCGATGTGGATGAGCTGGAAGTGTTCCCTCGTTGGTTTACCCTATGGGGGCGCCAAGGGCGGGGTGATCGTGAATCCGAGCCTGTTGAGCGAAAGTGAACTCGAACATCTCTCGCGTCGTTATATGCAGGAGATGGTCAACTTCGTCGGGCCGCAGATCGACATTCCGGCCCCCGACATGGGCACAAATGAGAAGATCATGGGTTGGATGATGGATACGTACTCGAACCATGTCGGTCACCTTTCGCCCGCCGTGGTGACTGGTAAACCGATTGCGCTGGGGGGATCCCTTGGCCGCCGCGAAGCGACCGGGGCGGGTGTGGCGTATCTGGTAAAGCGTTACTTGGCGGATATGAAAGTGCCGGTCACGAAGGCGACGGTTGCCATTCAGGGCTTCGGTAATGTGGGCAGCGAAGCGGCGCTCGCGATGCAGAACTTCGGTGCGAAGATCATCGCGATCTCTGACTACACTGGCGGAATTCATAATCCGAAAGGCATCGATATCAAAAAGGCGCTTACCTATGTAATGTCGCAGAAAGTCCTCGTCGATTTTGATGGCGGCGAACCGATCTCGAACGAAGCGCTGCTCGAGTTGAAATGCACGGTCTTGATCCCGGCCGCACTGGAACGCGTCATTACCGATAAAAACGCCGCGAAGCTGCGTTGCCGGTTGCTCGCCGAAGCGGCGAACGGTCCTACGACCAACGCGGCCGATAAGATTATCGACCAACGCGGTGACATCGAATTGATCCCGGACGTTCTCTGCAATTCAGGTGGCGTCGTGGTCTCGTATTTCGAGTGGCTGCAAAACCTTTCGAGTTTCTATTGGACCCACGAGGAAGTGATGACGAAGTTGTACGCCATTCTCGACAAGGCGAAGGAGTCGGTGGAGTACCAGAGGCGGAAGTTTAAATTCAGCCGCCGCCTGGCTGCACTCACCCTCGGAATTCAACGCGTGGCCGACGCCAAGCAGAGCCGCGGACTCTTCCCTTAA
>Ga0163144_10006679_pt1 | contig 25415 bp, 26 predicted proteins | sample OliLak19BULKMAT1_FD_123175 | JGI IMG/M metagenome (GOLD analysis project Ga0163144, IMG submission 123175) | Freshwater microbial mat bacterial communities from Lake Vanda, McMurdo Dry Valleys, Antarctica - Oligotrophic Lake LV.19.BULKMAT1 | ecosystem: Environmental > Aquatic > Freshwater >... | reverse complement strand
TTGAAAGCCCAGTACCTCCGTTTGCAACAGAGAGATCAGTACCAGACCACTGTGCATTATTGATTGAAGCACACGTCCCAATACCAAGTGCGGAAAGAACCGTTACAAACTGATTGGTACATGTTCCACTCCCCGCATATTCTTCAGTAATGCCTGATGCCCCTGTTTGCACAAGTGCAGAAGTAAGTCCTGTTATTGCAGCAGATGTCGTTGTCGAATGAACAAAAGTCACACGATCAGTAGTCTGTACATGCTGATTCATATCGTATAGCTCATTTGCACCAAAACCTGTATCAAGTGTTGCAAAAGTTGGAGTCCCTGCAGTAGTAAGTGTCTGTCCTGTATTAAATGCGAGCTGCGTATCACCTATACCATCTGCCAAAATGCTCAGTGTGTCTCCCGTAAGAACCACAGGAGAAGTGACCGCAAGATTAGTATCGTCAGAAATATCGAGTCCTGAAATATCGGCAGTGCCTAACCCTGAGATAGTTGAAGCGGTATGAGCATGACCATCATCATCCACTGTTGGAGAAGCCCATGTCCCGCCCAACGCTCCTGCTGGACTAATGCCTCCATCAAAATTAAAGTCCTCTCCCGTGAGTGTAAGTGCGTCACCTGCGGTATAGACACCATTAAGTGTATTGCTTGACCAGTCAATCCCTGTTCCCGCAGTAATACGAGTAGACGGAACGTCATAAAAACCATTCCAATTTGTTGTTGATGCACTTAATGGGATTACCCGTCCTGCATCTAAAGAAAGAATTGAAGAACCTCCTACAAGCCCTCGCGTAGCAGACAAAGCCAGTCCAGTTACAGTTTCGGTAAGTGTCCCCGTTGCTACTTGTGAGAGTGCTTTGTTACTTGTCCAATATGCTAGATTCCCCGCACTTGGAATTGATGATGTGGAAATAGAACCCCCGCCTCCTCCGCCACCTGTAGCGTCTGTCCCACAGGCAAAGTCTCCGTCACTATCCGTATCAATAGTATCGCAGTTTATAAGACTAGGGACGCGAATACTTGCTGTAGAGCTTGATAGTTTTACAATGCCACCTACAGTCGCTATCCACTGTTGGAGCTGATTGATAGTCCCCGGTCCCCCTCCTAAAACAGCTAGTGGTTCATTAGTTTGTGATTGAGTATAAAAAGAATAACCTGATAGAGTTACAAAAATGCCAAGAATAGCGACAGAAAGTATTTTTATTGAGAACATTATGCCGATTATGGCAAAAGGAGTCTGTTTTGTGGCGTTACTTCCAACGATTGTTTAACTCTTCAATTGTCTTTTTTGAGAACATCTTTGCATCACCAAACGGTGTTTTTTTGACTGTATAAGGATAGTTAGACAATACTTTTGAGACTGTTGCCTGTGCAGTATACGGCTTACCTTCATTGTTCAAAAGCATCTTGCCACGAAAAATCTCGCCAATAGTAAATTGTTCCATAAATTAAAATTAATACCCCCCTGATTATACTCTATGATTGTTTATCTGCTGAGATATACTAATGCTTTTTGAGCATATTGTACGGTATTATATTCGATACCATACTGATTAACCCCCCTCTTTTCCCGTCCATCCCCGCCATTCCAATAAAGGAATACCTTCCAATCACTTGCTCCTGAGTCGATCCACTCCTGTACCTTCAGAGTAGCAACATACATTTCATTGACCTCAGTTACAGGGGCAACATATCCAATGTATTCCTGACTCCATAGCTTCCATGTAGAGTCAAGGTATTGCAGACATGAGCGTAATTCCCCTGACTTACCTTGTTCTGTACACACGAATTTTCCGTTTGTTTCTGCGCCCCAGATTGCTCGTACTAATTTTGCTGATCTGGAGCTTGTGAAAAAGACATTTTAATCTCTCGTATTTCCTCAAGTCGCTTTTCGTGTGCATCTATCTCTGATAATAGTAAGGCTTCTTCTGCAGTAAGGAGCTTTTTTGCATTCTCAAGCTGAGTCTTTGCTGTACTTATTGTATCTGTATCAGATACAAACTCTGTTCTCACTGCTTCATATGCGATCACTTCAGTTGGGAGTGACGGAAGAAGTGTTGCAAAACTTTGAAATAACATTGCAGTAAGTAGTGACAGTGAGAACAAAAGCATTTTGTGGTTAAGAGTCCAAGAGTTCCCTATCGTGTTTACTGTGTTTTTAATTTTATTTATCATATTATTTTAATATACTTATAACTTGATCTGTTGCGTATCGCCCTGAATTTGTGAGCTGTCGTACCCATGCATTGCGTGTAGGACTCCATTTGAATCCGTAGCTCTTTAGAATTTTACGGATTTCCTCGTTTGGTTTCCCTTCAAACTCAAACATAATTCTATTTTCCTCTAAATCTTCCCTACAAGTAAAACCAACTCCGACTATAGTTTCTCTTAACTGCATTGTAGATTTAGCAGTGAGCTGTTTTATACGTTCTTTAGTTGCATTGATTCTACCGTTGCTGTTAGAAATCATGTAAGCAGGACATGGCTTTTCTGTGCCATTTTTACGAGCCTCTGAGTTTAAACGCTTTATTGTTTCGTGGTCTTTAAGCTGTTTTTCAAGTTTTTCCTGTAGTTTGGATACTACATCAGGGTCATCTGAAGAAATACCCCCTGTTCCAACACTCTCAGCTTTCTGAGCATAGTGATTAGCTTTATCTTTTATCTCAAATGACTTTTCAATTTTCCCTACTGCTCTTGCTCTGTACGCCCTGTCACCTTTTGCACTGTAGTGATCCCTAAGAATTGGTTGTCCGAAAGGAATTTGTTTGAGAGCATCCATTCCTGCATCATGTAGTTTGCTTGATTTTTGTGAGAGAGTAACTGATTTATTTAAGTATCTCTCTTTGCGTTCTTGTTGTTTTATTTCGTAATGATTCATATTAATCGCAATGGTTATAGTACTTAGGCTGACCATTCCAAATGTCGAAGTATTGTTTGTAGCCATTCTTATTGCTGATAAATGTGGTCCGCCCGCTATACTCGCGTTTGTATGCCCGGACTTCCTCATACTTTCCATCTCGATTCTCGTACACCTTTTCAATTGGCATAGCATGACCTGAAAGGAAACCAGTTTCGTTGCATGTTTGCTTGAGTTTTCGGAGCACTACTGTCTTTGGAGTTTTCTTGATGATTTCAAAAAACTCTACAATTGACATGCTGTAACCCCATGTGCAGGAGACAATTTGATTTGATGCTTGTGTAGTCATAGTTGTTTTATTACCTTTTAAACTTAACTACAGTATACACCCCTTGCCACCCCATGTCAATATAGTACAAAGAAACGTGTGGACAAGTAACAAATAAGGCTAAAATACAGCTTTTGTTTCGTTAAGTTTTGCAGTTAATAACCCTGACTGAGTGATCGACTTGTCAATAAAAAGAAATTATCGGAATTTTGCGAGTTCTGCTTGAGACATTAATGGTTTGATAACTTTTGCTTTCATTTCTTCTCCATGTGCTCTCAAAGCCTGAAGAGATGCTTTACCATAGTCAAAGCCTGAGTCCTTTTTATTTGACGAGTGCGTCATATTGTTTTTTGTTGATTGTTCCATTTTCTAAGAGTTGCTTAGTTGCTGTTAATAGGTTCGACTTAATGTCACTATACTGTATCGAGTTAAACTTGTCGAGAGACATAAATTCTTCATTACCGCTACCGAGTGAATTATCAAGTGTTGTTACATCATCGCCATACTCAGCTTTCAACTTCTTTATAACATCATAAGACCCCTTATGATTCTCCGTGAATACAGACAGTGGAACAACCCTTCCTCCTTCCTTTGCATTATTTAACATTCGCGCAATCACACCGTTCACCCAAGCGTCTACAGGTTCACGATACACATAAATAAACTTAAGGTTCTTCCCTGCTTCTTTCGCTTCTGCAATTCGTTTTTTAGCACTGCTGTATGTAGACAAATTTCCATCAAGAACTGCAGACGCTGTATCTTCAATATCAGGCATCAGCTTGCCTACTATTGAGGTTTTACCCGATCCAGAGCCACCCGCATATAAAACAGCATCTGGTTCAGAGTTGTTTTTAAGTAGATGCCTCCACTGATCCTTATTCAGTTGACTTGCCGCTTCCTGAACTGCAGCAGAGTTAGCACCATTATATCCAATGTCTTTAAAGAACTTACGTTGTTCATCGGTATTAGCTATCTTTCCATTAGTCTTGAGCGTTTCTTGTAGCAATTCATTCTTCTTTTCGAGGTATTTTCCTATGCTTTTCTCTTGAATTTCAGCGTCTTGAGGGGATAGATTTTTGTCTCTGGTAAACTCATCGAAGTTATTTTTAAGATTTTCTGGGAGTTTACTTTTTAGTAACGTACCTAGTCCCTTATTTGACTTTTTTTTTATTAGGGGTATTTTGGTGGGTATGCCATTTTTACTCATCGGTGCTGGGGTATTCTGTGTTTTATTCATAGCAGGTTTAGTGTATGCAGAGGAGTTAGATATATCCCCCGCTGTTTTTGCAGTCAGAGGGTTAATATTTCTAGGGGCGTTGTTGTTTGTAGGTTTTATTGGATTTGGAGTTTGGGTGCTATTTATAATGCCCTGAGCTGGTGGTAACTCTAAAGGCTTCGCATCTTTAAATTTGACAGCGTCTTTTATTGACTCGGCAGTTGGAATAGTACGTCCTGTTTGTCCTCCAAATGCACGAGACATCAAGTTTCCTTTGATTCCCCCCCCCACTGTTGCTCCAACGATTGCCCCAAGTGGACCAAAATGAGATCCTACGATTGCTCCTACAGACTGAGCAAAGTATTTTCCAAGTTTCCCTCCTTCTACTTTCTTTCCATCAAGACGGTTAAGGTAGTCAATAACAGCAAAGTGCCTAGAAAGCTCTTTATTAACTTCAGATACGTCCACAGATTTTGTATTAGTTTCTACAAGCTCTTTAAGAGCTTTAGCAATAGTCTTATCGTATTTTTTTGTGTTTCCCTCTGTAAAGAAGTTTATGCTGTTGTATTTGTCAATTTTTGCATCGTGGAGTGTAGACACAGGGATAACACCGTTATCACTTGATCGAAGTGCATAGCCTGACAGCTCGTCAGCTATGCTCTTTTTTGCCTGAACAAGTGCTTTACCCTCAATGCCAGCATCCATTACTGCTTTTTCAAGCTTGAGCCGTATTACATCAGGAGAAATGGACACCCCCTCTTTTTTAAGAGCCTCGCTTACAAGCTTTTCGTTTCCATCAATAAATTGACGAGTATACTGTTCAATTGCTCCCCCATCGCCCTTAGTATTGATTGTCCCCCTGTTGTCAACAGAACCATGAAGTACATCAGTTTCGGCAAGAACTTTCTTTACATCTATTCCTCTCTCACGCCCCTTTTCAGTTGCAGTTTTGAGTGTTTTATATGCATCAAGTTTTTCTAGCTCTTTATGTCGTCTTGTAATAAGAAGATCACCTTTTGTTTGAGGATCGAATTTGTTAGCGATAGTTTGTCCTGCTTCAGAGATTATTGGAAGTGTACTACCAAGAGCTGTACCCATTCCTGGTATAAAAGCTTTACCTCCCTCTCTATTTTCACCTCGAGCACCTTGTAGACCTTGTGTGACATCAACTGCATATCCAGCGCCTGCACCCTTTGCAATGTTTCCAATACCTTTCCACGTTCCTATGCCACTTGCTTTTCTAGCAGCCATTTGTCCTAATTCTGGCGCTCCTGTAGCTGTTGCTACACCTCTCACAAGTGGAATTTTACTTGCCAGTTGCCCTGTTTTCATTCCCTGAGCAGCCTTTCCGTATGTACCTGCAGTAAGTACATCCAACGCAGTGCCTCCTAACTGACCGAGAACTTTCTGAGTTGAGGGCAAACTAACTTCCTCTTTGATATTCTTATTTAAACTTTCTGTATGTGAGACAGTGTTGTTATACATGCGTTCTAGTGTGCTCGTGTCTTCACCTCGGGCTTTCTTTTGCCGGATGAGGGAATTTAAATTGTTTTGTGCAGTTATGTTGTCAGATTGTGACTTCAAATTAACTTTACTCCCTGCTTGAATAATCTTAGAGATTGATTCTCCAAGCCCTACTTCAGAGTTGGCAACTGTTCCCACAAATGCCTTGCCAAAATTACCCAACATTCCACCAAATGAGTTTGCTTTCTTTGATACTGCTTCTGACTGACGTGCTTCTTCCTGATATTTTGAAATCTTCTGTTGTTGTGATTCCGCAGTTTGTACCTCAGGATATTTAAAAGAAACAGGAGTCTTACGATACTTAGAAATATCTACACCACCTGAGTTAGATGGAGTTTGTGTGGGTAATTTTTTGTATTTTTCTAAGTCAATTGGCATGTTATAAACTTGATGCAATATCCTCATCAGAAAGACCATCAGCTCTCATAGCTGCATAGTCATATCCGGCTGCTTCCGCTTTTTCTTGTACGTTTGTACCTACTGGCTCATACGTTCCTGAGTCAAACTGATTGTCATAATATCCCATAGGATTAACAAAGGTATTCAAACCTTGTGCTGACTTATCTTTGAGAATTTCCTTTACACTCACAAGACGTGAACGTAGTTCTGTAGGTGAGTATTTTGTAGAACCAAACAAGCTCTGGTATTCGCCATCCTCTTGAGTCCCCCATGCAGCACCTGTAACCGAGTTTCGGTATGGTTGGATTGCTGCTATAATGAGACTATTTATTTTTGCAAGTTTAGGGTCATAATCTCTACCAAAAAAGTTGGCTACATACTGCAATTTACTATCAAGGAATCCAGTTTGTAAACCTGAGTCTAGCTCTTGAATAGCTTTATCAATATTTGAAATACCCACCGCTTGATTTGCAAAGTCTGTTCTCAGTTCCGCAGGTTGTCCTTTCAATACCTGTGAGGCAATCAAGTTGATCTTGTCTTGGTCGTTTCTAGACTTATTAATTTGCGATTGGAAAGTCGCCTGTCCAAATTTGCTAGGAATTGTTGAAAGAGTAGAACCTATAATTGCATCAAGGTCACTGCCGTATGAGCTACTATTGCCTATGCCTGTATCAGTTCCTTCTCTAGTTTGACGAGCGCTTATTTCTTTCTGCTCTGGCGAAAGCCCTTTATTGATAGTAATGAGCTTTGAAGGATCACCATCCCATCCATCGGGAATAGCCATGAGACGGTCCCCCGCGTCAATAGTCTTTGTATATTGTGGTGGTAAGCCTAGATCGAGCGTTTCAATGCGTGTTTTGCCATCAAGAGGATTCTGGTAGGCAATAACGTACTTTCCTCCCTCAATGCGCTTATCCAAAATAGTTTCTTGTGGACGATTGAGTGTAAACATCGCTTTTATCATCTGCTCACCTCCTGCCTGTTTTGCAAGGTATGAGTAGCCTTCAGGATCTGTTTTTTTGAAACCATCAATAGTTGCACCAGCCTGCGCAAGCGTAGCAATATGTTTCTGAGCATCAGCTTCTCGTGTAACTCTATTTTTTTCCTTAGTTTCAGCATCAAGACGCGCTTCAGTGCGAAGTTCTCGACCTTCTGTTACAGCTGCAGTACGAATGTCAGAAAGAACAGTTTGTACCGCCGTTTCTTGCTGGTTTCGTATAGCGTTATTTGCTGCCTGATTTTGGCTGTCAGTTCTTTGTGCGTTTACATTTGCTTCTGAAGAACCGGCAAGACCTGTCAGAGTGTTTCCCGATGAAGTTTCTCTGCTTCTGCTCTGATTAATAGTCTGTTGCTCATCAAGACGATCTTTGTACATTCGATTGAGGGAATTGATTTGAGCCTGTGCATCTTTCATCATATCCTTCTGCACTTCCTCAGTCGATGGACCAGTAGGAGCCTGTTCTTCTTCAGGCGGTGTATAGCGTGGATAGTATTCATCTGGTGAAGGTGTACTGGCAGATTCTATTTCACCTGATGCAATACTGTCATTGAGATTCTGTTGAATTGTATCAGCCTGAGATTTTGCATTTCCAAGAGCTGTAGAAAGATCTGTTGATGGAGTTACTACTGGAGTACTCGCTGAAGTTGTTGAACCTCCGACCGTTGGAGTTGGAGTGCTTTTGTTTGTGCGTGGTACATAACTAGGATCTACATAGGAAGTCTGTTTTGTTTTTGAGTCAGTAAAGGTAGAAGCTTTTGAGCCTTTGTTTGTAACTACTCCTCCTTTTGTGAGTGACAGCTTTGACATATTACCAACGAACGATAATTAAACCTTGTGTTCCTTCACCTCCTGTAGCTGAACCGTTGCTACATCCACCCCCGCCTCCACCTGCGCCATATCCTGAAGCTGCAAGACCATTTACTTGAGTGCCAGTATATGCAGAACCTCCTCCGCTACCACCATACATAGAGCTGGCTCCAGATCCCCCGAACCCTGCGTCAACGAAAGACGTTGAATCCCTCGCTCCTGATTGCCCATCGCCCCCCCCAACATTTATGTCACCACCAGTAGCAGTACCGCCTTGTCCTGGAGTAGTTTCAATGCCTGTGCCTCCCCCCGTAACTGTCATGAATGCTGCACCAACAGACCCAAAACGAGTTGTTCCCCCTGGTGTTGCACCAACGACCACTTGAATAGATGAAGTTCCTGCAACGCTTACAATTTCTTGTGCATACCCTCCACCACCTCCACCACCACCACCAGACCCGTTTGAACCTCCTGCAGTACAACCCCCGCCTGTGCCACCAGCTCCCAGAGCTTCTACCCACAACTTATTAATTCCTGTAGGGACAGATAAAGTTGAAGTTCCTGTTGATGTGATTATTTGCCTATTTTTTCCAATCTGATACGCGGGAGTAGAACCTATAATTAATGTTGAAGTGCCTACGGTAGTAGTGGCTGTAAATGTATTTGTCCCTGTATATGTATTTGAAAATCTGAGAGACGCTGTACTTGAAGCAATACCTGCTGGACTGAAATAAAGATTAGTTGTATTTCGTGCCTGACCTACAACACGCCCTGAAACAGTTGTACTTATTGCTCCTGCAGTAGCCCCTGCATAGTAATACGTCCCCGCAACAAGACCAGATTGGTTCGTATCAAGACCACTAATAAGTACACCGCCAGTTACAGTGTTTCCATTTGTGCCTGCTCCTTGTGCGATACCAAGAAGTCTATTTTTAACAGTTGCTTCGGTGTCAGTATCAACTTTGTACCACTCAGCGTCAGTATTAAGAAGGTAAATGAGATTCCCTGCCGATATTGTTTCACCTGCAGTACCAGCTACAATTTCTTTATCAAAAGAAACAGTACCGCCACTTACAACGCTCAAAACATACTCTTTATCAGCAAGATCGCTATTACTTACTGGACCAACACCAGTTTCATATGAAATAGGGTTTGCAAATGTACCCTCACCATTATTCTGAGACTTAATACGTTGAATAAGCGGAAAATCAGTAATCTTTACATTGGACCCGCGTCTATGAGCAAATTTTAAATCTGCGTCTTCAGTAATACCGTCCAGTGGGCTAATACCCCTCGTAAGACCTGTTATAGCAGTTCCTGAAGCAGTTCCACAGATGAACTCAGCTTGAGCACTCCCTTCGTCAACAGTAAAGCAATTAAATCCTGAAACAGAACCGCCTCCGCGCACAGAGTTAGCGGTAAGGGTCATAGTAGTTGCTGCAGCGGTAATCGGGGCAGCTAGAGATGTCTCAAAAACAGCAGCTACCTGAGGCAGTGCAACCCCAAGTTCAATTTCTTCATATACAGGAAATTGTGGCACAGGCTCAGGAGCAATAGGAGTGGGAGCTAGTAAACTGGCAATAAAAACAAACGGAATAGCTATGAAGCTTGCTATTTTTCCTAAAATTGAATCAAACATATTTTGTATATTAGCTAATAGTCTATGCTTTGTGGCGTTATCTTGTTCGGCTAGGTAAATTTTTTCTGCCTTTATCGCGGATGTCTTTAAACGTAAAGGAATTTACTGATACATATCCAATTGCAAGAGCTTCTACTTTTATACGGACGTTCATAAAACGATCTGAGTTTATTTTGAAATCAACCTCATACGGATGAGCTACTGTGCTTCCACCACCTCCAACTACCTTAGAGCCGATTGTTGTACCCCCTATATAGGTATTTATGCCTGAGTCCACATAGTCAGCATTACCTTTGACGGTAAATAGTTCAGTAAATGTGCCCCCATCGTAAGAAAGTGATATTTTAAGTTCTTGATCTGGCTGTATAAGCCCTTCTATAACCATCCTTCTGCAGTTCTTTAGATTCTCAGAACCTAGATTAAGGTCGCCTGAAGTCCAGTAATTTTCAATAACATCTCCGTCCTCATCAAAACCAGAGAAAAGCGTGTAGACATTGTTAGAAATAGAGTCTCCTGCGATAAGTGTCCCTGCAAATTCTCGTAGCTTACTTGCAGAGTAATCGAGTCTGTCCCATGTTTTAGAGACAACATTACGCACAAACATTACAGAGTTGAATGCATTAGCAACTTCAGCAACCTTCTCTTGAACGCAGAATATTTCGTAATCTCCCCAACGAAAAGCTACACAGTAGTCAAAAGCAAACGGCGAAAGATCGAGTGCGTCAGAGATAGCACGTGGTTCAATGGTATCTACTGTAGTTCCGGCAAGTACTTCCATGAGTCTGAATTTAGGGTCTGCAGGACGTGAAAGATCAGCAAATACAATACCCTCAGGTGTTTGCCAAGCGGAATCAATATAAGGGATACCCACATTTCTATATGGCAAGTTGGTTGAGGTAGTGTCATTAAGCGTTGAGGTAAACTGCCATGTTTTAAGCAAATGAAAGCAATACTCAATGGTATTGATGTTGAATATTGCCATCAATGCACCTCCCGCATCATCTTGTCTAAAAGACTTACCCTGTCCGTTACCTGAACCTGTAAAATCAAGAATTCCTGTAGATGTTGCGGTTTCGTGATAGTACGAGACTGTAACTGCACCAACGGTTGAATGGTTGAAGGTGATGCTATATGCGCCTGTTGCATAGTTTATTGTTCCAGTAGATCCTGCATTTCCTACAAGGATGCCATTGCGGTCATCTACAAGCGTTTCACCTCCTGCTTCAGCAAAAGATGTATACATGATGGTTTTACCCGAGCCAACCACCGCAAGTGTTCCTGAGTACACTATTGATCCTGAAGCACCAACAGCTTCCCCTGTTACTTGTGTAAAGTCAGAAAGTTGGTCTTTGTCAATGTACGAAAGATAGAGTCCTGTTTTGTCGTTATTCCCTGCAGTAATTCCATTTCTCTGTCCTGCAAACACTCTGTTTTGACCTACATGAAAGACCCCCCATCGGTAGTTATTTACTAATTGGTCAACATGACTGCCGGGGTTTGCAGAAGGTATTTTATATACTCCTGAATTGGGAGATCCAAAAAATTGAAAAGATCCTGCAAGCCCCTGATACGGCTCAAACCATACATCTTCACTATCTGCAGCTACAGGTAAAAGATCAGTACTTACCTCTACAGTGTCATCCAAAACCGCATCATAGTATTTGACTTTTCTATCGTATGAAAAATGTACTACTTGCGTTCCATCGTAACGGATACTCACTCCAAGTCCTGTTATCTTTCCGTTTCCTGTAACCTCTGTACCTCCAAGTCGTGCATAGCCTCTGCGTAGTTCAATAGAGTCTTTAAACTTAGATGTAAGCCAGTTTAAAGAATCAGGCGAAATGCCCGGTTTTAAAGTCTTAATATCGCGTACTGCGGTATTGAGTCCACCAAAAGAAGAAACGGTAAAATCTTGCATATTTAATCACTAAATCTATCTATTGCCCCACTGCGCGGATACCCTCCTGCATATTCTGTAGGGTCATTAGACTGATTTGTTGCAAGTTGTAAGTTGTTATCCCAAGTAACCATTGCATTTTTAAGGGCTTCAAATGTTGCTTTGTTCTCAGGTAGCATAGCTCTGTTAATAGAGTCGTAGTCAACAGCTCCTTTAAACACTCCAATTGCATAAAATCCCAAGATTGGCAAGAAGCGTGGTGGAAATTTGGTCCATACAGCAGTTACGCTCGTAAGGTCTACTTCAGTTGAAGTAGAGACATAGGGAAGGTAAAGCGTACCTGCAAATGACACTGTTCCATTGAGATAGAGTGTCATTGTGTTTGCGTCATAAACTGCAGTATTAGACACATTCTTATACTCAAGACGTTCATCAAAGTGCTTCAACAAGTAGTATTCGATACGATTACCGCCGTCAAAGAGCTTTAAAATAACTCCATTTTGATTTACATGAAATTCCGAGAAGTCTGTAATGGTAGAAAGGTCAATTGCTGTTTGCCATGTATTACCTGTTGTTACATTTTTTGAGGTATCAGTTTTCCGTAATACCATCCACGGACGTTCCGCTTCAAGAACTGCTTTACCTGTGCTTACAAGAACATCTATAAGCGTTGCATCAATATCTGCCTCTGCATTGAGCGAGTTGATGAAGTCTGCTAATTCTGTTCCTGTATCAATCATGTTATGCGGTTAAATCTTTTAAATTAAAAGGTATAGGCTTTTCTTCTTCCTCTTGCTCATCAGCTTTCTGTTTCTTTTTAGGTGACGCGAATGTAGCAAATTGACTTACAAATTGTGTCGTTGAAATTGCCTCATTAATTTCGCTTTTTATGGTTGCAATAAACTTTGTTTCAAGGTCCAAGAGCATTTCTTTCATTTCCTCTTGTGAAAGACTGTCTGACTCATCTTTTTCTTCCAACTTTTCGAGTATTGGAGAAATATCTGTAGGTTCAGTTACCTCTTTCTCATTTACAGCGCTTAGAATTGATTCTATGCCCTGATTAAATGGCTTATAATCTAGCTTTTCTGGTTTATCCTGTTTTTGAATAAAATCCTGCAGTTTGCCAATTGCAATAAGTACTTCATCCCATCGAGCAGGCTCAGTGAGTTTTTTGGCTTCAACTAGTTTACTGCCTGCTGTATTTTTTTTGGAAGCTTCCTCTTTCGGTAGTTTTGCGTCTATCACTTCCTCAACAATTCTACGAACAGTACGTGAATCAAGTCCTCCACCTCCACGCCCTACATTCATTACTCTATCTTGGACAAGGTAAGTAGTTTCCTCGTCTCCATAGTTTTGATTTTTGGTAGTGTAATCTGAGTTTGTGTATACAGAAGTAACAATTGAAATATAGAATCCTTGACCTGAAGTATCTGCAGGAACTTGCCAGTTTTTAGAGAATCGCTGGCTTCCACGGCTTGTAAGATCAAGAGTAGTTATGATCTCATCGGTATATGCGTTTCGTATCACAGCGCGCACATAATTCGTGTCAGTATCAAGATGATTCGCTATCTGGCGAACTACGGTGAATGAATTTTGTGGATGCAGTGTAAGCATATTTAGACGTTATAAATAACAAGTGCTTTTGCTGTATGTGTACCATCAGTTGTTTCAGTGACAGTAACCTTCATAAAACGAAACGCATCTTGTGTGAGGTCCATTGTGTAATGTTTGCTTGTATCAGAAGCCAGACTTGCTGAAGCTACTCGCGTAAGTGCCTGTGCATTAGTGTTTGTCACGTTGTCTATAAGCTTATTGTAGGTAACGTAATTTACACCATCTACCGAAACTGTAACTGCGAAAGCTGAGGACCCTGATGAATGGTTAGCTCGAGTAAACTCAAGTTGTACTTTCTCAGCATTTTCTATATTGACTGGATCAGACGTGTATGTTGCTGTCTGTGCATTGATAGGTATGAATAATTGTGGTCGTTTCATGTTTTTATTTTAATTTGTTAATCCATCCTCAGCTCTAGCCTTACCAATGTAAGGCCAGAGTGAGGAAAGTTTAGTCTGCGTCAGTACAGGTAATTGCTCCTGAAGCACCTGCTTGGCCTGTTAAGAGCCAGTTAGTACCGTTGGAATGGAGTTCAATGAAGTCTCCGGGCAATTCTGCAGTGTTTACAAACGAAACTGTGTCTTCATCTGAACAGAGCACTACCGCACCAGCTACCTCAAGTGACCCAAAAATAAGATCATCTGAAGCATCTGACGCTCCTCCGGTAACAGTCATGTTCGTTGTTGCAAAGTTTGCAGATACCACCACTCGATAGGTGACACCTGCAGAACTTGCTGCTGTTGGAAGATTAAGATCCACTCCGGCTGTGCCGAGATAGATAACCTTCCCTGTTTCTGCAATAGTGAGCGTATCGTCTGCTGCAATCGTCTCAATTGGCTCTTTAAAGCTGATTGGCGTAAGTGGAGCATCAACATTTCCCGTTTCGTCAATGACGATAGTCCCATCAACTGAGATACCGTTACTGAAGTCTTGGGTCACGTTGTTGTACACACTTCCTAAGTTATCTGAGCTAGACATGGTTCCAAGTAATACTCCAACTACTACTCCCACCATGACAAGGGCAAATTTAATGAAGGTAGTCATATAGTTGTTATAGTTGGTTATTACTGTGGTGTTGCGTCTGAAGCAGTGAAGCTAGATGAAAGTACAGAGTATGAAACAATCATTGGGGCCTGATCTGTGAAGACCTTAATTCCGTATACTGTCCATGCGATGTAGTCTCGTCCAATCTTGCCTGAAACAAAGTTTTCCTCCATTGACGGTTCTTTTTGAATTACAAGTGAAAGTGACTTTGAAAGGGCAAAGAGTGAGCGCAATACCTGCTTTCCTGCTGTGAAGATATTTCCTGAAGCAGTGAATGTTTCTGAAACAACAACTGTTCCCCATCCTGAAGATACAAGAGTCAAGATGTTTGTTGCTGCGTCATATGTTGCTGTAATATTTTTAAGAAGTCTGCGGTTTGCAGCTGAAACTTCGATATATTCGTCAGCACCCGGTGTACCAGTACCATTGATTAATTTAACCAATGAAGCTGCACCTAAATCAACAGTTCCTTGAATTGAATATTCACCTGCTGCAGATGCAGCACCATCTGCTGCTGCGGTTAGAGTAACACCATTGAGTACCAAAGTGTCACCAGCTGTTGGAATTGTTGGAAGTTCAAGTGTTGCAGTCCATGGAAGTCCATTTGAAACAAAGAGTTCAAACCCCATGAAGTAACCAGAGTATCCGTTTCGGGAAACCTGATCTCCAAGAAGTGTGTCCTTGCCTCCAAGATACAATTCAATGTACGAAAGGATTTCAGGAGAAATAACTGCAATTGGCATTCCCTCAGGAACTTCCAATTTCATTCCTCCTTGGAATCGCTTGTTGTACACCACGTTCTTCAGGCGGAGTTTTTGCATCGCAGTAGTGAACACTGTTGCGATGTTAGATGCAGTTGCTGTGTGTCCGTTTCCGGCAGTTCCTGCAAATGAGCCATCATCAAGAGTTGTTCCTGCATTTTGATACGCTGCAAGCAATACGTCACCATCAATCTGGTTGATGAGAGCATTAGCAAGCTTACGTCCGTACTTCTGCTTGAGTGGAAGGTGTGCTTGTAGCTCATCAAGTTTCTTGATGTAGATCGAAGCTTCTTTTTCCTTGTTAATTACCAATGTTTCTTGTGTGTCTGTAATCGCCTGAGTAGAGTAACTTCCGTCAGCTCCCATATCGTTTACTTGTACGTCAGAAGCAAATGATCGTGCTATTGTCTGCCCTTTTGTAAGAGCTGATTCAAGACGTGTGTCTGCAAGGATCTGGTATACAGGTTCCTTGAAGTGTGACATCTGGTATTCGGCTGAGAATACTGTCTTGAATGTCATTGTATTTAGATTTGCGCCCATAAATAATGGTTATAAATCCAAAAGAGAGCTTAGATTAAGAGTTTTCTGCCTTGTGCATCTGTTTGAAGACCTTCAGACTTTCCGAGATTTTTATATTGTTCCTCCCATTTATCACGTTCTGTAGGGGTCATTTTTGAGTAATCAGCGTTCGGGTTGAAATCATTATTTTCTTCCACCACGTCTTTATTACCCTTACCCTCGAGTCCGCGCTTTTTAGGAGATACAAGTTCTGAGAGAGTCTTCTGGGTTTTAAATACAACGTAATCAAGGTCTTTGTCAGCGAATTCCTTTGTATGGGAAACTCGGTCAATTTCCTTTTTTACTGCTTGCATTTCTTCGTCAGTTGCATTTGGAAGCAATTCTTTAAGTGAAGGCACAACGGCCTGATATTCATTTTCAAAAGTCTGTTTTTCAAGTTCTTTTGAGTGTGATGCAGTGATAGCTTTGGCATCTTCGATAATCTTGCGATCTTCTTCAGATAAGCCCTCAGTCTTAACTCCTTTCAAAAATTCATCTCGCATCCTTCGTAGAGCTTGAGGATCTGCGTCAATTTCTTTAGCAAATTCATCAAGATCATCAGTAGCAATTTTCTTTTCTTCAGGTGTTTTGGCTGCTCCCACTGCCTCAAGTTTTACCTTGAGTTCATCACGTTCTTTCTCCACTTGTTCGCGCAACTCTTTCTCTGTTTTCAACTCGGATTTTTTGTCCTTGTATTCGTCATAGATTGAGCGCGGCTTGCGTTCCTCTTTTGGTTCGGTTGTTAAAGGTTCAGTTACTGCTGTAGTCGCTTTTTCGGTTGCTTTCGCATCCTCAGCGTCTTGTGCATCTTTGGCATCAGCATCTGCCTTGGCTTGCGCTTCGACTTGTGCTTTTTGCTCTGGCGTTTCTGTTGCCTCTAGTTCAGGAAGTTCTACGCCTGATTCGGCTAGTTCCTTCTTGTACTGTTCTTCGTTTTGATCCATAAGTGATGTCTTTAAAAATCTCGAATCACGAGAAGTATGTTTTTCGTACAGAACATGCAAACTGTATTGCTCTAAAGCCGGGCAATCCGGGAAACAACGTGGTGTTGTTTGTTGGAGAGAAGAATAATCCCCTCCCCTGCAAACTACGCCACAGTAGCGTCCTTCTTCCCTGCAAATTCCTCTGCTAGAGCTACGAAAGCGTCACCGTGTATTTCCTTTGTATATTGTCGTGACTGACCTCTCCATGTCACTGTGACAACTCCACTTGCTCCGAGTTTTCCTTTTTTATCTAAGATTTTTTCCACTTCTTCTTCTTCTTCTTCCTCCACAGCTTCCTCAGTTGCTTCTACTTTTTCTTCAACGATTTCTTCCTCCACAGCTGTCGTTTTCTTTGGCATATATATTTGTTATCGAATTAATGTTTATTTTGTAATCTAACAATTCACCCCCTTTTTGTGGCGTTACATGAATGTGTTGATTGCTATATGTACCTCTTTGAGAATTTGCTGTATCTGTTGCTTCGCATCTTTTTCAGTCAGTTCAAGAATAAAAAGACATGCATCTTGCTTTGCCCATAAGGAAAACCGTTGCTGTTCTGTGAGAGTGCGGTTCTGCATAAGTTGCATTGCAAAACTTTTAAAGGATTCTTTGGCAATCCTAGAAATATCCTTGGTAATGTCGTGATTCTGCCAACTCAGGAACAGCCTGTTTTCATCAAGAGACTTCTCCCAATCACTAAGGGTCTTCAGGTTTTCCTGAAAGTCTTCAGCGTCTACGTCATTGAGAAATATTTCAGCTACTTTTTCTAAGTCTTTTATCATTTTTTATACTGCTGCTTCTGCCATACTCATAGCCCTACTCATGCCTCCCGACATTCCGGGATTAGCTGCTTCTGATGGCTGTTCTTCTCCTTGCATCATCGGTTGCTGTAAGTTCTGTTGTCCTTGAATACGCATCTGTTCTGCAATATCTTTTTCTATATTTTCTTGAACAATGTCTATGTGCGCCATTGAGTAGTCAACAAGTTGCTGAAATTTATCTTTAAGAGATGCGCGTTTATCATTGGCAAAATCAAGAATCTTCTGCATGAACGGAATGGTTGCGCCATACCACAAGTCTGGTTCTTCACTGCGGAGAATCATTTCAATAGCAACACTCGCTCGGGCAATAGATTTTCGGTCTGCATAGGTTTTAGTGTCTAAAAACTCTGCTACTTCTTCGTCTGCATAATCGCCAATAGAGATAAGAATTTCCTCATCACGCTTTTTACCGTTAATGTTAGGGCTATTTAAGACCATTCCAAGTGCTTCAGAACGGCGTTTAGCTTTCATTTCGCTATTCTGTATTTCCTGATCGGTAGAGATAATATGCACGTCAACATCCTTCTTAGTACTCAGGTCAATCCGGGTGACTTCATCCCATTCCCAACCTCCTTCACCCATGAGCTTAATAGCCATCTTTGACGGCATGTGGTCTTTCAAGCCATAGACAAACCGCTTCCCAAGATCTGACATCATTCCTTGGAAGGGTTTTGAGGACCATGCGATGCGCTTAGAAACTGATTTTTGTTCAGCAAACGTCACTGAGGCTTTCTTAGATACTTCAGATACACTTCCTGCAGAAAGGTCATTAGCTCCTGTATTGCGTCCAAGAGAACCTATAATCCAGTCAGCAAGGTTGATTGTGCCTCCAAGTTCTGCTGTTTTAAACTCATACACTCCTTCAGAAATTCTTCGTGTTCCTCCTTTCGTATCAGCAGCAACAAGACCATCAGGACGATGCATAGCTTCATCAAGCTTTCGTACATCAGAAAACATGTCTTTATCAAATGCTCGAGAACCGTTGTTTCGCTTTTCACGGTTAGTAAGCTCTTGGTTCACCATTGCTACAATTGAGTCTGCTGCGGGGTACAGATCATCAGCAAAACTCTTAGGTAAAAAGTTTTCGTCATTTGGGTGAGTGGCATACGTTACCCACGGATAGAGGTCAGAGCTTATCTGATCAGTAAGCCGTTCAAAACGTACCCATGTCTTACTCCAAGGATGAAAACAAAGGTAATATCGTTTGCCATCAATATTTAAAACATGGTTTGCTAGTTTATACACTGATTCCCCCACATACGAGTGGTTATCAGGATCTAGTCCCAGTGCTTTAAAGCGAGAAAGCTTATCACCGTAGATATTACTGTTATTTGGCAAATACTCACGATCTGCACACTTACTCACTAGTTCAAGTACCTGCGTTTTGTCGTAGTATCCGGCTTTTACCCCTGCAAAAAGCTCAGATTTTGTCTTTTCTACATCTTCAGTTCCCGCAAACAAGTGGTTTTCAAGCTTTCCTCCCCCTCGTGGTTGAAAGTTAAAGTTCTTTAACTTAATAACATTAAGTTCAGAGTAGTATTCAGGATCACTTGATACGGTATATTCAAGAATCGGACGACCTTCAATGATTCCGTTGCTTCTTGCAAGAGTAAGTTTCTCATCCCATTTACTGTTCTCAGCTGAGTCCATCACTTCCTTTTGAAATGCACCGTTGATCTTGAGTACCTTGAAATAGTCAGATGCATCACCTTCCTTAAATTTAAGCTGTATAGGAGTGTCATAAAGAGCATTCAGCGTGTCTACCATTCCGGGGAATACTGGAATAGGGACGTTAAAAAGCTGTCTGAGCTTCTTTGGTACTTTGCCATCATAGAGATCCCAATACTTCTGCAAACGAGACAGACGTGGAGATTTAAACTCAAAACAGGCCATCACTTGATTAGTGGAAATAGTGACCGCCTCAGTAGCAAGCTGAGCTTTAGTCATATTTTTATATCGAGACTCAAGAAGCAACAGGGATTCGTCTGATGAATATTCTGTAGAGGGTTTTTCCATTCATCGCAATCTATCAAATGCCCTTGTTTTTGTGGCGTAAGTGCCTCATATCACAACGCTTACATCTTCCGTTAGAATGGTGATTCATAATGGCAAAAGGAATTGAGCAATCTACACATCTGCCTGATTTCTCGCTGTTTTGATACTTAGAGCTTTTTACAAAACCACAATGAGTACAGAGTTTGAACTGCAACAACAGTTCACGAGCGCGGGATTCTTTAATGTTTGGTATTTGAAACTTCTGTTCGCACCGTTCACAAACCTTTGTAATAATTTGTTGTTTCATGGCTATTCTGAGTCTTGTAATGGACTTTCATACTCGGGCTGAACATATTCCTCTACGCATCCTTTCGGACACTGCAAGCCTTTAATTGGGTCCAGAATACAATCAGCATCGGGGTAGAGCTGTTTGCAGATCTTGCATCTGTAAAAATCATCTCGGGTTGGCATATTTATTCATCTAATCCGGCCCGCTCATAGTCCGGTTGCTGATAACCTCCTGTTGACTCAGGCTTCACTGTTGCGAAGTCTTTCATCCAATACGCAATTGATGCAGCGATAAGCAAGTCAAAGTGGCGTGTAGTTAAGCGCACATCGTCTGGCCTATCCATCAAGTCATCAAGAGTATATGATTTTGCTTCTGCAATAAGGTCTTTGTCCGAGAGTTCCAAGTGACCATCTACAACAGCTTTCATCAATGCAAATATCATCTTGGATTTAGTATCTGCATTGGTATTCCATCCAAGTGTGCGCACTGTTGGTGGTGTACCTATTCGAGTAGGCTTCATCTCTTGGAAGTACAAGTTTGGGTAATTGAGCGTCCGTAAACGTTCAAGTACGCTATCAAACTTGTTGTTTTCTACAGCAATAATAGGTTCACCAAATCGATCTGCCTGAGAACGCACCTCATCGCCAAATGTAGAAGGCTTTATCGTATTGCTCTTGTATGTTGCTACTACTCTGCTTGGATTAGTAGAAAAATCAATAAATACAGAAGTAGAGCTGTCTAAACCAACTCCACCTGCTACATCATGCCCTCCACCATAGCGGTGAGATGGATCGTATGTGTGGAATATCTTGAATTCGTCACCTGTACCAATAGTTCTAATTGGAGTCTTGAATTCCTGCTTGTTTACAGATTTACGGTCAAAGATAATGTCAGATCCTGCACTTGGTACACAAAGGTAATCTCCTGCAGGATCAGCAGCGTTTTTTAGCTTCACTTCAACATCAGCAGGAGTATATGCTTTAGGCCATGTAGGAGTACCGTCAATATGCACACCATTTTCAATCTTCCCTTTGATTGGAGTGACTAACACCACTGTTTCAGTGTCTTCAGAAAGTACAAGCTTATGTACATTTCCTCGTTCAGATAAATAGTTACAGTTATAGAGTGCACCTCCATCAATAGACAACCCTTGCTTTGCCTCGTCCATGTTATCCCATATGGCATTGGTAATAACTGCAGAGCGTAATGTTTTACGAGTTTCAAAGTCATCGAACCATATAAAATCAGGGCGCACATCTTCCTGTACATCTCCACGTTGGTCAGTGCCTACAGAATCAGCGGACATCTTTACTCCTGTGGTGGTTGTAAATGTATGCATCGTTTCTTGCCGTTTCTCCACAGTCTTTTGGAATATCTCAGGATAGAAGTAGTGCACTGTTTGATTCATGAGCATGTTGTATACGTCCGTTACAATCTGTACCGCATTGGCTTTATCAGCACTGAGAACTTTGATGTATTTGCGTCTATGGTCTTCATCATTGGATATAGCAAAGGCTATGAAGAGTTTTGTGCGTGTAGTTTTTGCAGCTCCACGAAAGGCGATATCTACAAAGAATCGTATAAACTTCCATAGCCCGATATCAGACCTCCCTCTGTACACTCTGCAGTTATCAGCGTCAATGAATTTATGGAAAGGAGCGTCGTCTACCTTGAAGTACTTGGTAAAAAATTTTCTTCCCCATAAGTTAAATAGGAATAACACCTCTTCTTCAGAAGTTTCAGAGTTGAAAACAAAGAATGCCCTTGTTTCTTTTATATCGTTACCATCAAGAATCCTCTCTATTTCCTGAGAGGAATCGTCTGACAGCTCCTTTTGATTTGTTGCGAGTGTTGTCATCTATCTCAATCTTTCCTCCGTTTGGTCCAGATATTTCAGAGCGTGTCGAATAACCCGCATCCTTTCCTTGAGTTGAAGCTACAAACTTTGCAGCATCTAACTTAATGCGAATTAAAGCAGGATCAGTTCTTACGATCAATTCTTGAACCTCGTCTTCGTCATACTCTTCTCCGTTTTTATCTCTGTTAAATGAATCAACTACATTAATGGGCATATCAAGCACTTCATTAAATACTTTTTCCGATTTGCTCAAAAGGTTCAATCTCCTAACTTTCCCTTTGAACCATTCTGATGTTGTAATTTGGTCTGCATAATCCGGCTCATAGCCTGCTTTGATTGCTGACTGTGTGGCATTTCCGAATGTTGCAGAAGTTGGATCAACGTAAGAGTCCCAACAGAGTATTTGTCTTGGGTCTAATAAAAACTGATTAGCCCCATTAGGGTTAGATGGATTAGTTTCTTTTTTTGGTTCTCTCTTTCCCATTACACAGTTTTACTCGTTATGTAGAAGTCTTCTGCTCGTACTTGATTCGTATCTTCTATCCGTTCGATTTGATAATTGTATTTAGCCAATTTCTCTCCAGGTGTGTCTTCCGTAAGATTGAAGGAAAATATAACATCAAGTACCTTATGTTTAAGTGTTACTTGAATCATAGAGTGTTTGTTCTAAGAGCGCTAATGCTTCTTTCTCAGTAGCCCCATTTGATTGAATTTTGCCATCAGGTGAAGTTGCTCTGAATGTCACTATCTTTTCTACAGTTGGCTTAACTTGCGTTTGCCTCTTTGGATTCTTGCTCATAGGTATTTATTTTTATAGTGTCTGATCGTTTATGACCTTTTGAGTCAATGTAGTGTGCTGTTTTCTTCTTCCAATTGATTGAAAGAAGTTTTGTTCCTATCAGGTTCAACTGAGTTCTGAGTTCATGTTCTATATCACCTCTTGTTTTCTCTCTACGCAATGTTGAACCTTGATAGACTCGTACCAGTTGTCTTTTTTTAGACGACATGCCTACTATCCTAGTTCTTCAATCTTCTTATCAAAGAGTTCAACATTCAGAGTAAGTCGGGCAATTTCAATAGTGTTCATCCTGATCTGATTGTTGTTTTCTACCTTCGCTTGCTCTACTTCCTTCAGTCTCTTTGTTTCTTCAGCGACTTTTGCATCAAGTTCTTTTAATTTGTTTGCATGTTCTTTGTATTCTCCCTTTGCTGGCTTAATGGCTTTTGCTTCTGCAAGGTTTGCTTCAGCTTCAGACAGTGCCGCTTTTGCAGCTTCAATACGCTTTGTTGCGTCATCATTTAAAAACTTCATTACCCCTTGTGAGTGGAGGATGATCTCAATTTGTTCAATGATGGTGTTCTTTTGCTCTTTTACATCTATGGTCTTTTGAATATCAGATTTTGGCTCTCCATCTTCGTAAGGGATGATAATAAGACCATCAGAGGTCATGATGTGTGCGCCTGCAGCAACACGGTAGTTACTTAGTAACTCGTTCATTCCCGTATCATCGCTAAACTCAAAACTTTTTAATTTCAGCATTTTTTATTTATTTAAACTTTTCTAATAGTGTCTCTAGACAATTACTTTTTCTTCTTTCTATGGAGTATCTTTTGGCAAATCCAAAATCATAATTTTTAGCTAATCTTTTAAGATATGGTGCGTATGAATCGAGCACGTACCAATAGTCTTTGTCTCCTGCTACAAGGAGACACCAATGATTATCGTTCCCTGCTTTTACATACACTCCCTTCTCATCTGCCCAGCCATAGACTGATACGCCTACTGGTGAAAACTTGAGTGCATCGGTAAGAAGCTCAATCTTTTCTTCTTTACGTGTGTCTCTTGTAATCACCCAATCATGACCAAAACTCCATTGTTTAAGCCATTTCTGGCCTTCTCTACTGAGTTGTGAGGGAATAGGAGCAAAGTATTCTTCCCATCGTGTTATCTCCATTGAAAATGGTAATTGAGTCTCAGAAACAAGTCCTCTTCCGCGTATAGTTTCTCCTACTTTGTGTGGAGAGTTGCCTGATTTAGTTGTTCCCGCAAGAGTTGAAGTAAATCGTTCTGAATAATCAGTAGAAAAATCGAATTTCTCTGTAAGTAAGATTTCTATAGCACTGAGTGTCCCATACACAGTGCATGACATGCTCTCAACTCCGTTATTGTACTGATTTTCAAATGCAAGTCTGCTACGCCAATCTCCGTCAGCTCTAAGTACATCCCCTTGAATTTTTGAATTACCACCAAAAATATACTCGTCCGCAAAGACTGGTACTTCTATGAAATTGTTAGGAACTTCCTGTATGTTTAATTTCTGCATACGAAAAGGCGAAACCTTATTAGGGTTTCGCCATGTGATGTGTCTATTATAGCATTGATTTAAAATTTAATATCCACTAACTTACGTTCTATTGTGCTCGGGTAAAGATTGAAATTGGCTGGTAGTGTAAAAACTACACGGAGGCTTAAATAGTACAAAACTTAAGTTACCAACGTTGTCACCAGTTTATCTTTGTAAACATCCTTACCGTTGCGAACAGAACACAATTAGATAGTTTTTGTTTACGGCGAGTTCTGCAACTAATCCGCTATTTGTTCTATCTTTGGCGATCAAAGCCGCCTAATACTTTAAAGTTTTAAAACATAAGTATATCACTTTCTAATAAATCTCAACAAAAATGGCAAGTATTTGAAAAGTATCGGGTGACAATTATTTCTATCTTCTCTTTCAATCATATTTTGCTCAGAAACTCTCGCAGTAAGCTTAGTCATATCTTTTTGCACAAGTACAAGATGCTTTGGCTTTACTTGAATACTTTTCTTTAACGTGCGTTCTTTTCTCCGTTTGATTTGTCGCTTTCGTTTCTCATGCTTGTATTCATGCCACATTTGCTCAAGTGCATAAATGCCGTTCTGAACTTGCTGCACTTTGTTCATTTTAGCAAAGTGACACTCTGATTGAGGTATCCCTAACTTTTTGGATAGACGCGCGTAGATTTCATTTTTTACCAAGCCCGAAATCTGTAGATCACGAATAAGAAGATGCGCTTCCTCTTTTTTATCAAGTAAAAATCTAGATTTTCTCATTTAAATTATTCCCACTCTGCGAGTCGAACGCAGTTATGCGGTGGTATATCACTTCATCCGCAGTTTCCTCAATAGTGGGCAGTTGCCCTACGGCACATGGCTTGTGATGTAGGGCGCACGTATATGAACTTACAAGAGTTCTTTTTGTTGGTTTTTTGCTTGCATTTATCAAGAACATCAGACAATCCTTATGGATCTGATATGGTTTCCGAATTGAAAGCCACGAGACAACTACAACACCTATTTTTACAGTCTGACTATGGCCTTTAAACCTCAGTCTGGGCTGTATAGTAGAAATTTGCAGTTGTCTCGTGAATCTCAAAAAAATGGGAACAGGTTTTATTGTCTGTCCCCGAGTTTAGAATTTCATGCCTGTACTCCAACAGGTTTTGGTTTTTGCAGGAAGGGAGCGTACTGGAGTTGCGGTTCTTGCAACTGTATCCACTTCACTCCATCAGGGGAGATTGCAATGACTGCAATTGCCTTGATGTCGGTTTTCCCTTCGGGTGTGTCAATGGTCTTCATCGTGTTGCCGATAATTCCAGCGTAGAAAAAGACTAGACAGACGGCTTCGGGGGTATTAACCTCCGCAAGTGCCTTTGGGCGATCAGGTGAGGACATGACTGTCTCCACCTCACGCATTTTAGGTCTTCCTATTTTGCTTTTGGACACGTTTACTTTGAGTTTATGAAGGTCTGGGTCTTGTGAAATAATTGGGTGGTCGCCATCTTCTATTC
>Ga0163144_10006676_pt1 | contig 25418 bp, 24 predicted proteins | sample OliLak19BULKMAT1_FD_123175 | JGI IMG/M metagenome (GOLD analysis project Ga0163144, IMG submission 123175) | Freshwater microbial mat bacterial communities from Lake Vanda, McMurdo Dry Valleys, Antarctica - Oligotrophic Lake LV.19.BULKMAT1 | ecosystem: Environmental > Aquatic > Freshwater >... | reverse complement strand
GCCGTTCCGTCCTCGTGTCGCTCGCCAGCTACGCCGGCGAGCGACACGAGGACGAGGACAACCCTGACAGGGTGACATTTCTACTTCGGTCTTAAGGGTGATATTTCTATTCCTTGACAACAGTGGCTAAAGCCCCAGGTTCCGTTTAGTGGTTCGAACTGATATACTGAGGAAGGAATCCGTACCGCGTGGGTAAACGCCGATGTCCGCCGTCAGCCTTCCAGTCTGCAGAGCCAGTGGGAACGCAGTGTTGATCGCCAACGCCGCGTCGCGCGAGCATCCGCGCTCTATCCTGGAAGGACTGGGTTACACGTGCGTCGAATTCGACGATCCCTATAGCGCTGCCACCGAACTGTTCCGCCGGCCGGGGGTGTATCGGGCGGTCATTGTCAGCCTGAGCAGCGTTTACCCGGAAGAATTAAGCCTGATTGCAACGCTTCGGCGCCGGTCGGCTCAATTGGAAGTCTGGCTAACCCACACCGACGGTCGACACGGTGCCCTTGCCCAAGCGATGCGCCTGGGCGCTGACGGGCTGCTCGCCGAAGACGGTCTGCATCGCCTGGGTATCGCACCGGCCGCTCCAACGGTTGATCCGGCGCCCATCGTTGCCGTGTCGATGTCGTCGTCTCGCAACGAAGAGCGATCATCCCAGGATGACTACGACTTCAGCGCCGGCGAACCTGTCCTGACCGCTGAAGAATTGCGCATGCTCCTGCAAGAGCAACCCTCATTACCGCCCGGTTCGGACGAATAGAGACGTCCTCTTCACTTTCGCTCGTGAGCCGCTAAATCGACACTGCTTACATGGATTGACGGTGCCGTTGGGCGTCGCCACGGGTAGACTGGATGAATGCTTAGCCTCACCCGAGAGCAAGTGCGTCACGTCGATCGCATTTCAATCGAAGACTTTCAAGTTCCGGGCATCGTCTTGATGGAGAACGCCGCTTGCGCTGTAGTGCACGCAGCGTGTGACCTGCTCGATCACGATTGCATCGGAGAAATTCTTATCCTCTGTGGTGGTGGTAACAACGGTGGTGATGGGTTGGCCGTCGCGCGGCACTTGCACAACCAAGGGGCGTCGGTCGAAATCGCGTTGACGGTCGACCCGGCCAGTTACACGGGTGACGCACTGATCAACTGGAACATCGTGACGGCTATGGGTGTGGCGACGGTGCGTGCGACACCCGCTTTGATCGCACAATCACCAGCGGTGTTGATCATTGACGCAATTTTTGGAACAGGCCTCACGACCGCCCCGCGTGATCCGTTCCCTGCAATTGCTCACGCCGTCAACCGTCGAGGTACGGCTGTGCTGGCGATCGATATTCCAAGTGGGCTCGACTGTGATACCGGTGAACCTCTGGGCAACCCCGACGCTGTGATTCGAGCCACCCGCACGGTCACGTTCATCGCGGCCAAGATGGGCTTTGCAAAACCCACCGCGCAGCCGTATCTCGGCAATGTTCATATCGGCGACATCGGTTGTCCGCGCGAAGCGATCGAACAGGCGACTGCTTCATAAGTCGCCGAATGCGCCGACTCACTGCAAAGCGGACAACACCCGTCCTGCGCGGTTGCGCAGGACGGGAGTGTGATGCCCTATTTCGAGCCTGTCAGGCAAACCGCAAGACTCACTCGTCCCCGACTTCTTCCTTTTCCTCAGCCGCCAACGGGGCGTCGACGGCCTTCTTCTTGTCAAGCAGACCCTTGCTCGTGAGGACCGCAGTGCGGATCTCCTCGGCCAAGTCCTTGTTCTCGAAGAGGAACTGCTTGGCATTCTCGCGACCTTGACCCAGGCGAGTGGTTTTGTAGTTGTACCAGGCGCCACTCTTCTCAACGACATTGCCCAGCGCAGCCAGGTCGAGCAGATCGCCTTCATAGCTGATGCCACGGTCGAACATGATGTCGAACTCGGCGTCACGGAACGGGGGGGCGATCTTGTTCTTCACCACGCGGGCACGGGTGCGGTTACCGACGGCGACCTCACCTTCCTTGATGCTGCCGGTACGGCGGACGTCGATGCGGACAGACGAGTAGAACTTCAACGCGCGTCCGCCAGGCGTCGTTTCGGGGTTGCCGAACATCACACCGATCTTCTCGCGGATCTGGTTGATGAAGATAACCGTGCTGCGACTCTTGCTGACGGCACCGGTCAGCTTACGCATCGCTTGGCTCATCAAACGCGCCTGCAAACCGACGTGGCTGTCGCCCATCTCACCTTCGATTTCAGCACGGGGAATGAGGGCTGCGACCGAGTCGATGACGATGACGTCGACCGCGTTGGAACGCACAAGCAACTCGACGATCTCGAGCGCCTGTTCTCCCGTGTCCGGCTGGCTGACGAGCAGGTCGTCAAGCTTCACACCGAGACGCTTGGCCCAGGACGGGTCCAACGCATGCTCGGCGTCGACGAACGCGGCGACACCACCCTGCTTCTGGGCGCTGGCGATGATGTGCAGTGTGAGCGTCGTTTTACCGGATGATTCCGGCCCGAAGATTTCCAGGATGCGCCCTTTGGGCACACCCGAGCCACCCAACGCGATGTCGAGAGATAGTGATCCGGTCGGGATGCCATCGATCGTGGCAGTTTTGTCCGGGTCAAGCGTCATGACGGCGCCTTTACCGAACTGCTTTTCGATCTGCTGGACCGCACGGCTTAGAGCCGAGTCACGGTTCGGATCGCGCGGCGCGGTCGGGGCCTGCTGACGAACGCCCGATGCGGATGCACCATGGGTCGCAGACGCGATGTCGGCAACGGCAGCAGTGCCCTTCTTCGATTCAGCGGTAATAGAAGCGGAAGACTTGGCCACAGGAGACTCCTTTTCACCGGGTATCTTGGTCAGCCGGCGAACAGTTTTTGCGAGGAAGGTTAGTGATCGTACGTGTCACCAAGTTCATCAAGAACTGGCAAACGCGACCTCAGAATGAGGCCGACCGAACCGATCCATCGCGTTGTCGTGACTTGGAGCAGGCTGTACCACTTGGGACCACCGGAGAACTGCTTTCACGAACCACCCTCATTGCGAGGGCAACAGATCGCGAGAACAGTCAAGTTCCGGCAGGTCTTGCTGAAGGGCATCCAAACCCTTCGCACACCCGCAAACACGGCTCGATGCAAGTCACCAGCATCCCGGCCGCTTGTTAGGACGAAGTTTAGTGAATGATCGGACTGATTGCCAGTCCAAAATCAGAAAAATTTTTGGGAAGAGTAAGGTAGGGGCCGGGTAGCTTTTCTAAAGCGTTGTCGAGTCAAGCATTGGGATGCGCAGCAGGGTTTCGTAGGCAGGTTCTGGCCTCCCAAGCGTGCTTTTCATCAGGTGAATACCGGTCGTAAAAAACCAGGGCTTCGGCAAATCAATCTTCGGCGCGTTCTTGAGTGGGCGCGCTTCATGGTCGAGATGTGCGACAGTGACGTGCGGAAGGAACGGCCGCGTCTCGCGTGCGAAGCCCAATCGTGCGAAAGACTCTTCAAGCTTCGAATGAATCTCCTCCAACCGATCAACTTCACCCGTTAGCTTCATCACCAAAACGCGCTTGTCATCGGCCGGGCCGAGCAGAAATGGCTGACCGTACTTTAATGAGATCGGCTCGCCCGGTGAGATGCTGCCGATCGCCGTCCTGGCGGCGGTGGTGGTCACGTCGTCGACATCGCCAATGAACTTGATCGGGATGTGAAGCAGATCGGGTCGAATCCATCGGTAACCTGGAAACCGCTCGCCGTTTCGGTCGGCAATCCCGCGCGCCAACGCCTGCGCGATCGGGGGCATGGGAATGGCGACGAAGAGGCGCATGACGAATGCTTATAACGCTCTTACCACGGCACTGGTACTCCAATGCCGGCACCAAATCATCGCAACGGTCGTTCGTAGTGTCCATGAAACTGCTCTGGCGGATACTTCGCCCGGTTCTTGACCATTTTCGCCTCCACCGCGGTGGCGATGTCTAGGTCCATACGGTTGGCGAGCGAGACAAGGTACATCAGCACATCACTGAGCTCTTCACCAACAGCCCGGCGGAAGTCCGCGTCATTCGTCGTGCGGTCGACGGCTTCTTCCGGGGTCGTCCACTGAAACAGTTCGAGCAGTTCACCCGCTTCCACCGCGGCGCTGGCGGCGAGGTTGCGGGGGGTGTGGTACTTCTGCCAGTTTCTCTCGGTGACGAACTGCTTCATCATCTCTTTGATCGTCGCCAGGGTGGTTTCGCTGTCAGTCATAGGGAATACTCGTATTGATGGGTTTGCGTCGGGTGGTCGATAATGGGCTGATGATTCAAGCGTTCCTGCTATTGCTGGTCTCCAACGTGTTTATGACCTTTGCCTGGTATGGCCACCTGAAATTCTTCAAAGGCTACGGGCTCATCGCGATCATCCTGATCAGTTGGGGCATCGCGCTGTTCGAGTACATTTTTCAAGTGCCCGGAAACCGCATCGGTTACGCAGCCGGCCTTAGCGCCTCGCAGTTAAAGGTCGGTCAGGAAGCAATCACTCTGGCCGTCTTTTGTATCTTCGCGCGCTTTGTGCTGAAAGAGCAACTGACTTGGAACGTCTACGTGGGGTTTGCGCTTGTGCTGATCGGCGTCGCGTTCGTATTTTACTTCAAACCGGTTGCGGCAACGCACCGATGAGGTCGACGGCGGACCACTGTGCGGGGCTGTGCCTCTCATTCATGGGACGACACCATGGATGCACGACACGGATGATGCGCGTGAGCGCCATCGGCTCACCCACCAGTGTTCGCGAGGCGTTGAGCACCCTTCTGGCCGAAACCGGTGCCGATAAGTTCATCGCGACCATGCCGATCTACGATAACGACTCTCAGCTTCACTTTGCCGATCTGGCGGCCGACGCATTCAACTCGTTAGCCTACGCAGAGGTCCAGCCTGCGTTATAGCCATTGGTCAGAATTTCAAATTCCCAGACCGCTTATCGCCCGTTAGCATGTGCGTCTTCTCGAACACTCGGAGACGAACATGGGACTGATGGACTTCATCCGCGGCGAACTGCTTGAGATTATCGAGTTCAACGATGACTCGCGCGACACCATTTCCTGGCGATTTCCCGACAACGATCGCGAGATCAAGAAGGGCGCGCAGCTCATCGTCCGCGAATCGCAGACGGCGCAGTTCGTTTACCTCGGCCAGTTCGGCGACACGTTTGGCCCGGGCAAGCACACGCTGGTCACTGACAACATTCCGGTCCTGAGCACCCTCAAGGGCTGGAAGTATGGCTTTGATTCACCGTTTAAGGCCGACGTCTATTTCATCAACACCCGTCTGTTCATTGGCAATAAGTGGGGAACATCCAACCCGGTGATGATGCGTGACGCGGACTTCGGCGTCGTGCGCCTGCGCGCATTTGGAACGTATGACTTCAAGGTCATTGATCCTCGCCTTTTCTTGAAAGAGGTAGTCGGCACCGATCAGAACTTCCGCCTTGACGAGTTCGCCGACACGATGCGGTCGCGCATCGTCAGCATTTTCACTGACTCGCTGGCCACGGCAAAGGTGCCGGCGCTGGATGTTGCGTCTCGATACGGCGAACTCGGTGATGCGCTGTTGCCGTTGATCAACCCGATCATCATGGGCAAGTACGGGATTGCGCTGACGAGTTTTATCGTCGAGAATGTGTCGGTCCCGCCGGAAGTCGAAAAGGCCATCGACCAGCGGTCGAGCATGTCCGTCGTCGGCAATCTGAACGACTTCGTCAAGTTCCAGATGGCCCAGGGCATGGGCAAAGGAACTGGTGGCGCAGGTGGCACTGCAGCGGAGATGGCGGTCGGATTCGGCATCGCCCAGGAGATGATGAAGCAGACCGCCGCCGGTGGTCAGTCACTCGTGTCGACCAGTCCGTCGGCCGGGACCGGCAGCGCTGGCGCACCGGGCGCTGCGGACCTGATGGGTCTCCCCGAGGTCGCCAAATATCTGGGTGTTAGTGAAGCGGACGTAATGGCTTCGATCACTGCCGGTGAACTCAAGGCCAAGAAGATCGGCAGTCAATATCGCATCACCAAGGCGGCTGTAGACGCGTTTTTGGCGGAGTAAATGCGGAACAAGAATGAAAACAAAGGATGAAGGACGAACGGCCGTGCATGCCGTCGCCTTTTTCATCCTTCTTTTCCATCCTTCATCCTTACCTGCGATGACCATTTCCCCCGAAATCAAAGCCCTCGGCAAACGCGCCTGCCCCGACTGTGGTGGGGAGATGGTGTGGAACGCCGGCAAGCAGGTATTGTCCTGCCCGTTCTGTGGATTCGTCCCAGCCGAGCAACCCGCCCGTGGCGCGGCGGTGGGTGGCACGATCCTCGAGCGCGACCTCGAGGCGGCGCTGACGAACGTCGGCGACGATCACCGCGGGTACGGCACGGCGACCGTCTCGGTAAAGTGTGAAAGCTGTCAGGCCATCAGCGTCTTCGAGCCCGGACGCGTCGCCCAGCGTTGCGAATTCTGTGGTTCGCCAGCGATCGTCCCTTACAACGAGACGCGCGACCCGATCTCGCCTGAAAGCCTGCTACCAGTCAAGCTCAACCAAGGGACGGTTCGCGACCTGCTCAAACGCTGGTACGCGTCGCGCTGGTTCGCTCCCGATCGTCTAAAGAGTTCCGCGCTGACCGATACCCTGCACGGCATCTACCTGCCCTACTGGACCTTCGACGCCCAGGCCCACGCCGACTGGATGGCCGAGTCGGGTGACTATTACTACGAGAACGTGACGCGGCGCGACGCCAAGGGAAACTCCATCCGCACCCAGGAGCGGCGGGTGCGCTGGTATCGGACGTCTGGTCAGCTCGACCACTTCTTCGACGACGACCTCATCCCCGGCACAACCGGTGTGCGCATCGATCTGCTACGGAAGGTCGAGCCCTTCCCGACCAACGAACTGGCCCCCTACGACCCCTCGTTCGTACGCGGCTGGACAGTCGAGCGATATCAGATTGATCTTCGCAATGCATCGACAGCTTCACACGGCCAGATGGAAGCCGCGCTGCGCTCGCTGTGCGCCGGCCAAGTCCCCGGTGACACGCATCGCAACCTGCAGGTCGACGCGACATTTCGTGACCGCACGTTCAAGCACATCCTCGTGCCGGTGTGGCTCGTGACTTACACGCTGGGCGCGAAGTCTTTTCAAACCCTGGTGAACGGCTATACCGGAGTGATCGCCGGCGACCGACCGATCAGTTGGGTGAAAGTCTTCTTCTACGTGATCCTGCCGATCATGGTCGCGCTGATCGCGTTGCTGCTGTTCCACAACTGATCGATGATCAGAAGCTGATTGCGCTCTTGAACGCGTCGTAGCGAGCGTCGATCTCCTCGCGGTTGGCGGCCTGTAGTCCGGCGAGCGAGAAGTCGGCGATCGTGTGGCTCGCGACGACAGTGCCGAACGCCATGGCCCGGCGAATGGTGCTGGTGCTGAGCGAGGCCTGGGTCGACAGGTAGCCCATCATTCCGCCCGCGAAGCTGTCCCCGGCACCGGTGGGGTCGATCACGTTATCGGCCGGATAAGCCGGCAGGACGAATACGTCGCCAGTCGAGGTGACGAGCATCGAACCGTGCTCACCTTTCTTAATGACAACGAACTTCGGCCCCATGCCCAGTACCGTCTTGGCCGCGACAATCAGGTTCTTCTCGCCGGTCAGCAAGCGGGCCTCACCGTCGTTTAACACCAGACCATGGATCTTGCCTAACATCTTCACCAACTCGGGGCGTTCGGTCTGGATCCAGAGGTTCATCGTGTCGGCGACGATCAGTTTGGCGCTCTTGAGCGAAGAAGCCATCTCTTGCTGCAATACCGGATGCGTGTTGGCGAGGAAGACGTAGCGGCTGTCGAGGAAGTTCTGCGGGATCTTGGGCGCGCGCTCGGCTAGCACGTTCAGGTCGACCTCGACGGTCTGCGCCTCATTCATGTCCTTTACGTACGACCCGTGCCAGCGGAAAGTCTTGCTCCCCTTGCGCACTTCGAGGCCCGAGGCGTCCACTTCGCGTCCGTTGAAGACATCGAAGACGAACTTCGGCGCATCATCGCCAACCACGCCCACCAACCGCACCGGCGTGAAGAACGACGCAGCGTAGCTGAAATAGATCGCGCTGCCGCCAAGCACGTCGTCGCGCTTGCCGAAGGGGGTTTCAACCGTATCGATGCCGATGGAACCAGTGACGAGAAGGGACATAGTTCTGATGAGTAAAGAGTGATGAGTAACGAAAGCTTACGATCCCGGAAGTTGACGGACCTTCACGCGAGATTCGGTGACGGTGTAGAGCCGGTTGGGCGTAAGCCGCTTATAACGCTTAAAGAGGCGGTCGACCGCGTCGTCCTGCTCGACGTCCTGGCCTCCCAGTTGAAGGTACACGACCGAGCGGTTCAGTGGCGGCGCCTTGCTGGCGGCGAAGATCAGCGTTTCATCGGTGGTCATGACGTCCAGTTGGCCCTTTCGGGCAGCTTCCAGGACCATCATCGGATCGGCTTCGGGTGGAATACCCGCAGCGAGCATATCCACCGCAGTGTGCTCGTGCCGGCGCAACGCGTCACCAACAGCCGCCGTCATCGGACCATGTAACAACCAACGCATTGGCGGGATCGTAAGGGAACGGTCGGGCGGATGGAAGGACATCCGAAAACGACGTCATCCTGAGGAACATTGCGTACCTCAGGATGACGTTTTGTAATGAAATAGTCTCGGGTCGACTTACTTGTGGTCTTCGAGCTTTTCGCCGTCGGTGTTGTACTCGACTTCGTGCTCTTTGCCGTCCTTATCCTTGAACTCGATCTCGTAGTGAATGGTGCCGTCCTTGTAGGTTTCCTTCTTCACTTCCTCGACCTCGGCGCCGGGGAAATCCTTCTTGAAGCCCTCGGCGACCTTGGCGGGTAGCTCGCTGAACTTGATCTCGACTTCCTTCGTGCCGTCGTCGTCCTTGTCCTTGTGTTCCTTCTTGTCGTCGTGCTTATGGTCGTGCTTGTCCTCGGCAAAGGTGACCAGCGCGGGGGTCGCGGCGAACGCCGCTAGCAGGACCAACATCAGATGCTTCTTCGACATCGTTTCCTCCATGGAAAAAGGGTTGAGCTATCGTTCTAACACATCGGCCCAACGTTGCAATGGTTGTGAATGTGGGAATCGCTCGGCACATGACACCGCTGTCACCGCCCTGCTGTTGAAGGCTCAGCGAGTTTAGTCAGTTCCGTGCTCTTTACGAACTTCAGTGACTCGCTGTTTACGCAGTAACGCAGACCAGTCGGTCGGGGACCGTCCTCAAAGACATGACCCAGATGGCAGTCGCAGCGGGCGCACAGAATCTCGTCGCGCACCATTCCGTAACTGCGATCACGATCTGTGACGACATTTTCTTCCGACACCGGCGCAAAAAAGCTCGGCCACCCTGTGCCGGAGTGAAACTTGGAATCCGACGAGAACAGTGGGAGCCCACAACAGATGCAGGCGTAGACACCCTTCTCCTTATTGTCGAGCAACGTCCCGCAGAAGGGCCGCTCGGTGCCCTTGGCCCGAGCTACCTTGAACTGCTCGGGCGTGAGCTGTTTCTGCCACTCGGCATCGGACCTCACCACTTTGGGTGAGTCGATTGGTCCAACTAGTTCCCCCTTCTCGTTAAACATTTTGACATCGGGCATGATCGCGCTCCTCAAAATCAGATTAAGCACAGCGACCCAAAGGCACGGCGGCCATGTCGCTCAATCACGAATGCCGAATGCCCCGCCGTGTCTCCGGGGCTCACTCTCTTCTACTTGACGAACTTCACTTCAAGCGAGATCGGTACGCTCGCCAGTGCCTTGCTGACCGGGCAACCCTCCTTGGCCTTGTTCGCGGCGTCTTTGAACCCCGCTTCGTCGATTCCGGGAACCAAGCCTTCGGTCTTCAGCAAAATTTTTGTGATGCCGAAGCCGCCCTCGACCTTGTCGAAGCTAACCTCTGCAATTGTGGAGATTTTTGTCGGTGGGTGCCCCCCTTCCGATAGAATGTGCGACAACGCCATCGAGAAGCACCCCGCGTGCGCCGCGGCGATCAGTTCCTCGGGGTTCGTGCCTGGTTCGTCACCGGCGCGTGAGTTCCATTTGTACCCGACGCTGACAGCTCCGCTCTTGGTTTTGAGCGACCCCTTGCCGTCCATCAACGAACCGTTCCACTCCGCGCTTGCGCTCTTAATCGGCATTGCCAACTCCTTGGTTTTTATTGACCGGTATCATCGCCCTCGTCGTGAGGGCACATTCCCGGTAAGTGTAGCCACGCCAACGCATGAAAGCAGCGCCCGTACCGTCGTGCCAGACTATTGGGCGATCGATGGTCTCCACTTCGACGACGCCGTTCATGGATTCATCGCCAAGGGTAATGCGTCGCAATTGAGGGACTCTTGAGCCGATGTGATCGCGGCAAGTCCGCATAAGCGTTCAGGCAGCGAGCATCGCCACTGCGCTCAGCAAGATGCCGCGCGCCGTCCAGGCAATAGTCCGGATCCAGTTGGTTCTGCATAGCGAGCGATGCGAAGCCTCCGAAAATCCGCTCACCAACTCGTTGTGTCGCGGCACGGAAATGAGGAACGTGACGGACCAGGTGACCACGAGCAACAGCAAGCCTGCCCACGGGACCCAGTATGGCATTGAAGCAGGTCTCGCGATGCACAAGCTGATCCCTGACGCCAGTTCGACCAGCATCACGGGCAATACGACCCATGTCGTCCGCTGGGTATGCCGCCGATGGTATACAGCGAATCCCGCAGTCCCAACCCCGTCGAATTGGGGGTAGTGGACGACCTGCACAAACCAGATCAATCCCACCATAAACCAAGTGGCCGCCAGGTGGATCTGAAAGACGGTTAACGCCATGGTGTCATCATAGCCTGCGTCCCACGCGCCGACGGACCTTACTTGCGGGACTTGGGCGGTTGCGCCAGCAGGTCATTGATCACCTGTTCAATCTCGCGATCGTTCGGCTTGCCCTGCGCGTCGCGCTTCTTGAGCAGGTAGGCCTGCGGGCGCGGTGGTAGGTCGTTTCGCCAGGTGAACGTCATGTCCTCTTTCAAGTCCATGCTGCCGGTCGATTCCGCATCCCAATAGTCGCGCAGCCCGCGGACGGCGTAGACGACCGTGACCAGGTCCGCCACGTGGCGGCTCTTTACCTCACCACCGAAGTACAGTTCGTACGCCACGCGAACCGGGTGATCTTTCGGAGCCTTCTTTAGCTACGCCCCAGCCTGCAAACCACTCGGAACCGAGCAGACTTCCCGGCCGGCGAAGACGATTGGTGTCGGCCAGCCTGTGATGGCGGTGTAGGTCGCCTTGGGGTCGAGCGTGAAATTGTTGTTCGTCAGTTTCAAATCATCTTTAGCAGGCTTACCGATGAAATTGCCGCCCATGCAGACCCAGAGCTTCACCTTGGCCTTAACGAGCGCCAGATCGGCCGGATCGGTGACCAGCCGGGCGAGGTTGGTCATGTCACCGACGGTGACGATCGTGACGCTTCCGTCTTTCTCCTTCCTTAGCACATCGCGATAGACGGCTACCGCATCGGGCGCGGCTTGCCCGACCGGCACGTCGTACGGTGACGACTCGGCGACACCCTGTGCATAGCGACTCTTCTGGTTCGGTGCCGGTGGCCGCGCGACACCAATCGGAATGTCGGGACGACCATAATACGTGTTGATCGCATCGGCAGCCGGCGCCGAATAGGGATGGAGCGCCGACACCGTCACCGCGAGGATCTCCACCTCACCGTTGTCCGCCAATGCGTTGAGGATGCCCAGCGCGCCCGCGTCGTCGCAGTCGCTGTCCATGTCGCAGTCGAAGATGAGTCTCACCGGTGGTTGGCCAGCCAGTGTCGCGTAGTTCTGCTCTTGTGCTGCAGCGATATTCACCGCCAGCATCAACCCCGCGCACCCCGCCAGCAACATCGAGCGAAACCGGACCCGATCACTCATGAAACGCTCCCTCTACTGGCGCCCAACGAGCGCCGCGAATGCTTCCATTTGCTTGTAGTCGTTTTCCCACGTCGTGTACATGTATCCGATCACGCTCGGGTCATTCTTAGTTGATTTGAGCCAGTCGCGAGTCGAAGTATGTGATGGGTCATCATAGTACGCCGCGACGATCTGCTGATGACCCCGGCCGGCGAAGAACTTCAATGATTCGTCGCGCTTGCCGTGGTTCCAGTTCATGATGACGACGTTTTTGGGCAACCCGACCCACGACTCGGTCCACGGCCCGTTCACGAGGTAGTATGGGCCCTTCACTGCGTTGTGGTGCGGGTCGAACATGTCGTTCCAGACGTAGGTCCGATCGGGCGCCAGCAATTTTGCACAGGTAACGACGTTGGCTGCCAATATTTGTCCTGGCGTCTGGTGGCGGTCCTCACACGCCACGCACCAACCGAGCGTGCGGAACTCATCGTGGCTCATCATCCACCCCGCCGCCTCTTCGCCCCAGGCAACCTTCATGCGCGCCGCCTGGTCGGCCAACAGTTCATTCAATTTTGGTTCAGCTATGCATGCAGACACCTGCCCGTCGTAGATGATCGCAGGGTGATACCACGAGATGAGCAACCGGGTGCCGGCCGGCAGACTGGTCTTGATGGTCGGCGGTTCGTGCCAGGCATCGTATTCACCGGCGTATGGTTTTCGTCCCAACTGCGGGTCGACGATTCGCTCGAATTCGACCCCTTCCCCATAGACCTCGCCGTTCAGTCCCTTCACCACGATCGGTGTACCGGGCCGGCGCAGGACGTTCACGAGTGGAGCTTCCTCGATCTGCCAATTCCGCCACTGCAGCGTCCCCCTGGCGTCGCCCCACACGCCGAAGTAGATGTTGACGGTCGTGTTGTCCTGCGAGTTAAAGACGACGTGATGCTCCGTCCAATCCTGCGTGCGCTTCGAACCAAGGTTCTGAAACTGCAATGATCGCCCGTCGGCCGACAACGCTTTCACTTCGGGTTGGCCCGAATGCCCATCGGTCTTCACGTGAACACTGATGTGGTAGCAGCGCCAAGGCTTGACCGCGACTTTATAACAGAGCCGAGCATTTCCCTCGTGCGGCTCGACCTTCGCCGTGTTGGAACGAATACTCACTGCAGGATCGGCAAAGACCAGCGATCCGAAGTTTACGGTTGGATCAGCATCGAGGGTGGCAACGCCGTCCTTCACGACGAACGGCGAATCGACGACCGGCAGCCCCTCGGCCAAGTTGGGGTCGCGGCTGAGGAGATCGTTTGAATATCCAACGGCGAACAACGCCGGCACGACCTTCAACTTCAGCCCCATCGCGATTTCCTTCACGCGCGCAATGCGCTTGAAGTACGCCGTCCCCTCCATCTCCGCCAGCCGGGCGAATTTGGAGTCCGCCAGCAGGACGTGCGTATAACCCACCTTAGCCGCGCGGCCCCACAGGTCCTCCAACCGATCAACGTTTTCTTCCACGAGCAGGTTGGTAGGGTAATAGAGCCACAACTCTTTCTTCCCGTCAGCGGCGCGACAGGGCGGGGACATTAGCACGACCAGCGTTACGGCGAGGAACACCGCGAGAGCGACCGTTCGAAAATAGTGATGCATGGTGGTTGAATGACGATGTTATCCAACCGTTGGGAAGAGGTAAACTAGGCCGTTGGCTCTGAGGCCGCGACCGACCATAGACCTAGAGTAGCGTCTCGTTCAATTTCACACCGACGCCGAGCGGAATCAATTTTTCCCGTTGCTTCAGTTTGGCGGTTTCCGGGTCGACGTAGTCGCTGTGGCAGCTGGCCTTGTCCTGATCGGCACCGAGGGCCTTTTTGGTCTTGTTTGCCAATTTGTGAATTTCCTCAGGTGACAGGACGCCGCGCTTGGCGAGGATTTCCTGTTGTTCAGGCGTTAAGGCAGCCGTCTTCTTGGGCTTGTCCCATTGCATTTCCTCGTCCTTGCCGCTGAAGAATTCGGTGATTTCCTTGCTGATGCGGACCGAGCACCAGTCGTGGCCGCACATGGCGCAGAAGTCGGTGTCGACGTCTAAATCTTCGTCGTGATAGGCACGAGCGGTGTCGGGGTCGAAGGAAAGCTCGAAATGCTTTTCCCAATTCAGCGCGGCCCGGGCCTTCGTCAGCTCGTCATCGCGATCGCGAGCAGCCGGGATGCCGAGCGCGACATCGGCGGCATGGGCGGCGATCTTGTAGGCGATGCAGCCTTGTTTGACGTCGTCTTTCTTTGGCAGGCCCAAGTGTTCCTTTGGCGTGACGTAGCAGAGCATGCTCGCGCCGTGGAACCCGGCGGCTGTCGCGCCGATGCAGCTCGTAATGTGGTCATAGCCGGGGAAGATGTCCGTAACGAGCGGACCCAACACGTAGAATGGCGCGCCGTGACAGAGGGTTCGCTGAAGCTTCATGTTGTACTCGATCTGATCGAAAGGCACGTGACCGGGCCCTTCGACCATCACTTGCACACCGCGCCGCCAGGCCCGTTCGGTCAGTTCACCGAGGGTGACCAGCTCCGCGAGTTGCGCGGCGTCGGTCGCGTCTGCGAGGCCGCCGGGTCGCAGGCCGTCACCAATGCTGAAGGTGACGTCGTAGCGCCGCAGGATATCGCAGATTTCTTCCCACGCGGTGTACATCGGGTTCTGCTTGCCGTGATGAATCATCCACTTGGCGAGCATACTGCCCCCACGGCTGACGATGCCGATGAGACGCTTGCGCACGAAGGGCAGGTGTTCGCGCAACACGCCGGCGTGGATCGTGAAATAGTCGACGCCCTGCTCGGCCTGGTTGATCAGCTCGGCCTCGATCATCGCCCAGTCGAGGTCTTCGATTTTCCGGCCGATGATCATGGAATAAATCGGCACTGTGCCGACGGGAGTGGTCGCGTGCTGCACGATCGCGGCGCGCGTGGCGTTCAGGTCACCACCGGTGGAGAGATCCATCAGCGTGTCGGCGCCGAACTTCACGGCCCAGTCAACTTTCTCAAGTTCCTCGTTGAGGTCGGACGAGACCGGCGACGCGCCTAGATTGGCGTTGACCTTCGTCTTGCTCGCTCGGCCGATCGCCATGGGGTCAAGCTTCCACTTCAGGTGGTTGATGTTCGCGGGGATGACCATGCGACCCGACGCGACCTCGTCGCGGACCTGCGCCGGCGATAGGTGCCCTTCACGTTGCGCGACGCGCTCCATCTGCGGTGTGATGAGGCCCAGGCGAGCGGATTCCAATTGCGTGATCGGTTCGAACGTGCGCGGGTACGAGACCTCCAGGATCTCACCGGTCGCTGTAGTGAACGTGACGGACGGATGGTCACCGACAAAGCATGAGCCCGGCGTATAGGTGTCGAGCTTCGTATCGGCAGCCATCTTTCGGACGCGCCAGCCTTCGGGGAGAAAATCCCATGCGGTCTTGTCCGACGGAGCCGGCATGCCGGGTGTATCAGGGCTGGAGAACGTCCAGGCGGTACCGATGCGACCCTTTTGCGCAAACGAGCCGGGCGTCGTGCCGGCGGCGGTCGACGAGGGGTTGTCGCCCAGTTGGGGCAGTGTGTAAACGACAGCGGTCGTAATCGGATTGGCCCGGACCATCATGGTGAACTCCAGTTCCAGACAAAATTGGGCTGAATTCATTCGGCGAAAGGAATAAACGCGCAGAACGGCGAAACGCGTGCGCTATGGCGACGTGAACGGCCGTTCGCTTCCCTACGCCGGCCTTCAACCGGATCAGGTTCCAAGGGTCTTATCTCAGCGCCGTGCACGAACAGGCCACGGGCACCCCTAGCGAACGTCCTAAGTGTACGGCAAGTGACCGACTTCAGGCAACCGCAATCGCGATCGTACATGAGCAAGATTCATGCTTTGCAAGCCCGTCGACCGATAATCAACAGGCTGCGGACATCGATTTTCGGTCGATCCTGCAGTTACATTTAGAAGACCGATGTTCCGGCGAACATCGGTCTTCTTTCGTTCGGCCAGCAGATGGGCTATTGCGATACTGGGCGCGTCGTGGGGATGGGCGCTTGCATCAGCGCCGGCTCGATCCAATTAATACGATCCTGCGTGTGCAGACCGGCGCCGAAGTCAACTTCCAGCGTCAGCAGCTTAGCGCCTTTCAGATCAACCCAAATCACAGGCGATAACGCGCCACTGCGAACCTGAGACTCGTGCGTGACCTTGTCGTCAACCTTAATGCGGACGACGGCGTCCGTGAGCGTCATCGCGGGGTCGGCGGCGAGTCGGGTTCGGAACGATTGGTGACGACCGTCAAGGGCGTAGGTCAGCCTCGTGCGAGCGTGAACACCAATCCCTCGGCTGTACGTACGATCACCGAACCGTATCGCCCCACCACCTACGGCACCGTCCATCACCGGTGGATAGTTCTCTCCGAGATAGGGCGTGTATAAGACCGATGTTGGTGCCACCGACGACAACCACCGAACTGGACCAGCGAGGTGATCGATGCGGACGATCTGTTCGGCGTTCAGCGTGACGCGCTTTTCATCATGGGTAAGCGTCCACGGCGTACCGGGTGCAGGCGAATCGACGCGATCCACATAAACCAGCGAGCCGTCGATTAACGTGATGGCAAACGACGCTTTTGACGGTTCCACATCGCCCGTCGATGCGAGTCGAATGCCGGAGAGATTGGCGAGCGCAACCGTCGTCGGGGCGTCCCCGATCGTCAACACGAGCGACTCGGCGTCGATCGACGCAAGCACACCCCGCACGCTGTCCCGATTCGCAAGCGTTGCGACGTCCTCTTGGGGCGCGTCACCGCCGGGTGGGCTCAACGTGTGATCGATCGCGACGACGGACGACAGTGGGATCGATCGTTCACCGAGCGCCAAGGTAGACCATGTTATCGTGTCTGCGTTTGACGACAGCGGTGAACCGACCCACCGCTGGCCGTCGAGCGTATGCAGGACGAACGCGTTGGCGGGCAGCGTGGTGGTTGCCTCGGCGCGCGAGAGGGAAACGAACGTATCGATCGCAGTTCGCTGTTCCTGACGATTGGCAGCCGCTGCGACAACGGCGTTGTCGTATATCGCGACGTCATGCACGCTGGTCGGGGATAGCGATGCATCGGTCAATGTCCAACTATCGTCCGCCAGCGCAAGTGACGTCGTAGCGATCATCGCGATGAAAAAGTTAAGTCGTCGCATGAAGTTACGCATCTATCTACCCACCCGGCCCCTTGCCACTGTACACCGGTAGATAGCGGTTAGGCATCTGCAGGATGATCAGCGCCATCGCGGTTGCGTAGTCTTCACTGACCGGGTCGGTCCAGTTGCCCTTGCCCCGGTCCTGCCGACTGATGAGCTGGTCGCGGATGGCGGGGTAGTACTTGGCCCAATAGTCCCCACCGGCAAGGAACGCCGCCTGCACGGCGTAGTAATTGCCGTAGAAGTAGTGCCCTTCCATCTCTCCATCCGTGCCGCGCGCAGCATTGGCGCTGGGGATGAACCGAGACAAATACTGCAGCCCGCGATTCAGGTCGTCACCTTCGAAAACGCCCGCGTAGTACAGCGCCGCTACTCCCGCAGCCGAACGGGCGAAACCACTGCCACCACCTCCACCGTTGTTGGCCATGTAGCTGAAGCCACCATCAGTGTTCTGGCAGTTGCGCACATACTGGATCGACTTGTCGATAACAGATTTTTCGACCTTCAATCCCGCATCACGCGCGGCTCGCAAAGCCATCACCTGGCAGATTGTCACGGAAATGTCTGCATCGAGCGGCGCGGGTTGGTAGCGCCAACCACCCTCGGGGTTCTGTGTTGACTGAATGAGGCGAACGGCCCGCTGAAGGGGTTCCTTCACGTTCTCGTCCTGCGTCATGCCATAGACTTCACCAAGGAAGAGCGTTGCAAACCCGTGCCCGTACATCGGGCCGTGGGTCGCGTCGGAGGCGATCAAGCCGGAAGGTTGGCATTTGGACAGGACGAAGTCGAGTGCACGCTTTACGTTCGCGCCATACTTGCCTCGGTTGGGTAGGTTTCCGTCCTGCATGAACGCCAGCGCCGCCAGCGCCGTAATGCCGGCATGCGTCTGGAAGCCCCCACCCGACCCATAGCTACCGTCCTGCCCCTGCTTTTGCGCCAGCCATGCAAGACCGCGTTCGACCGACTGATGCTGACGGTCTGTGATCTCAGTTCCTAAAACCTGATTGGGACGATCGGCAATGGCCGGCGCATTGTCTGCAGCGCCCGCGAACGTCACGAACAACGTCGAAGCAGCCAAGGCGAGTGTAAGTGGCGTTCGGAACATGGGCATTATTCTCGCTTCTCGGCTAGCGCACGGTAATAGTCGTCCACGAGCGTCTTATACTTCTCGATCGCAGATTCGGACTGACCTTGAATCGCAGCGTTACGCAGGCGCGGTGTGATCTGGCCCCATTCGGCCATCGTTTCTTTGATGTCCGTTCCGGGCGCTGCCTCAGGGTTGCCACCCTGCCCACGCGTCGATTCCTGGGCCGCCTCACTGCCACCGGTCTGCGGTTGACCGGGTTGGGCACCCGCGGGCTTCAGTTGGCCCGGTTGCGCCTCGGCCATCTTCTCGCCTGGCTTGCCACTACCCTGGCTGGGCTGCGATTGCGATTGTTGGTTTCGGGCTTCTTCGATCAGTTCATCAATGTCTTTCAGGATGCGTTCCTGAATGGTCTGCGTGACTTTACCGGGGTCGTTGTTGATCGCCAGCCGTTGACGTGAGCGGGCCATCCGATCGCCAACACGGTTGACGCCCTTTTGCAGTTCTTGCGTGTCGGGCTGATCGTTGAGCAGTTCCTGTTCGAGTTCCTGGTCCTCGACGTTCTCCGCGTTCGCTTCCTCGGGAAGTTGGTCGCGGTTGTCCGGCTCATCACCGAGCGACATCTGACCCTTGCTGGCCTTGGAGATGAGATCGTTCAGCACGTTGCGCAGGTCGCCTTGGCGCTTTCCAACGCCCTGAATTTTCTGATCCTGCTTTTGCACCAGCGCAGCAAGCTTCTTGGTTGCGTTGTTGACGGCCTTCTGCAGGTCTTTCAGAAGCCGTAGTTCAGCCTCGCTGGGCAGCTTCGCTGCCTGCTGTGCGCCACCCCCACCACCGCCGGCACCTTGCTTCTGGTCGAACTTGCTCTTCTCCGGCGGCTTGATCGAAAGGTTGCGGATCATCGCGTCGAGTTGCTCGACGATGCGTGCCTGCTCAATCTGCACTTCCGCATCGGTGTGCTTCTGCCCGAGCGAGTCCTTCACGCCATTCATGGCTTCAACGATGTCTTTGTTGGCCCATACATAGACGACTGCGCCAACGGCCGATAGGTCTTCTTCGATGGCCTTCGTTGTTTCAGACAACTTACCCTGCACGCCGGGCAGTGGGTTGAGCGCGATGTCTTGTGTGCGAGGCAGTTTACCTTCCTTATCGCGAGACTTGTCGATTTTGGTGGTGTCGTCGTTCAGCCGTTCCTGCTCGACTTTGATCTTCTCGTACCGGGCCTTGATCACGTCCTTTTGTTGCTGCTCGATCTTCTTCTGAGCCTTTTTCTGCTGTTCGTCGATGACCCGCTTGGCATCCACCAGCGCCGCCAGCGCTTCGACCTGTGGGGGCTCGTACGCATCGGGCAACTTCGCTAGCTTCAGACTGACGAGCGCCCGTTCCATCCGCGATGCGGCGCGAGTTAACGCGGCCGCGGTCGGGGCGCCGTCGGGCGTTTCCTCGGCGGCCTTGCTCAGGTCGCGCGTGTTTCGTTCAGTCTGTTGCTGCGATGCAGTTAATGTGCCGATATTCGTCGGCGGCTCCTTGCTTTCCTTGATCTCCGAGACGATGCGACCGGATTTTTCAGCCAGATCGGCCAGCAGCGCATCGGCCACTTTGGCGACAACTTCCGGGCCCTGCAGTCGCAGGTTGTCCAGATTATGACCGGCCTGCCGACGGACGAGCATCATCACCTGCTGCTGCATCTCGGCCAGCTTCTTGGCCAGTTCTTCCAGTTTACGCCGTTCGGCGTCACGCAGCGCATTGATGATCATTTCCAGACCCATCTCCGCTTTTTTCTGCGCCTGCTGGGCCGACGACTGCTGGTTCTGCTTCATCGACGACGATGCCTGCTGCTGGCTCGGTGACACCTGCTGCTGCTGAGCCGTCTTGCCGGCGGCTTTCAGTGACTCGGCTGTCGCGGGGTCGGACTTGGACATCTGATCCGCGGCCTTGTTGGCGTCATCGACGGCGCGCTCGGTCATCTCGGCCAGTTTCTTCTGGTCGGCAGACAGCTCGTCAAGCTTCTTTCGATCCTCGTCGGACAACTTGGCCTTGCCCAGGTTCTCCTTTGCAAAATCCTTCGTCTCCTGGGACACCCGCTTCTGCTCGCGCAGCAGCGCGTTGAACTGTTCGATCGTCTGCGACAGGCTGCCGGTGTTACCCAGGCGATCGAGAGCCTGCTGGAGTTTATCATTGGCTTCACCTTGCTTGTCCTTGGCGACCTTCAGGTCGGCGTTGCGCTCATCGGTCGACTTCTTCGGGTCTTTCAGGTCTGCCTTGCGATCGCGGGCCGTGGCAATCTTACGACCGGCGTCCGTCATCGGCCCCTCGGCGGTGCGCTTCAGGATCTCGCTGGTCTCCTTGGCGGTTTCACGAAGGTCGTTGTTGGTCGATTTGTTCTCGTCGAGACGACGCTGGATATCGTCCAGACGATTGGCGATCTGCTTGGCTGTCGAGGCGGCGGTGTTCTGCTGGTTGGCTAGGCGCTCGGCGGCGGTGCGGTCGGCGGCGTCGAGCTCGGGCTTGTCCTTGGTCTCGTCGGCAAGATTAGCGGTCTCGACTGCGGTGCGCGTCTGTGTATTGCGCGTCTCGCGAACGGCGCTGCCAGCAGCTCGAAGCTCGTCACCAATTCGGGCGCTGAGTTCTTCCTGACTGATAATCGTGATGCGCAGTTTGCCGCTGTACGCCGGCTGATGCACGCTACCGTTCAGGTTGTAATTATCCTGAACGCCGATGAAGTATTCGAGGACATCACCACTCTTGAGTTCCGCGTCGGTCAGCTTCGCTAGATCCCAGGAATAGCCCAAGCGGTATCGTCGGCGATCAGGACTGGAATCCCCCGAGGCAAACGTGGTCGGCGCAATGGCCTCTTCGTCCTGCACCAGCGGGATTTCCCATTTCCTCTTGTCAGACAACCGCTCGACCCACAGCGTAGCGGCGCTAATCGCGAAATCGTCCTCCGCGACGGCTCGCATCGGCACGACCGCCACGGCGGTGCGCTCTTCACTGCGGCGTGGCTCTTCGATCTGAACCGTGGGGGATTGGTCGGGCCGGACAATGATCTCGTATTCTTCCAACGCCGGGTTCTGAAACCCATCCGTGTCGGTTGCACGCAGATGGAATCGAATCGATTCCGTAGGAACGAACGTGCCGACGCTGGTCAAGATCGTCTTTCCTTTCGACCAGGCGATCACCTGTGGCTTTGTGTTGGTCGCGAGGGGTTCTATTGCGATCTCCCCATCCGCCAGCGGTTTGTTGAATACCACCGACAGTTCAACCCTCGACCCGGCCGCAACGACCGCGGGGGTCTCGGTCAGATTGACGGTCATCGGAGGCATTTTCGCGTAGGACGGTGGCGTGACCGCGATCGAGACGTGCTCGATCGCCAACCGGGGGACAATCGCCGTCGACTGTAGTTCGACGATATCGTCGCCGGCTTCTACCCAAGCCATCAGCAAGCCCGCGCTGGCGTCGGCGGCGAGCTTTGCGTCCAAGGCGGCGCTGTAAGAACCGTCGGGGTTGCGCGTCATGAACTCTTCGTGCGGGGCACCCTCGGGCGTGCGCGTCGAACCAACGACCGTGTAACTCTGATAGTGAATCGTCACGTCACGGCTGGCGCGGTCGCCACGTGTCAGCTTCAGGCGAACGGGAATCTGTTGACCGACCGGCACTCGCGCAGGTGGCGTCTCGAGCATTTCGATCTGCACCCACTTAGGCCAGGCAGCACTGGAAAATGGAGCGATCAGACGCGTCAGACCGGTCCGTACAAAGTTGGGGGAGAGAAGACCGAGGAGCACGAGCACCGCGACCGCAGCGCCAGCTAAACCTGCGGCATTGAGGACTGGGCGCGTCTGAATGGCAGAATTGATGTCGACTGTGCGGATGAGCGAAGTCGCTTGATCGATCACCTGCTGCTTCATCGCGACCGAGCCGGGGATCTCACCACCGCCGACGAAGTTTACCGTACTGCGCAAACGGTCATCGAATTGCGGAAAGGCCTCTTCCAATCGTCCGGCGATATCTGTGAGGGATAGTTTGGCAGACAACGGGCGCACAACGTATCGCGATAAAACCCAGCCGGTCGCGCCCGCGATCCCCAATAGCGCGACCAGTCGCGCCGCTGACTGCAGGTTCAACAGGTAGTCGACGAGCACAATCGCCAATGTCACCGCAATGAGTGCCGCCAGCACGTAACCGACCCCGGCAACCAGCGTCATAAGACGCACGCGCCGGCGAAACGCAGTCAGTGATTCGAGCAAAGCGGTTGGTGGCATCTGTCATTGCGGGTGATGGGTTTAAGGTGGTGAGCTATAAACTGGACGGCGGCTTCCAATTCGCAACTTACAACCTGCAACCTGCAACCTGCACTCCTTAAACCATTCCGTGAATTTTCCGAAGCACCCATTCGACCGTGATCAGCACGACGAACAACGCCAACGCCAATGGAGCGTCCCACAGCGGGGTCGCGGACCGCACCGGGATAATCTTAGCAGCGCTGGCGATCAACGAGGGTAGTTTTTCCTGAGCGTTGGCAGCATTTACGGTCTCTCCGAGGCTTTCCGAGGCCAAGCGTGACAGTGTCACACGGTCCACCTGCGGTTGAGCCAGTTCCATTCGAGGAACAATGACTTCCATGGGCGCATCCAGCGGCTCCACTCCCCCGGCGACCGAGTTCAACCGCGCCGTGAACGAACCCGTGCGATCAGCAGTGAATGAGACGGTGTACACGTCGTTCTGGCCCGACTGGCGGACCATGGTTTCCTGGCGGATTGGCTGACCGTCACTGGTGACGACGTCGACGCGAAGCTGGTCAGGAAGTTGTGCCGGTAACGCCGGATCAAGCACGCGGACACTTAAACGGACCTGTTCACCGAGTTCATAGGTCGGCTGCTGTGAAGTAAACGATACGCGCCGCTGGCCCAGTTTCCGGCCACGCGCCAGATAGCGGACCTGTTGAATCCAGTAGGTGTCAAAGATGCTCTCGCCAGTGTAGTAGCGCCATCGCCAGGTGTCGTCGATCGCGCTGAACATTGTTCGCCCGGCACCGTATCGCCCCAGCACGAGCAACGGCGTCTTACGCCCATCGGGCCCCGTATCCACCGGATGCTCCGCATAGACTTCACCCACACCCGGCTTGGCGGAGACGCCACGACAATACCAGTAGATAGGTTGAATCTCGTCGCGCAGAAACGCTTCGTTGCGGGCGCGGTCGGCAAAGAAACGGAAGATGCCAGATTGCTGGCCATCGCGCGTCAGTACCGGTCGAAATCCATCGACGATCGGCCCGTGCGCCTCGGCCTGCACGCGCGAAATATTCACCGGGAGGATGCCTTCGATCGGCGTGTTGCGGAAGGCCTGGGGGCTGTTGCGCGTGCCTGCGATCATCCCGAAGCCACCACCGCGCTTGCTGACGAACTCTGAAACTAGCTGTAACTGAGCATCCGTGAACTGCCTTGGGTCGACGTCGCCAAACAGAATGACGTCGTATTCCATGAGCTCTTCGACCGTCTCTGGGAACCGCGTGATCGGGCGGTCGCCTTCCTGTGCGAAGTTCGTGTCGGCGCTGGTCAACAGGCACGAGATCTCGACCGACTTGTCGCGGATGAGCTCATTTTTGATGTAACGATATTCCCATCGTGGATAGCCGTCGACATAAAGGACTGTAAGCTTGGCATCCAACACCGACAGCTGCGCGAAGCGCGAGTTGTCCTCGTCGTCTAATTCACCCACCTGCGGGATCGCGACGACCTCCAGGTCCATGGGTCCCACCGATTCCGGCTTGAACTGCAGCTCGACCTCCTGAGGCCGATCGCCGGTCAGCATGACGACCTGCTGCACGTTCTGCCCTTCGGACCCGACGATCGGCTGACCGGTCGTGCGGTCGCGCAACGCGACGGTCACCTCTCGGTCGGCCGACAGGCCGGTTGCCCGCAACGTTGCGCGGACGTTGACGAAATCTCCCTTAAACGCGGTATCCTGCACCGCCAGTGACTGCACTTCGACGTTGACCGGCGCATCGTCCGATCCGACCACGACCGGGAAAATCTTTACCCCAAACGCCTTCACCACCGCCGCTATGGACGCCGAGGGCTGGACGGGGTTCTCCCGACCATCGGTCAGCACGATGACTCCGGCTACACGCTGGCCTTGCAGTTCCTGCAAGACGGTAGTAATCGCCGACCCGAGCGCGCTGCTTTCACCTTCCGGCTTCAGTTTCCGCAACGACTCATAGATGGGTGTCAGGACGGCGGCGCTGTCCGAGCTGTTCTTTGACGACCGTGGCAGAGACAGGTTGCTGACTGGCTGCGCATCGCGCGAGAAGCGGTAGAAGCGCAAGTCGTGCGTTTTGGATAGGGATTGAACGAGAGCCTTGTCTCCGTCGGCAAGCAGGCTGATCGCGGCGTTGAGCCGAGTTTGTGGCGAGGCCTCGTCACCACCGGCATCGGCAATCCGCATGCTCACACTGTCGTCGATCAGGACAGCGGCGATCGACGGTTCGATCCGAGTCTGTACCAGTGTGACAACAGGCCGATTCAGCATCGCGATGGCGAGCAGAAGCACGATCCCGCGAACCGTGCCGAGCAGCACGCGAACGCGCTGCGTGCGTCCCTCGCGTGCATAGACGTAGTAGACCAGCCACGCCGATAGCACGACGAGCGCCACGTTCCAGATCGAAGCCCCTATCAGATCCTGCAGCGGCCAGCGCGGGTTGAACTGCACCCCGAGCTCCCCTTCCCTGCTCAGGAAGCCGCTATCGAGGCCAAGGAGAATTTCGAGGAAGCGGTTCATAATCGGTTGATAGTTGCTAATGGTCAGTGGTTAGTTGGGACGTGCAGACTTTCGTTTCACCCAACTAACAACCGACCGTAAACGACTAACTCTTCTTCTGATGCCCAAAACGCATCGCCATGAAACTCTCTGCTGCGATGAACAGCAACACTGCCGCCATCGCTATCCAACCGAAATCGTTGCCCGCACTGGCCGCGGTGCCCAGCGCGGGCAAGGCATCCTCGTAAACCGAGACATTCTGCTCACCCAGCGTCGACTTGATGACGCTGGAATCGACCGAGCGCAGGTCGGATTCCTCGGCGACCATGTTGACTGCGATCGGCAGTTCACGGATTCCTGTGTTCAACTTGTAAATGCCGGGCCGTGATAAGCGCGCCGACGCCAACTTTCCCGGTTCAAACGCTATCGGTGCGCCAGTGGGATCGGTCAGCGTCGGGGCGGTTGTCAGTTTTAGGTTGCCAGGCAGAAT
>Ga0163144_10006674_pt1 | contig 25421 bp, 29 predicted proteins | sample OliLak19BULKMAT1_FD_123175 | JGI IMG/M metagenome (GOLD analysis project Ga0163144, IMG submission 123175) | Freshwater microbial mat bacterial communities from Lake Vanda, McMurdo Dry Valleys, Antarctica - Oligotrophic Lake LV.19.BULKMAT1 | ecosystem: Environmental > Aquatic > Freshwater >... | reverse complement strand
TCTTCTACAATGTCGCTGCAATCCCAATCGCTGCAGGAGGGCACTTACTCCTCACACAGTCATCATTCGGCATTGCTGCATCATGGGTAGTGAGCATTCAGCAGCAATTTGGTAGCCTAGGACAAATATTCTTTAATATTTCTCAAGCGACTCTTCGTCCTGAAATTGCTGGCTTTGCGATGGCGTTCAGCTCTGTCTCTGTAGTGGCAAACTCGATGACATTACACACCTATATACCACCTGCTGAAAAGCAAGCTCGCAAAGACGACGCGAAGAAGGTACCATTACAAGAAACCAGTAAGAAATAACACATGGAAAAAATTGAAATGAACATTGTCGGCATGCACTGTGGCGGATGTGCAACAGGTATACAAATGGTAACTGAGCAAATTGATGGAGTAGGTTCAGTATTTGTTGATCTCGACGCGAAGAAAGGTACATGGGTAATTGATACTACAAAAGTTACACCCCAAGCTATCATCGATGAAATTGCAAAACTCGGTTACAGCGCTACCGTCGCTTAAATGAATATATGGAAATCCACTTAATCCTTGTGATCGCACATATCATTGGAACGATACTCGGAGTTGGTGGTGCCACAATGATTGAGATTCATCTTAATAAAGCGCTTAGAGATGGGACAATGGATGCTGTTGAAAGGAATTTTCTTGGAGCAGACTTTCTAATCACACGTATAGGAATGGGAATTGCAATCCTTTCTGGGATTGGTTTTATTGTTGAATACTACCTTAATAATCAACTTTTCAGACTTGAGAATGGAGTTTTTTGGGCAAAAATGATTATTATTGTAATCATTACTATAAATGCCTATCTTCTCCATAAACATCAAATTAGCCTTTATTGGGGAAGTGCATTTTCGTTTGTTTCGTGGTGGACAGCAATGCTTCTCGGTACCTTTCTCACTAATAGCTATTCAGTAGTTGTAGGAGGAAATCAAATGCTATCCGCGATTGTTGTACTTGTATCCTATGGGGGTGCAGTTGTGATAGGCGCATATATCCTTCATAAAATCAGAGAGTCACTTAAGGTGAGGTCCGAACCAGAAGGCACAAAATAAAAGCTATTTATAATAAAAAGAATTGTGTATATTTGCTTTCTTTTAGGGCTTTTCTCTGTTAGAATGCTGGCGCTTTTAGTCATATGAATATTGCATACGCAGCAGAAAATAGCATTTCTATCCACCTTGCACCCCCCGTGCTTGGGCAGGTGTTCGGCATACCTCTCACGAGTACATTAATCACTGCGTGGCTCACAATGACTCTGCTTATTGTGTTTGCTGTATGGATGAAACGAAAGTACACGCTTATCCCGTCGAAAGTTCAACTCATCACTGAAATCGTCGTTGGTGGTGTTTATGATTATGTAGAAGAAGTACTTGAGAGCAAGGAAATGGCAAAACGCTTTTTCCCGCTCATCATGACATTCTTTATTTTTATTCTTGCAATGAATTGGTTCGGGCTACTCCCAGGCGTTGACGCAATCGGTATCTATGCAGAAAATGCTCATGAATCATCAGCGGAGACGTCACTTATTCCATTTCTTCATCCTGTTCATACTGACCTCAATATGACAATAGCGCTTGCAGTAATTGCTTTTTTTGCAATTGAACTTTCAGGAGTACTTATCATTGGACTGTTTAAGTATGCAGGTAAATTTATTAATTTTTCTTCACCGCTTAATTTTCTAATTGGTATTATCGAGTTATTTAGTGAGCTCGCTCGACTTATCTCATTTTCATTCCGTCTTTTTGGAAATATTTTCGCAGGAAAGACTTTGCTTCTTATTGCAATGTTTTTTGTCCCGTTTATACTGCCTGTTCCGATCCTTGCGTTTGAGTTATTTGTAGGGTTCATTCAAGCATTCATTTTTGCAGTTCTCACGTTGTTCTTTATTAAATTAGCGATAGCAGAACCCCACGCTCATTAGTTGATAGTTCAAAGTCTTAAGGATAAGATTTTGAGTTGTCCGGTAGTGATAACAGATACAAGTAATTGTTTAAATTAATATGGAAGAAATGAGCCTAGAGGCAACAAAAGCACTCGCAATGGCACTCGCAGTCGGTCTTGGTATGATTGGTCCCGGTATTGGTATTGGTATCCTCGTATCAAAAGCACTTGAAGCAATTGGAAGAAATCCAGAGGCTTCAGGAAAAATTCAAACCAGTATGTTCATCGGTATTGCATTTACAGAGGCTCTCGCAATTTTCGTTATCGTCGTTGGCTTCATTATCAAGTTCGGGTAGTAACAATTATTGTTAAGTATGGAGGAAATAATACACGCATTCGGTATTGATTGGCGACTTATCATCATCCAGATGTTCAATTTCGCAATTCTTGCAGGAGCGTTGTGGTATTTTCTGTATACACCTGTCCTCGCACTTTTACATGAACGTGGAGAAAAAATAAAAAAAGGGATGGAAGATGCAGAAGAAGCAAAATTATCTCGGGAGAAAGCAGACACTGACCGCGCATCTATGCTCACTCGCACTGAAGAAGAGGCTCGTGTTGTTATGCAAAATGCTGAGAAAAGTGCTGAACTTAAAACCCAGTCACTTGAAGAAGATGCTGTTAAGAAAGCTGCTCGCATTGTGAGTGATGCAGAAGCTGAAGCAATTGAATACAAAGAGAAATCAAAACGCGCTAGTGAAGCGGAAATTACTCGTGTTGCGATTCTTGCAGCTGAAAAAATTCTAGAAGAACGTCATTCAAAATAATATGCGTGTGAATGATTACAGCAAAGCAGTGTCAGCACTCATCTCTATGGGAACTCCGGTGAATGATGTTCTTGCAGGCCTTAAAAAGACACTTATTGCACACCACCATGAGCGCATGTACGCCAAAATACTTCGTCACTTAGAATCTTCTATCACTCGTGCACACCGTATACATGAGACACGAGTCATACTCGCACGAAAAGAGGACTCAGAAGCATTTGATTCGCGTATACGCACGTCAGTTGCAGAAATCGAAGCAAATGAGCCCATAATGTATATTATAAATAAAAATATAATTGGAGGATACCGAGTAGAGGGAAACGGCAAGAGCCTCGATTACACGCACAAATCTCAATTAAGAACACTGTATAAATCAATTATTGAATCACTATGAGCACCTCAATCATCGATCGAATAAAAAATGAAATAGCATCACTACCACATGATGTACCGCTTGAAGAAGTGGGCACAGTGATTGCGGTTGGAGACGGGGTTGCCGAAATTGATGGAATTCTTCAGGCACAAATGATGGAAATGGTGCTTTTTGAGCAAAGTGATTCATTGCCCCTCTCTGAAACACTGAGTGACAGTGAGAGTCTGTATGGACTCGTTCTTAACCTTGAAGAAGACTCAGTGAAAGTAGTGATTCTTGGGAATCCAGACAGTGTTCGTGAGGGTATGCGTGTGAAGAGAACAGGCAAACTGCTCAGTATTCCAGTGAGTGATGCGATTATCGGACGAGTCGTAAACCCACTCGGTGAAGCGATTGATGGCCGCGGAAAAATTTCCCTCGATCGAGATATGCCAATTGAACGTGTTGCGTACGGTGTAATGGAACGTTCAGGTGTTAATGAGCCTATTCATACTGGTATTAAAGCTATTGACTCAATGATTCCAATTGGTCGTGGCCAGCGAGAACTCATTATTGGTGACAGGGCAACTGGAAAAACCATGATTGCCATAGACACCATTATTAATCAAAAATACGAGCCTGAATCAAAGCGCCCAATTTGTATCTATGTCGCAATAGGCCAAAAGGAGTCTAAGACTGCACGCATCGTCGGTGAACTCAAAGAACATGGTGCACTCGACTACACAATTGTCGTTTCAACATCAGCGGCTGATCCTGCAGCAATTCAATTTCTCGCACCATTTGCAGGAGCAGCAATTGGTGAATATTTTATGGAGAAAGGAATGGATGCTCTCATTGTGTATGATGACCTTTCAAAACATGCTGTCGCATACCGTCAAATGTCGCTTCTTTTAAGACGACCACCAGGAAGGGAAGCATATCCAGGTGATATTTTCTATCTTCACTCGCGTCTCCTCGAGCGTGCAGCGAAACTTTCTGAAAAGCTCGGTGGCGGTTCACTTACTGCGCTTCCTATTATCGAAACACAGGAAGGTGACGTATCAGCGTATATCCCCACAAACGTAATTTCTATTACTGATGGACAAATCTTTCTTGAGACTGACCTCTTCAATAAAGGAATTCGTCCTGCTCTGAATGTTGGTATTTCCGTGTCACGCGTTGGTTCAGCTGCGCAGACAAAAGCTATGAAAAAAGTCGCAGGAAAGATTCGTCTAGAACTTGCACAATTCCGTGAACTAGAGGCATTTATGCAATTTTCAAGCGATCTCGATGAAGATACGAAAATGCGTATTGAAAGTGGAAGAAAATACACTGAGCTCTTGAAGCAAACACAACACAATACGATGCCATTTCACTTGCAGGTATTTTCAATTTTCGCAGCAAACAATGGCCTCTTTGAAGGTGCGGCTGTTGAACAGGTAAGGGAAATTGAAACGGAATATCTGGAAGTACTAGCTCGTGATCACGCTGATATGGTGAAAACAGTGAGCGAAACACGTGACTTGAGTGACGAAACTATCGCAACAATGAAAGATGCAATTTTGACATTCAAAGTTTCTCACAAAAATCTCTATACCACATAAATTTTATGGCACTAAAGTTTATTAAAAACAAAATAAAATCGACACTCCGCACGAGTAAGGTTACAAAAGCGATGGAGGCTGTTTCTGCAGTCAAAATGAGAAAGAGTCAGGAACGTGCGCTCGGCGGACGTCCATACGCTGAAACGGCGCTTCGTATTCTTGAAAATGTTGCAACAAGCCAAAGTGGAAAGGGGCATCAGGCATTCACCACAAATAATGGTTCTCGTGATGCCGTTATTGTTATAACTTCAGACAAAGGACTCGCCGGAGGACTCAATAGCAATGTTCTAAAAGAAGCATCAGCACTCGTGAGTACGTTCAAATTAGAAACGACGGATATCATTTGTTTTGGAAAGAAAAGCTTCGAATTTTTTCAACGTCGAGGATATTCCATTCCACTTCATTTCATCAATCTTGACGATGAAGTTCAGACACAGGATGTAGAAGATGTTGTGCAAACCGTAATGAAAGACTACACAGAGAATACGTATCGTTCAGTATATGTTGTCTATCAGAATTTTGTTTCAACATTCGAGCAACGTCCTGTAATGAGGCAACTTCTTCCCGTGCATCTTGATACCATCCGAGCTATGGTAAAAGATATTTCTGATAAGAAGCAGACGTCTCAAAGTGAAGTTAGGCCTGTCCAAAAAATCACATATACTGTCGAACCCGATAGAATTACTGTGCTCGACGCCTTACTGCCACTTGTTATAAAAGTTATGCTCTACCATGCACTTCTTGAATCCAAGGCAAGTGAGCATTCGGCTCGAATGGTTGCCATGAAAAATGCAACTGATAAAGCGAAAGACCTCACTAAATCACTCACCCTCCTTTACAATAAAGAACGACAAGGAGTCATCACGGCAGAAGTTTCAGAGATTACCGGAGGAATAGAGGCGATGCGGAGCGAATAGTAAATCATAATTAATTATCATATATGGCAATTCACACACCACTTGAAAAAGGCACCGTTACACAAATCATTGGACCAATCATTGATGTGCTGTTTTCCGGGACTGTCCCTCCACTGAAGCAGGCACTTACAGTACAACGCGAGGATGGACACGTGATAACGCTGGAAGTTGCACAGCATATTGGCCAAAATCGAGTGCGTACTATTGCACTTGAGGATACTGCGGGGCTGGTGCGTGGTTTGTCTGTTGATGATACCGGTGCGCCAATTTCAGTTCCCGTTGGTGAGAAAGCACTAGGGCGATTAATGAATGTACTTGGAAAGACCCTCGACGATGGTGAACAAATTACGGATGCTCCGCGACTTCCAATTCATCGCAAGGCACCAAAATTTACTGAACAATCAACAAAAACTGAAGTTTTTGAAACAGGTATTAAATCCATTGATCTTCTTGCTCCTTTTATCAAGGGTGGAAAGGTTGGACTTTTTGGAGGTGCCGGTGTGGGTAAGACAGTTCTCATTCAGGAACTTATTCGTAACGTTGCAACAGAACACGGAGGTTACTCTGTGTTTGCAGGGGTCGGTGAGCGTGTGCGTGAAGGGAACGACCTCTACCATGAAATGAAAGAATCGGGAGTGCTCGCAAAGACTGCACTCGTGTTCGGTCAAATGAATGAAGTACCAGGAGCTCGCGCACGTGTTGGACTCACTGGTCTCACCATGGCTGAATACTTTCGTGATGAAGGTGGGAAAGACGTACTCTTTTTTATGGACAACGTATTCAGGTTTACACAGGCGGGTCAGGAAGTATCGTCACTTCTCGGACGTGTTTCGTCAGCAGTGGGTTACCAACCGACACTAGCTGAGGAAATGGGACAAATGCAGGAACGTATCACCTCGACGACAAAAGGATCGATTACTTCAATCCAAGCCGTGTATGTGCCCGCAGACGATTATACCGATCCTGCACCAGCAACAACGTTCTCACATCTCGACTCAACAGTCGCACTTTCTCGCCCTCTTGCATCTCTCGGTATTTATCCAGCTGTAGATCCTCTTGAAAGTAAGTCTTCAGCACTTGATCCTTACATTGTCGGTAAAGAACACTATGATGTTGCGCAAGGTGTTAAGCAAGTGCTTCAGCGATACAAAGATCTCCAGGATATTATTGCAATTCTAGGTATTGAAGAACTTTCAGAAGTTGATAAGCAAACAGTATACCGAGCGCGTAAAATTCAGAGATATCTCTCGCAACCATTCTTTGTTGGAGAAGTATTCACGGGAACTCCGGGAGCGTATGTACCGCTCAAAGACACTATTCGTGGGTTTAAAGAAATTCTTGAAGGTAAGCATGATGCAACACCTGAGCAAGCGTTCTACATGAAAGGAAGCATAGACGAAGTTGTCTCACAGTAAAATACATGAATACTGAACACTTACTCAAAGTCACTATTGCGCACTCAAATAGCATGCTCTTTAAAGGCAATGCACTTTCTCTCACGTTGCCAACAACTGAAGGTGAGATCACTGTGCTTGCGAACCACGAACCGATTATAATAGGACTCAAGAAAGGAATTGTGAGCGTTCATACAGAAATTGGAAAGGAAAAAGAACACTTTGAAATCATTGGGGGAGTTCTTGAATTGAGTAATAATAGTGCCACCATACTCTTATAAATAAAAAATGCGCTCGAGATGGAAACCATCTCGAGCGCAAACTCAACCGGCGAGCGGACAAAATCCGACTACTAACCATTATGAGGAGGAGACGTACGGCAACTGCGGTTGTCCCATACGTCTAGACATTATAGCACAATTTTTAAATTATGCAATATGCATAAGCATCACATATAATCTGGTATAATCTTTCTCTATGTTTGATAAAGCAAAACAATTTATGACACGGAAGCTCCTTGAGCACCAACTCAAGAGCGCTCCTCCTGAACAGCGAGAGCTTATATTGACGATGATGGAAAAAGATCCGCAACTATTTGAAAAAATAGCTTTAGAAATACAGGCTGAGATAAAAAAAGGAAAAAATCAAATGTCTGCAGCGATGGCAGTGCTTCCAAAATATCAAAAAGAATTGCAATCAGTCATGGGTGACAAAATGCCACAAAAAAGTGGAGGTGGTGTGCAGTTTAATCAAAACGGCTCGCTTCGAAAATAATAAAATCTATTTCAACAACATGCACACTCTAAATCGAGAGTGTGCATGTTACTATCAGGTAGAAATATGAAAAAAATTCTGGTCTTCCTTGGACACCCCGATAAAAATTCCTATTCGGGACATCTCGCAGATACCTATGAATCAAGCGCACGAGAATCCGGAAGTGAAGTTGTACGCATTAACATAGCAGATTTGAAATTTGATCCCATTCTGCATATGGGCTACAAAACCATACAGGAACTTGAACCTGATCTCAAAATGGTACAAGAAAAAATGAATTGGGCAGATCATATAGTATTTATATACCCAAACTGGTGGATAACTATGCCCGCTTCGATGAAAGGGATGTTCGATCGTATGTGGCTTCCAGGATTTGCTTTTAACTTTGATAAAGTGTCTAAGAAGCTTATACAGCGACTGAAAGGGAAGACTGCACGCGTCATTATTGTGGCTGGAACACATTCCCCGTTCATGACCTGGTGGAAATTTGGTGATTATACAAATGAAATATCACACGGAATTCTTGGATTCGCTGGTATTAAATCAAAAGTGACTGCGTTTGGTCCTACGGAACGAGTCTCTGTGACTCAACTTGATAAGTGGACTGAAAAAGTAAAGATTCTCGGAACATCGGCAAAGTAGACTAACAAGCACCCGCACCGAGCGGGTGCTTGTTAGTCTACTCAATAATATAGTGCCCATTTTCAATTATAAGTGTCTCGTCTCCATACACACGATCTACGATTGGAAAGAGATCGACATGGAACTTCGTCTTATGGGTAGTTATCCCTTCCTTTTTATACACACTATGCTTCTCTCCGAGTGAAAAATGCATTCCGTAAATACGTTCAAATGCAGTAATGTCTTTAAGGTAGTGCTCAGGAGTAATAGCTCTATTGAGACCGAATCCTATCTCACGAATGAGAGGTCGCTCATACGATTTCACGAGTTCAAGAACATCTATAAATGTTTGCGGAGTATCCTCTCCGTAACCAACAATAAGTCCTTCTTGAATATCTATACGAAATGGTTTGTGCATGTTTATATTAAAATCAGCTCCTGCATACGCATAAATAAGAAGTGATCCATTCATGCATGAAAAATTTTTTCCTTCAGTAAATACTTCGCCTATAGGAAAGGTTCCGCCAATATTTTCCATCCCGGTATAGTCTCCAATATTGAGTTTCGGAGATTCTACACCACCTGTCAGCATGAGTTCAGTTGTTGATGTTTGAATTCGAAGCGTGTCAGTTGCTTCAAGAATTACTTTAAGTTTCGGTCCGATTGATCTATACCAGGCTGGGTCATATTCGAGCGAATTCACATACGTTTCCCAAGAGTCTTTTGTATTTCGGTACAAATGTAGGTGCTCAATAACTTTAAGGCCAAGACCGAAGAGATGGAGCCGAATACGAAATTCATCTAACCGAAAGTTAGATGTCTGGATAAGCACAACGAGATCCTTTGAAGTGAGTTCTGAACATGTTTGTAAAAGAGCTGCTTTCGTTTGTGTCGCAAAATCAATAAACTGCGCATCGGGTAACACTTTTCTGTATGCATTAGTAATGAGACGAGTAAGCTCATCTTCAGTGTCATAAATAATAAGTGCTTTATGAGAGGCGGTATACTCAATTGCTGTTTCAAGAATGTCAGCTATATTTTTTGCAGCAATGGTAGAGAGCCGTTCAATTTCTATACTTTCTAAGTCCATAGGTGCGCATTACCATAGCAGATAATGACTAATACCACTATTCTTGGTATACAATACGAGCGTATGGCACACCCATTTGGAAAAATGTTTGATAAGGCACTCAAGTCGAGTACTCTCGACACTAACTTAGTATTAAAGGAGGCTATAAAGCTCCGTGAGAAAGGGTATTCTCAAACTGAAATCACCACTGTTCTTCGAAAACTACAAAAATCACTTATAGATGATCATGAGTCGCAAATAGTTCAAGAAGCAATCGAAGATTTTATTGAGGAGTCGTAGGATTGCTTACGATAGGCATAAGCATATAAATCTGATAATCTAGCTATCTATGTCACTTTCAGTCGGAATAGTAGGGCTTCCTAATGTCGGTAAATCGACACTCTTTAATGCACTCACAAAGAAGTCTGTTCCTGCAGAAAATTATCCGTTCTGCACCATTGATCCATCTGTTGGAGTCGTTGCGGTTCCCGATCCTCGACTTGAAACACTTTCAAAAATTTCAAATTCTCAGAAAATTATTCCTGCAATAGTAGAGTTTGTAGATATCGCAGGAATTGTGAAAGGTGCTTCAGAAGGAGAAGGACTCGGAAATAAATTCCTTTCTAATATTCGTGAAACACACATGATAGCTGAAGTCGTCCGTATTTTTGAAGATCAAGATATCATTCACGTAAATGGCGCTGTTGACCCTCTTGCTGACATCGAAGTCATTAATCTTGAATTGGTAATGGCAGATACCGAAACGGTCGTAAAACGTCTTGGGAATGTTGAACGTGATGCAAAACGAGGCGAAAAAGATTCTCAGAAAGAAAAAGAAGCGCTTGAAAAAGTGCTCAGAGTACTTGAAGCAGGGAAGCTTGCGAATTCCGTAGAACTTAACGACATCGAATTTCCATTTGTAAAGCAACTTCAGCTTCTAACAATGAAAGAGATTCTCTATGTTTTCAATAAAAAAAATGGTGCGTACAATTTTGATGAGACAAATGATGAACGTTGGCATGCGCTTATGGAATTTATAGAAACAAACAATGCTGAATATGTGCTTATAGATGCAGGTGTCGAGCACGAACTTAAGGACTTGGAAGAAGTTGAAAAAATTGAATTTCGACGTGAGTATGCGACGCTCGATTCTGGAATCGATTCACTTATTCGTGCCGCGTATCACCGCCTAGGCCTTATGTCTTTTTTCACAACAGGTGAAAAAGAGACGAGAGCGTGGACAGTTAAAAATTCTTCAACAGGGCCGCAAGCTGGGGCTGCTATTCATACAGATTTTGAAAATAGATATATAAGAGCACAAGTAGTGACGTTTGAAGACCTTGTACGTGCTGGCTCACTAGCAAAAGCTCGCGAAGAAGGAAAGCTCCGCACAGAAGGGAAGGAATACATTGTGAAAGATGGAGATGTAATTGAATTTATGGTCGGATAGCATTCCGTGATTGTACGAGGATTGAATGGACAATTTCACACGCACTTCTCGTAACTTCGTTTCTTAATCCGATCTTCATCTATGGAAAATTGATATGTGAGATGAAGATGTTTATACTAAAAGAGATATCATTCATTATTTTATTTCCATGAAAAAAATTACTGCAACATTAAATCCAATACTTTTCCACATTAAGTATCTTCTCCTCGCAACATTAGTTTTCTTTGGTATGGTTGTGCTTGCGCAATTTCTTTTTCAAAGTTTTATGCTTAACCTTGAAGCAATAACAGGAAATCTCAAGCAAACTCTTTTACCTCTTATGGCGAGCGCTGCCTTCTCAATGTACTTTTTTCAAAAGTTCCAAAATAAAAGTACAGAGTCTATACAGTAAAGTTGGGGAGTGGAATTCAAGTACTTCTTGAGCAAGTAGTTTTTCCTTGAATACGCTTAATATTTTTAATGATTGTTGTGTCACACAAATAATCATGTACTATTCTGATTACTATGACAGACAGAACTTGGTATGTGTACATCCTGCGCTGCAGCGACGACTCACTTTACACTGGAGTAACGACTGATATCGATCGAAGGTTTAATGAGCACAGAGAAGGAAAGACAGGGGCAAAATATACTCGTTCTCGGTTTCCTCTTGAGATAGTGTATCGTGAGACGTGTGCGTCGCGCAGCGAGGCACAAGTGCGAGAAGCTCAAATTAAAAAACTTACCCGTCTCGAGAAAAAGCAACTCATACAAAATCATACGAAATCAAAAAGAACTCAGAAAAAAATTCTATAACGACTTATAATAAAGTTTTAAGAAAGTGGGGTTGACTTGAAGCCACTTTCTAAGTATTCTACTGTCACTTCGCGCCCTTGCGGTGCGCATTTTTATTTTTTCGTCCCTTATAACACTCATGTATGCTCGGTAAAGAAACAAGAAACATTGCGATTATTGCTCACGTAGACCATGGAAAGACCACTTTGACGGATGCCATAATGCGTCAGACAGGTGCAGTAACTGATACAACAGTCACGATGGACTCAAACGCTCTTGAGCAGGAGCGTGGGATTACCATATACGCTAAAAATACCTCTATTGAATATAAAGAGACAAAAATCAACATTGTTGATACTCCTGGGCACGCTGACTTCGGTTCTGAAGTAGAACGCGTACTCCGTTCTATTGACTCAGTCCTCCTCATTGTAGACGCTCAAGAGGGACCAATGCCACAGACACGTTTCGTACTTAAGAAATCGCTCGAGCTCGGTCTTAAACCTATTGTTGTCATTAACAAGATTGACAAGCCTGCGGCAGATCCGCACAAAGCTGAAGAGCAAGTGCTTGAACTCTTTCTTGAACTCGGAGCAAATGATGAACAAGCCAATTTCACGACGGTGTACGCTATCGGAAGACAGGGAATTGCAAAGAAACTTCTTACGGATGAATCCACTGACCTCACACCACTTCTTGATACCATTCTTGAAAAAGTACCACCAGCAAAAGGATATGTTGAAGGTGAAGGACTTCGTGCGCAGGTATTTAACCTTGGGTATGACAACTTTCTCGGCCGTCTTGCTATAGCTCGAATATATGAAGGCTCTATAAAAATGGGACAAACCATTAGTCTTCTCCATGAGGGACAAGCGCCACGCAAGGCAAAGATCACGAAGCTTTTTACATTCAAAGGAATTGAACGAGTTGAATCGGATACAGCATACGCTGGAGATATAATCATTGCCGCAGGATTTACCGACATCAACATTGGAGAGACAATTGCTGATAATGAGTCATCAGCGCCCTTAGCCGCCATAGCTGTAGATCAACCAACTATTGCACTCGATTTCGTCGTAAACAACTCACCATTTGCCGGGCGAGAAGGAAAGTATGTCACAACCCGACAGATTCGTGAGCGTCTCGAAAAAGAACTTGAGGTAAACGTAGGACTTCGTGTTGATTTTGATAATGGTGATTCGTGCAAAGTGTATGGGCGTGGAGAAATGCACATCTCAATTCTTCTTGAAAACATGCGTCGCGAGGGATACGAGCTACAGGTGTCACAGCCACAAGCGATTATTGAAGATCGTCCCGAAGGGAGATTTGAACCATTTGAAGAAGTTACCGTTGATATCCCGACCGAATACCAAGGTGCTGTTATTGAGCGACTTGGACGACGTGCGTTCATTATGACGGACATGATTATGCATGGAAACCAAACACGTCTGCTTCTTGAAGGGCCAACTCGCGGTCTTCTTGGCTATAAAGGGCAGTTCATCATTGATACTCGTGGAGAAGGAATTCTTTGTTCTCGTGTCCTTGGATTTAAACCGTATGCAGGAGAAATTAAAAAACGTCAGGCTGGTTCTATGATTTCTATGGCAGCAGGAAAAGCTCTTGGTTTCTCACTCTGGAATCTACAAGATCGTGGACAGCTCTACATTGATCCAGGTACTGAAGTCTACGAAGGGATGGTTATTGGAAATACCTCCAAAGGTGAAGAAATGATGGTGAACCCAACAAAAGGGAAACAACTCTCAAACGTTCGGTCTTCAGGAACTGACGAAGCACTCACACTCACTCCACATCGCCCTCTTTCGATTGAAATAGGTCTCGAAACCATGGCGAACGATGAATACCTTGAAGTAACACCTAAATCAGTGCGTTTACGCAAACAAATTCTCAAAGAAGGAGAGCGTTCTAAGTCAAAGAAGTAAAAACGAGAGTTTGCTACTTTGTAAAAAGTGTTATAATCGCCCGTATGAAAACGACATATGTGTATATTGCACTTGTAGTGCTTATTGTTGCAGGGCTAATTGTAGTGCGGAATACAACTTCAAGTGTTGAAGAGAATCGTGTGACTAAATACGACTCGTTTGCCCAATGTCTCACAGATGCGGGAGCAAAATTTTATGGAGCATATTGGTGCCCTCACTGTAAAGATCAAAAAGAGCTTTTTGATAATTCTGCAAAAATTCCCTACATAGAGTGCTCAACTCCAAACGGACAAGGTCAACTCGCAATTTGCATCGACGAAGGTATTACGGGATACCCGACGTGGAAGTTTGCAGATGAAAGTATAGCGAATGGTAATCAAACGCTGGAACAACTCGCTGAAAAAACATCCTGCGAACTTCCCCAAGTATGATGGAACTCATACAACAGACGAACTTCTTTATCGCGCTTGGCGGGATAGTTACATTACTGAGTGCTGCAATTCTTATTTTTGACCTTAAGACAAGCAGATCACTCGCAGCAGCCGTACGCATGTACGGACTTTTTGTTGCGTTTTTCGTCACACTGGGCGGAAGCATAATGGCGCTCGTCTACTCCGAATATTTTGGCTTCATTCCATGCGGTCTATGCTGGCTCCAGCGAATTTTTCTTTTTCCACAAGTTATTATGCTTGCAGGAGCTCTTTTCTATAAAGATAGACTTTTTGCTCGCTACGGAATAATGCTTTCGATCCCTGGTCTCATTATTGCTCTCTATCAGCATTATCTCCAACTTGGCGGAACTGAGTTTGTACGATGTCCTGCAGCGGGGACGGGAGCGGATTGTGCAAAACAATTTATGTTTGAATTCGGCTTTATGACCTTCCCTATGCTTTCTGCCATTGCCTTTCTTTTTCTTATAGTTCTTTATATCTACATATTAAAGACTCGCACAGTATAAAGCACTGAGTAGTAAAAAAGGTTGTTAGTAAAGTCTTCTTGATTCTCAAAAAATGCATTCTAGATAGTAGAGTAATTTGCATTTTGATTGGTTTAACTCCCTTCAGTTGGCGGATTGAGCTTTTGTACAGGACTCACAACATTTGGATTCCAAGTTGCTTGGATCACACCATGTTCTTTTTCGAATCCTTCTATCTCGTGTGAAAGATACATTTTAAGTCGTTTTGCGTGTTCAGGGGTGAGTGAGTAAAACGTTGCCTGTTCTCCTGAACTCAGTGCAATGACGAAATATTCCTTTGTATAGCCCATCTTTATATTTTCACAAAAGAGTTTTGGTGCTTTTTCTAGTTCATTGATTTTCATAGAGATATTTGATTAGTGTGTAGTGTAGTATACTCAATTTTGGTTCCTCATGTAATCCTTTATGGAGGTAATATCGTGAATGATTTCTTAGGAACAGTACCGACCGTAAACGTTGAAGCAGTTCTCAATTCGGATAAGGAACAAATGAAAGGTGACGTCTCACACTATGGTCCGCTGTGGAAAAGATTTTTTTTCTGGCTTAGGAGACTTTTGTGAAGAAAATATAAAATGGCGACCACTGGTCGCCATTTACTTTACATATTACAAAAACTAGCGCACAATCTATATATACACGAGGTATTTATTATTATTGCTTCATATTTTGTATGCATACCATGGAAAATTCTACCGCTAAGCAATTTGCCCTCCAATTAGGCTCTCTCATATCACTATATGTGACATTGGGAGCACTTATCAATCTTTTGTTTGGAGTTATTACTGTTCAATATCCCGATGTCATTAATGGTTACTGGGAATATGATTCAGCTTCGTATAGCATTCGTCTTTCGATTGCGCTTCTTATAGTATTTTTCCCCGCATATATTGTACTAACAAGACTTGTGAATGTTGCACGGCGAACTCAAGAATCTGCATATTTGGGACTTACTAAATGGCTTATTTATTTATCACTTCTTGTGGGTGGAGCAGTGATGCTTGGAGACATTGTGAGTATAATAAACAATTTCCTCAATGGAGAACTTACTATTCGATTCATGCTGAAAGCACTTGTCGTACTTGTAATTGTTGGTGTTGCGTTTACCTACTATCTCTTTGATGCGCGTGGATATTGGCAAACACACGAAGTCAAGTCAAAGCAATACGGTATGGGTGCAGCAGTTGTAGTAATTGCATCGCTTATACTCGGGTTCATGAACACAGAAACACCATCAGAAGTACGAGAAATGCGTCTCGACCAAACACAGATTAATGATCTCCAAACAATCCAATACCATATTGAAGAATCTTACCGAGTGACCGGTTCACTCCCTAAAAATTTAGATGAAACATATAATGGTCTTCCAATTCCTGAAGCTCCACAAGGACGTGAGGAGTACAGATACAATGTAACGGGCAAAAATACATTTGAGTTATGCGCTGATTTTGTATACCCCACAAATAAAAGTGAGCAAATGCGTTACAGCGAGCCAATGATGGATAAAGGAATTATCAATCCAAACAACTGGGAACATGCTAGTGGACCTTGGTGCTTTGATCGAACAGTTGTTTCTCCGATAATGAACATCCCAGCCTCAGAATTTAATTGATTGATATGCATAAGAAGTTTGACCATGAATCAATTGAAAAAAAGTGGCAGGATATATGGAAAGAGAGAAAACTTTATGATGTAAACGAGCGTGATACTTCAAAGGAAAAAGAGTACATACTTGTTGAATGGCCATATCCTTCAGGAAATCTCCATATTGGCCATTGGTTTGCGTTTGCTGTCGTAGACATTTACGCACGAGCGAAACGTATGCAAGGGAAGCAAGTACTGTTTCCGATTGGTTTTGATGCGTTCGGACTACCAGCAGAAAATGCAGCTATTAAACGAGGACTCGACCCAAAAGCCTGGACTGATTCAAATATTGCGTTTATGAAGACCCAACTCGAAAGTATGGGAAACTCATTTTCGTGGAATATGAGTACAAGTTCCACGGATCCTGACTATTACGCGTGGACACAGTGGATGTTCACAAAATTTTTTGAGAACAATATTGCATATCGAGGTAAAGGAACAGTGAACTGGTGCCCGGGATGTAATACGGTCATTGCGAATGAGCAAGTACTCGGGGATGGAACATGTGAACGGTCGGGAGATGTGATTGAAAAACGTCAAATGGAACAGTGGATGCTCCGAATTACCGAATATGCAGATAGGCTTATCGACGACCTTGATGCACTTGATTGGCCTGAACACATTAAAGAAGCTCAACGACAATGGATTGGTCGTTCTGAAGGTGCAACGCTAGAATTTGAAATAACTTTTGATAATTCTGAGCACCAAAATAGCATCATTCCTGTTTTCACTACACGTCCAGACACTCTCTATGGAGCAACGTACCTTGTGCTTTCATCAGAACATCCATGGATAACTCTTGCAATAGATGAGAATCATACTGCTCTCAATAATAAAGATGAGGTACTAGATTATGTAAAAAGCGCAAGGGATAAGTCGGAAATAGAGAGAACAAATGCAACAAAAGAAAAAACGGGAGTAGAGCTCAAGGGAGTGCACGCTATTAATCCAGCGACCGGAGTAAAGATTCCAGTATTTGTTGGAGATTATGTGCTTGCTGGGTATGGTACTGGGGCAATCATGGGAGTTCCAGCGCACGACGAGCGGGACTTTGCTTTTGCTAAAAAATATAGCATTCCTATCAACCAAGTCATCGTTCCATGTATAATTGATAGTAAGAATCCTCCAAGGCCAGAACTAGAAGAAATTAAGCGAGACACTGTCATTGTGCATCTTCGAGATGCTTCTACAGGTAAATATGCACTCCTCAACTGGCATGGCACGCTTGACGGCGTTGTGACTGCAATTATGGGTGGTATTGAAGATGGACAAACACCTGAGCAAGCAGCGCTCGCTGAAATAAAAGAGGAAGCGGGTTTTAATGATGTCCGAATTATTAAAGAATCCCCGTGGATTACTGCAGCACGATATTGTGCGTCGCATAAAAACCAAAATCGTCTTGCTCATACTCACGCCTTTCTTGCAGAAGTAAATCAGGCATCTCCGAATACGGCAGTTGATGAAAGCGAGAAAGCACTTCATTCAATTACATGGGTTGATGAAGCAGATGTTGAAAAGAGCTTAACGCCTCTCCATCAAAAATTAGTATGGCAAACACTTCATTCAGATAGCCCACTGACTGGTACAGGATATTTAATAAATTCGGGCGAGTTTGATGGAACTGATTCTGAAAACGCAAAAAAGAAAATTGTATTGAAAGTTAATGGTACGTTCACGAATACGTATCGCCTTCGTGACTGGTCAATTGGTCGGCAACGTTATTGGGGAGTTCCTATTCCGATTGTGTATGACACCGAAGGGAAGTTACATATAGTTCCAAAAGAGCATCTTCCGTGGCATCTGCCGACCGATGTCGACTTTACACCAACAGGAGTACCACCGCTTTCAAAAAGTACAGAACTGAAAGAACGTGTCGAACGTATATTTGGAAAAGGGTGGACTCCTGAAGTCGAAACTATAGATACGTTTGTCGATTCCTCATGGTATTTCTTACGATATTTTGATAATAAAAATGAATTAGAGCTCTCATCACTTGAAAAACAGAAAGAATGGATGCCGATAGATATTTATTTCGGAGGTGCAGAACATACGACAATGCACCTGCTCTACTCACGGTTTTGGCAAAAAGCGCTTTTTGATCTTGGACTCGCAACCACAGAAGAGCCGTATAAAAAACGAGTTAATCGAGGTCTTGTACTTGGACCAGACGGAAACAAAATGAGTAAATCAAAAGGTAACGTCATAGATCCCGATATTCAGGTAAAGCAATTGGGTGCAGATACAATGAAAATGTACCTCGCTTTTATGGGACCGTACGGTGAGTCTACAAATTACCCTTGGGATATGGGTGGCATAGCGGGACTAAGGAGATTTCTTGAGCGCATGTATGGACTTGATGATCACATTCAAGAATCAATTTCTGAAGATTGTGAAAAAATTCTCAATAAAACAATACGTAAGGTTACATTAGATATAGAGGCTTACAAATTTAATACTGCAATAAGTTCACTCATGATGCTGCTCAATGAGGTTGAAAAAAATGGTTTAGATAAGAAAACATACGAAATTTTTCTTATTTTGCTTGCTCCGTTTGCACCACATTTAAGTGAGGAGCTTTGGAATAATCTTGGCAAAGAATCATCAATCCATGAAATGGTTTGGCCGGTGGCAAATACGGCACTTCTCAAAGACAGTTTCACTACTATTAGTGTGCAAATAAACGGAAAAATGAGGGGAACAATTGAAGTACCTCCCACGAGTGACGAAAATTCTGTTGTCGAAGCAGTAAAAAGTAACGTTTCTTTCAGTTCAAAAATACAGGGTGAAATTCGAAAAGTGATTTATGTAGAAGGCCGGATTATAAATATTATCTGTACACCCCCGCAATAAAACTTGACGGGGTTCTAATAACGTGATAAAAGTTAAACAACGTAAATAGATTTTGGAGAAATTAATTGATGAATTCTGAGAGTATGATCACATTTAAACCTAAAAACGTAACTAAAAAAATGCTCTCTGTTTTGCCACCTCGGGCAAAAGATGTGCTTGAGAAGCGCTATGGGCTTGGTGTTGCGGGCGACACTTCTACTCTTGAAGCTATTGGGCAGACGTATGGAATAACTCGTGAACGTGTACGGCAAATTGAGAATTACGGGATTCAAGCTATCCAAAAATCTGAAGCATACAAAGAGCAAGAAGAAGTTTTTTCTGAGCTCCATACTGTAGTACTGAGCCTTGGTGGCGTCGTAAGTGAAGATGATCTTTTTACAGAATTATCAAAAGACGCATCTCTCCGAAATCATATTTATTTCCTCCTAGTTATTGGTGACCCTTTCCACAGAATAAAAGAAGACAGTGCGTTTTGTGATCGCTGGTGCGTTGAAAAGAAAATTGCTGAGAGCGTAGAGAAAGCACTTAAAAATATTTTTAATTCTCTTAAAGAAGATGAGCTTATATCTGAAGATGAAATTCTTGCTCGCCTTAAAGATCAACTTGGCGAAATTGAAGAACGATACCGCAATGAAAAAGTACTTCGTCGGTGGCTCATGATTTCAAAAGAAATAGGAAGAAATCCACTCGGTGAATGGGGGATTTCATCAAGCCCAAATGTAAAAGCAAAAGGAATTCGAGACTATGCATATCTTGCAGTGAAGCGGCATGGATCTCCAATGCACTTTCGAGAAGTCGCGGACGCGATAATGAGTCTTTTCGAGAAAAAAGCACATATTGCAACAACACACAACGAGCTCATCAAAGACAAACGTTTTGTGCTTGTTGGACGAGGACTTTACGCACTCACCGAATGGGGCTACACAGCTGGTGTTGTGAAGGATGTACTTCGTGAGATTCTTAAAGATCATGGACCTCTTACTCGTGAAGAAATTGTCGATCGAGTACGAAAAGAACGCTATGTAAAAGATAATACAATTGTGGTCAATCTGCAGGATACTGCACTTTTCAAAAAACTCCCTGACGGAAGCTACATTGTCGTTGAGTAAACTACAATTTGTTTCACTCTCTTCTGAAACCCCCGCACAGGCATATGCCTCTGCGGGGGTTTCAGGTTACAATATACAAATATGAGTTCAGGTTCAGGTCCACTCAGTACACCGCTTGGGTTTCTTGAAAAATTTGGTGCAAATACCCTCATAATTCTCGCAGTACTTGGCGGAGGTCTTCTCGTGACTGCATATATAGTTTTAGATATTCAAACAGGTAAAACTATCCAATATATATTAGTGACAGCTCCTGTATGGTTACCCGTTATTACTTTTTTGCTATTTTTCGAATATTGGCTCAATTATGTACAGAAAGAGTATGACGTTAAACAGGGCCGTGTGACATTGGAGATCATGGTCCCACAGGATGTTTTTAAGTCTCCTGAAGCAATGGAGCTAGTGCTGATTCAGCTGCATCAAACTGCAGCACCAGACAACCACATTCAAACGTATGTTGACGGTAAGCACCCACCGCGATATGGGCTTGAGATTGTCTCGCGCGGAGGAGATGTTAAATTTTACATGAATGTTCCGCGTAAAAAATTTAAGAACATGGCAGAGACTCAACTGTATGCGCAATATCCAGGTATAGAGGTGAAGGAGCTAGAGTTTGACTACACTGCTGAAATTCCTTGGGACACGAATAAATATTCATATTTTTCACTTCATTTTGGTCTTAAAAAAGCAGATGCGTATCCGATTAAAACCTATGTTGAATTTGGCTTGGATCGAATGCCAAAAGAAGAAGAAAAAATCGACCCTATAACTTCTATGATTGAGGCACTCGGAAGTATCGGTCCGGGAGAATTTATGTGGCAACAGATACTAATTGATGCAAATAGAGAAGTGACTTTTAAAGAGGGGAGTCTATCCACAGTTCCAGATTGGAAAGATGCAGCACGTGCTGAAATTAAATCTATTATTGAAAAATCAAATAAAAATCTCGGAATTGACACCAAGCTTCCAGGTCAAACGCTTAACATGATGAATGTGAGCGACACTGATAAAGAAACCATAAAAGCTATACAGCGAAGTTTAGGAAAAAATGCGTTTAATGTTGTTATTCGTGGAATGTATATCGCAAAAAAAGAAGCTTTTCTTCCTGGGGAAAGAATTGGCGCACTTATAACTGCATGGAGGGCATACGATGACCTCAATCGTAATGCGATAGGAGTACGTTGGCGAACTGACGTAGACTGGCCATGGTGGCAAGACCCACATGGTCATCATGTAGCGCATTACAAACACCAAGAGCTTGATGAATACAAACGAAGAGCGTATACAAGCCATAGTAGTGCAGATAAGCCGAAAGTCATGACAACTGACGAACTTGCGACAATCTTCCATCTTCCCGGTAAAGTTGCAGTTACTCCATCACTTGCTCGCATACCTTCGAAACGTGCTGAAGCACCTTCTAATCTTCCTATAGGTACACCATGATCTTTGAAAAAATTCCTCGAACAATTACCATGTCGTCTCATAATCGACGAAATATAACTATTGTCTTCATTCTTACAATTTCATTTGCAGTTCTTCTTGGGGCAAGTGTATGGTACGCATCAGCAAGTCAGGCTCCTGAATCGTTCCCATTGAATACCGACGTTACTATTCAAGAAGGGATGAGTATAAAAGAAATTGGAAAGCACCTTGAATCCTCTGGTGTTATTAGCTCATCATTTGTTTTTAATTCAGTGTTGGCACAAACATATTCAGGGGAATATCTAAAAGCTGGAACATACCGTTTTACTCAACCGCTCGACACAAAGAGTGTTATTGATGCTCTCGTCGAGGGTAATTTTCAATCCCCACTGCTAAAAATAACCTTCCCGGAAGGCTTTCGTGTAAAAGATTTCCGAACAATTTTTCCAAGCTCGAAAGAAACACTTACTGATGAAATAGATGTTCGTAAAGAAGGATATCTTTTCCCGGATACGTATTTTATTAAATCAGATACGACTGAAGTCGAAATTATAAAGATGATGGAAGATAATTTCACCGCAAAGATTGATCTTCTTCGTGAACGTATTGATAGTTCAGGGTTTAGTGAATCAGAAATTGTAACTCTCGCTTCTATTCTTGAACGGGAAGCAAACGATGAAACATCCCTTAAAATGGTGTCAGGAGTCATCCATAACCGATTGAGAAATAATATGCCTCTCCAAGTTGATGCTGCTTTTGAATACATTCTAGGAAAGGGAAGTGCTGAACTTACTCAATCAGATCTTAAAATGGAATCTCCATACAATACGTATACACAAACTGGATTTCCACCTACTCCGATTAGTAACCCAGGAATGCTCGCACTCAACGCTGCACTGAATCCAATCCAGCATAAATACTTTTACTATCTTACAGGAGATGATGGAAAATTTTACTACGCAGAAACGTTTGAGGAACACAAACTAAATAAAGTCCGTTTTCTAGAGTAGATGAGCGCAGTGACTCATGGTACTGTGGCGCATATGAATGAGACTGTGTTTGTCGGCATGTCAGGCGGAGTAGATTCTTCAGTCGCTGCAAAGCGGCTTATAGATGGTGGATATAAAGTCGTAGGGGTCTTTATAAAGGTTTGGCAGCCAGATTTTTTACAGTGTGATTGGGAAAAAGAACGACTCGATGCCATGCGAGTTGCTGCACACCTTAATATTCCATTTCTTACCTTTAATGCAGAAGAAGCATACAAGAAAGAAGTTGCAGATTATATGATTGAATCATATAGAGCCGGGTTTACACCAAATCCTGATGTTATGTGTAATGAGCATGTTAAATTTGGTGCATTTTTAAAGTGGGCAATTGAGAATGGAGCAGATAAAGTCGCTACCGGCCATTATGCACAAATAGAGACAAGAAGTGACGGTACACACCACCTCATTCGTGGCGTAGATACAACAAAGGATCAAAGTTATTTCTTGTGGCGTATCGAACCTGAGACACTTTCCGTCATACTCCTTCCTATTGGGGACTCACTCAAATCTGTAATTCGGGAAGAAGCAAAAAATGCATGCATACCAACTTTTGATAAAGCAGACAGTCAAGGAGTTTGTTTTTTAGGAGAAATAAACATGAAAGATTTTCTCTCTCATTACATTACTCTTGAAAAAGGGTCTGTTCTCAACAGTGATGGGAAGGTTATAGGAACACACGAAGGAGCCCTTCTCTATACATTAGGAGAACGTCATGGGTTCTCTATTTCAACAAAATCATCCGGTAGTAGAGCACAGTATGTAATACATCGAAACCTAGAAGATAACAGCATTACCGTTTCAGAAAAACCTCCTCTATCTGAAGCATTTGGTGAAATTTCACTTACTTCCGTAAACAGCTTTGTCCAAAACCTACAAAATAGTACTACTGCACAATTTCGTTATCGACAAACACCAATTTCAATTGAAATAGTCGAATTGAATGGCAGTACTGCACGTGTAAAAATACTGGAAAAAGTTAGTGCACCAATGCGCGGTCAATCCTGTGTTCTCTATGTAGGGGACGAATGTTGTGGAGGAGGAATTATTGCATAATATAGTGAGTGGGGAATAGGTGTTCGTCAGACTCAAGACTCATCTGATAGTATAGTGGAGAAAAGATTACGAACCAATAATCACACGTGATGCAAATAACAAAAGCTGATGGAACGATTGAAGAATTTAAGGTTCGGAAACTAGAAACCTCACTCAAACGAGCCGGCGCTGAGAAAAGTCAGATAAATGACATCGTTAGGAATGTTGAAATGACACTCATTGAAGGTGCTCGTACGCAAGATATTTATAAAAAAGCGTTTGAATTACTCCGCACAAATCAAAATGACCCTGTAGCAGCAAAATATTCTCTTCGACGAGCGGTGTTTAATCTTGGGCCAACAGGTTTCCCATTTGAAGACTTTCTCGGAAAACTTTTTGAAGCACAGGGATATGTAACCAAACGCAGACTGTTTATCAAGGGAAAGTGTGCAACTCACGAAATAGATCTTGCTGCATATTCGCCCACACACAGTTTTGTTGCAGAAGCAAAGTTCCATGCACAACCGGGCATCAAATCAGATCTTCAAGTAGCAATGTATTCGTACGCTCGGTTTCTTGATTTGAAGGATGAGCACATTTGTAAAGGTGATCAGTGCGGTATTATTTCACTTTCTGTTATTACAAATACAAAGTTTACAGACGCTGCGATTAAATATGCATCGTGCTGTGGTATCAATCTCCTCAGTTGGGATTATCCGCGTGAACATTCACTTCACGACATGATTGAACAATATGGTGTATATCCTATAACAGTACTTACTAAAATTTCTTCAGGTCAAAAACAAATGTTGCTTGCCGGAGGCATTATTACCTGTGCAGACCTTCTCAAAAATGTGAACGCACTTCTCCCCCTAGGACTCAATTCGCTCAAAACTGAAGCAATTTTAAGTGAAGCATCGCTTCTTTGTGGCTTAAAATAGGATTTTTTGACACACTTATTCTCGGAGTGACGTAATATAAAAAAGACTAGAACGGCTCAAAATCGTGCTATAATGCGTATTCATTAATAAAGTAGTAGATACGCTATGTCAGAAGTAGAAAAACAGGAAGGACAGAAAACAGTTGTAGCTTTTATTACGGGACTCCTTATAGGTGGTCTCCTTGTGTGGGTATTTTCTTCATCACCTGAAGATATTCCTACAGACAATGACGACACCGTGCAGATAGGAGAAGAAACTCGAGATGATAACAACAATACTGAAGACACCAATACGGATTCGGATGACGGAGAAGAAACTGTAAAACCAGTTGTTGCTACAGGAGATGGAGAAATCAATGTTGCTGATCAAAATGCAGGTGAATCAGTTACACTTGGTGATCTTGAATTCCCAACAAACAGTGGTTGGGTAGTTGTTCGCGACTATAATGATGGTGTAGCGGGAAATGCACTCGGTGCATCACGTTATAATCTTAACGATGGTCTCATACCTACTACAGTTGAATTGCTCCGCAGTACAACAGTAGGAAATACATACCAAGTTGTATTCTTTAGCGAAAATGAAAATACTTCATTTTCAATGAAGGATGATACTCTCATTGATGGAGTCGGTGAAACTTTTGAAGCGAAATAATATTCGCATCACGCACAAAAAAGCCCCAGTTGGGGCTTTTTTGTGCGTGATGATACTTTGCTATACTAATACAAATGGCATACACAAAAAAATATAATCCGAACCGAAGTAGTGAATGGAACTATGGTGG
>Ga0163144_10006673_pt1 | contig 25421 bp, 23 predicted proteins | sample OliLak19BULKMAT1_FD_123175 | JGI IMG/M metagenome (GOLD analysis project Ga0163144, IMG submission 123175) | Freshwater microbial mat bacterial communities from Lake Vanda, McMurdo Dry Valleys, Antarctica - Oligotrophic Lake LV.19.BULKMAT1 | ecosystem: Environmental > Aquatic > Freshwater >... | reverse complement strand
GATGGCGGTGCTGGCTGTGAAAAAGGGCGTGTCGTCTTCCGGGAGGGACGCCGTAACACCCTCGAGGCGTGCTTGGCCGTTCCAACGGATGGAGAGTTCCGAGATGGACCAGCGGAGGCCAGTGGTTTCGTCAAGTTCTCGCACGAGGAAGTTGCCCGGGATGTCGCTCATAAGGACGGCCTGAATGGCAATGAGGGCCGCCGCGGCGAGGACGACCAGTATCACCGTGATTCTGATCATCCATCGACGCATGAGCAGGGTCGCTCCGAAGGCCTATTCGGCCTTGGGTGTGGTTGGGGCAATGTCGCCGGAAGTACGTCGTCCGAGGCCGAAATACCACCAGTCGTCGCGGTAAGTCCAGCCGACGAAGGGGCCCGAAGAGGCGACGACTTCGCCCGTTTCACGCCAGTACGCGACGTACGCGACGCTGGCGATGCCGCGTTGATCGGTGTTTTTGAAGAGGGCAAGTTCCGGGGTGGCGAGAGGGACGCGTGCTCCGCTGCTCTGGTCGCTGGAATCGGCCTGGAGGAGGATGGAGGGGACACCGACAAGAGTGTCGGAGCGATCGATGCCGACGCCGCCGCTGCGGACTTCGAGAACGATCTGTGCTTTGTCGCGCTCCGGAAGGAGTTCGACGCCGCCCAGAAGGAGTTTGGCGCGGAGTTCACCGACGACGAAGTTCTGCTGCGCTGCGCCGAAATAGGTGGTGTCGACAAAGACCTTGCGGCCGCGGAGATTTTCTACGGAGATCTGATCGACCGCGCGTGATGCGGCGGTGGACATGAGGAACTGTTCGGTGGCGGTTTGCGGTGGGTCTGTCGAGCGGATGGAGGACTGACACCCCGCGTGGAGGGCGAAGCCCACCATCAGGACGGCGAGGACGGCGAGCCAGTGTGAAGGGGTGTGCATGGATAAGTAGCGCGCGGGGCTCATGAGCGATGAAGGACGGGCCGTGGTGCTCCATTTCGCTGGTGGAGGGGACGTGTTGCGGGCTTTCCGGAGGCTCGTCTCACGCTGGTACCTTTGTCGAATTCATCGCTACTGACCGGAATGCGCTCAAGCGTCGCCAATGGTCACTCTATCACCCAATCCAGTGGGACCGGTGAAGGGAAGGTGAATGGAGGGTGAAGGGTTTGATGGGACGACTTACAACACGGATAGGCGCGATCAACGGGTTGGGATTGTCTGGTAACCGGGGCGAGGTCGGCGGGGCTCATGTCTGCATCGATGACGGCGCGATGACGGTTGTGGACCCGACGGGTGTGAACGGTTACTGATGACGCGATGAAGTGCAAACGCGGTTCGCGAGCGTCGGACGAGAGCACAACGCCGACAAACCGACCCCACGCGAGTTCGGGCTCGGATGCCGATCACGCTCTCCGAGCGTGCGACGACCAAGATGGCGGATTGGTGCTTGTTCGCTGATGCCGGACGCCCTGCGAGGGAGGCCACTTGTCGGGGTTCTCCGCCGCTCGTGTGGGTGTGGTTGAAGAGCCGATTCTGCGGGCGATGGCGTGGAGCGATCCCTACCGTTTCCCTGGTGTTTTCTATCGCCCTCAAAATGCTCTTTGGCGACCGCACGAAGTACCTCACGCTGGTCCTGAGTCTCGCGTTCGCGACCTTGCTGATGAACCAGCAGGGCGCGATTTTTCTCGGGCTGTTGACGCAGGCGACGGGGATTTTGCAGAACGTGCACCAGCCCGATTTGTGGGTGGTGGATCCCGGAACGCAGTGGGTGGCCGAGTATCGGGCCCTCTCGGATCGTAAACTAAACCGCGTCCGGAGCGTGGCGGGCGTGGAGTGGGCGGAGCCGATCTTCAACTCGTTCGCGGTGTGCGAACTGCCCGACAACACGTTCAAACGGTGCCAGATCATCGGGATCCCGCGTTCGACGCTGGTTGGGCGACCGCCGGAGATGGTGGAGGGGAACATCGATGACCTGCGTGCACCCGACGCGATCATCATCGAGGCATCGAGCCGCATCAAATTGGGCAACGTCAACATCGGGGACACGCTCAAGATCAACGACAAGCGGGCGGTGGTGGTGGGGTTCTGCAAGGCCCGGCTGGGCTTTGAGAGCAACGCGATTCTGTATTCGACGTTCGACAACGCGGTGGCGTTCAGCCCGGTGGGCCGGGAGAAGATCAGTTACATCCTTGTGAAGGCCCGCGCGGACGCCGACATCGGGGAGTTGCAGGCGAGCATCAACACCCTGGGTGACGTGGAGGCTCTGACGCACACCGAGTTCCGCGACCGCTCGATCGCGTTCATCGTGGTGGCGACCGGCATCGGCGTGAACTTCGGCATCACGATCGCGCTGGGCTTTGTCGTGGGGCTGCTCCTCTCCGCCTCGGTGTTCTACCAGTTTACAATCGAGAACCTGCGGCACTTCGCGGTGCTGAAGGCCATGGGGGCGCGGGCCTTCACCCTCGTATGGATCGTGGTCTTGCAGGCGACGGTCGTCGGGGTTGTGGGCTACGGCATTGGTGTGGGCGCGGCTGGGGCGTTCACGATCGTCGCGGCGAAGTTGGAATCGGAGCTCACCGCGTACCTGCCCTGGCAACTCCTGCTGGGCAGTTTCGTGGCGACGCTACTGACGATCATGTTGGGGAGCCTTCTCAGTGTTCGACGTGTCGTGACCGTCCAGCCGGGGGTTGTGTTCGGCGGGTGAACAGCTGCGACTCGGGAAAGCAAAAACCGCGGGCCAGTCGGCCCGCGGTTGAGAGTTGAGAACAGTTTTCGGCCCCTTCCGCCGATCCGGGGATCAGGTTCCGTGGGTGGTGGGCGCGATCGGCGTGACGGGGGTGACTGGGGTGTCGTCGTCGGGACCGTCGTCGTCCGGGCCCTCGTCGTCAACCTGGGATTCGAGTTCCTTCTCAAGTTCCTCGATGGACTTCTCGGCTTCGATCTTCTCGCCGCGGGCGATCTTCTCGGCTTTTTCCTTCTCGAGTTTCCGCTTGATGGCGTCGATCTTGGGCTTGTCGGGGGCGAGGATGATGCTGGCCTGCTTGCCCATCCAGCGGGGCATCTGCTCGAGTTTGGCGATGTCGCCGAGTTGGGTGGCGACTTCTTTGAGGTTGTCGATGCCGAGTTCGCGGTGGGCGATTTCGCGGCCCTTGAAGCGCTGGGTCACCATGACTTTGTGCCCGTGCATCAAGAATCGCCGGGATTGATCGATGCGGACCTGGACGTCGTGGGGGTCGATCTTGACGCTGCGGCCGAGGCGGATTTCCTTCATTTCGGTCGACTTGCTGGCCGCGCGGTTTTTGCGTTCCTTCTGGCTCAGTTCGTACTTGAACTTGCCGTAATCCATGATCTTGCAGACGGGCGGCCGGGCATCGGGGGAAATCTCGACGAGGTCGAGGCCCAGCTCCAGGGCGCGTCGGATGGCGTCGGGCGTTTCGACGACGCCGATCTGCTCATTGTCGGGTCCGATCACCCGAACCGGGGTGAACTTGATCATGTGATTGACCCGCGTGCGATTCACGGGTCCGGCGTCTCTGCTGAATCTTCCGAATGCGATGAGGAACTCTCCTGCTGAATGAAATCAAAACCAGTCCGACCCTGCGGACATTCGCGGGGCGGTCATGGGCGGATTATTCACCGTCCCGAGTGCCGGGGAAAGCCGGAACGGGGAATCGGTGGGGGAATCCGTGCGGGATTTGGTGGGGGAATCGGTGGTGATTTGGTGCAGGATTTGGGGCAGCGGCACCCGGATTCTAGAAATCGAAGACCAAGCCGCCAAAGAGGCCGGCGAGGGTGCCGTCGTACTCGAACTCCTGCTCGTCCTCGCCGCTCTGCAGGTCAAAGAGCAGTTGGCGGTAGCCGATCTGAATTCCGAAGTGCTCGAACGGTCGCCACATGAAACCGGCTATGACGTCGACCGAGAAGGACGAATCATCGCCCAGGGGAAGTCCGCCGACCGTGAGTTGCAGGTCCAGGTCGAGGCGTTCGTAAAACTCCATCTCGAAGCGGCCGCCGATCAATGGTTCAAGGAAGGTTTCGTCGGCTTCGAGCGCGGGAGCCCCCGAGGAGGAGTTCGCGATTTCCCAATCGACGTCGTAGATTCGGGCTCCCGCCAAACCTTCCAAGTTGCTGCGGAAAACTTCCCTCCCCGAATCGTTCAGACGGGGAGTATTGCGGTGCAGGCTGTACGCGACCTCGAGTTCGGCCGCGAGAAAGTCGAGCGAACTCTCGATGATGTCGCCCTCCACGAAACTCAGGCTGTTGAGCGATCCCGGGCCCAGAGTGGTCGCTTCGGCATCGCTCGAAGAGGAAAACCCTCGGAGGCAGAAACGCCAGTTGCCGTGGCCGAGGTTGATCTCGCCCATGGGGCTGGCTTCGGGGCGGTCGATCTCCAGTTCCGTGAGCTTCGTGAACTCCCGCTCCCCCGGCCCGATCGATTGGGTGAGTGCGTCGCTCGACCCGGGCATCTTGACATCACCCGCAGGGGCGACGAACCACACCGACGGCTCGAATCGAAGCGTCCATCGCTTAGGCTCGTGGATCGCAGCGGAAACCGACTCCGACTGGTCGGTGGCCACGGCGTCGGCTCCCGCCGTCGCGAGGTCGGGTTCTGCGGCGGGCTGGGCGCGGCCCGCGGATGCGATGCCGAGGGTTGCGACAAGCAGCAAAGGGACGGTTCGAGTATTGGGCATCGGGCTGGGCCTCGAAAAAGACGGGAGTCGAGTTGGGAAGTTGCGGGTCCAGCGTATCGGCCTTAGGGCGGGCACGCCGACCGACGCCGGTGGACAACGCCCGCACAAGGAGAGCCGGCCCGGCACCGAATCGCGCTCCCGACCGTCCGGGCCGGGTGTCAGGGGTCCGGCACGCACGCGCACGCCGCGAAACGGCCGTGTTCGCCGGCGAAATCAGGGGGCATTCCGGGCAGCTTCAGCCATTTCGGGTCGTGTCCGATGCCTTTCGCGACCTCGCGCTTGAGATGGTCGCCGATGCAGAGTTCGTGCGTATTGGACGAGGCGAAAATCGTACCCGCGGGCTTGAGTACGGCCGCTGAATCGCGGACGAGTCGGGCGTAATCGCTCGTTGAACTCCAAGGCCTGATGCCCTTCTTCCTGGACCCGGATGCGAAACTGGGCGGGTCGAGGATGATGAGGTCGTACGAAAGTCCTTTGCGTCTGGCATACGCCAGAAACTCGAAGGTGTCCATTTTTGCGAACCGGTGTGAAGAAACGTCGAGGCCGTTGTGGGCGAAGTTGCGTTTGCCCCACTCCAGGTAGCGACCGGAAACATCGACGCTGGTGGTCGCAGCGCCGGCCCGGGCGGCCGCGACCGAGAAGGCGCAGGTGTAGGCGAAGGTGTTGAGGATATCGGGAGGGGGGCCGGCTTTTACGCGTTGGGCGACCCAGGCGCGGTTCGCCCGCTGGTCGAGAAAGAGCCCGGTGGAGAGGCCGTCGAACAACCGAACCTCGAGTCGGTACCCGTTTTCTTCGATGAGCAACGCCTCGTCGAGGGCTTCACCGGCCGCTGGCACGGGGTCGGTGGCGCAGGTCGGAAGTTCTCCGCCGAGTTTGGAACGGTCCTTGGCGAAGGGCTTCAGATAGATGGCGCGGACGCCGATTTCCGAGAGCACATCGAGCGCGTACCCGGCGTTCTCGACGGCCCGGAACCAGCGGGGCGGTCGGCCTTCATAGACGTTGAGGACGGCCCCACTCGCGAAGACGTCTATGAACACGCCGTCGATTCCGTCGGCGCTGCCACCGAACGCTCGAAACGCCGCGGGAGTGCGCGACCGAAGAAAAGGTTGACGTTTCCGAATCGCCTGGCGGAGAAGCGGCGAAAACAGATCGCTGGCGCGCTCCGGGTTGGAGGACGGCCCGCGGAGCGATGGATGAGGGGAGGGGTCGGTCATCGTTGAAAGTTGAGAGTATGGAGCGGCTTTATGGTGGTCCGGACAGGGAAAGTTGTCCGCGTTTGCCCTATGTTGCCGTCCCGGAAAGCGGCACGCCCCCCGGCAGGAGATTATTCGGATGAGCCGACAGGTGAACCTCCCGCTCCCACAATTTCGCGGGCTCGGTGAAACGACTCGGAGAGACGTGTGGTGGATGCAGCCGGTCGCGACATTCCTCGGGCTGTGCGCTTTCGTGGTCTACTCGACGTGGGCGGCGTTCCAAGGCAAGCACTACTGGCTTGAGACGGGCGGGGCGGATTACCTGTCACCGTTCTATTCGCCCGAGATTTTCGGGAACTCGCCGCACGCGGTTTTTGGGCCACCCCCGGCGTGGCTGATGCAGGTGTGGCCGTCGTTTATTCCGTTTTCCCCTGCGCTCTTCATCCTGTGGGCCCCGGGCGGGTTTCGCTTCACGTGCTATTACTACAGAGGCGCGTACTACAAGGCGTTCTGGGGTGATCCGCCCTCGTGCAGCGTGGGAGAGCCGGGGTTTCGGAAGGAAAAGTACCGGGGTGAAAACTCATTCCCGCTCATCATCCAGAACGTCCACCGCTACTTCCTGTACCTCGCCGTGGCTTTCGTGCTCCTGCTCTTTTACGATGCGTACAAGGCGTTTTTCTTCCTGAGCGCCGACGCTGGCGGCGACCCGCATGGCCCGCGCGAGTTCGGCGTCGGCGTCGGCTCGCTGGTGCTGCTCATCAATCCGATTTTGCTGGGCGGCTATACGTTCGGTTGCCACTCGCTCCGGCACATTATCGGCGGTCGGAAGGACTGCCTCACCGACTGCTCGAAGGCGAGGCAGGGTGCGTACGACGGCGTCTCGTGCCTCAACCGCCGGCACATGCTGTTCGCGTGGATGAGCCTCTTCTGGGTGGGCTTCACGGATGGGTATGTACGGCTCTGTTCGAGCGGGGTGTGGACGGACTGGAGGCTGTTTTGAACGATGACCAACAACGGTGAGTTTGACGTTCTGCTCGGGCAATCCGAAGAAGTTTCGCGGATCATCGACGGCCTTCTCGCTCCTAATCGCCCGGCGGATCTCTGCAAAGGGCAGACTCGAACGAAATCACCCGCCCGCCAAGGCGTAAATCGGCACTCAGGACTCAGTCCTCTTCGAGCCACGCATGAACCAGTACGATACATTCGAACACGACGTCCTTGTCATCGGCGCCGGCGGCGCAGGCCTTCGGGCCGCCATCGAGGCCTCCTCGCTCGGCTGCAAGACGGCGATCGTCTGCAAATCGCTTCTGGGCAAGGCTCACACCGTGATGGCCGAAGGGGGCATGGCCGCGGCGATGGCCAACGTGGATGACCGCGACAGTTGGAAGGTGCACTTCGCCGACACCATGCGGGGCGGGCAGTATCTCAACAACTGGCGTATGGCCGAACTACACGCGAAGGAGGCTCCGGCCCGGGTGCGGGAACTGGAGGCGTGGGGGGCGGTCTTTGACCGCACCACCGACGGGCGGATTCTGCAACGCAACTTCGGCGGCCACCGCTACCCGCGTTTGGCGCACGTTGGCGACCGCACCGGCCTTGAGATGATCCGCACGCTGCAGGATCACGGCGTGCACGCCGGCATCGAGATCTTTATGGAGATGACGATCGTTGATCTCCTGAAAGACGGGGACCGCGTGGTCGGCGCCATCGGCTACGATCGCGAGCGCGGCCGCTTCCGCGTCTGGCACGCAAAGTCCGTCATCCTCGCGACCGGCGGCATCGGCCGGGCCTTCAGCGTCACCAGCAATTCATGGGAGTACACCGGCGACGGGCACGCACTCGCCTACCGCGCCGGGGCCGACCTCATGGACATGGAGTTCGTCCAGTTCCACCCCACGGGCATGGTCTGGCCGCCCTCGGTGCGCGGCATCCTGGTCACCGAGGGTGTCCGGGGTGAGGGCGGAGTCCTCCGCAACAAAGACGGCAAACGCTTTATGTTCGACGACATCCCCGACAACTACAAAAGTTCCACCGCCAAGACCGAAGAGGAAGGCTGGCGCTACACCCAAGGCGACAAGTCGGCCCAGCGTCCGCCAGAATTGCTGACCCGCGACCATGTGGCGAGGTGCATCAACCGCGAGGTCAAGGCCGGTCGCGGCAGCCCGCACGGCGGCGTCTTCCTCGATATCGCGTGGATCAAAGAAAAGATTCCCAACTCCGCCGAGCACATCAAGAAGAAACTCCCGAGCATGTACCACCAGTTCAACCAACTGGCGGGCCTCGATATCACGACCACGCCTATGGAGGTCGGCCCCACCACCCACTATGTCATGGGAGGCGTCAAGGTTGAGGGCGATACCCAGATGTCCACGGTTCCGGGGCTTTTCGCGGCGGGCGAAGTCGCCGCGGGGCTGCACGGAGCGAACCGCCTGGGCGGAAACTCCCTCTCCGACCTCGTTGTCTTCGGCAAGCGGGCGGGGGAGTTCGCGGCGAAGTATGCGAAAGAGAACAGCGCGGGCCGGATTAACCCGGACCAGGCGAACGAGGCGATGCGGGAGGCCTTGGCGCCGTTTGATCGGCCCGCCGCGGGTGGCGAATCGCCGTACGGCATCCAGCATGACTTGCAGCACGTGATGCAGGAGAACGTCGGGATCGTGCGGATGGAAGGGGAAATGCAGAAGGCCTTGGAGGGACTGCAAGGCTTCAAGAAGCGGGCCGAACGGGCGACGGCGCAGAGCCACCGAGAGTTCAACCCCGGCTGGCACACCGCCATCGACCTCCGCAATCTGCTGCTGGTTTCGGAGGCGGTGACGATTTCGGCGATCGAACGCAAGGAGAGCCGCGGGGCCCAGTTCCGCGACGACTACCCGACCAAGAGCGACGAGTGCGCCAAATTCAACATCGTGCTGCGGCGGGGCCAGGATGGCTCGATGCAGTTGCGGCGTCAGGAGACCCGCCCGCTGCCGGATGAACTCAAGCAGATTATCGAGGAAAACAAGTAGCGCACGATAGAGGTCCTATTGGACCTATAAGACGTATGTGATTTTACACAGAAGTTCAGGACCTCCCGCATGGCACAAACCACCTTCCGCATCACCCGCGGCGATTCCGCCGCCTCGTCCTTCAAAGACTACACGACCGAAATCACCGAGGGAATGGTCGTCCTCGACGCCGTCCACCAGATCCAGGCCGAGAGCGCTCCCGACCTCGCCTGCCGCTGGAACTGCAAGGCCGGGAAGTGCGGCAGTTGCTCGGCCGAGATCAACGGCAAGCCCCGCCTCATGTGCATGACGCGCATGGACCAGTTGCCCGCCGGTGAAACCGTGACGATCGAACCGATGCGGGCCTTTCCGCTGATCCGCGACCTCGTGACCGACGTCTCATGGAACTACGAGGTCAAGAAGCGGATCAAGCCCTTTAGGCCCCGCAAGCCCGACAACCCCGACGGCTCCTGGAACATGCAGCAGAAGGACATCGACCGGGTGCAGGAGTTCCGAAAGTGCATCGAGTGCTTTCTGTGTCAGGACGTCTGCCATGTACTTCGGGACCACCACAAGCACGATGAGTTCGTCGGCCCGCGTTTCCTCGTCTATGCCGCCGCCCTTGAGATGCACCCGCTCGACACCGAGGACCGCCTCAAGGACCTCAAGGACGAGCACGGCATCGGGTATTGCAACATCACCAAGTGCTGCACGAAGGTGTGCCCCGAGCACATCACCATTACCGACAACGCCATCATCCCGCTGAAGGAACGAGTAGTTGATGAGTTTTATGATCCGCTGACGCGGCTGTTCCGGATTTTCAAGCCTAAGACTTGAACCTCCGAAATCGCAACCGCAACGGCGAGACCTGCGCGGGGTGTTGAGGCCGCTGAATCCTTGGGAGATAGAAACGAATGTCGACCGCTGCCGCGATGGAATGGCTTGGTAAGAACGAAACGGCGTCGGTGGCCCGGCTCATCGAGTGGCTGAAGATGCCCAGCATCAGCACCGATCCGGCGTATGCCAAGGACGTCCGCAAGGCGGCCGAGTGGGCTCACGAACAGCTGAAGGGACTTGGGCTTGATTCGCGGATCGTGGAAGTGGGCAACCCCGCCGGCACCGGCCACCCGATCGTGCTGGCGCATTCAACGCCCTCGCCGGACTACAAGGGTCCGCACGTGCTCTTCTACGGGCATTACGACGTTCAGCCGGTCGACCCGATCGAACTGTGGGAGAGCCCGCCCTTCGAGCCGGTGATGAAGCCTGCGGTCAAAGGCGGCCCCGGCGAGCGGATCGTCGCTCGCGGCGCGGTCGACGACAAGGGCCAAGTAATGACGTTCATCGAAGCGATCCGCGCCTGGAAAGAGACGACCGGTCACGCCACGGGCGGAGCGAAGTTCACGGTGTTGCTTGAGGGCGAAGAGGAGAGCGGATCGGTGAGTCTGCCGGGCTTCGTGAAGGAGCACCAAAGGGCACTTTCCGAATGCGACGTCTGCCTGATTTCCGACACCGGCATGCTGGGCCGCGGCAAGCCCGCCATCACCTACGGCGTTCGCGGCTTGGCCTACACGGAGATCACGCTGCACGCGGCCAACCAAGATTTGCACTCAGGGCTGTGGGGCGGCCGCTGCCCGAACCCGATCACCGAACTGACGAAGGTGCTATCGAAATTGTGGGACAAGAAGCGTCGCGTCACCATCCCGGGCTTTTACGACGACGTCATCCCGCTGAGCAAGAAGGAACGCAAGAATTGGCACGCGCTCAAATTTGATGCGAAAGCCGCGCTGAGGCAGATCGGGCTGAAGAAGGAAGCCGACGTCGGCGAGCACGGCTACACCGCGATGGAGCGGGAGTGGGGGCGGCCGACCGCCGAGATCAACGGCATCTGGGGTGGGTACACCGGGAAGGGTGCCAAGACGGTCATCGCCGCCAAGGCGAGCGCGAAGGTGAGTTTCCGGCTGGTTGCCGATCAAGACCCCGGCAAGATCACCAAGGCCTTCTTCAAGTGGTGCAAGGAGCACACGCCCGAAGGGTGCCGTTGGGAATTGAACGACCATCATGGGGGGTTCGGCGTCACGGTGCCGATTGATTCGCCGTACTTGAAGGCCGCCGAAAAAGCCCTCAAGACTGCAACCGGCAAATCGGCAGCGCTCATCAAGAGCGGTGGTTCCATCCCGGTCGCGGGCCTGCTGAAGTCTGAACTCGGAATCGACACCATTTTCATGGGCTTCGGGCTGGACGACGACCGCGTGCACAGCCCTAACGAGAAGTTTGAGGTAGATTGCTTCCGGATCGGGGCCAAGGCCCACGCCGCGTTCATCGGCGAACTGGTGGCCGGTCACGGGACGGATCGAGAGTAAACCGCCGGGGCAGCGGGCGGCTTCGGCACGAAAAGCAACCGCACGGCTTTGGGTTAATAGGCGTTTCCGCCCACCTCGTTCCCCCCAATGGCAATCGGGGGAGTTAGCCGATAACCTATGGGTCCTCGCCGCGGAGTCGGGCTCGCGGGCTATTTCATGCCCGCCCCGGACTTTCCGGCGCTGCATTGAAGCGGGTTTGAAGCAGGAATTGACAGCCGCCGCGGTTTGATTTGGAAAGGGCACTCGTGCTACTTGATCGTGTTCTCGGGCTTTTTAGTGTGGATATGGGCATTGATCTCGGAACCTGCAACACGCTGGTTTCGGTTCGTGGCCAAGGGATTGTGCTGAACGAACCCAGCGTGGTGGCGGTGCGGAAAGGCACCAATCAGGTTCTCAAGAACGGCGAGGCGGTCGGCTGGGTGGCGAAGGAGATGCTCGGCAAGACCCCGGGTTCGATCACCGCGATCCGACCGCTCAAGGACGGTGTGATCTCGGATTTTGAGATCACGGAAGCGATGCTCAGTTATTTCATCCGCAAGGTGAACGGGCGGAGCAAGATATTCGGGCCGCGGGTGGTGGTTTCGGTTCCTTCTGGGATCACCGCCGTCGAGAAGCGCGCGGTCTTTGACTCCTGCGAGCGGGCCGGTGCCCGTCGGACGTTCCTGATCGAGGAGCCCATCGCCGCCGCGATCGGGGCCGGCTTGCCCTTTGCGGAGGCGACCGCGTCGATGATCGTGGATATCGGGGGCGGGACGACAGAGGTCGCGATTCTGTCGCTGGCGGATATCGCGGCTTGCCAGTCGATCCGCACGGCGGGCGACGACATGGACGAGGCGATCATCAACCACATGAAGCGCACGTACAACATGATGATCGGCGAGCAGACGAGCGAGCGGATCAAGATCGAGATCGGGTCGGCGTTCGCGTTGGGGCCGGAAACGACGATGGAAGTGCGCGGGCGCGACATGATCTCCGGGCTGCCGCGGAAGACCGCGATCACCAGCGAAGAGATCCGTCAGGCGCTCCAGGAGCCGGTGCAGAACATCATCGACGCCATCACGCAGACGCTCGAGAAGGCCGAGCCGGAACTCGCCGCGGACCTCGTGGATAACGGGATCACCATGGCGGGCGGCGGGTCCCTTCTGCGGGGGTTGACGAACGTCGTGCAGAAGGCGACCGGGCTGCCGACGGTGCTGGCGGACGATCCGCTGACGTGTGTCGCCCGCGGCACCTGCAAGTATCTCGACCATCTCGAAGAGTGGAAGAGCACCCTTGAAAATGACCTGGACGGATGACCGTTTGCACGGCCGATGCGGGCCCCCGGTCATGGAGCCTGTGCGCGGCCGCGATGTATCCTGATGACGTTTCAATCTTCGCCAGGCCGGTCGTTCTTCCTCGCGCTCTTTACGGCGGCGACGCTCTTTGTGCTGCCGGCGGGCGTCACGGGCTGGCTCTCGTGGTTCGGCGGGCTGGCACGGACGGTGGTCGCGCCGATCTCGCAGCCGATGTCCACACTCGGTCGCTGGCTGAAACCGTCCGGGGTCGATTTGTCGCACGAGCGGATCGGGGCGGTGGAAGAGGAACGCGAGCAGTTCCGCACGCTGTACCTGCGGGAATCGGATGAGAATCGCAGACTCCGTGGGCTACTCGAGGAACTCCGAACCCTTTCGGTGATCGACGGAACGCAGCGCACGCGTCAGATCGTGGCGCCGGTCGTTGCATCTGGGAGCGACCTCGCCACTGGGCTGCTGGTCGTCCGAGCGGGGACCAAACTGGGGGTGGCGGTGGGCGATATCGCCGCGGGCACGGGTCTGCAACTGATCGGGCGGGTGGTTTCGACCGACTTCCTGACGTCGACCGTCGAAACGATCACGCAGTCGGATCGGCACCTGCTGGGAGTGGTGATGCCCGACAATCCGCGAGCCGGAGATCCCGAGGGTTTGCCGTGCCGTCTGGAGCCGACGGGAGACGGAACGCTGCGCGGACCCGTCGAGGATCGACGCGTATTGATGTCGGAGACGCCGATCGAGCCCAAGGTCGGTCAGGCGGTGCGACTGCGCGACCCCGACCGTTGGCCCCGGGCGGCCCAGATGCTCGTTATCGGCATCATCGAGAGCATCGAGCCCGCCCCCAATCAGCCCCTCCGCAAGATCATCACGGTCCGGCCAACGATCCCGGATCTCGCACGTGTCCAGACGGTCCTGCTGCGGATCAGCGAGCGGGACGAACCGTCTTCGGAAGGCCCGCCATGAACGTCGTCGCGGTCGCGATTGTCGCGTGGGTGTTCATCGGGCTCGATGCGGGCCTGCGGGACGCGTTCGCCCTCGGTGACACCAACATCGCTCCCAGTTTCGTCATCGCTTTCGTCACGTTTGTCGCGATGTATGCCGCTCCCCCGGCCGCGCTCTGGGCCGCGCTCCTCATCGGCCTCGCGACCGATCTCGTTTTTCAAGTGCCGGGTTTGGACGGCGGCCGAGCCCTGACCGTGGTCGGGCCGCGCCTCATCGCGGCGGTGGTCGGGGCGTGGCTCGTCCTGACGCTTCGCGGACTGGTAATCCGGCGCAACCCGCTGACCCTGGGATTCCTCGCGGGGCTGGTCTCGCTGGTGTGGTGCAGCGCGTTGGCCGGGTTGTTCGCGTTGCGGCACGCGGTTTCCAGCGACACGGGTCTGATTCCCTCGAGGCTCTTGGTCGAAGGCCTGGCCAGTTCTCTCTACACCGCGACCGTGGCGGCGCTGCTGGCCCTGGTGCTGATGCCCCTCGCAACGTTTCTGGGTTTTTCAACCGGTCCGCAGGGTCGGCTGGGGCGGCGGTAAAGCGGGGAGTCAAGGAAAGTCGGAACGTTGACCATGGGACGTCGGAAGGGACCGTTGAACGTGCGGAGTTGTTGAGATGACGATGGATGAGGCGGTCGCCGTTGTGCTGTTTGATGATGGGGTGCCGGTGGCCCCCTTGACGGACCTTCGTCCCGCCGCTGACATCCGAACCGGGGCGTTCACGACGCGGGAACGCTGGCGCGGCACGTTTCCGGGTGTGCGGGCTGGCTTCGCCGAAGTGGAGTCCCGGGGGCAGGTCGTGATTGTGAACGCGCGGTGCCCGCTTCCGCCGGTCGGGATCACCAGCCTCGCCGTGGGGAGTGCCGTCATTGAAACGGCGACGGGGCACCTCGTGGTGGCCCGGGTGGAAAGCCATCGGGCGCCGGCGGTTGCGGGCGGCGATTTTGCAGGACTCGCAGTCCACGCCGCGCCGGACACTTCGTTGATATCAAAGCCTTGGCACGTCCGCACCCTGCGTGACCGCTGCATCGCAAACGACCTCGAGCGGTTGATGGCGGAGAGGCTGCCGTCCGCACCGCCCGCGGGCGTGGTTGGGATCGGTGACATGGGGCTGCGCATAGCGCGGTCGGCGACCGTCTACCCCTCGTCGGTGCTCGACACCGAGGCGGGCCCGATCATCATCGACGAGTTCGCCGTGATCCGGCCCGGCGCGATCCTCATGGGCCCGTGCTACGTCGGCCCGCACTCGACCATCCTTGAACGCGCGACCATTCGCCCCCAGACCGCGATCGGCCCCTGGTGCAAAGTCAACGGCGAAGTCGGTGGGACAATTTTTCAAGGATACTCCAATAAGGCCCACGACGGCTACCTCGGCGATTCGTGGGTCGGCGAGTGGGTGAATCTGGGTGCGGGCACCACCAACAGCAATCTCCTGAACACCTACGGCGAGGTGATCGCCCGGGCGACGGCGGCCGGCCCCAACGAGCGCACCGGAGAGCAGTTTTTGGGCGCCGTCATCGGCGACCACGTCAAAACCGCCATCTGCACCCGCATCATGACCGGCAGTGTCCTGCACACCGGGGGGATGTTCGCCACGACCGCGCCCGTCAGCGGCACCACCCCGCCGTTCGGGTGGTTCACCGATGCCGGCACCCGTTCCTACCGACTCGACAAGTTCACCGACGTGGCCCGGGCCGCCATGGCACGCCGCAAAGTCACGCCGGACGCCGCGTATCTCGACCGTCTCCGAGCGTTGCACGCGACTTGCGTGAGGCCGGCGGAGTAAAACCCGCGAGATCACCGGTCGTCGCGGGGGGCCGCCCGCACCGCGAAGAGTGCCGTTCACACACCGTGGACGGGCTTGACGACAATGGTGGTGCCGGACTCCCGGTCGCGCGCGCCTTCGATGCACTCGACGATCACCTTGGCGACCGCGTCCGGTGAGAGCGTCTGCTCGGTCGGGAGGACGTCGGTAGAGACCACCGACCGCAGCATCGCGGTTTCCACCGATCCCGGCGCCACCGCGAAGCCGCGGATTCCGAGGGGGCGGCCCTCGCGATGCACACAGAGCGCACCGATGTTGAGGGCCGCCTTCGCGCACGCGTAGGCATACAAGTTGGGGAACGGGTCCATCGTCGCGATCGACGAGACGTTTACCACGGTCGCCCGACCGTGGAGGGCAGCGTGGGCCATGAGCCCGCTCCAACACGCCGACACCAAGGCCGTGGGCGCGACCGCGTTGACGGCGAACGCCGACGCGATTTCGCCGTGCGAGGATTCGGCGATTGTTCCGGTAATCGCCCGGCCCGCGTTGTTGAGGAGCGCGGCGATGCCCGATTCCTCCGGGTTATCCGCGGCGAGCCGCCGGAGGATCTCGGGGCCGCTGTCAGCCTGTGCAACATCAAGATCGACGAGCGTACACGCTCCCACGCACGCCGACGCCGTCTCACGCAGGGCGTCTCTTCGGCGACCGACCAGAACGAGCGGATACCCCAAGGCGGACAATCGCGTGGCGGTGGCTCTCCCGATCCCCGACCCCGCTCCGGTAATCACAATCACGCCGCGACCTGACATCGTTTGCGCTCCACATGCCGGGCCACGCGGTGAACAGACACCCGTACAGTCCGGCCGGTTATGAAGATATCCCAGATCCTCACATTTCTCGCGCTCGCCGCCATCATCGGCGTTCCGTTCGCGCTGCGGCCCGCGAGTGCCGACGCCCAAGGCGACGACGTTCCGACGCTCGTTGTCGTCACACCACACGTCGCCCAGATTCGGACGGAGTTTGCGGAGGGGTTCAGCCGGTGGCACGAAGCCGTTCACGGGGTGCCGGCCCGGATCGATTTCCGAGTCCCGGGGGGCACGAGCGAGATCATCAAGCAACTTCAGTCACAGTACAACGCGGCGATCCGTTCGGGGGCGATCGCTGCGGATGGGTCGTGCGTCGCCGGCACGATTTCCGTGGACGCCGTATTCGGCGGCGGTTCCTTCGACCACGGGCGGTTGAAAAGAGGGGAGGGGGTCACTGCCACCATCCGGCAGCCCGACGGGACGTCCAAAGCCGTCAACATCCCGATGTCGGTCCCCGCGGGCTTCAGCCAGGCACAACTTGACGGCTGGTTCGGCGCCAACACGATCGGGACGCAGACACTCTACGACCCGGAGCAATATTGGATCGGGACGGCATTGTCCGGCTTCGGCATCGTCTTCAATCGCGATCTCCTTTCACGTCTGGGAATCCCCGAGCCGGACAGTTTCGCGGACCTCGCGGACCCGCGTCTGGCGGGCTTCGTCGCCCTCGCCGACCCTCGGCAATCGGGCTCGGTGACCACGACTCTCGATGCGATCCTGAATCATTACGGCTGGGAAGACGGGTGGCGGCTTCTCCGAGAGATCACCGCCAACGCCCGCTATTTCACGAATTCGGCGACCAAGCCGCCGGTGGACGTGGCCCAGGGCGAGGCCGCCGCCGCGCTCGCGATCGATTTCTACGGACGCGGGCAGGCCCAAGCGATATTGAAGGAGAATCAGGATCCGGCGACGGGGCGCGTCGGCTACGCGGACCCGGTGGGCGCAGTCTACATCGACGCCGATCCGATCTCGATCCTTCGGGGCGGACCCAATCCAGAGCTCGCGAAACGATTGATCGAGTACGTGCTCACGGACCAAGGACAGTCGCTGTGGCAGTTTCCCTCGCGGCAACGAACGCACTCCGCGGACGGACTCGGCCCCCGCCAATCGGAACTCCGGCGGATGCCCGTGCGGAGGGCCATGTACGAGCGGTATGTGGACCGCATGATCGACCAGGCGAACCCTTTCGAGGCGGCCTCCAAGGACACCGTCCGTGGCTGGCGGGCGGCGATCCCCGTGATGATGGGAGCCTTTGCGATCGAGGTCTCCGATGAGCAGCGGGCGGCGTGGCGCGCGATCCGGAATGAACGGGCCCGGCTGGCACGCGGCGCGGGCAACGCGGAGCGACTCGCCCGCATGGAGTCCCTGTTTTATTCCTGGCCGACTACCGAGATCGACGGGAATGTGCTCCCCTTCACCGTGGAAAATTTCAAGCCGATCCGCGAAAGTTGGCGTCCACCCGGCGCACAAGGTCGGGCCGAGGTGCTTTACACCTCCTTTTTCCGGGATGCGTACCGGGAGGTCGTCCGTTTGGCCGATGGTGCCTGAGTGCCCCGTCTTCTCGTCGTTGAGCGCCGACGGTCGCGAACCAGGCGACAACGCTCGCCGTCACTGAGAGCCCTTGCGTTGCCCGCGTCGCTGACTTGCCCGCTCCCTCCACACGAGTTTCCCACGCATGAACGTCCCTGCTATCGAACCGCCGACTCGCCCGACCTTGTTCGCCAAGATCGTCGCGACCATCGGCCCGGCGAGTGAAACGCCCGAGACGGTCCGCCGCCTCATCACGGCCGGTGTCAACGTTTTCCGGTTCAATTTTTCGCACGGTGATCTTCCCGAACACGCGGCCCGTCTGGCGATCGTCCGGGCCGCCGCGGCGGAACTCGACGTCCACGTCGCTTGCCTGGGAGATCTCCAAGGCCCGAAAATCCGGATCGGCCTTGTGCCGGCCGGCCTCGGCGAACCGTCGCCCTCCGGCGGCGGACTCGTGCGCGTAGCGCCCGGTCAGGACGTCGTGTTGAAGCGGGGCATCCCCGAGTCGTTCGCCCGCGCCACACCGGCCGGACCGGAAATCGTCTTTGCGGTCACCTATGACCGGTTGATTGATGAAGTTGAGCCGGGGCACAAGGTACTCATCAACGACGGCGCGATCCGCATGCTGGCGCTCTCCCGCGACGTTGCCGCGGGCGAACTCCGGTGCCGCGTGATTGTCGGAGGAGCCGTCTCCAGCCGGAAAGGGATCAACGTCCCGCAGAGCGATCTCTCGGCACCGGCCGTCACCGAGCGAGACTGGGAGTGCGTCCGATGGGCGGTTGAGCACGGTCTGGATTTCTTGGCGCTCTCGTTCGTGCGCAGCGCCGCCGACGTCGTTACCCTCCGTGAAGGCATCGCCCGCTGCGCCGGCGTGGATGCCACCGACCCCCCGTGGATCCCTATCGTCGCCAAAATCGAGATGCCCCAGGCCGTCGCCGACCTCACGGCGATCGTGGAAATCTCCGATGCCATCATGGTCGCCCGCGGCGACCTTGGTGTCGAGATGGAGATCGCCAAGGTGCCCGTTGTCCAGAAACAGATCATCGCCGCCTGCAACGAACACGGCAGGCCCTGTATCGTGGCCACCCAAATGCTCGAGACCATGATCGAGAACGCGGTGCCCACGAGGGCCGAGGCCAGCGACGTCGCGAACGCGGTCTTTGACGGGGCGGACGCCGTGATGCTTTCCGCCGAGACCGCCACCGGCAGGCATCCGGTGCTCGTGGTTGAAACGATGTCACGCATTATCGATGCGGCCGAGACGCGGATCCGCGAAACGCCCGTGCCCAACTCTCCGCCCTTGCGGCTCGCGGCGGGCCACCGCGCCACCGCCGCGCTGGCCCACGGCGCGTGGGATATCGCCCGCGACCTTTCGGCCCGCGCGGTCGTCTGCTGGAGCCAGAACGGCGGAACCGCGCGCTACCTCTCGCAGAACAACTTCGTCGTTCCCATCTTCGCCTTCACCAGCAGCCCCATCTCGGCCCGCCGCCTCGCGCTGCTCCGCGGCATCACCCCTATCTGCGCCGATCCACCCGCCAGCGGTAAGCTCTCGGATTGGAACGCTGCGGTGGATGCGCAACTGCTGGCCCGCAAGGCGGTGGATCCGGGCGACTTTATTGTCCTCCTCGCGGGCCGTCCTCTGGGCCGCGCCAAGGCCACCAACACGATCGCGATTCACAGAATCGGTGAAGCGACCGGCGGCTTCCGCGAACATTGACCCCAGCGGTCAGGGGCGCCCGACTCCAGACGAGACGATCGATCGTTCCGGGTCCGGGAAGTCCCGGTACAGAGCCGACTTGAAGTCCGTCACCGCCGAGTAGACGGGCCGGTGCAGGTTCTCGACCTCGCCCGTGCGGGTCGCGACCAGCGAGAAGGCTTCGTCCAGTTTCGCGAGGGTGTGGGCGGTAACAACGACGTGAAACTCACCGATCTCCGGCGGACCGAAGCCGAATTTGCGTCGCGTCAGCGTCCAGCCCGCGATGCCGCCGTTGGCTTTGAGGTGCCCCAGGTACGCATCGACGGCGCGGCAGAACTCGAGATCTTTGTGCGACTCTTTGAGGTTGAACCACATGTGGTAATACTGCATGTAAACCCCCCAAGCGTTACAGACAACCCATCACGACGTCCTCAGGCCGTCCCCGACCCGCTCAGTTTGGCGTACAGGTCGTCATCGATACCCAAGTACTCCCGCATGTGCCGGTCGTAGGTTTCCTCGTCTTGTTCCCGCGAAAGATCCAGTCGCAACTCGTTGATCACCTTGGTACCCTGCTTGATCCAGTCTTCGAAGGTCTCCTTCGAGATGTTTTCATGGATCCAGCCGCCCACCGGGCCCTTGAATGGAGGTCGGGTGATCTTGGTCCCGGGCTTCCCGGTCCTTTGACACATGAACGTGCCCGGGGCAAGGCTTTGACGCTGCGCCACCGTGGGCAGGGCAACTCCCAACTGAGCGAGCATGTCGCCCATGGCCTTCTGCGGCATGAAGTCTCCCTTCTGAGCGGCGGAGGCGTACCCCTCGTTCAGAATGGCAACCGCTTTGTCGCGCTGGTCCGAGTCGATGAAGGCTCTGCCCGCCAACTGCCACGCCTTGGACATCCCGGGATTGAGTTCAACACAGCGAGCAAAGGCCTTCGCCGCATCGGCGTGCCGACCGGCCTGGGCGTATGCCGAACCCAGGCTGAACCAAGCCATGTCGTTGGTCGGATCGGCCCCCTCGCGAACCATGTTTTCGAACTGGGCGATACGTTGTGACACATCCATGATGAAAACTGTTCCTTGAAAAAGCAACCGGCTGAATATTCCAAATCTATTTGGGAGCGGGGCTCTCCGCCGGGGGTGTTTCGACCGCAGCGGGCCCGGCGTTGTCGGCATGCTCGGCTTCGGGAGGCTCGCCGCCGTCCAACACCGCCAGCAGGGCGGTTCGCTGGGCGGCGGGGGCTCGTTCCGCGAGCGTTTGCAGACGCTCCATCAACTCGGTATCGCCACGAGCTGCACTCGCGAGTTGAAAACGTGCCGCGGCGGTCGCTTTGGTGCGCCGCTGGCGGGCTTTCTCCGATAGTTCGGACGAGGAAAAATCGGGGTGAGGGATGGCCTCGAACATCTTTGCGAGAAACACATCGTCGCCGCTTGCAAAGAAAGCCGCCCACAACATCGCCAGCTGTTGACTGCCCCGTATCTCACGTTTGAGAATCTCGGGAGGCTGCTGCTGGAGCCACGGATACCCGATTCTGGCCGGGTCTCCCTCGGGCCTAGCGGCGAACGTGGCCAGCAGCGCCTTCGCCTCGGGGGTCTTGGCCATCCAAACTCCCGTCCACCACCATTGCCTTGCTGGCTCGGCCAGAGCAGACATTTCGCCGGCGATAGTTTCGGTCGCGGCGGGCGTGTCCTTCAGAATCTCCGCGATAAAGGCGGCTGTGGTCCAGCCCTGATCCGGCGACGCCAGAGCACCCAATTCGGCCTTGCGACGGATCGCGTTAAAGAAACGGGTGGGGTCGGGCGATCGGTAGTACGTCTTCTCCCATGCCACGATTTCATCGAGCTCGGACTGTTGGCCCGCCGACAAGGTGGGGGCGATCGACTGATTCACAGATGGGGGCGGCGTCGATTGGTCGGATGCTCTGCCGCCGGGAGAAGCGACCGCGGGCTTGGGAACCACGGCCGATTCGGATTGCGCTGTGGCTGACGAGGCCAGAATCGATGCCGCGACGGCCGAGAAGAAGGGTCCGGTTTTCATCGCGGGAAGCGTACGCTGGGGGTCTGGCGGCGTGGAACGAATGAACCGGTCAGAAAGCCGATGGAAGACCGCTTGTCAAACACCGTCACCGATACGCTCGCCACGACGCTCGCGGGGATGCCCCTGCGGAACCCCGTGATGCTCGCCGCGGGCACCGCTGGCACACTCGCGGCAATGGCCGCTGTTCTCGATCTTTCTCGCGTCGGCGCGATCGTCAGCAAGTCCATCACGGCCGAGCCGCGGGAAGGCAACGCCACATGGCGCATCATCCCGACCGACCACGGGATGCTCAACGCGATCGGTCTGGCGAATGTCGGTATTGAAGCGTTTCTGCGCGATTACGGCCCTCAGGTCGCCACGGTGCCGGCCACGGTGATCGGGTCGATCTCCGAGTTCAGCGTTGACGCCTTTGTCAGAGTCGCCGCCGCGTTCGAGGGAATCGAGGCGATGAAGGCGGTCGAACTCAACGTTTCCTGCCCGAACGTGAACCACGGCTGTGAGTTTGGTTCCGACGTCGGGCTTCTGACCGAACTGGTCCGGGAGGTGCGGATCGTGCTGCCCACCAAGCGACTCTTGGTCAAACTCAGCCCGGTGGTGATGGGCCTGCCCGGGGTAGTTGCGATTTGCAAAGCCGCGATCGAGCCCGGTGGCCCTCCGGGTGGCCCCAACCAGCGGCCGGGTGCCGACGCCGTCTGCCTCTGCAACACCGTGCCCGCCATGGCGATCGACGTCCATACCAGAAGGCCGAAACTCTCACGCGGCAGCGGCGGGCTCTCCGGTCCCGGCATCCACCCCATCGCCGTGAAACTCGTCCACGATGCTTATCACGGCGTCTGCAAGGCGACAAACACCCCGATCATCGGCATCGGCGGCGTCATGCGATGGGAGGACGCCGCGGAGTTCATCCTCGCAGGTGCCACCGCTATCGAGATGGGAACCGCGCTCTTCGCCGACCCGCGCTCGCCGCTAGAAGTGGTCCGGGGCCTCGGGAAATGGGTGAAGGATCAGGGCCGACGAAACATCTGCGAATTAGTCGGCGCGGTCGAAGGATAACCCCGCGACTTCCCGTGTCGCTCACATCGGGGGCTTGGTTCCCGGATACCGCGCGACAAACTCGCTCCCCAAGATTGCCCACCGCTCGTGATCCACGAAGGTGCCTTGAATCTCGAGGTATTCCGGCGAAAAGCCCTCCAGCCGGAACCCGACCTTGCGAGCCAGCGCGATCGACGCAATGTTGTGCGGTTGAATGTTGGCTTCCACACGATTCAGGAGCAGTGTGCGGAAGGCGTACGCGAGAACCTGCACAACACCCGCGGCGGCGTACCCCTTTCGCACATGCGGGAGTCCGATCCAGTAGCCGAGAAACGCCTGTTGCAACGGCCCGCGGATGATCTGCCCCAGCGAACACTGTCCCGCGATGGCACCGGCGTCGTTCACAATGAGGAATCGACGATGGGTGTCGGTCCAGCCGGTTTGCAGGAGCCGATCAAACGCGTTTTCGTCGGCCGAACCGGTTCCCGGCGGAGGGTTCGGCTCCCACGGCGTCAAGAACTCCCGGCTGACGGCCCGCAGGTTAAGCCACTCGCGCTCATCCGAAGCGACAGGCCGGCGGAGCGTGACGATGGGCAACGATGACGTCATGGAGCGAAGAAACACCCCCAGGGTCGGTGCATGGTTCAGATGGGATTTGCGGGCGGGAACTCCGAAAACTGTATCTCTCCGCGGTCGGGGTCACCGTGTTACGCTCAGCCCACTATGCCACGCAACGGACCATCCCAACCCTCCGACCACGTCGACCAGGCGGTGATCCCCCCGCTTAACTTGGCCAAGTGGATCGCCAGAAACGCCAGCAACTTCAAGCCGCCGGTCGCGAACAAGCAGTTGTTCGCCCAGTCCGACGACGCCGTGATGTTTGTTTCGGGCGGCCCCAACACCCGGAACGACTTTCATGTGAACCCCACTGAAGAACTCTTTTATCAGTTGAAAGGTGATATCGCCCTCCGTATCCGCCCGCTCGACGGGGCCAAGCCGCGCGAGGTGATGATCCGCGAGGGTGAGATCTTTCTGTTGCCACGCTGGATTCCGCACCGCCCGCAGCGTCCCGCCGGCACGCTCGGTCTCATCATCGAGTTTCCGAGGCCCCCGGGGCAACTCGACGCCCTTCGTTGGCACTGCCCCTCCTGCGACACGCTGGTTCACGAAGTGCAATGGCGGCTCAGGAAAATCGACGAAGACCTCGCCGTCATCATGGACGCCTTCTGGGGCGGGCCGGAAGATGTGCGAACCTGCGCCAAGTGCGGCCACGTCATTCAGCGAGCAGGAACCGTCACCGTCTCTCGCGGCAAGCGGGGCGTCCGGGTGCTTGCCGCGAAACCCGCAGCGGCCAAACCCGGACCGAAGCGCGGCGCGACTCGGAAACGCACTGCCAGCCCCGCGAAGCGTCGATGATCCGCTGCGGCCACGTGGTGCAGGCGGTACGATTCGAACCCGTATGACGCCGCCGCGCATTGATATTCACACGCACATCCTCCCGCCGCCCAGCGAGTGGCCCGACTTGTCCGACCGGTTCGGTTACGCGGGCTGGGTCGCACTGGAGGCGATTGAGCGGAAGGGAGCGGGCGGCTGCGGGTGTGCGAAAATGGTTCGCATCGAGCAGGGAGCCGACGGGCGGGCCATCCGGAACAGCGATGGGTCGGTGCCGGATTCCGGTAAGACCGTCTTCCGCGAGATTCAGTCCAACTGCTGGGATCCCGGTGCCCGCCTCGACGATCTGGAACGGCTCGGCCAACCGAACATGATCCAGGTTCTCAGCACGGTTCCGATCATGTTCGGATATTGGGCGAGGCCGGAAGACACGCTTCACCTCTCGCACTGGCTCAACGACCACATCGCCGGTGTCTGCCGCGATCGCCCGGATCGGTTCATCGGTCTGGGCACGATCCCGATGAATGGGCCGGCGCTCGCCGCCCGTGAGTTGGAGCGATGTGTCCGCGATCTGGGCTTCGCCGGCGTTCAGATCGGGTCGAACGTCAACGGCCGCAATCTCGGAGAGCCCGAGTTATTCGAGGTGTTTGAGGCGGCTCAGGAGTTGGGTGCCTGCGTATTCGTGCATCCGTGGGACATGCTGTGCGGGCTGGTGGCGGCGGTCGGCGGAACCAATTGTCCGTGCCCCCAGCCTCTGAACCCGAGGCTCGCCAAGCACTGGGCGGCGTGGCTCGTCGGGATGCCCGCGGAAACATGCCTGGCGGTGTGTTCGGTGCTGTTCAGCGGGTTGCTGGAACGGCTGCCCCGGCTGCGCATCGGCTTCGCCCACGGGGGCGGTTCGTTCCCGGGAACGCTCGGCCGCATCGATCACGGGTTCCACGCCCGCCCCGACCTGTGCCAGAAGGAAACGAAGGTTTCTCCGCGGGCTATGGCGGCGGCCCGGCCCGCGAAGTTCTTTGTCGATTCGCTGGTCCACGATGGGGCGGCGTTGCGACTGCTTATCGAAACGCTCGGGGCCGATCGCATTATGCTGGGGAGCGATTATCCTTTTCCGCTGGGTGAAGAGCGGCCCGGGGAGTTGATCGCGGGCATCGCGGGGCTGACCGAGGACGACCGCGAACGGATGTACCGCCGGACGGCGCTGGAGTTTCTCGGTCAGGCGGCGCATCGACCGCTCGGAGCCCACCGGTAAATGCAAACGAGCATCGACGACAAGGCGGCACACACCGAAGGCGCGGCCCGATCGCTCGATGCGGCCGACGGCCTCAAATTGTTCCGTGACGAGTTTTGCATCCCCCGCGTGCGGGACGTAGCGACCCACGCTGGCGTGGGCGGGGATGAGCCGTGTGTTTATTTATGCGGCAACTCACTGGGCCTGATGCCGCGGAACACGCGGGGTGCGGTGGAACAGGAACTCGACGACTGGGCCAGGTTCGGCGTCGAAGGCCATTTCAAGGCCAAGCACCCGTGGTATCCGTATCACGAATTCGTGCGGAACACCGCGGCCCGGGTGGTGGGGGCGTTGCCGCACGAGGTCGTCGTGATGAATTCACTCACGACCAATCTTCACCTGATGATG